>OLOD01000171.1_pt1 | contig 52269 bp, 52 predicted proteins | sample 1671921 | NCBI WGS metagenome assembly OLOD01 (sample SAMEA3136626, study PRJEB25190) | human gut metagenome | biome: human gut; feature: human-associated habitat; material: faeces | place: Austria | collected 2013
TGCGCGAAGACCTGATCAATGCACTGACGGATTCCGAACTGGAAGAGATCATGGAGGAAATGTATCTGGATGATACCGTTGATGTACTGGAAGAGATGCCTGCCAACGTGGTAGACAGACTGCTGATGGTGACAGATGCGGAAAAACGTCAGCAGATCAATCAGCTTCTTCAGTATCCGGAGGACAGTGCCGGAAGTGTGATGAATGTAGATTATATTGCACTGCGAAGAGAGATGACGGTTGCTGATTCCATATTAAAAATAAGACAGGTTGGTCTCAACCGGGAGACGATTTATACCTGTTATGTAACAGAACAACGTCATCTGATCGGGCAGGTTGACATAAAAGAACTGCTGACCAGCAGTGAATCCAAGACGGTTGAAGAGATCATGGATACAAATATGTTGTATGCCCGTACGACAGACGATCAGGAAGACGTTGCCAATATCATTACAAAATATGGTCTGATCGCATTGCCGATCGTAGATCATGAAAACTGTATGGTCGGTATTGTAACCGTTGATGATGCGATGCAGGTACTTCAGGATGAGACAACGGAAGATATCAGCATCATGGCCGGTGTCAATCCAAATGAAGACTCGTATTTCGGGACATCAATATTCGAGCATGTAAAGAGCCGTATTCCCTGGCTGTTGTTTCTGATGCTGTCTGCGACGGTAACACAGATGATCATGAACAGCTACGAGAATGCACTGGCACTGATGCCGCAGCTAGCAGGATTTGTTCCGATGCTTACCGGAACCGGAGGAAACTGTGGATCACAGAGCTCGACACTGGTGATTCGTGGGCTGGCAGTTGGAGAGATTGAATTTTCTGATCTGTTTAAGGTGATCTGGAAAGAGATCCGAATTGCATTCTGTATCAGCATTATCTTATCGGTAGTGAATGGAATCCGAATTATGCTGATGGGCCAGGGAGATGCCACCATGGCGTTTACCATTGGACTTACTATGGCATGTACCGTACTGATTGCGAAAGTGGTTGGATGTACATTACCATTGGTTGCGAAAAAGATTGGGCTGGATCCGGCGATCATGGCAACGCCTTTGATTTCTACATTGGTTGATATCAGTACGATCAGTGTGTATTTTGCGATCGTAAGTCACGTTTTTCAATTATAATGTCGTGAAAATGTAATATATCAGAAGCAAAATATAACGGATATTGTACATTGTACGCAAAAAGAGACATAAGATTACAGGAAGAACCCTTGTCCACAGGGGTTCTTTGTATTATAATGAAAATACTGAGAAAAATATTTGGAAAGGAGTCTATTTATCATGGGATTTATAGATGAAATCAAAGCAAAAGCAAAAAGTTGTAAAAAAACAATCGTTCTTCCAGAGAGCGAAGACATCAGAACTTATGAGGCAGCAGAGGCAATCTTAAAAGAAGGGACAGCTAATCTGGTCCTGATCGGAAGCGAAGAAGAGATCGCTAAGAATAAAGGGGATTTCGATATCACAGGAGCAACAATCGTTGACCCTGCTACATACGAGAAAACAGATGAATATGTAGCAACACTTGTTGAACTGAGAAAGAAAAAAGGAATGACAGAAGAACAGGCAAGAGAGATTCTTCTTACTAATTACTTATACTATGGTGTAATGATGGTTAAGATGAAAGATGCAGACGGAATGGTATCCGGAGCATGCCACTCTACAGCTGACACACTCCGCCCATGCCTTCAGATCCTGAAGACAAAACCAGGAACAAAGCTTGTCTCAGCATTCTTTGTAATGGTAGTACCTGATTGTGATATGGGAGAGAACGGAACATTTGTATTCGCTGACTGCGGACTGAACCAGAATCCTACATCCGAAGAGCTTGCAGCAATCGCTCAGTCTTCAGCAGAAAGCTTCAAACAGCTCGTTGGTGCTGATCCAAGAGTTGCTATGCTTTCTTACTCAACAATGGGAAGTGCAAAACACGATGACGTAACAAAAGTACAGGAAGCTGTTAAGATCGCAAAAGCTGAGAATCCGGATCTTATGTTAGACGGAGAGATGCAGCTTGATGCAGCACTTGTTCCTTCTGTTGGAGCAGCTAAAGCACCAGGAAGCCAGGTTGCAGGAAAAGCCAATACTCTGATCTTCCCTAACCTTGATGCAGGTAACATTGGATACAAACTTGTTCAGCGTCTTGCAAAAGCAGAAGCTTACGGACCAATGACACAGGGAATCGCAGCACCTGTTAACGACCTTTCAAGAGGATGCAGTGCTAAGGATATTGAAGGTGTTGTTGCAATCACAGCAGTTCAGTGCCAGAATCAGTAAGAGATAAAGTAAGAGGAGAAATAATATGAAAGTATTAGTAATGAACTGCGGAAGTTCATCTTTAAAATATCAGTTGATCGACATGGAGAACGAGAGCGTTCTTGCAAAAGGTATCTGTGAAAGAATCGGAGCCGATGGATCTGTATTAACACACAAACCAACAGGAAAAGATAAATATGTTGTAGAGCAGGCAATGCCAGATCATGGTGTAGCAGTACAGTTAGTACTGGATGCTTTACAGGATAAAGAGCATGGTGTGATCGAAAGTGCGGATGAGATTACAGCAATCGGACACCGTGTACTGCATGCAGGTACTATTTACAGTGATGCAACACTTGTAACAGAAGACGTGAAGAAAGTTGTTCGTGACTGCTTCGACCTCGGACCTCTTCATAACCCTGCAAACCTGATCGGTATTGAAGCTTGCGAAAAAGCAATGCCTGGCAAACCGAATGTAGCAGTATTCGATACAGCATTTGGTATGAATATTCCAAAGAAAGCAGCTATGTATGCAATCCCATATGAATATTATGAGAAATACAGCATCAGAAGATATGGTTTCCACGGAACAAGCCATATGTTCGTATCTGGTGAAACTGTAAAACTTCTTGGAAAAGAAGATGCAAAGGTTATTGTATGTCACATTGGTAATGGTGCAAGTATCTCCGCATCTATCGGTGGAAAATGCGTAGACACAAGTATGGGACTTACTCCTTTGGAAGGACTTGTTATGGGAACACGTAGTGGAGATGTTGATCCTGCAGTTCTTCAGTTCATCTGCAATCATGAAGATATCAGCGTAGATGAGATGCTGAATATCCTGAACAAAAAGTCAGGACTTCTTGGAATCAGCGGTGTGTCTTCTGACTTCCGTGATGTAAGACAGGCAGCTGTTGACGGAAACGAAAGAGCACAGCTTGCAATGGATACTTACAAATACCGTGTTGCAAAATATATCGGATCTTATACAGCAGCAATGAACGGTGTAGATGCAATCACATTTACAGCCGGTGTTGGAGAGAATGCTCCGGACCTCAGAAAAGACATCTGTGATTACCTTGGATATCTTGGCGTAGAGCTCGACGAAGAAAAGAATGAGAATGTTCACGGAGAGACAACCGTAATTTCTACACCAGAATCAAAAGTAAAAGTAATTGTCCTTCCTACAAACGAAGAGTTAGCTATTGCTCGTGAAACAGCAAAATTAGTTTAAGACTAAATGACTAAAAGAATGTAAATTTCTGTTGACAAAATAATTTTACATGATATAATAGTCTAGTGTGTGAATAGGAGACGATACTATGATATTAAACCTATCCGACGTTCTGTCTGAGCAGCATAAAGCAATACATGAATCTGTTCCGATCGAAATGACTTGTTTCAAGTCTGAGATGGGAGATTATGCAATTACAGAGAAGACACCACTTGAATTGTCTGTAGAATATGCAGGTGACCGCAAGTTGGAAGTGACTGGTAAAGCTGAGATTACATCAGTTGCACCGTGTGACAGATGTCTGGAAGATGTAGAAGTGAAGGTGACACTTGACTTCAAGCATAAGATTGATACAGAGTCAGATGCATATGATCAGTCAGAAGATTTAGACGAGAATAACTATATTGACGGATATAGCTTAGATGTAGAACAATTGGTCTACAACGAGTTATTGGTAGGGTGGCCGACGAAAATTCTATGCAGCGAAGACTGTAAAGGTATTTGCAACGTATGTGGTCAGAACCTGAATAAAGGTACCTGTAACTGTGAAGATACGGGGCTCGACCCTAGAATGTCAGTTATCCGTGATGTATTTAAGAATTTTAAGGAGGTGTAACCTATGTCAATTTGTCCAAAGAATAAATCTTCTAAAGCAAGAAGAGACAAAAGAAGAGCAAACTGGAAAATGAGCGCACCAAACCTGGTAAAATGCAGCAAGTGTGGCGAATTAATGATGCCTCACAGAGTATGCAAGGCTTGTGGTTCATACAACAAAAAAGAAATCATTGCTCAGGATTAATTACAAAAAACGCTGTAAATTCAAGGGTTGTGCGATTAATCGCATGACCCAAGAATACAGTTGTAACCCAAAAGTAGCCCAGTTCAAAACATAAATTTTATTAATGAATACATTAAGATTGTGCTTTTGAATTAATATTTGTAAATAGATTTGTAAATAAATTGAATTTGTTTAGAAATGTGTTTGTAAAGAATTTTTTGAAAGAATAGGTTTGCCTATTCTTTTTTTTATACAATTAACAATATTGTTTATTATAATTTATGTTTTTTGTCCAGAAAAAACAGAAGAAATTTTTTCTGTCATACTATAAATAGAAGGGAATATTCCAATACATAAGAAAAGGAGGACTTTATATGGTAAAAAAAGAAGATGATATTGCTTATGAGATTGAGATAGAACGTTCCGAAGAAATGGAACAGGAAATAGATAATTCTATCAACCAGATGAATGATGAGTTTCGCATGACGAGGACAGCCGCAGAATTAACGGACTTACAGGGAAAAGAAGAATGAGAAAAATAGATAAATACATCTCCAAAGAGAAAATGTGTAATTTGGTCGCAAATCGTGCTGAAAAATTGTTTGAATTGTCTTCTGAGGAATCGAATTATCTCAGAAACCGATTAAAAAAATATGATAAAATGGAATTGCAGCATCTATATCATAATTTTACTTCATTTGGTGTGGATGCTGTGCTTGAATGCATATGTGAGAATGAAAAACTGAAACATCAGAACAAGAAATAGGCTGGCACTATCCCGTAGTGCCAGCTACTTTTTCTTAGACATCCATTAAATCAGAATAACCATCTGGTTCACAAGATGATGGCCTGTAAGGATCTGTAATCTTATGGAATGTATTTATTTTATTGTCTGCAAGCTCTATACCGGAATTTGGATAGATGTTAGTGTTAAGCCGTTCCAGATACTGAGAAATCTCCCGGATATCCTTTTCGATATAATCCGGATATTTTTGATGAATATTATTTAATTCCAAGAGGAGCTTCGAAATTCGATTGTTTTCTAATTCAGTTCCGGATCCTGCAAGAACCATGTCACTTGCGTATTCTGTACCTGCTTTATCGTTTTTTACAGCTACCGTAACAAACATAGGCATATGTTCCATATTGCACTGCAATTTCAATTCATGAATCAACGGCTCCAATTTTGTTTTATAAAATTTTCTTTTGTCATAAATATCTTTTTCAGTCACTGTCTTTCCCTCACTCTGATTAAATTAAATTTTCGATACTTGAAAACAAGTCAAATCCATTATCACCGAATGATTCAGAACCGCTATTTTCAAAAGTTTCAGAAGCAGATGAAGTATGAAGATCTTCTTCTTTTTCTGGTAGCATTTCTTTTTCGTGATATGCATCTTTCTCCATGTTTTTTTCATCATACGATGCAGATTCAGTGTTTTTCGATATATTTTCTTTATTTATAAAATTAGTATCTGGTTTTAAATCTGGAGGTGTAGTATTTTTTGCTTTTTTATCAATTGAATTACTTAAAGAGAGATTGGACAACTGTTTATGATCTGGCTCTTTAGAGGATTCCTCTTCTGGCGGCGTTGTAGTTTGTGCATTGGATGCGTTTGATGCTTTTTCAGCTTTTGTAATTGTCTTGGCTGTTCGTTTCGTTACGGATGGAATGGATATATTATTTTCTTTTTTCTTTCCACCATAGTTTCCCCTTGCTTTTACAATATAGGTATTTGTGTCGATATATGGTTTCAGAAAAAGTTCATCCAGATAATTGCGAAAAATAAGCTTAATTACACTATTGCGCTGTCCATTCCGAAACTGCTGTAAAATTTTGATAACCTCATTTTCAATTTCGTTTTTGGAATCCAAAGCAAAATGCGCATCACAATTTTCCAGAGGTTTCTCTGGAGGCATTTCTGGGGGAAGCGGAATATGAAATTCCTCATCCCCCTGTGCATATGCAATCATGGCCTTTTTCATCCATTTTCCCATTTCAAACATTGGATGCAAAGTAAGTGCGACCAAATCCAGATCATGCTGCCAGTATAAACGAACGATTACGTTCATAGCATCACCTCCTAGCGGATCTGATTAACACGCTGGTAATAATATCCACGCACATTTGAATAGATATTGCTTAAATCCGGATCATTGATATTTCCAGGAATAATTTGCAGTCCATCCATATAACGGAAGACATTATTAAACTGTTCGGACCATGCATCATAAGTACCACCGGTTGCAACAATGTAATCAATGTCAGCAAAATAATTATGTGTTGATTTTAACTTTTCAATTGTTTCATCGCATACTTCTCTGGACGCATCTTCCAGTAGTGTACGGAAAGATTCATTGCTGCGTTTCATGTGCTTTCGGTCGAGAATACGTACTTCACCTGTCTCTAAAAGGTTCTGCAGATCCGGGATCTGTAATGATACACCATAAGTATCCTGAATTTTTTTACATGTTCTTGAAAAGACCTCCCGCATCCCAAAATCCGGGAATGTGTTTTCATCGACAACACTACCATGATCGACAAGATAATCATCACAGGTTCCAAATCCTGGATCAAACACAATCGTATTCTTTGAAAAGATTTTTGCTGCAGTGGCAAGCTGTTTTCCATCTTTTCCGACAAGAGCAGAAACCAACGCTCCGAGCGGCTGCGGCATAACAAAAATATCTTTGCTGTCTACCACAAAATCAAACTGCTGCCAAGGTGCACGTCCAATACGCAGACTGAAATGATGATGTCCGGAAAGAACTTCCTTCAAATCATTCTGGTCGGCTTTTAAATATTTTGGCGGAAGCCCTGTCTGAATGGTAAGTTTCTTTCCTTTCGAATTTCCCTTATCATTTCCCATTAATCCAATGGCGATACCGGTGTCAGAGATAACACGGAACATATCAGAATAGTATCTTTTACGGCCAAATAATTCTTGCTCACTGTCAATCACGTCCGATGCAGAAAGTTCATTGTAAGCCAGAGATCCAACAACCCAGATATCACCATTTTCTGCTTTATAATAGATATCTGTTTCAGAAGGTTCATTGAGCCTGACACGATCAGCAGGGATTTTCCTTGCGTAAGCTGGAACAGAATAAATTTTATTAGGACTCATTCCTTTGATTGCTGAATATCCGATATCCAGACCGATGACCCAATGGTTTGCCGGGCACGGTGCTGCACGATGGATTGTTTCACTTCGGGTTTTAAAGTCTTTAGTATTCATATAGATCCTCCTTGTATATAAATAGTCATATTATTGATATTCATTAATAGTATGAAAGAAATTATTTCATACCTGATTTTCTGGACAAAATTATTTATTGTTATTTCAAGCACTCTATTTTCAGAACTAATGAATTCGATGAGAGGAGGGAAAAATATCTCGAATAGTTCAAATCTATGCAAACATAAGGAGAAAAAATGGAGAAAACAAAATCATGCAAACGGAAAATGAGAATCGCAATAGGAATTCTATTGCTAGAATTTGCCTATATGTTGTTTATGGGAATCGGAGGGGTTCATGCTACAGATGAAACACTTCCTACTGTTGATGGGAAATTAATTCATTCGATCGATCATGTGGAAATTACTTCTGAGATGATGAACCGATATGCAAAAGATATGGATCCGGATATTATTAATCGAATCACAGAAGAAAACGGCAGTTGCACACCACAGGAATTTTTACGTGCATATACAGAGCAAGATCCAAAGTTCAAGAAAACGCTGGAGAAAAAATACGATATTACAACACAGGAGGATGATTTTTATGATTATCGATAAAATTGGAGATATTTTACATACGGAAGCAGATGTTATCTGTCATCAGGTGAACTGTAAAGGGGTTATGGGAGCAGGATTAGCGAAACAAATCCGAAATCAGTTATTATCAGAAGAACAATACAGAACTTACCAGGAAATCTGTCGGGAATATGGCCGTGCAAATCTTGGTAAAGTAATTCGTATGAAAACGGATACCTATCAAGTTTATAATCTCTTCGGAGAGGACATTCCTACAGGGTCCGGAGTTGATACCATATATGCTGCTCTCTATAAGGCACTTGTAAGTGCCTTATATTATGCGGAAACGGAACACCTTACACTGGCAGTTCCTGGAATGATCGGATGCGGTCTCGCAGGAGGTGACTGGCGTATTGTAAGGAACCATATTTTAGAACCAATTTTCGGGACAAGAACAAAGGTATCGCTGTATATCCACTGGCTGGATGAAGAAAATTACATGAAAGCACAGGAATTGATGCAGCAACCGAATTTTGAGGATCCGGTGAAAGAGGTTTGCTCAAACCTTTTTATGCATGAGATTTTGTAATTATTTGAATGAAACAGGCTGTTTTTCCAGCCTGTTTTTTATTTAGAGGAAAAACAATCATTCTATTGATAGTGAAAATACATTGATGATAGGAGGAAAAAACATGAAAATCAATACAATAAAAATCAAAAATTTTAGAGGAATTCCAGATATGGAAATTTCTTTGGAAAGGATCTCATTTTTTACAGGTCCTTGTGGAGCTGGTAAGACATCTGTTTTAAAAGCATTTAACTTTGCGTTGACTGGAGATGTTAAAAAGGACGATATCCGCGAACAGAGTGATAGAGCTTCTGCAACAATCGTATTTGAGGATCAGAGCAGTATCCAGAGAATCTGTAAGCTGTCAGCAGCGACACAAGTGAAAGTAAATGGCAAAAATTCAACAGCAAAAGCAGCGGATGAGTTTCTACAGGCAAAGCTTGGAACCTCTACAGATATTTTCCAGGCTATGTGTAAAACGGATTTCTTTGAAGTTCTGTCACAGAAAGAGCAGACAGAATTTTTCCTGTCAATTCTTCCAACGAAAATTTCGTTTGAAAAATTATGTGAATTTATTGGAGAAAACAATAAAAAATTGACGGAAGAAGAAAAAACAACACTGAAAACAGCATTTGCAAATATTTCGGATCCGTTCGGTCTGGATGAAATTGACATGGCTTATAAATATTTTTACCAGAAGCGAAAAGAGAAGAAAGCTTTTGTGGAAAATCTAAAGCCGAGAGCGGTATTTGATATGTCTATACTTCCGGAAGAATCAAAAGAGAGTCTGCAGAAATCACTGGAGGATGTAATCCGAAAGGAAACGTTGGCAAAAGAATATCAGAAAAATCTGAATGAATACAATCGCCAGGTAAAAATGAAGGCAGATTCAGATGTCAGATTGAAAAAGCTCAAGGAAGAATACCAGAAATATTCTTCTGTTGAAAAACCTGATCCGGATTATAAGGAAAAACAGGAAAGTGAAAAGAAACAGTTTGAAAATGCAATTCATAATTGCCAGACTGCAATCAGTACGATTAAAGGTAATTTGGAATTGCTGGAAAAAACATTGAAATCTTTAAATACGAATGTTTGTCCAATTAGTTCGAGATTAATTTGTACATCGGACAGAACACCATTAAAATCGGAATTCGAGGATCAGATTCAGAAATCAAATGAAGGGATCAAGAAAAACACTGATTTCATTAAACGCTGTGAGAAGGAAGTGCAGATTAGAACAGAACGTTTGGATGCCTATCAGAAACAGCAAATTTCTTACAATAACAAAAAGAACCTGCATGACCAGATCCAGAATTATGTTCCAATTACGGTTATGGAAAAACCGGAAGAAGTGAAGGCCCCGGATATGATGGTAAAACAGGAAATTCAGAGTAAAATTTCTAAGTATACTTCTTTTGAAAATGCAAAAAAAGCAAAATGTGAATTAGAGGAAGAACAGAAAAAGTTAAGGATTTTGGAAAATCTTGTTCTTTATCTGGATTCCAAAACAGGAGTCCGCGGCTATATTTTGAAAAAAGTTGTAGAACCATTTACAAAAATGTGTAATCAGAAAGCTTCCAAGTTCCATAACATGGAACTCAAGATTTCATTTGATAATGGAATTGAATTCTACGGGAAAACGGAGAACAGCAATGGATTTGTTCCAATTCACAGGCTGTCTTCCGGGGAACATGTTTTTGCTACTTATTTGCTCTGCACACTGATCCATCAGATTACGAAGGCAAGTTATCTTGTTATCGACAATATGGATAAGTTAGATGCCAAGAGCTTTAAGCTGTTTGTGGAGTTGTTGGAAGATGACACCTCTTATGACAACATCATTCTGGGGGCAGTGAACCATGATGATACCCTGGAACAGTTAAAAGGTACTGGATTAAAAATCGTAAATCTGTAGTATTGATGTTTTAGAAAAAGGTCTGCATATGCAGGCTTTTTTCTTTAAAAATAAAGTAAAGATGTGTGAGAAATGAATGCTTTCACAACTGAAAGATGCTTTCTTTCACACTATAAATAGAATAGTGGAAAGGAGAAGCAGCAATTTACTTAAAATGAACTGCAATGTGAATTAATATGCAACAGACAAATAAAATCAGATTAAAAGGTACGATCATTCACATGGAGGTATCCAGAAAGAGAATTATGTATACTATTGCCACAAATGTTGGCATCAATCATGCACAGCCAGATGTTGCATTGATTGTAAAAGACAATGTAAAAAAAGAAGATATCAAATTTGTACCGGGAGACAGAGTGAAAATAAGTGCTCATGTGCAGTATAGTAAACAGGAGAATAATGAAGAAACAGAATATTTAAAAACTTTGGTTATCGATGAAATGGAGACAGCGGATTCTACAGAACAGGACGTATTTGATCTCGATGAGGTAGGACAGGAGGATGTCAACAAAGGAATGTTTGTTGGAAGAGTGGTTCATATGTTTGATGTTCCTAAGAAAGATAATTTGAAAATTGTCACTTTATCTATCCGCTCTCAGGGATTTTTAAATTACGTGGATATTTCCGCATTTGACGAATTCGCAGATATGTTGAAGGATGTGAAAAATGACGATTATCTTGCCGTAATTGCAGAAGTACGTACAAGGAAGAGTTTGAATGATAGAATGAATTTGAGTAATAAGCTTCAGAATATAGTTTGTATTAAGATGAAAAAGGTTCCGGCAGATAATATTGAAAAATAATTTAGAAAAAAACAGCAGTCTAGCTATCAAGGCTGCTGTTTTTATTTTGTCTGTCATGAATCATTCTATTGATAGAATGTAATTTAAGATGAGGGGAGGATGTTAAAATGTCAGATATAGATACTACTCAAAGTCCTAGTTCTGTGTTTTATGGATATTTTTCAAAATATACATGGAGAAACGAAAAAAATGGGAATTCTTTTTTTCGAATTGTGACAAAGCAGGAACTTTTTTTTGAACAGCAATATTGTAAGAAAGAAGTGAAGAAAAATCCTATAACAGAACAGGAAGAAACACTTTACACCATATCATGCGACGGATCCAAGTATCCGGTTCCAGCATATGATGAAAAAACACCGATAAGAATCCGAGGCTTTTTCAGAAATCTACATGATAAAGGATTTGGATGGGATTTTCAAATTACAGATATTAGAGAAAGCACTTCCGACGAAATAACAACGATTGAATACCTAAACAGTGAAGCTTTTCCAGGTGTTACTTACCAGAATGCAGTAGATATTGTACGCTTATTTGGTACTGATATCTTTGCCTTTATAAAAAAGGCTACAGCAAAACAGGAATTGATCGAGAAGGTTGATCTTAGTCCAGAAACGGCAGATCGTATTGTTGCTACAGTAAGAAAAACATCTGCAGAAAGAGAATTATTCGCTGAATTGTCTGAGATAGGAATATCTTATGGAGCATGTGCAAAGGCAATCAAATGGTTCGGAAATAATGCCATATCTTGTTTACGTAAAGATCCATATGCTTATGGGAAAAAGATTGGGTTGTCTTATAAGCAGGAAGAACTACTGTGTAAGCATTTTTCACACAGCGCAAATACATCCTGCAGGCTTCGTGCATGTTCAGAAAAGGCATCTGATAATGTCTCTACAAGTGGCCATATTTGGACTGACATGCGTGTGTACTATCAGGAAGTAAAACAGCTTTTAAATAATCACATATTTGATGAAGACATTGCATTATCAACCTGTATGCCATTTATCCAGAAACAGATGCTGTTGGATACCCAAAATGAACGATTCTATGACCGTTCACTTTTAATTGCGGAACAACGGGCTGCCAGAAATCTGTTGCGCCTTGCGCTGGCAGGAAACAGGGAAATGGAACCATTTCGTGGAGAACTGGTAGAAGAAGCTCAGAAAGTATGCGGTATCCGTTATGGTAGGCAGCAGCGAAAAGCTTTTAATAAGCTTTTACTGACCAGGGGAGTTAAGATCCTGACAGGTGGTCCGGGAACCGGTAAAACATCCACAATCAACGGAATGCTTCATGCATATGAAATTATGCATCCGGATCATATCATTCGCCTCTGCGCTCCAACTGGTCGTGCAGCACAGCGTATGTCGGAATCTACTGGAAGAACTGCAGTGACAATCCACCGACTTTTAGATTATCAGCCGGATGGTCTTGGTGCAAATTATCGAAACGAAAAAAATCCGGTCGATGCAGATTTGGTTGTCGTTGATGAAATGTCGATGGCAGATATTCGGTTGTTTGATATGCTGCTTGCAGCACTGAAAACCGGTACAAAGTTGATTTTGGTTGGAGATGTTAATCAGCTGGAGTCAGTCGGTGCCGGATCTGTTCTTAATGATTTGATGGGGACATCGGATTTATTTATAGAGAAAAACCGTTTGACAGAGGTATTCCGTCAAAAAGGTGGTTCTCCAATTATAGATAATTCCCAAAAAATCAATGAGGGTAACATTCATTTGCATGAGTGTGAAGACTTTCAGATTATCCATACGAAATGTGAAGAAGAAACATTGGAACAGACAAAAAGCCTGATGCAAAAACTTTATAATAAAGATAACCCTTTTGAAACACAAATCCTTTGTCCATCGAGAAAAGGAGAAGCCGGAATCGAAAATTGTAATACGGTTTTACAGGATTTATTAAATCCAGGGAAACAGAGTCTGACTTATGGTAATACAAAATTCCGTGTGAATGACAAGATTATCATGATGAAAAACAACTATAGTTCTCAGGATGGATACTTTAATGGAGATATCGGTATTGTAAAAGAACTTGGAAAAGGAAAGATGGTTGCCGATATTCGCGGAGAAATGGTCAATCTATGCAGAGATGCACTGGATGATGTGCAGCTTGCATATGGAATGACAATCCACAAATCGCAAGGATCAGAGTTTAAAAATGCAATTGTAGTGATGCCATCAGAACCGGCAAACATGCTGGTAAGAAATCTCTTATATACGGGAGTTACCAGAGCAAAAAAAAGAGTATTTATTATTAATGAAGGCTCTGCTATGGAATGCGCAATACGAACAAATACAATAGGCAAACGAAGAACGATGTTTGCTGAATATCTGGCATTGGCAGCTAGAAAATATGAAGAATCCTCTCACTGAATTTTATGAGAGGATTCTTTTTTATTCTTTATTATTTTCAATATTTGTAAGGACTCCCTGAATTAGAAATCTTTGCCGTCCGTGATTGGTACAGGTGGACAATGTAACGATATGGTCATCTGTAGTTACCGGTACATTCATCTGATACGTGGAAAGTTTCTTTATAGTATCAAGATAGGATTGAAAGTCTTCTTTGGTCTGCATATCAATAGTATAAGGCACTGTAGCATCATTTACTGTCATTACGTCAAAAATGGTGTAAGTCATTTTCCCGGAAGGCGTATATACATAAAAGTAAGGATGTGCTTCTGTATATGATTTAGATTTATATAATTTGTTGTTACCAAACATGGAACCATTAATCATATTATGTCCATATACAATTGTATTTGGATCACTCCAATCGGATTTGTTATCTGCATGCATGAAAATACATCCGTTGATATTATAAGATTTACCAAACCCGTGTTTTAAATAATAGCTGTTGTTTTTGGTCTGTACAATCGGATAATTCACACTTGGATCCATACGAATCCATCCTACAATGTCTGGATTTTGTGTTTTCAGGGTATTCCAATCAACTTGAAAATCCTGCGTATGTTTCGAATCATCAGACGGAGTATCTGTAGCAGTCTGCTTTATTTTTTTGTATTCGGCATTTCCCTGTATATATTTTTCCTGTTGCAAAAATGCAAAATATATACAGATAAGGGCAGCAATTATGAAGGCAACCCCTAAAACTTTTCGGAATGATAGTTTCAATTCTTTCCCTCCCTTATTTGAGATAATCTTCAAATTCTTTGAAATATCTCATATTTTTTGGGGTTTGTAATTTCATGATGGCTTTTTTTTCAATCTGGCGGATACGTTCTCTTGTACAGCCGTAGACTTTTCCGACTTCTTCCAGTGTCATAATGCTTCCTTGTGTCAGCCCGAACCGCATATCCAAGATTCCAAACTCTTTTTCGGTTAATATGCTTTTGATTTTCTGGATCATTAGCTGCATATCCTGTTCAAAATTTGTAGAATCTGCAATTGTAACAGCAGGGTCAGGTAAAAGGTCAAGTAATTCGGTTCTGGAATGAGAATCCTCCAGATTAATTTCCTGATTCAATGAAATACAGACATTATTGGTATAATATCTGCAAAGATCTTTTACATTTTTTTCTGCAAGCCCGGTTTCTTTTACGATGTATTCAACAGGAGGTTCTTCCCCATATTCATTATTGTATTTTTCAATACATCTATGTATCATAGAGTATTTTTCCAATATATGTACCGGCATGCGGATTGTACGTCCGTTATTCATGACATATCGGCCGATCGCTTGTTTGATCCAGTGCATAGAATATGTTGAGAACTTAAATCCTTTTGTGTAATCATATTTATCAATTGCGATCAATAGACCGCAGACTCCTTCCTGCTGTAAGTCTTCGGCCGGAATGCCGCTGTATGTATAATTATTGATAACGCTGTGAACCAGCCCTAGATTATTAAGTGCAATTTGATTTCTCATTTCTGGTGTGGTGTGTTCATGATAGTAACGGAATACGATAACTTCTTCATCGGCTGTCAAACGTTTTCCTGATTCAAGTAATGCCATTGCCTGATTTTCCATAATGATCAACTCCTTTACAAATGGTTTTTTAAATGTTCAATTATAGTGTGATAGAAAATTTGAGGAAAAGATTTTTTTGGACAAAAAAGAAAACCCGCAACGGCGAGTTCTCTTTTCTGCATGATTTACGGGCATTCCCAGGGTGGGAGATCATTAATCTCAAGGGATGGATTCGCCTTAAAATTGTAATCATCAGGACCTGGATTATTTGGTCTATCCTGATATCGTTTAAATTCTTCTGGAATATCGGTAACATTTCCAAAAGGAAGGCTGTTGGATGGATTTGCTTTATTCGTTGCCTCATTCTGTTCATTTGATGGATTTCTCCAATCCAGAACCGTGATGAGCGAAGCATTGAATTCCGTAGTATATACTTTGGAACCGGAGCCGTTGAGATATGAACCAGAGTTGCAAGTAGATTCAACCAATACTTTCATACCTCGTTTTAAATTTTTTTCGGCAAAATTTGCACAATTCCATGTAACGAATTTAAGAAAATTTACTTTTTTATCCTCTTTTTTGTAACATTCAACGGCAAGACGGAAACGTGCAAGTTTTTTTCCATCTCCGATATCTTTTACTTCTGGGTCTTCACATAGCCGCCCTGAAAAAATACATTTATTGACATCCACGTATTTCATTCCTCCTATATATGGATAGTACAATCATGCTGATACAAATTTCTTCGATTCTCCTTTCGTCAGCAATTCTTGTCTATTATAAGAATGGAAGATGATAGAAAAAATAAATTTTGTCCAGAAATCCTTTGTTATGTAAATTTCATTCATACTAATAATGATACTAAAATGAAAGGAAGGAATCATATGAGACGATTAGATGATGTACTGCGTGCGAATGAATCTGCCGGGACAGGAAAACGAAAAAAGAAGAAGTCTGTAATTCCGGTATATGATATGAATGGAAAAACGATTACACCGGAAAAGAAGAAACGGGAATCACGAATCGCTGTAGCTGTATTGGTCATTGGACTGACTTTGGTATTTATTTATGTTCCACAATTTGTATTAAAGGATACTACCGAAAAACAGGTGAGTGTGAAAACAGATACCAGTGCAATCCGCATCAGTAATAATGCACTGAGAGATAACCCATCTGAGGATTATGATGGGGATGGCATAGAGAATAGTGAAGAAACATCTCTTGGAACAGATCCTTGGAATTCGGATACAGATGGAGACGGAATTACCGATTATGCAGAAGTCCATGTAACAAATACAAATCCTCTGCAAGCCGATGATCTGATGACAGATATGCAGGAAAAACAGGATGAACAGAAAGATAAAAAGGTCGGATCTCCATATAAAATTGGAAATGTTATATTGTGGGCGGATGATTATACTTCAAAAGCTTATGGAAGTGTTGTAGAGTGTCCAGATGGATATCGTTTCTGTAATTTCAGTGGATATGCACAATTTGCTGATAGTAATGCTAAATATGCATATCGTTTAAAAAATGGCGTGAGAACACTGCTGCCATATCGATCCGAAGAAAATGTATGGAAGGTTTCTAAAGGGGATTTGGTAGAGTTACATAAAAAGAAATTAAAGGAAATTGTAGAATTTGATTTCTTTTTCCATCCTGTATATGCACCGAAAAATACAGTGACCAGTATTTTTGCCAAGGTTCTTCCGGATAAAGGATTTATCACAGCTACGGAAAAGACCAAGAAGGATATTGAACCGGATACTAGAAATGCGGTGATAACAAAGATTCAAAAGCCAGCGTATTCAAAAACGGATTCGTCAAGATTTACCATGAATTCCAATACTTTGAATGATTTATTATTTGTACGGGAAGCAATCAAGGAGAATGACAGCTGTATTGCCGTATCATTATTTAACAAAGATCGTGGGGAATACATTGGTATTGTATATGGATATACAGCAGATGGAAGTCTGTTGATTGCTGATAATAAGACATTAAAGCCGATTGGAGTATTATCCATCACTGAAAAAGCAAAAAAAATTGTAGATAATACAGGATCGATGGTATCTTCTTCTTATTTTGATTTTGATGGTTTTGAGTTTCATTCACAAAACGGAGATCGTATCAGCTTTTTTGCAGCTTCATCCGACAAAGTTAAAAGCAGCAACTTTGGAAAAACTAAAGATACGGAAAAGAATAAAGATACAAAAAAAGATGATAAAACAAAAGATAATCAGACAGATCAAAATGAGACGCAAAAGGAGCAGGCAGCAGATCCTGGGCAGGCAGACCAGACACAGGAAAATCAACCAACAGATCAGATACAGGAAAATCAACCTACGACAGCAGAAAATAATCAATAGGTGAGAAAAGGAGTCTTCGGATTCCTTTTTTATTGTGTATTTCGTCAGTCACTCTATAAACAGTTAAGAAATAACGATGAAAGGAGTGGACCAAATGGGATTATATTTTGAAAAAGAGGATAAGGAGATACTTAATGAAGCTGTAACGCCATTGCAGGTTGTTGAGTATCTGGGACTTCCTGGACAGAAGATAGGACCCAATATATCTATTTTGTGTCCTGCATCTGACCATAATGATCATTCTTACGGAAATTGTGTGGTCTATGACCAGGGAAGAAAATGCAGATGCTTTGCATGTCAAAGAAGTTTTACACCGCTTTCTATATTAATTGAGGCTGGGCATTATAGTTTCTATGAAGCTATGTGCATTCTCGCATCAATGGCTCATATTGAAGATCGATTTGAGTCTACAGGGAGAGTGAGAAAAAAGCGAAAGGAACTGCCAAAATTAGATAATATGGAAAAAAAGCTGATAGGCATTGCGGATTTTCCTAAAATACAAATGGCAAAAGGAGTCCTGCCGGGAAGAGATGAGAAAAAGCGAACCTTTCGGGATGCATCAGGAGATTATATCTGGTATGAGTCCGTCACAAACCCATGGGTGGAATTAGCCAGAGATGATCCGGAAACCCTGAATTGGATGATACAGGGAAAATGTGAAGAAAAAATGACACAACTTGGATTGATTCGGAAAAATTTAGATGATTCGGAACAGAATGAAATTGGTGCATTTATAGAAGCAGTTCTTCAAAACTGTCATTTAACAAATGAGAAACCTAGAATGACAGAATATGTCATTGAACTTGAAAAACAGCTATTAAAAATTTATCACAGATTTGGTGGCAGTTTATCCGGTAAGGAAATGGGAGCTACATTTTTAAAAAATTATACATCCGCATTATAATTCCATGAAAAAAGGAATCCGAATGGATTCCTTTTTTAGTATGAATATTTTTTTGTGTCGATAAACCAAGTCCGAATATGTTCATTGTAATATAATTCCACATATCTGGCTGCTTCATTAAATTCATATTGACATTTATACCGTAAGCTGCCAATCGACTGATCAATTTGTGTACAAGATAAAATTTTTACTGTTTCCTGTTTGAATTTGAAATACAGAGGCAGCACTTCTCCTCTTGTATTAAAAGACACAATAACTGGAACTGCTATAAGATTTGGATTGTCGCGCATACTATCTGATGTCATTTTTACGGCCCCCTTTTATACATCGATATTTTACCATGAAATATGGGAATGTAATAGGAGATATTTGCGAAAATTCCAACCGATTTAAACTTTTCTCACATACTAATATTAGGAAGTGTGAAAGGAGAATTTTGATGAGAAAAAAAGCATTTTTGGCATTGATGTTAACTCTTACGATTATAAGTTCGTCAGGATGTCAAACTGAAATAAAGCCAGCTGATCCAAAAGATGGCAAATATGCAACACAGACCTCCATGACTTCGTTGGAATATGCCCTGTATATGAATAAACAGATAACCGTATTTACCAACCAGTTGAGTACCAGAATGGCAGTTGCAGCAAATCACAAAGACGTGCAGTCATCAAATGAAAGCTATATGACGCAGCAGAGTATCGAAACTTTACAGGATACACTGGACGAAGTGACGGTAACAAAACCATCGAAAGAAAAAGATGATTCAAGAGAAGCGGTGATGACTGCGATGGAAACCGCAATTGAACATTTAAAAAGCTACAAATCGGATTTAGATGAGGGTAAGGATATATCTGGATATGCGGATGAATTTCAAAATGACTTTAATGAACTGACCGGTCTTGCAAATCTTTACAATCAATAAGAAAGGAGGCTGATATTATGGCTAGAGAAAATACCGTATATTTATATGGTCGTCTGATTGCTGATCCAAAAAACCGGATGGATAAAGAAAACAATCCGATTAGTTCCAGAATGATTCTGCAAACACTCAGAAGAAGTTACGCTAATGATGAAATGATTCTGCAGGGGAAAATCATACCAGATACACCAATTGTAATATCAAGAAATCCGGAACTGATTGAGAGAATGCATCTATCTGAACTGGAAAAGGGAGATTTTGTATATGTAAAGGGAACAGTATGCACTATGGAAACAAGAAAACGATATATTTGTCCAAGATGCGGGCATGAAAATGTCAAACAGGAGGGAGTTATTGTATATATTGATCCTATTTATGTGAGAAAAACAGAAAATGATTTTAATGAGCATATAAAAATTATAGAGCAATATCTGGAAGAACGCATTTGGAACCTGAGTCAGTTTTCAGAAGATTACCGGCCAATGGAAGTGAATCGCATAGTACAGATTCTTCCCAGTTGTAAAGAACTTCGGGCTTATTTAATACAGCAGTATCCGGGAAAACGGTTTATCAAAGAAAATATGGATGATGTCGGAAATCATTTATCCAATTATAAGAAAGCACTGGAAGCCGGAGATGACGTTTCTGATTTTAAAGATATTTTCTTAGGGGATAAACAATCGTTAGAACAGTATGCATTTCATCATTTAAAAAGCCGGCAGGAAATCGGTAACCAGGTATTTATTATGGGAACTCTTTGCATGGAACCGGAATATTATGCAAATGAGGACAGCAGGCTGCAGACCTGTCAGTTCCCGATTGCTTCTAACCGGTTGAGAAGAATCAAAGAAGATGGAGCAGATAAAAAAACAGATTATCCTTGGGTAAAATGTTTCGGACCGATGGCAGAGCAGCATAGCATATGTCTGCATACCAATTCTACAATTTACATTAATGGTGCGATTGAAGCAAGGGATATTGAAATTGAAATGTGCTGTGAGCAGTGTCAGCAGAATTTCCTTGCAAAAAGCAGTTCCATTGAAATCGTACCGTATCATATTGAATACATTGATGACTGTATTATTCCAGAAAGTGACCGTGCTTATGAAGAGGATGGTTTGATGGAGGGGGAGGCATATGAAACAGAATAAGAATCTGCTTTCTTCCAGATTGACAGAAAACCGGATGAACGATCAAAATATCCAGAGTAAGCCGGATTCAGCTATCCAAGAGAAAAGCAATCCAGTATTAGAAAAAAAACTGAATAAAATTTTTGACAAAGGAAAAAAAGAAGAAGAGCCGGCATATTTTCAATATGCGGACTCTTCAAATCTGACGGATCAAAATCTGGAAGATTATGCGGAAATTCAGGACAATACGAAAATGAAACGTGGAAATCTTCATACAAAGATTATTAATTTCGTTTTGATTGCTGGATGTATTTATTTATTGGTATTGATCTTTGGTGCAGCAGTAACAAAATATCAGTATAATTCAGACGGAAAAGCAGTCCCAGAAAAAATGTCTGTAGATGATATCCGGCAGAAACATAATTTTGATACGATATTGACACAGTACGAATATTGCAGGTCATTATATGAAAAAACATTATTACTGGACTACAGGGTTGCACAGGGGCAGGAGGACACTCTGGAGATTGCCCCGGAATATGAAGCCCTTTTAGATGATGTACAAAATCTATCCGTGAAGACAGACGCAATTTCCGTAGATACAAAGTATGATCAGGTAAAATCAATGATGGTTAACTGGATCAAAAATGACATTGCAGTATATCTCCAGAATATTTCAGCTGCGATTTCTGAAAATAATACTGAAAAAGCAAATAATGCATTGCAGGATAAAGACAGGGTATATGATGATTTCTCTCTGATCACACAGAACATTGTTGCTCTTGGAAGTTCGATATCCGGTGCAGATTTAACAGACATCAAGTCATGGACCCCGGAAGATTATGTTGATCAGGAAATCAACGGAAAGTGAGGAAGGTAATATGGCGAAAAATCAAAAGACACTGGAAAATCAATACCATATGGTAGTAGCAAGATGTAAGGATTTGGAAGAACAAATGCGCATCCGGCAGAAACAATGGGATCAGCGGGAAGTGGAGTCCAAAACAACAGAAAAACTAATGCGCGAATTGTGTGAAGATATTCTTGCAAAGGACAGTAAGGAAATGGTGCTGGGAACGGATTATTCCTGGAGTTCAATTCAAATCAATGAATTGATTCGTAAATCAAAGCAGTCCTTTACAAATTATATTGCTTCACGCACGGATTTCATGCAAAAACTTGTCGATCAGCTGGAAGAACGCCGATTGGAGATTGAAGGGTTAAAGGATCAGATTTCTGTCATGCAGTTATCTCCGGTGAAAGCATCATTATCGGAAACAGAGTTAGAAGAAAAAGCCAGACAGGAAAGAGAACGGAAAAAGCAAATGAGTGATAGACCCATGCAGTTCCCTGAAAAAAGCAATTATGCTGACAATGGTCCTCAGATTGTTATGGAAGAGACCGATTTTTGTGATCCGGTTGAAGAACGTGTGATGGGTAAGATTGCTGAAAAAGGCGCAAAACTGCAGATCAATCCTAAAGCAACACCTGTTACAGAATCCAGAAAAGTGATAGAACAGAAAAAGGCAAGAAAAACCAGGTCTATGAAGCATATGATCGATCTCAAAGACTATGAAAAGAAAATGGATGAACTGTCATGGATGATTCTGGATGCAATCGGAACGAAAGGTCATTCAACATATTTGGATATAGAAGCTGATATAACCGAAAAGGATGCGACATACACACAGGGAAAAATACGAAGTACAATTACGATTCTTTCCAGTCTGGGAGTTATTAACAAGGAAGTAGTCAAAACCCCGAAAGGAGCTTTAAACGTACACCAATTGTCTACGGTTGGAACCAGATTATATCAGGAAAAGTATGGGCAGTCTGCAGTAATGTCAGAAATGGATCAGATTATGGCAGAACATGATAATTGTACACACGGATACGGAATAAAAATCGTAGCAGAAATGTTACGGGAATCTGGCTTTTATAAATCAGTAAGTGACCGTAATCGGAAAAATCCGATCAAAATCAAAGAGGGAATTTCTTATATTCCGGATATCATCTGTATTGATAACAATGATGTGAAAAGTTACTATGAGTACGAATGTGTAAACCATACCCAGACGAATTTTAATGGGAAATGCAATAAAATGTGCAGTGTGACATCGGTATTGAATTTCATTGTACCGAACAGGACTTGTGCGGATAAGATCCGTGGGGAAATAGGAAAATGGATTGAAAATCGTGGGGAAGGATCGCTAAAAAATGTAACCATCCGTATCAATACAGTATCACAGCTTGGCGAAAAAAATCTCCAGGAAAACAAGAACTGGAAATATGTTTTTGAACCGGGAAAGAAAGGAAAAGAACCTTATGTGAATTTCTGATATTGCATTTTGCGGAAGATGTTCATAAAATATAGGTAAGAAAGTTGTTCTGTATGAGATAGATCACTCTATAAATGTATGGATAATATCGATGAGAGGAGTATTCTCTATTGATATGATTCTGTATTAGAAAATGCATAAAGGGATATTTCCCAAGTCTGTTAGAATGGGAAATGTCCACACCACTTTTCCATTTAAACAAACGTTTGCATGTGAAAAGAGGTGAGAAAGCATAAAACAGAAGTTAAGTCTTGAAGAAAAGAAAGAGAAAATCAAAGAATTTAGACCGATCGATGATGTATTTTTTGAAGTTTTGGCAAATAAGCCTGTTTGTCAGGAGATGTTACGTACTATTTTAGAAGAAGATGAACTGGTTGTACAAGACGTAATTACACAAAACAGTGAAAAGAATTTATATGGCAGATCTGTCAGATTAGATGCACTTTGTACACTGGGAAACGGTGAAAAATGCAATATAGAAATTCAAAGGTCGGATAATGATGATCATCTGAGACGTGTACGTTACAACGCATCCAGCATCACTTTACGTGATTCTCAAATCGGAACAAAATTCGATAAGATCCCAGAAGTATATGTTGTATTTATTTCAGAATTCGATGTGTTCAAAATGGGAAAAACGGTATATCATGTAGATAATGTGGTAAGAGAAACAAAGGAAATCGTACAGGATGGCTTACATAGAATTTTTGTAAATACAGAAATTAATGACGGTACAAAAACATCCCGTCTTATGAGCCATTTTATTGAAAAAACAGTAGATGACGTAGAATTCCCTGAGCTTTCAGCACGTATGCATGAGCTCAAGGAAGAAGAAGGAGGAATTACAGTTATGAGTGGTGTGATGGAAAAATACGAAAAAATTGCTGCAGAAGAAGCAACTCAAAGGACAAAACATCAAGCAATTCGAGATATGCTCGAATTAGGCTTAACTAAAGAACAGATTCTTAGGAAGTACTCAGAAGAGGATTTCAACGAGGCTGTAGAAGAAGGAAAAACTCTTATGGTCTAAACACAATATATAATACAGAAATCAATCATATCATAGCAAAAGGGACAGGGTGTGCTGCCCCTTTTTATTTTCCCTAAAATCAGACATTCTTCTTGTATAAGTAAATCTGAGGACGAAAGGAGTGAAGAAGATTCTCTCGGCTTATAAAATTAAAATCAGGAGGAATTAATAATGAACTATTGGGAAACAGTTGCGGGACAGGAATTACTTAATTTGATCAGAATGGAGGTAAGTAGATACTCTGCAAGAAAACAGTATACGATCAAAACAAAGTTGCAAAATTCAGAAGAAACATTGGAAAAGGAACTGGCAGAAGGGGCAAAATATGTTTCGTCTTACCAGTATAAGCTAAAAAACATCGATTACGTTGTGTTCATATTGGAAAAATAAGCTGAGGTAAAAAAAGTTCGGAGAAATCCGGGCTTTTTTTATTGCATTCGCTTTCAAACACACTATTGATAAGGGCAGATGAAATAATCATTCGGAAGGAGGATGCCTATGTCAGATATTTTGGTTTTCCAATATAACGCAGCGAGTAGTTTTGCTTATATGCTGACATCCAATTTATGGTTCTTTCTGCTTGTTGTAGGGGTAGCAGGAACCATTTTTCTTTTACTGAAAGAAGAAATCGATACTTCCGTTCGTGAAGAACAGAACATCATTTAGAAAGGAGAGAGAGTATGTCAAGAAAAGAAGAAACGCTTACATATAAGCAGAACATGAGTAAAACAGAGGTTTTCCATGTGATCAAAGCAATTGGATGCCCTCTGATTGTATTCGGACTTGGAATATTTACCATTTCTAACTTCGCAAATTTTGGCACGAAACTGATCTGTCCGGCAGCAGGGATTATGTGGTTCCTTGGATTTTTTGTTGCTCTTTTGATGCCATCTCAGCGAAAAGAAGTTTTAAATCAGACATTAATTATCTGCACTGTTTATTTTTGCACCTTACTCGGATTTAAGATTGCTCTTGGAATTGTTTCCGGAGTCAGTGCGGAAATGATAGCAGCTTCTTTTAATCAATCTATTCCAACATCTACAGGAAATGCAATGCCAGGATATCTGCAGAATCTCTTATGGTTTTCCGCTATTGGAATTCCAATCGGGCAAGTAGGAATGCAGGGAAAACGGTTGCTGCAGTTTCACCATAACAAGTCGTTGCAAAAGACATTTGGTCAAAAACGTGGCATGCGCGATAGCGGAAATGGTAATAGCAGGATGATTTAAGGAAGGTGATAATATATGCTGTCATTATATGAATTAAAAAAGATATTAAATCCGAAACAGGACAGTACACCGGAAGATGATTTTCGTATTATTCAGAGCTGGGCCGAGTATGATGAAAAATCTTCAAAGCCGCCGGAGGAAAGAAATCTGAAATATCTGTGTTATGAATTGGAGGTTATGAACCCGGATACTGGAGAAATTACACATTTCTATAAAGCAATCAAATTTGCAAGGGTGATCCGTCTTCCAGCAAATGCGAAACAGTCTACTGCGTTCATGGATATGCAGGAACAGATTCTTGCCGGTGTACATGAGCGGAATTATAACATGATCACGATAATCGCCAATGTGATCAAACCGGTTGCTCTTGGCTTATTGTATTTGTACGGAATCCAGGGCGTGGCGGAGAGCTTGGAGAAGGCGAAAGAAAAGGCATATTACGACTTTAAAGGATTTGTAGGTATGCTCCAGGGAACTTTCCGTGTTCTGGAAATCAAATGTGTTGAAGCACAGGAAACGGAATGGCTGCGGGAAAAAATGTACAACATGGATTATATGACGGTAGTACGTGGCATCCCGAAAGCGAATAAAGCGGGTGAAGATGCCGGGAACCGTGGAATGGGAGGTTCTAACATTAACCCGGATTCACAGGGAACGCTGGAAGAAATGATCACCGGTATGGCTGATTACGAATATGTAATAGAAGTTCTTTCAACACCGGTATATCTGGACACTCTGACAGGATGGCAGAGGCAGTCTCAGAAAGAAATGACTGCTTGGTACAGCCAGCTGCAGGGAACAAAGTCATTAAGTATGAATCTGTCTATTCCAATGATGTATATGGCTAATGCCAGCCAGAGCCAGGGATGGAGTAAAGCTTATACAGATGCAAACTCAGTAAGCTACGCCCACGGAGAAAGCTTTTCACAGTCCGAAGGACAGTCAGTAGGAGAAAGCCTCTCCAGATCATTTGGACAATCGATCGGACATTCACAGGGACAGTCTCTAACTAACTCAGTAAGCCACGGACTTTCTACATCACATGGCGTATCATTTGGAGAAAGTTTCGGTCACAATACAGGGATTTCAGCCGGAATGGGAACCAGTGCAAATCATGGAACAAATGTTGGAGCCGGTGTTAATTCCAGTCAAGGAATGAATGCAAGCGAAGGATTAAATGCCAGTCATGGTACGAATACAAGTCAAGGCATTAATTCCAGTCATGGTACGAATCAAAGTATGAGCATGAATGAGAGCCAGGGCTACAGTGAAGGAACGAATGTTTCTCAGAGTCATGGATATAGTCAGGGCAGCAGTTACAATCTTTCTCATGGACAGAATGTGAGCACTTCCCATAATCTATCACACAGTCAAAACGTGGGGTATGGAGAATCAGAATCCATGAATGTAGGAAATAGTGCCAGTTATGGTCAGAGTTCATCGAATTCATTCTCTCAAAATCTTGGAGAAAGCTTCAATTTTGGTAAGAACTATGGTGTCAGCCAAAATCATGGTGTATCAAGCTCTCATGGAACAAACAGCGGCAGTTCCACAAATTTTGGCGGAAGCGGAACAATTCCTGTTATTGGTGGAATAGGGGTTAATGCAGGTCACGGCTGGAGCAGCGGGACAAGCGATTCTGCAGGTACTTCTATGGGATACGGAAGCAGTTACGGTAGTTCTTATGGACACGGATTGTCATCTGGCATTTCGAATGGAATAACAAATGGACAAAGTACTAGCATTGGTGCAAGTATGTCGCACGGCAATAGTGTCAGTCATAATGTTGGCTATGGTGCATCGGAAAGTTACGGAACCAGTGTAGGAGAGAGTGTATCACAGGGATGGGGAGTGAATCAGTCAGAAAGTACTTCGCAAAGCATTGGTCATTCCGTAGGCATGAGTTCATCTGTAGGAAGAGGATACAGTATGGGACAATCTCAGAGTGTCGGAGAATCATTAAGCATGGGTCAGTCAGACAGTATGGGAATGTCCAGAAGTCTTGGCTCATCTGTAAGCATGGGATCTTCATTAAGCACTGGAGCTTCCCAGAGCGAAGGCGTTTCTGCAAATGTAGGACAAAGTGCCGGAGAAAGCTATTCGCAGAATGTGGGACAGAATTATGGCGTATCCCAGTCAGAGACATTGGGACAGAGTATGGGTCAGTCAGTATCTGATTCTGTTACGCAGTCAGCTTCATCCGGTTACGGAGAAACAGTAGGAAGAACACAAGGCGTTTCCAATGGACAGTCTTATACATCAAGCAATGGAACCAGTAAAGGCACAAGTAATGGAACCAGTGGAACAATGACCAGCGGAACCAGCAGCTCAATGGGACTCGGACCATCTATTGGCTACAGCAAATCTTATCAGTGGCTGGATCAGGGAGTAAAGGATCTGCTGGAGTTGATGGAATTCCAGAACGAAAGAATCAAAAAGGCATTAAGAGGACAAGGAGCTTTTTATACATATGTATATATTGGATGTCCATCCTTAGATGCGTTATCTACAGCACAAGCTGTTGCAAAGAGTACGTGGCAGAATGAATATGCCATGGTGGAACCAATTCAGGTATTGGATCTTTCGGAAACCGAACAAAAACATCTCTTGTATCATTTTGCAGCATTTTCTGCAGATGTTACCAGGGAAGATGTTTTCGGAGTGCAGCAATATAAGTATTGTACGGTGCTTCTGCCAGAAGAATATACCGCATATACACACCTGCCAAGAGTATCTGAAGGTGGAGTATTCTCTATTGTGCAGGATATTCCAAAGTTCTCTGTTCCATCTATGTTGAAAGGCGAGATTTACATGGGAACGATTCTGAATCCGGAACGGTGGACTTTTGAAAATGGATATCGTACACAGTTTGATTACAGAATTGCCGAAGAAACATTATTACATGGGTTCTTTACTGGAGCATCCAGATCAGGTAAGACGGTGGCAGCAATCCGATTTATCGCAGAGTTGTCAAAAGTAAGACGAAAGAAAACCGGAAAACGTCTTCGTATCGTAGCAATGGATCCAAAACAGGATTGGCGGACACTTGCAAGATTTGTAGAGCCGGAGAGGTTCAAATTCTATTCTATGGGAAATGTAAATTTCCGACCTATCAAATTAAATCCATGGAAGATTCCAAAAGGTGTTTATCCGCAGATCTGGATCGATGGAGTTATAGACATCTACTGTAGGGCTTATGGCCTTCTGGAACGTGGTAAGCAGATGATTGCCGATGTCGTCTTTGAATTATATGAAGAAGCAGGTGTAATGAAAGCGATTGATAAAGAGGACTGGAAAGAAACAGTTCCTGAATTATCAAAACAGGTTAATTTCGCTGCTATTTATAAAAGAATGGAGAAAAAGAAGGATGACTTGGACAGTCCGGGAAAAGGACGGGCAGGAAATGATACCAGGGATGCATATGCACGTCTTCTGGATCGTTTGAACTGCTTTGACCGTAAATATTCGATTGAAAGCCGTTTATACGGAACATCTGATGGTCTGGGAATTGATGACCTGATCGGAGACGATGATGTTACGGTACTGGAATCGAAAGGATTGGAGAATACGTTTAAGAACTTTATCTTTGGTGTAATCACTTCCGGATTCTACAAATTTGCTTTGGCACATGAAGGTGGATTTTTAGCGGAAGACCAGTATGAAACGGTACTGGTTATTGAAGAAGCAAATGAAGTCTTGACCGGTAATGATTGTGCCGGAACTGGTGGTGGCCAGACGTTTGGTATGTCTGGACAGTCTGAATTTGAGCAGATTTTGGATCAGTCTGCTGGATACGGATTATTTATTATGGCAATAACGCAGAAGATAGCAGATATGCCATCTTCAATCATTGCAAACAGCGGTTTAGTATTTGCTGGAAGACTGAAACGAACCGATGATATCAATGTAGTAGTACGGACGGTTGGACGTGAAGAGCGTATCGATGACCGTGATCTGGTCAAATGGTTTCCTCGAAGTCCTACAGGCTGGTTTGTATGCCAGACTTCTCGAACATTTGACTTTAAGGATGCAGAACCGATCCTGGTACAGATCAGCCGGTTGAATATCAACCCACCATCAAATCTGGAACTGGATGAAATCCTGATTCAGAAAGAAGCAGAACAGAAATTAAAGAGTGCGTAAAAAAGAACAGCTTCCTTAAAAAAGGAGGCTGTTTTATCATTATGAGATACGGAATAATCTGTTCTGATGTAAGTACTGAATTTATGCTTTGTACCCATGTCAAATCATAGGCTTCCAAAACTCCTGTTCTTTTTTATAGACTTTCTGCTGTGCTTTGTACCCATGTTAAATCATAGGCTTCCAAAACCTTTTACCACGTTGTCCACTTTATCATAAGGCTTTGTACCTATGTCAAATCATAGGCTTCCAAAACTTGGGCGATCTTTATCCTCTACTTCCCCGTAGCTTTGTACCTATGTCAAATCATAGGCTTCCAAAACTTACATTTGTCGACTCCTCATTGTAACCGTGTTTTGTACCTATGTCAAATCATAGGCTGCCAGATTTTCAAATAACATAGATTTTGGTGAGTGGACTAACTGCCCTCACCTTTTGGCTGCAAAGTCAGCCAGTAGTTTTGCTTCTATTTATAGTATGTCAGATAGGGATATACAATAAAGAAATACATATTAAGGTTAGTTGACGGTATGATGATAAAAATATATAATTTAGATGTAATCAATCTATTATATTGAATATAAATATATAATTATGTAGAGGAAAAAGAGATGCAAAAGAAAAATTTTTGCCCATATTGCGGAGCAAAATTAAGTAGTGAGGTTCGCTTTTGCCCACAGTGCGGTAAGAAACTGGAAGATGATAGCATAAATAATTCAGAAGAAGTTTCTCAAGAGGAATCGATTGGAGAAAATATTCCAGAGCAGCACTCATCGGAAGAAATAGTTTCGGACAATACTCCGAAAAAGCAGAATGAGGGAAATGAAATTCCAGAAGAATTTCCAGATGGTTTGGATGAAAATCCATCTGGAATTAAGAAATCGAAAACATCCGTGTTTATTAAAATTATTATTGGTATTGTTGTTGCGGGATTGCTTTTCGGACTAGGTTATAAGTTGTTTGATGTGGTAGATAATAAAAAAGCACAAAAGCAGGCAGAAACAAAAAAAGAAGATACGAAGAAAACACTGGAGAAAGAATCAAATAGCAAAGATACGAAGAAAACACCGGAAAAAGAATCAAATAGCAAAAAAATCGGGGATCAGACATTCCATACAAATATAAAAGGAATTGGAGAGGCGGAATTTATTTCTAATACCCCAAATACTAATGAAAGTAAATATGCAGATGCCACATTCGAAATTGAGAAGGATGGAAAGACATATGAAAAGCTTCCGGGATATGAGAAGAACAATATCCGGAAAGACAAGGTTTTTCAAAGTGTAGATGCGGTATCTTTCCAGGATTGTAATAGTGATAATGCGGATGATATTATCATCATCAATTCATATAAAGTAAATAAGAATGTGAAAACAGAATCACGTATTTATATTCAGGGATCGGATCAGAAATTTACTTTGGATAAAGATCTGTCAACAAGGGTTAATGAGAATGGATCACTTGCAACGGTTGCTGATATTGTGGATTACTTAAAACAGGAAGAATCGAACACAGCAGAAATATCTTCTAAATCCGAACAGAAAAATTCTGGACAGGAAGCTTCTTCGGATGAATGGAAACAGGCATATATTAACTGGGTAAATCAAAGACCGGATTGGACCTATGTATTGTTTGATGTAAATGGGGATGATATCCCGGAAATTGCTGCTCATAGCGGAAATATGGCAGATGGCGGCGCAGTGGGAACCTATGCGAACGGAAAAGTACAGGAGATTCCAATAGCCAGAGGTGGACTTATATCTGTGCAGGGACAGAATGTGGTAGATAATTCCGATGGACACGTGGGAAGATATTATGACTGTGTATACAAAATAGATGACGGTAGATGGGTTCAGATAGGAGATGGAGAATATGGAGATAATGGAGACACTACAATGGAAACAGACAAATATGGAAATTCTACTATTAAATTCGTATATACATGGAATGGGGAAAAAGTTTCTGAGGATGAATATTCTGCAAATCTTAAAAAGTTGATTGATGTTGATTTAGCAGATGAGATAGGGTATCAGGAGGTATCTTCATCTGAGATTATTTCACAGATACGGAAATATACAAATGACAATAAAATCATCTTAAAACAAGAAGATGGAAAATAAGAACATTATGATAAGCTGGTCGTGTTTTGACGGTCAGCTTATTTTTTGTCTCTGTCACTATGGTTTTGTACCTATGGTAAATTGGTATATTATTTTCTATAAAAACCCGGCATGTTTATACATGTCGGTTTATTTTGTCCAGAAATAGATCAAATTTATCATTTCTGTCATTCTAATAATAGGACAAAATTGTTCAAATAAAAAAGAAAGGATGTAGAAAGAAATGAGTACAAGAAATACGCTTGGAACAGGGCAAAATAATTCCACTTATATGAATTCAAAAAATAAAGGAATCATCATGCTATTAGTTGCAGCGGTTATTGTAGGAATTATTGGAGGAGTTGCATTGATCACGTACATGAAGCCACAAAAGACTACTGTGTACACATTCAAGGATAACTACAAGGCCGGAACAGAAGTAACATCGGATATGCTGTCAGCAGTACAGTGTGATTCAAAAATTGTAACTGCTGGTAAAAAAACAGATACATCTTCTAGGTTTGTGACAGGTGCAAATTTAAAGGCTGTCTTGAATTCTGGTGATTCGCTCCGCATGGATGTGTCAGAAGGAATGCCTTTGACATTATCAATGCTGTCAGTGAACGGTGGATCTACAGTGGAAATGAATATGGATCCGACCAAAGTAGCAGTTACAGTGCCTGTTACAAATGTAAGTGGTGTGACAAATGATCTGAAAGAAGGGTCCAGAGTCAATATTTATGCAATGGGTGTAGATACTCCGGGAACAACACTTTTATTCCAAAACATGCGTGTAATCAACACACAGAAAGATAATGGAACGCTGAGTAGTGCAACCATCGAAGTAGATGTGGATCAGTCTTTGAAGCTGGTGTATGCAGCAAATTATTCAACGATTTATCTTGGCCTGGTGGACAGTACAGGATATGAAGCAACTGATAATGCGGAGCCAAGTTACGTTCCGGATTCAAATAACGGAGGGAACTAAAAAACTATGAAGAAAATATTACTCATTGACACGAATTTTGGATTTACTGCAGATGTTGAAAGCAGAATGTTGTTAGAAGACAGTGATACATTTGAAATTATTATCAGAAACCAGGCGGACAGATTAGAAGATGCAATTGAGGCCGAAAAACCGGATGAACTTCTGATTAATGCCAATCTTTTAAGCAGCCATCCGACATGGAACTTTGGAATTCCGGTAAAGACTTATGCCAAAGATGTAGAAGGGGTAGACCAGTCATATAAAAAGAATATTCCGTGTTATGGTGTAATTCAGATGGCAGGAGATCTTTTGAGCGCAATTGAAAGTAATGCAGTTGTATCCGTATCACAGGTAAAAGAAAAAAAAGTTACAGAAAAGCAAAAAAAGGAAGCAGCTGTCAAGCCGGAGATACCGGTAAGTACACCAGCGCAGGAGCCTGTGAAAAATGAGAAGCAGTCGAGCCAAGTAAATCCTTCTGATATGAGTCGGTTTTTTGCGGAGCATGCAGAAGAATTTATGAAATTTATGATGCAGCAGGCCGGTGGAACTCCACCGGTACAGGAACCGGCACAGCCAGAGAAGTCTGTAGAACCAATAGAGCCGGAAGAATTTAAACAGAATGCTTTTCCAGATAAAGATATTAATGAAAAGAAAAATATGGAACCAGCTCAGGATACTGCGCCGGAAACAGGAATGGATATTCGCTCACGTATGGAAGCAGCAAGAAAGCGGGAAGAGGAAGAAAACCGTAGGAATCAGATGGCGGAAAGAAAAGAACAGAATGAAGCAATGCAGCAGGTGGAAGAAGATCTTGGTCATGTGAAAAAACCTGCAAAAGTGATTACTGTTTTTTCTGCGAAGGGCGGTGTCGGTAAAACAACAATTGCTTGCGAACTTGCTACGTTCCTGTCACTTACAAATCATGGAAAAGGAAAGTTCCGGGTATGTCTTGTAGATTATGATCTTATGTTTGGAGATATTCTCAGTACATTGAATTTCAATCCAAACCAGGCAAATATGATGGATTGGATTGCAGATCTTGACAAAAAACATAAGGCAGGGCAGGAGTGGAACGCTATTTCGTATGATGCCGGACAAATTGAAAGATATCTCCAGAAAAAAGAGGAAAGCGGGTTATATGCACTGATTGCCCCAATCACCAATTTTGATTACATGAAAATCTCAAATGAGGAAATCGTAAATTTATGTGGTACGATGCTGCGAAACATTGTGGAGAATGGAGATTTTGATTTTGTTATTGTTGATACGGGAAATAACATTGAAGATGCGACCTATGTCTCTTTGGAACGTGCAGATGAAATCTTGTTGATTTTGACACAGAGTATGAATTCTGCAAACTGCAATAATAATTTCCTTAATACTATGAACCATTTGAGTTTTGATCTGTCGAAAGTACGTATTGTGATCAACAAGGCAAAGCCGGCCAAAGGAGTTGGAATTTCAGTAAATGAGCTGCAAGAGGCTTTAAAGAATCCAGTTACCAATCAGCCATTTGAATGTTATGCCAAGATCAAAGATAATGATGCCGTGCAGAATGCGGAAAATGTGGGAGAGCCAATGGTCTATAAATCTTCACATGAATTTACGAAAAGTATCGGTGAAATTGCCCATCATGTGATCGGTGACACGTTTGTTTTATCAAAGCCCAAGAAGAAGAGATTCAGTTTCTTTAGACGAAATAAATAATAAGAAAAAACAGGATCCGTAAGGGTTCTGTTTTTTTGTCCAGAAAGTTCTTTTAAATAGCAAATCATACACACTATTAAAGAAGAATAAGAAAAGGAGGACTTAATATGGGAATTATACAGGAAATGTTGACACAGGACCATGAAAAAAAACAGACTATTGATCGGAAAGTCAGTGAACAGCATATTCTACCAACACAAGTAGAACAGCAGAAGGCAAATGATGTAATTCGAATTATATCTGAAAAATATGCAGACAAATTAAAAGATCATTCCATTCAGGAAATTGAAAATGAACTGATTGAGGCTATTCGCGAAGAATGTGAAAGCTTAAATCTTTCCTATGAAGAGCAGAAACGCATTGAAAAGACGGTTATTGTGACCGCTCTTGGACAGGGACCAATTGAAGAATATCTCCGGGATCCAACTGTTACTGAAATTGTTGTACAACGATATGACAATGTGGTGATAGAAAGAAATGGGAAGATTGAAAGTGTAAAAGCAGTTTTTTTCAGTGAAGATCATCTTGTAAATACAATTGAACGTATCGTACAGAGTGCAGACCGGCAGATTAATATTACATATCCGATAGCAGATGCAAAACTTGCAGATGGAAGCCGTGTAAATGCGACTATTCCACCGGTTACGCCGGATGGTGCTACTTTGACTATTCGTAAATTCAATATGAACTGGTTAAAAGGAAAAGACTATATCCGAATGCGTGCGTTAAATAAAGAAATGCTGTATTTTTTGGAACGCTGCGTAAAAGGAAGACAGAGCATTTTCATTAGCGGAGGTACAGGTAGCGGAAAGACTACATTGTTAAATATGCTGTCAGAATTTATCCCGAACGATGAACTGATCATTACGATTGAAGATGTATGTGAACTCCAACTGCGGCAGAAAAATGTTCGAAGAATGGAAGTCAGAGTGTCAAATAACAAGGAAATGATGAAGATTGATCAGCAGGCCCTGGTTAAAGCAGCGTTAAGGCAGAGACCTGATCGGATTATTTTAGGAGAGACCAGAGACGGATCAATTGTGGATCTTGTATCAGCAATGAGTACCGGACATGACGGTTCTATCAGTACGGCTCATGCCAACAGTCCACGAAATTTGTGTGATGTACGTATCCCAATTATGTATTCCATGAATAAGGATTCAGATTTCTCTGAAAAATCAATTGCCATGCAGATTGCAGAAGCAATTAAAATTATTGTCCAGATTTCTCGAATGCCAGACGGATCAAGAAAAATCACCTATATTACGCATGTGGACGGGGTAACGCCGGATGGAAAAGTCAATCTGAAAGATATTTTTCGTTATGATTCATCCACCGGAGAATTTATGAAAACCGGATATTATCCGGAAAAAATCATTGAATCTATTAAAAGCAAGGGGCTGGATTTTGAAGAAGGAATATTTAGAAGAAGCAGCAAAGAAAATAATCCGGAAGAACAGGAGGTAAGATAATGTCATATATTCACATCATTGTATTGTTTGAAATATTCGTATTTTTGATTGCACTATATTTCATTATGAAAATGCATATGAAAAACAGCAGAATATCAAAGGAAAAAGATTTTATTGATATGTATTTGAAGAGTAGAAAAGAATTGATAAAAAAAGCAGGGATTGATTTCTCAATGAAGGCATATCTTTCCATTCTTATAATTGCGCCTCTTGTAATTGGAACAATCATTTATGTTTTAACAGGTAAGGCTGTTTTCTCTGTTCTGGTTGGTTGCTTTGGTCTGCTTATGCCACGCGGGATTATCACAATTATTACATATGATAATCAGAAAAATTTCGAAGAGCGTTATGCAAAATCATTACGACAGTTAAGTGCATCATTGGAGACAGGATCAAGTATCCTAAATGCTGTAACCGAAGTTTCTAATTGTCCATTTTTGCATGAATCAATCCGAAAAAAATATGCAAAATTAAGTTCAGATCTGATGATGGGTATTTCTGTATCTGAGGCATTCAAGCGGTTTGCAGAAGGAACAAATTCTCAGGATGCGGAGGATGTGGCTCTGGCCATAGATGTGCAAAATGCAGTTGGAGGACATGAGGCAGATGTTATCCGTGATATTTCCAATAATATTTATTCAAGAATTATGCTGCGAAGAGAGGTGAAAAACATTTTCACGAATACAAGTCTTATGGTCTGGCTGTTTGATATTCTACCGCCGATTGTAATCATTGGATTTACGTTATTGAACCGTCAGTTTGTAGAAGTATATTTCTCCAGTCCATTATATATGATGATTTTCGCAGCATTTTTATTTATTCCGTTTATCGGTAGTTTTTTCAATCATAGAACAATTCAAAAAATTAAGAAGGGAGCATAGATATGGGAGAAAAATTGTTTGCACCTGTCATGATAGGAATTGCAATATTTTTGTTTATTTTAGCTTTTGCCACAATCCAGTATAACAAGTTGCTGAAAAGAACCAGATATGGTAAGGAGCATCCGGAGGATTGGCTATTTCATGATTTTTATTTGAAAGTTTATAGTGGATTTTGGGGGGCTAAGAATCCTGATGAAGTAGCAGTAAAACTTGGAATCAAAATTGATCAATATTATCAAAGCTGTAAAATTTTAAGAATTACACCCAATACAAAAAAACTTATCGTGCATCATATATACGGTTTGGCGAGTTGGTTTTTGTTTGGAATACTTGCGCTTCTTGTAAACATTGTATTTATTGTTCCCGGAATAGCAGTTTTCATATATTTTCTTATTTATGATCAGAGGAAACTCGATCAAAAAGCGGAAGAGAAAAAAATGCAGATAGAAAATGAATTACCCCGTTTTCTGGATCTTTTAAAACCGGAATTGGAAATTGGTATGCCGATAGAAACAGCAGTCTATATGATTTGCGAAAAATTTGCTTCTTTATTATCAGAGGAATTGCTGTTATCCATGCAGGAAATGCGCCTTGGAGTTTCCGGTTGGAATAAAGCTATCGAAAATGTAGCAGCTAAATATGATGTGGAAACATTAAATGATTTTGCAATGGACATTTCAACATCGTATCGGAAAGGAATTCCAGTTGTCCATTCAGTGGAAAGGAAAACACAGGAAATAAGAAAAACACATCTATTAACTGTAAAGGAACGTGCGACTAAGGCAACTAATACCATTTTAATTCCTACAATGCTTTTTCAGTTCCTTCCGATGATGGCCTTCATCATATTTCCGATATTTCAACAGACACTATCTATTTTTTAAAGAAACGAGGATTCAAAATGATTTATTCTTCAATTTGTTTAATTATAATTCTTTTTATTGCAAATATTTGGGATTTAGAATATCACAAGATTCCAAATTGGCTTATCTATATTGGATTTACAATTGGATTTGTTTCTCCATGGACGATGTGTTCTTATAAGGAAAAAATTTTTAGTATTATTTTAATTTTCTTTATTGGAATGTTAAAGCTTATGGGGATGGGAGATATTAAATTATGGACTGTGATGGCAATGTACATAGGTCTGATTAAAAGCTGTTATGTAATGGGATTAGCGGCGTTCCTTTTGATATTGCATCAATTGATTAGAAATAGAAAGGAAACACTTAAAATTTTATCACTTACAGTAAAAGAGATATTTTTTACAAGGAAATTGCATTTTTTTGAGCAGAAAAGTTATCCTTTTTCACCATACATATATACGAGCTTTTTTACTCTTGCAATCTTAGGAGTTATATAAATGCATAGGAATAGTATTTTCTGCTTTAGTCGGGAGGTGAATTTGTGAAAAAAATAAACTGGAAAAAAGCATCCGGGGAAGTTATAGGTTTTTCAATAGCCTTACTTTTTTTAATCGGATTTTTCTCCCAAATTATAGGGACTTGCGTTTATGTCGCTCATAAAGAAGAATTGAACGAAGCAGTTATGCGTATTGGAAGAGGAATTGTGACGGAAGATAGTATGGATAAGGCACAGGAAAAGGCCGAAAAAGCAATGAAAGCTTATATGGGTGACAGAGAGTATATGCCACTTGATGAGATGTCTATATCTGTGGATTACACATCAGGAAGTAAGAAGGAGTGGACGAAGGGAAATTTTATTACGGTGTCAATGGTTGCACATATTAAATCTGGATGTTTTATGGCCCCACATACAACATTGGTTTCAACGAAAGTTATGATTGAACAGTAAAAGAGGGTGAAGTATTTGAAAAAAAAATATAAAGATAAATGGCAGAGTGGAAATGGAACAATGCTGATGGGAATTGTGATTATGTTCTCCATGTTGGTTTTAACATATGGGGCAGTGCAAACGTTTCTTATACAAAATAATGGGTGGAATGCACAGCTTGCATCAGATTCCATTGCAGATGGAACAGCGGTTTATATGGCAACGGATGGAGATGATTATAATGACGCAACCCAAAAAGCCAGTAAATTGCAGAAATTAGTAAAAGATATTACAGGATATGATATCCAAAATGTAACTGTAAACAAAAGTAAATTGGAAGATGATGATGAAGTAGAAGTTAAGCTGAATCTAAAAGACCAATATATCAGAAAAAAGAAAAATGGACAAGATTATTCTATTACACGTACATCGGTTACAAAATTTAATAAAAATGGGATTGCCAGTGGGTCATTACTTGGAATTGCAGAAAGTAAATTAGGAGCACCGTATTATTGGGCAAAACAAGGTCCAGATGAATTTGATTGTTCAGGATTTGTATATTGGTGCTATAAGCAGGCAGGTGCGACAGGTGGGTATAAAAATACATTTGCTCTCATTGCAAAATTTGCTGGTACAAAATACGAAGTAACAGATAAAAATGATTTACAACCGGGAGATATGATTCTCTGTAATGCTGGTAATCATGTCGTCCTTTATTATGGAAATGGCAAGGTAATTGGATGTTCTGGTGGCGGACGTAATACGCTTGGAAATAATCCGAATGCATATGTAAAAATTCAAGATTATGAAAAATCGTATAAGCATAGTACTACGAATATATTTCGTGTTCCAGTTGAAGCATACTAAAGAAGGAGTACGCGCAATATGAATAAAAAATTTTTAAAAAAAGGGAATGGGGAATTTATTGGTTTTACGATCATCGCATTAGTAATTGTAATGTTATTTATTCCCATGTGTGCTATTTTTAAACTTGCCCTGGGATTATATGATGTAAACAAAATGTTGATGGCATCAAGTAGGGCGGCGGCAGTTTGTACGAGCATGGATGATGCTCAAAAACAAGCGGAATTAGTTGCAGAAACTACGTCAGACAATTCAAGTGTAGAACAGATTGAAACAGAAGTTAAATTTGCTGATGGTTTTTCAAAATGGGAGTCCGGAGTAAGTATAGTTGTGACCGTAAAAGCGAAAGTAAAGACAATGGATGCAGTGCTTTCTTCCAGAACCTACAGTAAAAGCATTCCAGTAACAATTGAAAACTTAGATGGGTTAAGTGGTTCAAATTGTCAGGAACAGGTATTTAATTATTTAAAGCAGAATGGCTTTACTGATGAAGCGGCATGCGGAGTTTTGGGAAATATTGAACAGGAAAGCGGATTTGACACAACAAGAATGCAGGGAGATGGTCCGGCTGCCGGATTGTGTCAATGGGAAAATTTTAGAATGAAAAGTGAACGATGGAAAAATTTAGATAATTTTGCAAAAGCAAGAGGAAAAGAATGGACGGATTTATCATGTCAACTTGATTTCATGATATATGAATTATCCGGTGGTGAGTCGGCTGCGGGTATATTAAAGACTATGTATCCAAATGGATTTGAAGGATTAAAAGAAGATACGAATATAAATCAAGCAACCTATAATTTTTGTTTTTCTTTTGAACGGCCTAATAGAGAATTAGCTAATTTGGAAGGAAGATATGCAGCAGCGCATAAATACTATAACCAATTTCATAGATAATTTATGCAGTTCCTTTTCTGACATACTATATATGAACAGAAAAATAGTATTATTAAATAGAAGGGAGATTTTCAACATGCTGAAAAGTAAAGTAAAATCAATGTTTGGTAACTTAAAAACTTATACAAAACAGTACATAGAAGATGAATCGGGGATGGAGATCATTGAGGCAGCAGTACTTTTTGGTATAGCAGTGTTCCTGGCAACTGGGGTTATGATGCTCGCGAACAAAACAGATAATGGAATGAATAATGTTGGCGATAAAATCGACAAAGAATTTGATACAATTATAAATTCAAATAATGATCATTAATTTGTAAAGGTACAACAGCTTCCCTCACGGGGAGCTGTTATCATATGGAGGTATTATGAAGAAAAGAAATTGTAAAATAATCATGTCAATGCTGTGTGCTGCAATGTGTTTGACCTCGAATTCTCTTATGGTGTTTGCTGATACAAATGCAAATATTAATGCCGGGGAAATTATCAATATGAAATCTGATGGAAACCAAGGAATGGAATCTTCTGGTCACACTAATAAAAATACAACTTCTAACAGCGGCAGTTCTTACCATGCAACACAGGCAGAGTTAAATGCAAACAGTGAAAAACAATCAGCTTTGGACGCAATAAAAAAATGGAAGGATCTTGCATCGTCCATGGACGAGACAAAAAACGGGCAAAAGATCGGCTACAATATCAATGGCTGGGATCCAGATATCTTATTAAAAGGATATACAGCGATTAGTAGAGATGATATTCAGAATTTTTTATCACATATTGATAATTTTTCCGGATATCTCGGTCAGGATAATGTAGATGCGTTTTATAACAGCCAGTCTGAAAGCAATGGGACACTTCCAAAAAGGAAGCTGGATGTAAAAACAGATATAAAATCTTTGCCAAAAGACAAAGTAAAAAAAATAAAGAAAGCAATTGCAAAAAATGAAAATTTATATGCCAGTGAAATTATGGGATCTCTTTCAACAATGGAAGGAACAGGACAAAAATTTTCTTTTAGACAGCAGAATACACCATACTTCGTGATCGATGGAACCAGCACAGGAGGGAGAGGATTTTATCAGGGAATTCGGAGTGATCTGTTATGGAAAGGCATGAATGATTCCTATAACTGGACAGGTAGATTTCAGGATTGGCAGAATCGTTTTGGAAATACGACAGGGAATTCATCGGGTTCGGGATCAAATACTTCTTCATCAAATCAGATGGAAGATTATGCAGATGTTGTGTATTTAAAAGATTATCATATTTATGAAGTACAGGAGGATCAGATTGATAATGTAGATTATACATCTGATAAGAGAAGATGGAGTGTTTATAAAAAAGGAGAAGAAAACAGTGGAAAGCCAATTCGTACTTCCGAAACAGATAATCCGCAGCACGCCTTCGAATTTAGCAGTGATGAGGCAGGAGACTACGTTGTTGTTGCAGAGCAGGAAGCTACTTATACGGTAAGTATGTATGTGACCTATGATGTTGTAGAGTATCTGGTTGACAGTAAATCACAAAACATTCTATACTATAATGAGAAATTGGTATCCAATGGAAAAGGTGGCAGTGTTAAAGTCGATGGCGAGCAGAAAACAGGCTGGGTATCTACTGGAGACAGTTTTAATATCCATGTTAACGACTTAGGAGCCGTGGAAACGAATGGATCGGCAACACAAAGGGTACAGTAAGGGGGAAACAAAGTGAAAAAGAAAATCACAGTAATTGGTGTGATTCTGATTGCTATTTTGCTTGTTGTTGGTGGATATTTATTCCATGCACATAAAGCAGAAGAAAAGCCATTGGAACAGACATCAAAGAAAACAGAAAAGAAACTGGAAAAACCGGATGAAGATCGCGTATTAAAACATGCTGATTTTGAAATCATTGATAATTATAATATTTTTCCAAGCGATAATGACAAAAAGGCTTTGAAAGAAGAGGTTAGTACATTACTTAACAATTTTGCAGATACCTTGTTTAATATTGATAGTTCTACATCAGATTATTCAAATATTTTAACTGCTTATTATGGTACGTCTGAGGATTTTGATTCATCTGACGTAAATCTAACAGCAAATATGTATAAAGAATTCATGGGAATTCATATGCAGTCAAAACTAAAGAGTGTTGAGATTGCTCATATTTTAGTTCGTAATACTCCGGAGGCGAAAGAAATCAGTGTAATAGGTGCTTTCCATATTCATGCAAAAAGTGATAGAATGACTGATAATGATTATGCAATCCCATTTAATTCTGTTATGAGTAAAGAACAAGTGGATGGTTCATACAAACTATTCACGATGTCATACAGTGAGATGTATAAAGAAAAAGGATTTGGATTAGCAAGAATGGACGATGGTTCTTATAATATCGGTATTAAAGGAGATTTGGTAATTTCGTTTGACTTCCAGAATGTAGATGATTTCATTAATCAGACAGAAGCTCCTGCGGGTCATACATTTAAAGAAGAAGATTACGATGAAGTTAATTAAACTTTTAGCGGCAGCCGAAAGGCTGTCGTTTTTCTTTTCTTGTTATGACATTGCAAAAAGTATATAATGATTTTATACAATATATTACATGAAAATATTCATTATAATGGAATTATTTATACATATGCGGAGGAAAACATGGAAACAGATTTTAATTACATAGATTGCATAGAAAAGGTAAAGCAGCATGATGATTCGGCCAGCGAAGCATTATACCGGTTTACTTTTCCAATTGCACAAAAACAGGTTGCTTTATTTGTTCATAACCGGCAGGATCAGGAAGATCTTCTCCAAACCATATTTATCAAAATTTTTGAACAGCTTCATACGCTTAAAGAACCGGAGAAATATCCGGGCTGGGCTAAAATGATCGCAAGAAATACCTGTATGGATTACGGCCGGCATCTTAAATTAGAAAATAACCTGATTCAATGGAAAACTACCGTATCAGATGAGGAAGAAGAAGGCATGGATCAGCTTGCCGTGCCAACATATTCCAGAGAATTTAACCCGGAAGCACACATTGATGCAGAGACTACCAAAGAACTGATCGATCAGATCCTGGATGGGTTATCTGATAAACAGCGGATGGTAATCTTACTATGGATGAAACAGTATAAGGAATCTGAGATTGCAAAAGAACTGGATATGCCGATCGGATCTGTAAGGACGAACTGTAGGCGAGGAAAAGCTGCTATTGAAAAGAAAGTCATTGAACTGGAGAAACAGGGAACAAAACTGTACAGCATGTCTCCAATCGTATTCTTCCTGTGGCTGCTGGATCAATACGATATGTTATATATGCCAACATTCACAGATGCAGTATGTATGCCGTTATATCATAAAATCAAACTGCATATTCATAAACCGGATATCAACAATGAGACAGTTCGGCAAATGCAGAATACAATAAAGGATACAGGCAGTAATACCAGTAATGCTGCTTCATCGTTGAAACAAGCTAGAAAGGCTGTAAGTGTAACAAAAGGTGGTTTAAAGCATGGAATTCTGCATAGTACAGTAACGAAAGCGGTAATTGGAATCGTTATAGCTGGAAGCGTAGGAGGCGCAGCTGTACATTATAATCAACAGAAGCAGGACAATGTACAACAGCAAGAAGCGGTAAAAGAAGAAAATGCTAAAAAAACAGCTGCAAAAGAGGAAAATACAGTTGATTCAAACGATGTAAATCATAACATCTACGGAATTACTCTGGATATGGTATCCGGGACAGATTTAGTAGCATTGAATACGAATATCTGGGACAATTCGGTATCATTGGTGGCGAAGAATGAAAAAGATGATTTATGGATGTATGAGGTTACGGTACAGGATGGTGAGCATGCCGGAGAACATGTTACTGTGATCCGCAAGGGAGAACAGTTATTTATTGGATCTGGAAACATTCCGATTATAGCAGATTATCTGTATGATTATCCAGTATTGGAATTTGCAGATATGGATGGAGATGGCGATCAGGAAATTGTATTTTATATGGCAGATAGTGTAGGAGCACGTTACGTAGACGGGCCATTCAAAAATGATACAAATGGAATTAGTTCAGACACTTTTGAATATGTAGTCGGTCTAGGTGAAAATGCATTATATCCTATCATGTCTTATATATTTACGTTGGATGGCACAGATTTTTCAAAATCAGGAGAGATCAAAGACAACTGGTTTGTAAATTCGAAATTATTTGATGCGTCAATTTACAGAAATGATCTATTGGGAAGCAAATTGTCACATGAATTAACCAAGGATGAGATACACAAGGAAGAATCTGAGAACAAATATATATTTTCATTGGGGGGACAGGAATTTACTGTAAATTATAAATCAGAAGATAGCCTTAGTATAGGAGGAGAACCTTCACGTAATATCAAACACTGGAACAAATATTTGGGAGAAGGACATGGAAATTACCAATTAAAATATAAAAATGGAAAATGCCATTTAACTTTCCCATTTGCACTGTATAATAATTTTTATCTTTTTTATACGCCGGTATATGTAGGAGAAGGAGAATGTAATCTTACTTATCATGAACAAAATAATAAGAATTCGTCTGGTTATATGGAATATGGAGATATCAAGATCAAACAAACCGGACCTACGAAACGCGATAAAAGAGAAGAGTAAGAACTGGAACTGAATTTCATGACGTTGTTAAGAAACGATGTGGTAGAATTTCAATCAAGTAAATAAATTGGTAATGGAGGTTCTGATGAATAAAAATGAAAACTATTTGGAGCAGATACTCAAACAAATACTTTTTACCGCTGTTCTTGTTATTGCAATCTTATATGCGCCAATAGGACATTTTGAGAAAAAAACGGTTTCGAAAGCGTATGACACGCCAAAATATGAAACAATTTGTTCTTTCCCAGACGGCCATATATATTACAACGAAGAGAAGGCTATCTCTCACAGCAAATATTCCGGATTGGGGTATCATAAAAAAATTGTAAGAAATGGAACGGAACATCATGCTGCTGTTAAGAAAACAGTATGGGTTTGGGGATGGTGAAAAAAATAAATATTTGAATAGTTTTAAGGCTCTCGCCCGTCTTTCTAAGTAAGAGAACAGAAGGGAGAGAGCTTTTATGTGTGAAAAGAAGAAAATATATTATATTTACATCAAAAACTCACGTTCAAAGGATCCGCCGATAGACAAAGATGAATTGTGGGAGAAAATTAAGAAGAAATTGCTGGAGAAAAAATGATGGGTTGGTGTATTGGAATTTTGTTATTAATAGTCGGATTTGTATTGTTTATGATTCCCGGAAGTCAAACAATAGGATGGATATTATGGATGGCTGGAATTGTATGTTTTGGGGGTCAAGGATTTATTAATTACAAAAAAAGTTCAAATCCAACAGAAGGCATGGCAGTATCTTCGCTAAGAAAAGATGAAGACTACACTGAAAACGCCAAAGAGATTTCAAAAGAAGTAGATAATAAAATGGATGACAAAAAGGATGCGGTCAGGTTCTGCCGCCAATGTGGAAATCCGATATCTGCTGATGATGTATTCTGTGGACAGTGTGGAGCGAAAATAGAAAAGAAATAATGGATATATGTATGGAAGTTGGTAGTGTCCAGCTTCCTTTAATTTTTACAGTAATTAGTCACTCTATAAGTGCTTGGAAGAGCACCACGGACATACAATCTATCGCATGAGCGTGGATGACTGCGGTTAACGCCCGCCCTGGTATTTGATATATTCCTGAACAACCTGTTTCGTATTTTCACCTACGGTTGTTATGAAATAGCTGTCACTCCAGAACACGGGTTTCCAGTAATACTTTGCTACCTGTTCCTTACAACGGCTTCTCGCAAAACGGGAAGTCTTTGTTTTTATCACCCGGACAAGATCCAGCAGGTTTACTTCCGGCCCGGCATCAAACAGAACATGGATATGGTCCGACTCTCCGTTTATTTCTGTTAGGATGCAGCCCCGTTCTTCTAATACGGCTCGGATCGTATCAGAGACCAGTTCTTTTACTTCACCTGTCAATACCGGATTCCTGTATTTTGTTACCAGTACCAGATGGTAGGATAACAGAAAACAGGAGTGTCTGTTCTTATAGTAACCAGCGTTGTTTCTCTCGTACATATGTTCTTGTTCTCCTTTACATTCATTCCTGATTATAGTATAATGATACTGTAAATAACAATGGATTTCAAGGAGACAGTCATTCATGTACCGGGTAAGTAAAACTGTAGTAAAACAAACAGAACATCCGGAACTCTTTTCCCTTTTTACAAAGTATGGAGTTCTTGCAACCAACCTGTATAATGCAGGTCTGTTCCGTGTGCGCCAGAACTTTACCATGCAGGGAAAAGAGGTGCTGCATCCTCTGGAACAGGAAGTAAAACTGGAAATCGAGCGTACAGTTACAGAAAAAAATCTCGGCCGTCCAAGACGTTCCATGTCTTATCTGTTCCTTGAAAAGTTGATGCGTGTTACATGGAATCCAGATTTCTTTGCTGGACTCTCGATGCAATGTGCACAGAATGTCCTGAAACAGGTCTGCGGTGATTTTAAAAACTGGATGGCTTCCTGCAGACAATATAAAAAGGATCCATCCAGCTATCTTGGCCGGCCGAAAATGCCGCATTACAAACAGAAGAAATCCTTGAGTTCTTTTACTTTCACCAATCAGGACTGCTATATGCTAGAGCAGGAAAAACGGAATCTCTTGAAATTTCCGGCTGCACGTGGACATTACCTGCCAGTGGGGCCAGTTTCCGGACGGCTGAAACAGGTAGAAGTAAAACCTTATTACGGTGACTTCCTTGTTATCTGTATCTTTGAAACAGGCGAAGACTGTGCCCCGTTACCGATCTGTGCTTCCTGTGGGATTGATCTTGGAGTTGATAACACCGCAGCTCTCGTAAGCAGCAACGGACGTTGTGTGCTGTACAAAGGCGGTGCACTCAAATCTGCAAATCAGTGGTACAACAAACAGATGGCTGATTACCGTTCCCTTGCAATGAAAGGGCATACACCGAAAGAAGCAGCAAAACTCGACCTGCTTCATACCAAAAAGATGCAGGCTCTTTCCCGCCGGAGGAACCAGTTCTTCCATGATACGATGCACAAGATTGCATCAGATATCGTGAAGTTCTGCCTGGATACCGGCATCACAACCATTGTGCTTGGAAAGAATAAGAACTGGAAACAAAAATCCAATATCGGGCATGTAAATAACCAGAATTTTGTCCAAATACCGCTAGAAACTTTGCGATGGATGATCACTTATAAGGCTGAATCTGCAGGCTTAATTGTTGTGGAACAGGAAGAATCTTATACTTCCAAAGCAAGCCTTGTGGATGGGGATGAAATCCCGGTATATGGAAAAGAAACCGAAAAACCGGTATCTTTCTCCGGGCGCAGAATCAAACGAGGGCTGTACCGCACAGGCTCTGGGCAGATCATTAATGCAGATTTGAATGGAGCAGGGAACATTTTGCGCAAATACATCCCGGATATATTTACAGACCGGAAAGATTTCACTTTTCTTGATCAGATCCTTGTCCGAAATTACCCGGACTTAAACAAACGTATTCCCGTCAAAGGGATAGAAGCCGTGTGAACCGGCTTTTAGGTGAGGACAATATCCGCACCTACAGATACCATTTCCATTTCTTTGAAATGCAAGTGGTAGTTCATCCAATCCAGTCTTGCCCAGAGCTGTTATTTCCCCGGATACCGTTTCTGAATGCTGTTGTCTTTCCGTTCGTAATTGGGGACATAATACAATGTGTATGATCAATTTCTTTCTTCTCCTCATTGAAGCGATACACATCAATAAAGTCTTGATCTGAATAAGAATCTTTTGGGTGTTTTTCTGTATATTTTTTAGCGTTCTTTTTAGTTGCATATCCGCTATTACAAGCAATATTAATGAATTCTTCGACTTGCATTATGTATTCCCTTTCTTTCTCACGCATATTAATTCACAGTGCATGTTCCAGAATTACTTGGCTATTCTTCATCGCCGCCAAATTTCATCATGTAGGTCAAGATGTTTTTGCTCACATTCTTCCGAAATTTCATGCCAATTTTCGTATCATTTCTCAATTCTTCCATCATCTGTCCAATCGAATAAGAATTACCATCAACTACAAATTCGCCGGTGCTGTGATATTCCTCTTTGAGTCCCTTTAAGATTTCGTACAATGAATCTGATTCATGAATCGAAGTTTTTTGCTTTTCTACAATAGATATAACATCCGACTTTCTTACCATTCCTTCTTCAGCCATATGGTTAAGTTGCTGTTCCATAAATTCTCTTTTTGTCATTAATCTACCTCCAAATGTGTATTATTTATTATTTTCTGTTTCTGAATTACTCGGTTGTTCCTGTTCTGTATCTTTCTGATTGGATGAAGAGGAATCCTGCTTGGCCGAATCATCTGTTGTGGAAGAACTATTGAATGATCGGAAAAGCTTTGCACAGGCAGCGGGTACTTCGCCTTTGATCGTGCCCTGCTCGTAATCAAAAGATACGATGTATAACCGTGTTCCATCACAGAACAGGTAAATGATGTTTGTCATTTGAACATTATCCTGTACATAAGTCGCAGTTACCTTTGCTCCTTTTTCAGAATTATCATAAGAGTTCATGATAAAATTCGATTTATTGCCTCTTACCAGATTCATCACATCTGTTCCGGTGACAGAGGATAATGTGCCGGTATAATCTGTGGCAGAAAGTGTCATGGATGCACAAGTAGAAGAATCCGAAGCGACCAAAGCATTGCCGGAAGTTCCCAGTGCCCAGTCATCCGGAATACCAATCTCAAAATTAGCAGAATCATTGTAGTAGAGGTAATAACCCTCTGTTACAGGATCTGATTTGTTCCATGCAAAAGATTTTAAAATCTTATCGTAGTATGGAGAAATCTTGTCATAATTTGCATCATTAAAAATGCAGAGAAGCTTTACAATCTTGGATCGGTCCCAGTATACACGCTCTACATAATCGTAAGTGGAATTCCCATGACTCTGATACTGGATCTCATAACTGGTATCTGTGCTTTTCTGAAAGCTTAAGAATGTTTTCCCATCCTCTGCAATCTGTGTAGATATTGTATCTTCACTGGTATTGTTGATTGATGGATCATAGTCGAGTGTCTGGATCTGTAGGGATGAAGCAGATGCACTGTGGATGAAAGTAGGATATCCATCCTTTGTTACCTGATTCCAGTCACTGGGAACACTGATGGAGAATCCTACTTTGTTATCCGTATATACAGACATATCAATATCCAGATCATCCTCTTTGTCCTCATCTGTATCTTCCTGCGAGACCTTATCAGACTTAGTATAAGCATTCAGATTCTGCTGATCCTTCTTGCTCATAATTGTAAATATGGCTGATAGGATTACAATCACACCTATAATCAGCATCCATGGGCTTTTATTGTGATAAGAGTGAAATATTCTCATAAAATATGATTCCTTTCTTTTCTTTTTTTTCTTTTATATGTTTTCTTTATTTATTCTTTTCTTTCTATACCTATAAGTTTTCGTTACCCGTAACGGGTTGGCCAATGAGGTAGTGGCTTTCACCGTAAGTTCCCGGCTGCGTCCGCTGTCCGAATCGCCGTTCTGTAGAACCGCATCCCTTAGATGGACTCACAGCCGAAAGCGTTCCAGCGTCCTTCCGCTTTAGCCAAGGCGTTCGGCCAGCTAGGGAACGCCTACTAGCCGCAGACAAAAAAACATAGTTATCTTGTATGCAGCTAATAGGGGTTCAACAGTAAGGAAAATACGGAGGTCCACACAGTAACCTTCCTTCACTCTACATGCCCTCGTAATCAGCTTTCCATTTGTTTACAGCTGGTCTTCCTTCACCCAGGGTAAAATACCCTCATGTCTATTCCAGGCCTGGCAATTTATCTGCTCGTCACAGAACGGTTGCGTTCACCGTCAGCATTACCTAGCAGGAGGGTCCCCTGAATTTGTGTGCTCCATTACTTCTCATTTACTAGGATATTAGTGCGATTTTTCCCGCGGTAGAAATGCCGGAATGTGGCTCGCAACACCGGATGTCAGTATTAAGTTCTAAGGGGTAATCATTTTTCTCTTTTGGTAACTCTTTTAAAAACACTTTTACATATATTAGTATGTCAGAAACGTTTTGTAACTTTTGCATTTTATAAATTCTATCTCTTTTCCACTATTATCATCTCCTCCTTTATAGTAGTGTAAGATTCTTTCTACAACTCCTATTTCTGAACAAAATTTTTCAATCCAATATTTTCTCCATATTTCTTTTGTACAGTAAAAAATCTCCTACATGTAGTAGTATGACAGAAACGTTTTGCAACTTTTACATTTTTACAAATTCCATCTCTTTGAGACAGCCATCATCTTCTCTTTTATAGTAATGTCAGATTCTTTTTAGAACTCCTGTTTCTGGACAAAATTCTTCAATCCCTTCTTTTCCCTTATTTTTTTTCGTACAACTTTCAATAACTGTTCTTTCACTATTATCGCAATATGTATTTACCAATAATTATACGCCAAACCTCGTTCACCTTTCTGTCACTACTATATATGAGGGGAAACTATCATTGAAAGGAGTTGTAACTTTTAAAAAGTGCAAAACAAATTCCAAAACCCGGAACTAACGGCAGAACAACAGAATTTGTACAACACGATCATCGCCTTGCAATCATTAATCGAAAGTGCTACATTAAACACAGCAGAGATGTCGCAATACACGGACATGACATATGCAAAAAAGAAAAAACTAGTCAGCGAAATTTATTTCAAAGACAAAAAGCGCAAAGAGTTCTATGCTTGCAAAGACGGACGATATAAATCTTATAATCCACAATTTATTGCACCATCAGAAAAAGAGCTGGTGCAGAAACTCTATGATTACTACTTCAATAACACATTAGAAGATATCTACAAGCAGTGGGTGCAGCATCGTGCAGAAACCCAAATCGTATCTCAGAAAACGATTGAAGAGGACATCGGAATTTGGAACCGATTCATTGCAGATACAGAATTAGCAAGAATGCAAATTGCAGAGATCAAACCAGTACATGTAATGAAATTATTTCAAATTTGGACCGGAAACGGAAAGATTACCAGAAAGGACTTTAACAACCGTAAGTCTGTACTAAATGGCATCTTTCGTCATGCTGTGCTAAATGAAATTATTACATTTAGTCCTATTACCGATCTTCCTTGCAACACATTAAAGTTCAAATTGCCAAATGCTTCAAAAAAAGCTTACACAGTAGAAGAACGTGCTATGCTACTGTCTTATCTAAAGACTTTAGAGCAAGATGCCTACACACTTGCAATTCAATTCGCGTTTTATGGAATTTTTCGAGTCGGAGAAATCAAAGGATTAACTTGGGATACGGAGAACGAAAATATTATCACAATCAAGCAGCAATTGGTAGAAGAACGTACGTTACAAGAGGATATGACTTTCAGTCATCCTCATCGTGTCTTAAAGGATCCAAAAGGCAATCCCTTTTACAGTATACGTACCGAAGAACTTCCAGAAGCTGGAATTAATATTCTGAGAAAAATGAAAGAGCTTAATCCAAATGGAAAGCTTGTATTCATGCACGAGGGACGGCCGCTTACTACAGATACGTTTAACCGGCGTTTAAAGAAATATTGCGGTGAACTGGGGATTACATATCTTTCCAGCCATAAAATCCGCTTTACCAACGCCTCGATGCTTTTTGATGCTGGTGTAAAAGCAATTGACATCCAGCCACTCTTGGGACATTCGAATCTTGCGATGACCCAGCACTACATCGGACAACGTACTACCGAACGAGACTCAACAGAAATGGCCCGAATACTGGCCTAAGCCCTGTAAATACTGCCTGTACAACTTTGTACAACTTTTTATGTAAAACAAAAAGTGCCTCAAACCCTATAATTATAAGGGTTTGAGGCACCTCAACCTAATGCCGCAGACCGGAATCGAACCGGTACGAGAGGTTAGTCCCGCAGGATTTTAAGTCCTGTGCGTCTGCCAGTTCCGCCACTGCGGCATACAAGATGAATCGCGCCAACTCCGAAGGAGTTGTGTGCATCGATGCGAAGCATCGCGTCACATTTCGTGATTACACTACTTGCAAATCGTGATAACTTACTATCACGAAATGGGACCAATAGGGCTCGAACCTATGACCCTCTGCTTGTAAGGCAGATGCTCTCCCAGCTGAG
>OLOD01000174.1_pt1 | contig 51276 bp, 40 predicted proteins | sample 1671921 | NCBI WGS metagenome assembly OLOD01 (sample SAMEA3136626, study PRJEB25190) | human gut metagenome | biome: human gut; feature: human-associated habitat; material: faeces | place: Austria | collected 2013
AAAAACATTAGGTTTAATGATATGCTAGGTTTTAGTAAAGAAGATGTAAAATATTTAATGATAGAAATTGACATACCAAAAGAAAAACAAGAAGAATTACTACCAATAATAAAAGAAAACTATGATGGGTATGTATTTTCAGACGAGATAGATACTGAGAAATTAAATGCTTATAAGTTGTATAATTCAAATATGACATTGTATTTTTTAGATGCATATCAAGAACAACAAAAGGTACCTAAAGTAATGATAGATACAAACATATTAAGTGATTACAAAAAAATAGAAGCTTTTATGAATTTATGCCAGAATATGAATAAAATAGAGTTATTGGAAAAAATAGTAGCAGAAGAACCAGTAGAAAGTGAGTTAACAGAAAAATTTAATGCAGAAATAAGTTTTGGAGAAAAAGAGCTGATATCATTACTATTTTACTTAGGATATTTAACAATAGTAAAAGTAGTTTTAAGATACCGAATGATGTAATAAGAAAGATATATAGTGAGTATTTTTTGGAATATATAAGTAGAAAAGCTCAGATAATAACAAACACAATAGATACAGAAACAATGTCAGAGGAAATATTGAAAGAAGGAAAAATAGATAAATCAATAGAAACACTAGGAACATTTTTAACAAACCTATCTAACAGAGACTATCAGCGCTTTGATGAGAAATACATAAAAGTAATATTTTATTCAATATGTAGAATGTTAGGAGCAGTATATGTAAAATCACAACTAGAAATTGGCGGAGAATATGCAGATATATTAATAATACCACGAGAGAAACTAAACGAAAGATATGGAGTATTGTTAGAATTTAAATATATAAAACAAGAAGAATATAATAAGAACTCAGAACTTTTAAAACAAAAACAAGCAGAGGCAAAAGCACAGCTAGAAAGGTATAATAAAACCGAAGAAATACAAGCAATACCAAATTTGAGAAGTTATGCAATAGTTGTAGTAAAAGATAAAATTTCAGTAGAGGAAATTACTAAATAATAAGTTGCTGTTTCTTTATATAAAAATTTTAAAATGTGATAGACAAACACAAATGAATATATTATACTAAAAGTGAAGCTATCGAGAGAGCATCCTAAACGATAGCAAAATCAAAAGAAGGAGGAAAAAATAAACATGGGAAAAAACACGAAAATAGTAGGAGGAATACTACTAGTAGCAATAATGTTAGTGGCAGTAGCATATGCTGCGATAACTAATGTAGGCTTAAACATAAACGGTGTAGGAAATGCACAAGCAAAACAAGAAAATTTTAATGTGGAATTTGTAGGAACACCAAGTACAAGTGGAAAAGGAACAACAACAGCAACAATAAGTTCTGATGATAAAACACAAGGAAGTGTAAATGTAACAGGATTAACAGCCAAAGGAGATGAAGCAGTAGCAACATATACAGTAAAAAATCAAAGTGCAGATATATCAGCAGACTTAACCGCAGATGCAACAAGCTCAAACCAAGAATACTTTGAAGTAATCTGTGCATTAGAAAAAACAACATTAAAAGCACAAGAAGAGACAACATTAAAAGTAACAGTAAGATTACTAAAAACACCAATAGACGAAACAAAAGAAGATTTAAAATCTAATATAGGAGTAAGTATAAAAGCAGAGCCAAAACAACCAGGAGAAGAAGCAAATGGAGGTTCATCAACAGTAACAAGTAATAAAACAACAACAAAGCCATATTTGCCAACAGGTTTTACCCAAGTATCAGGAACAACGTTAAAAAATGGAATAACAATCCAAGATAGTACAGGAAACCAATATGTGTGGATAGAAGTACCAATGACAGAAGAAGTATATCAAACAGCAGGATTAAGTATAACAAATTTTACAGATGAAGAATATACAACAATAGAGACTGATTTACACACATATACAACTGATTATAGAAATGGAACAAGTTATAAAGATGAATATTATTCAGATGCAACAACAGGATTAACAAGTGACCAATATACAGAATTAAAGAAAACAATGTTAAAAAGTGTATATCAAAATGGAGGATTTTATATAGGAAAATATGAAACAGGAATAGAGAGTGTACCTAAAACATCAGGTTCAGCATCAACAGAACCAACAGAAACACCAGTAATAAAACAAAATGCATATCCATACAATTACGTAACTTGTAGTCAAGCCCAAACACTAGCAAGTAATATGGAATCAGGAAATTGTACAAGTAGTTTAATGTTTGGAGTTCAATGGGACTTAGTAATGAAATATTTAGAAACAAAAGGAACAAGCCAAGCATACTTGAAAACAAATAGTACATCTTGGGGAAATTATTATAATAATGCATGGAATATAACAAATGAAAACTTAAAATATTCCCCAAATGGTTCTGGATGGATAAGTGCAACAGAAAAAGCAAAAGATTCAAGTTCAAGAATATTATTATCAACAGGAGCAAGTGATGATTTTTGTAAGCAAGGAATTTATGATTTGGCTGGAAATGTATGGGAGTGGACTCTAGAATACACTTTTAATTCAAGCTATCATTGTGCTAATCGCGGGGGCAGTTTCTACGATAATGGCGATAGCAATCCAGCAGCTTACCGTAACGGCAGCGCTACGGCCTATTACGACTACGGCGTCGGTTTCAGGCTTTCACTTTATTAAATCGTAGACCTGAGGCAATATAAAAAAGTATAAATTTTCATTTGAGCTTGTCAAGATTAGTGTGTAAATTTTTTTATAATCTTTATTAGTAGTACAAAATTTGTACTACTAATTTTTATATTTAATTTTTAATGTGCTCTTTATAATTTCTATAAATTTACATATTTCAAATATCTTTCTCCGAACAGTAATATTAACTGTTCTCGTATTGTTCTCCAGTTTTGCATCGGTTTTTTCCACTTTTCGCTGAGTTCTCTTATTCTTAAATACATTACTTTATAAACAGAATTCTCACTTGGAAATGCTCCTTTCCCTCTAGTAACCTTCCTTAATGCTGAATTTACTGATTCTACAGCATTTGTGGTATATATACATTTGCGTATTTCTGCGGGTACTTCAAATAATGGCTCTAAATAAACCATAAATTCTTCTACCTTTTTTACTATTCTTTTTTGTTTTTCTCCGTATTCTTTCTGAAAAAATTCAAGCTGTATTTTTGCCTCATCCATATTGCTACTTTGATATATTTTCTTAAATTTCCCAATTATTTCTTTTGCTTCTTTCTTTGGACATAATCCATAAATATTTCTTGCTAAATGTACTACACATCTTTGACTCTGTGCCTTTGGAAAAACACGTTCTAATGAGCCTTTGAATCCTGCTACACCATCGCTACACATATATAATATATCTTCAACTCCTCGGTCTTTTAAATCCTCAAAAACATTGCTCCAAAAACTACTTGACTCACTTTTGTCTATCCACATCCCAAGTATTTCCTTATATCCGTCTATATCTACTCCTATTATGATATACACTGCTTTCTTTGAAGTTGTTATATCATCTTTTATCGGTACGTATAAGCAATCGGCATATGTAAATACATACATTGGTTTTAATTTACGTTTTTTCCATGTTTCTACTTCTTTTGATACTGTGGATATAAGTTTTGATATATCGTCTTTGTTGATTTTTACTCCATAAATATCTTTTAATGTTTTTTCAATATCTCTTAAACTTACTCCTTTTGAATATAATGCTATACATTTTTCTTCGAAACCTGTTAATTTTGTTTGTCCTTTTTCTATTATTTTTGGTTCGAATGTAGCATTTCTATCTCCTGGTGTTCTTACTAATATGTTTCCGTATTTTATTTTTACTGTTTTCGGTTTGCAATAACCATTTCTAAAATTTTGAGATACTTTTTTATTTGTATGTTCATATTTTGAATATTCTAAATGATTGGCTAATTCCGCATCTAAAAGCTTTTGCATTAATGGTTGTAATAGGCTGTCTAAATAACTTTCTACATCCAGACTATTTTGAATTCTTCCTTCTTTAAATTGCTTTAATGCTTCATCTATTATCATATCATTTATGTTCTTTTTTTCTTCTTTTTTCTTGCTCATTTTTCATTCCTCTATATAAAATCTATTTTTGGGTACAATTGTATTATATCATTTAATATCCACAACCATTCGCGTTTCTTGAATGATATAAATCCAAAATAATTGTTTATTGTTCCTAATTTGTCATATACTTCTTCAAATTCGGTTATATAATTATTATTGCTATTAAACGATAATCTTATTCTATCATAAAACTCCATGTTTGCGGAATGCTTAAACAATAAAAATCTTATATTTTGACTATATTTATATATTTTTTCTATATTACATAAATACTTCGATATTAATTTTTGCTGTATCACATTGTTGTATATTTCACTAAATTTCTTCATTTCTTCTTTATATTCTGTTAATGTCTTTTGCGTGTATAACAAATGTAATTTACTGGCTAATTTTTTAGAATCTCTTTCTGGACTATATTTATAAAATTTTGGTACCAAATCTGTTAATGAATCTACAAATACAACTTATGGAAATGTTATTTTAGCAGTTCTTTTCATGTTTCTATTGTCATCTACTGATAAGAATAAAATATTCTTTAATCCTCGACTTTTCAACGCTTCAAAGCAATCCAACCAAAATCTATTATTATTTACTCTGTCCTGATATATGTTCAAAAATTGCCTATAGCCTTTAATATCTATTCCAATTAAAGTATAATATTGCTTTTTTCAATGTAATCACCTTTCTTTATATTAATTACGTTTTTTATTGCATACACTACTATGTATGTTTCATCTAATCTTCTCTTACTACATTCTGATAATGTCAATTGATTCATTTTCTACTCCTTTCACGAACACAAAAAATATGATGCATAAATAAAATTTACACACCATATAATACACTATCCAAAAGTATTTAAATAATATAGAAAATCTATATAAATATAGCTACAATATAAGATTATTATTATTTAAGCACTCGGCAAATATAGAATATTATGATAAACTAGAAGAAATATATTTTGGTTATACACCATTTAGAAAAAGAGAATGGACACTAATACTAAATGATTTAATAAAAATATATCCTGAAATAGATTTTATATGATGTGAGGTAAAAAGTGAAGAATAAAGAAGAACAAAAAAATAGTGTAAATGAAATGATAATAAATGAAGCAGTTAAGCAATACAAAGAAGGAAAAATAAAAAATAGTTTGGATGTAGAAAATTATTTAGATAGCTTGCTACAACCTTTAATGCAAAAATTATTAGATACAGAATTAGAAAATCATCTTGAATATAAAAAATATAAACACTTAAAGGGCAAAAAAGTTGGTAATCTACGAAATGGTTATTGTAAGCCAAAACATGTAAAAACAAAATATGGAAATATAAAAATAAGAACACCAAGGGATAGAAATACGACATTTTGTTCAACTGTAATAGAAAAAGGACAAACAAGACTAACAGGCTTTGAAGATAAGTGTATAGCATTATATGCTAAAGGAATGAGCCTTAGAGATATAGAAAAAACATTAAAGGAAATATATGGAGTAAAGATAGGAAAAGATGAGGTATCAAGATTAATATCAGCAGTATCAGAAGAAACAAATACGTGGAGAAAAAGAAAACTAAAACCGATGTATGTATTCACATATGCTGACTGTTTATATGTACCAATAAAAGATGATATAACCACTTCAAAGAAAGCTGTGTATGTCATAATAGGTGTTGACGTAAATGGATACAAGAAAATTTTAGGATTATGGATAGATGATACAGAATCAGGAAGTTTTTGGAGTAATGTTTTTGAAGATTTAAAAGAAAGAGAAGTTCAAGACATATTATATATGTCAAGTGATGGAATAGCAGGCCTTAAAGGTTCTTTAGAAAGAGTCTTTCCAAAAACTCAAAGCCAAAGATGTGTAGTACATCTAGTAAGAAACATATATGGACTATGACCAAAGAAGAATGCGAAAGAAATAATAGCTGATTATAAAAAAATATATACAAGTTCGAATCTAGAAGAAGCAAATTTGAATTTAGAAAGCTTTAAAGAAAAATATAAAACTGATTACAACAGAATTGTAAGAAAAGTAGAGGACTTTATGCAATATTTATAGCCTTTATTTGAGCTACCCAAAGAAATCAGAAAATGTATCTATACATCAAATGCAATAGAATCAGTAAATTCAGCATTAAGAAAAGTAACAAGAGGAAAAGGAGCGTTTCCAAGTGAAAGTACAGTATATAAAGTACTTTATTTAAGAATAAAAGATTTAAGTGAAAAATGGGAAAAGCCTATTAATAACTGGAAAACAATACAGTCTCAACTTATAGAATTATTTGGAGATAGATATATGCAATACTTGGAATTTTAATAAAATAAGTACATTGAAAATTAAATAAAATAGCATAGCAAGTATAAAACTCACTATACTATTATCTAATATATTAAAAAATAAACACACTAATATTGACAAACTCAAACTGCATAGAGTTTCTTAAACTTTTACGTGCGCATTCGTAATTCCATGAAAATTTATATTTTTTATATTGATGCATTCGCTGTGAATAAATAAGAGATAAATAAAAGATATCAGAAAACATTTTTCTGGTATTTTTATTATATAATAGGAAAGTTCTACTTGCAGGAGAATTTTCTGTACTAGATAAATATGGCGAGTTTTGGATTTTCTTAAAATTTGCATTTAATAGAAAATCTTAGACTCGCTTTTTTATGCAAAAATGAAGGTTTTGCTGATTGCTTACAAATAGGAGATAGCATAACAACTGAAAATTAATAAAATTTTAATAAAATACTACTAATTTTAAAAAAAGTATGATAAAATAGCAACAATGATAGGGAATAATAAATATTCCAAAGAAAGGATTGATACAAGATGTCAGAAGCAAAATATAAAAGAGTACTTTTAAAATTAAGTGGAGAAGCACTTGCAGGAGAGCAAAAAACAGGAGTAAATCCTGAAGTCGTAGGAAAAATATGTGATAAGATAAAAGAAGTAGTAGAGATGGGAGTAGAAGTAGCAATAGTAGTTGGTGGAGGAAACTTCTGGAGAGGAAGACAAGGACTAGAGATGGAAAGAACAACAGCAGACTACATGGGAATGCTAGCAACAGCAATGAATGGATTAGCATTACAAGATGCACTAGAAGCAAGAGGAATACACTCAAGAGTGCAAACTGCAATAGAAATGAGAGAAATTGCAGAACCATTTATACAAAGAAAAGCTGAAAAACATTTAAATAGAGGGAGAGTAGTAATATTTGCATGCGGAACAGGGCATCCATATTTTACAACAGACACAGCAGCAGTATTAAGAGCAACAGAAATAAAAGCAGATATAATTTTATTAGGAAAAGCAATAGATGCTGTATATTCTGCAGATCCAAAAATTCAAAAAGATGCAATAAAATTTGAAGAAATATCATATTTAGATGTATTAAATAAAGATTTAAAAGTTATGGACTCAACAGCAACAGCAATGTGTAGAGACAATAATATTCCATTATTAGTATTTGGAATAGCAGACCCAGAAAATATAGTAAGAGCTGTTAAAGGCGAGAAAATAGGAACAATAGTATCTTAAAAAATATTGACAGAAAATAAAATTAAGGAGAGAAAATTATGGATTATACAAATTTAAAAGAAAGAATGGAAAAATCAATAGGAGCTTACCAAGAAAAATTATCAGAAATAAGAGCAGGAAGGGCAAATCCTGCAATATTAAATAAAATAAAAGTTGAATATTATGGAACACCAACACCAATCAACCAAATGGCAGGAATATCAGTTCCAGAAGCAAGAATGATAGTAATTCAACCATGGGATATGAGTGTATTAAAAGACATAGAAAAAGCAATATTAGCATCAGACATTGGAATTAATCCAAATAATGATGGAAAAGTAATAAGACTTGCTTTCCCAGAATTAAATGAAGAGAGAAGAAAAGAGTTAGTAAAAGAAATAAAGAAAATTGCAGAAGAAGCAAAAGTAGCAATAAGAGCAATCAGAAGAGACGGAATAGATGAAGCAAAAGCAAAACAAAAAAATAGTGAAATAACAGAAGATGAATTAAAAGTTGCAGAAACAGAGATTCAAAAAATAACAGACAAAAATATCGAAGAAATAGATAAAATATTAACAAATAAAGAAACTGAAATTATGAGTGTATAGCAAGGAGAAAATAATGAAATTTAATGAAGAAAACATGCCAAAACATATAGCAATAATCATGGATGGAAATAGAAGATGGGCAAGAACGCAAGGAAAACCTGCAAGTTTTGGGCATAAAGCGGGAGCCAAAACACTTGAAAACATAGTAAGATATGCGAACAAAATTGGACTAAAATACATAACAGTATATGCATTTTCAACAGAAAACTGGAAAAGAACAGAAGAAGAAGTAAAAGCACTTATGCTTTTACTTCAGAGCTATTTAGATGATTATAGTAAAAGAGCAGATTCTGAAAACATTAAAGTAAAAGTTCTTGGAGATATCACAGCACTTTCACAAGGAATGCAAAAAAGTATAATAAATTGTATGGAAAGAACCAAAAACAATACAGGAATAACATTTAATATAGCATTAAACTATGGGGGAAGAGACGAAATTGTAAGAGCAGTAAAAAAAATAGCCCAAAAAGTAGAAGATAAAAAATTAAAAGTAGAAGATATAAATGAAGATATGATATCACAGAATTTATATACAGCAGGAGAACCAGATCCAGATTTAGTTATAAGAACAAGTGGAGAAATACGTTTAAGTAATTTTCTACCTTGGCAAGTAGTATATTCAGAATTTTTATTTGTAGATAAAAATTGGCCAGATTTTTCAGAAGCAGATTTAAATGAGGCAATAATTGAATACCAAAAAAGAACAAGAAAATTTGGAGCAAACTAAAAATAAGCAGAAGAAGAGGTAGAATATATGGATATAAAAAGATTAACATCAGCATTATTAGGTTTTCCATTAGTAGTATTAATATTAACATTTGGAAATAAATATGTTGTAGATATTTTTCTAATGATAGTTGCAATGTTAGGAATGCAAGAATATTTTAATGCAGTTGCAAAAGAATCAAAACCTGTAAGATGGGTAGGCTATTTATCATGTATTGCAATAGCATTAGTACATATTTTGCCAGAAAATGTACCAGAACAAACAAACAAAATGATATTATTAATAGCAATACCATTAATAAATTTAATATTATTTGCACATGTAATAATAACAAATATGAAAATAAACTTTAAAGATATAGCATATACACTTTTTGGAATAATATATGTAATAGGTAATATACTATTTATAGCATTATTAAGAGGAGCAGAACATGGAATAATACTTGTGTGGTATGCTATAATTGCAGCATGGGGAACAGATATATTTGCATATTTAATAGGAAAAAGGTTTGGAAAACATAAATTTAGCAAAGTAAGTCCAAAGAAATCAATAGAAGGATGCATAGCAGGAATATTAGGAGCAGTTATAATTGCACTTATTTATACAGTTGCAATAAATTCAATTTTTGAAGTTCAATACTCATATGTATTTATAGGAATAATAACAGCAATATTAAGTATAGCAGGTCAATTAGGAGACTTTGCAGCTTCTAGTATAAAAAGATATGTAGACATAAAAGATTATAGTAATTTGATACCAGGACATGGTGGAATGCTAGATAGAATAGATAGTTTAATGTTTTTAGCACCATATGCATATATATTATTAAGCTTAATATAAAGGAGGCAAAATTTGATTATATTAAATGCAATAAAAATAATATTTTTATTAGGATTCCTAGTGTTTATACATGAAGGAGGGCATTTTCTTGTTGCGAAACTATGTAAAGTAAAAGTAAACGAATTTGCAATAGGATTTGGAAAAATATTATGGCAAAAACAAGGAAAAGAAACAAAATATTCATTAAGAATGATACCACTTGGAGGCTTTTGCAATATGGAAGGCGAAGAAGAAGAATCAGATGCACCAGGTTCTTTTTCAAAAGCAAGCGTATGGAAAAGAATTGCAATAGTACTTGCAGGTGCAACTGTGAATATTGTGTTTGGAATATTAGTATATTTTATATTAGTTTCAACAGTTGGAATTCAATTTGTGGATCCAGCAAAAGATACTATAGCAAATAGAATATATTATGGTGCTCAAAATACTGGAAAATTTATAACTTCGATATTTGATAGCATAAAAATGTTATTTACAGGAGGTCTACAAACAGACCAAATGGTAGGAATTGTTGGTATTTCGGAAGTAGTAGTAAAAACTAACGGAATAATTAACTATCTTAACTTATTAGCTGTAATATCAGTATCACTTGGAGTAACAAATTTACTTCCAATTCCAGCATTAGATGGTGGAAAAATTTTAATATTAATTATAGAGATAATAAGAAGAAAACCAATGAAAATGGAAACAGAGGCTAAAATACAAATGTTAGGCTTTTCAATTTTAATTGCATTATCTTTATTTGTAACATACAATGATATATTAAGAATAGGTGCAGGTTCTTAAGATATTTTTTATATAGTAAGAAAGTTCTCCTTGTAGGAGAACTTTCTGTACTAGATAAATATGGCGAGTCTTAGATTTTCTTAAAATTTGCATTTGATAGAAAATCTTAGATTCGCTTTTTTATTATTTTGCAAGCCTTGATATTTTCAACAATATGTAGTAAAATAGGAAAGTATAAAATAAAAATCAGCACATATAGGGGGAGTGCATATGTATAGAACACATAATTTAGGAGAATTAAATATCAAAAACGTAGGGGAAGAAGTTGAACTATCAGGATGGATACAAAAAATTCGTAACTTAGGTGGAATGATATTTATAGACTTAAGAGATCAATTTGGAATTACACAAATAGTAATAAATGATGAGCAATTGCAAGAACAAGCAAAAGAATTAACAACAGAAAGTTGTATACACATTTGTGGTAAAGTTGTGGAAAGAAGTAATAAAAATCCTAAAATGGCAACAGGAGAAATAGAAGTTGTTGCTGGAAAAATAGAAGTACTTGGAAAATGTAAAAATATATTACCATTTGAAGTAAATACAGACCAAGAAGTAAGAGAAGATTTAAGATTAGAATATAGATTTTTAGACTTAAGAAATAAAAAATTACATGATTCAATATTATTACGTTCAAAAATATTGAAAACATTAAGAGATAAAATGGACGAACTTGGATTTGCAGAAATACAAACACCAATATTGGCAAATTCTTCACCAGAAGGAGCAAGAGACTACTTAGTACCAAGTAGACTTAATCCAGGAGAATTTTATGCATTACCACAAGCACCACAACAATTCAAACAATTATTAATGGTAAGCGGATTTGATAAATATTTTCAAATTGCACCATGCTTTAGAGATGAAGACCCACGTGCAGATAGAGCACCAGGAGAATTTTATCAATTAGACTTTGAAATGAGTTTTGCAACACAAGAAGATGTGTTTAAAGTAATAGAAGAAGTAGTACCATATACATTTAAGAAATTTACAGATTGGAAAGTTGATGAAGGACCATTTGTAAGAATTCCATATTTAGAAGCAATGGAAAAATACGGTATTGATAAACCAGACTTAAGAAATCCATTAATAATACAAGATGTAACAAAAGTATTTGAAAATATAGAATTTAATGCATTTAAAGACAAAACAGTAAAAGCAATAGTTGTGCCAAATGGAGCAGAACAAGGAAGAAAATTCTTTGATAAAATGACAGAATTTGCAACAACAGATGAAGTTGGGGCAAAAGGTCTAGCATGGACAAAATTCGAAAAGGATGGAACAGTACAAGGAGGAATTGCTAAATTTATAACAGAAGAGGCAAAAGCAAAATTAGAAAATGAATTTGGAGTAAAAGCAGGAGACAGTATATTCTTTATTGCAGATGAATTCCATAAAGCTCAAAAAATTGCAGGACTAGTTAGAATAGAATTAGGAAAACGTTTAGACTTAATAGAAAAAAATGTATACAAATTCTGTTTTATTGTAGATTTTCCAATGTACGAGTTATCAGATGAAGGAACAATAGACTTCTGCCATAACCCATTCTCAATGCCACAAGGAGGACTAGATGCATTAGAAAATAAAGACCCATTAGAAATACTTGCATATCAATATGATTTAGTATGTAATGGATATGAGATGGCATCAGGAGCAGTAAGAAACCATGACCCAGAAATAATGGTAAAAGCATTTGAAATAGCAGGTTATACAGAAGAAGATGTAAAAAATAGATTTGGAGCATTATATAATGCATTCCAATATGGAACACCACCACATGCAGGAGCTGCACCAGGGGTAGATAGAATGGTAATGTTAATTGCGGATTCTACTAACATTAGAGAAGTAATAGCATTCCCTAAGAATAAAAGAGCAAGAGATTTGTTAATGAGAGCACCATCAGTTGTAAGCAAACAACAATTAGATGATGTACACATTCAATTAAAAAAGTAAAAAGATAAAATGAAAGTTGGTTTTTAATTGCCAACTTTTATTGATTCTAGAATTTAATATATAATTAGTATATAAAAAATATGCAAAAACAGAAGAGAAGTGTTATAAAGTAAAAAATGAAAAGGAGAAGGTATGAAAAAATATAAATTAGAAACAATAGTATTTTTAGGCGGAGCAATAGGAATGGGATTGGAACTGATAGCAGCAAGAGTATTATCGCCATATGTAGGAAGCTCAAATGTAGTATGGACAAGTATTATAGGAATAATTTTAGTAAGTATGAGCTTTGGATATTGGATAGGAGGAAAAAAAGCAGATAAAGATGCTAATATAAATAAGTTAGCTAATATTTTGTTATATGCCGCATTAGCTACAAGTACAATTCCATTATTGGAAACTTGTGTTGTAAAAATATTAGCAGGTATAATACCAAATTTAATAATAGCAGCAATAATATGTGCAATAATAGTATTTTCAATTCCAAGTTTTATATTAGCAATGATTTCGCCGTATGCAGTAAAAATAAAAAGTATGGAAGAGCAAGAAATAGGTTCATTATCAGGAAGAATATCATCATTATCAACTATTGGAAGTATAGTGGGAACATTCTTAATGGGATTTGTACTAATTCCTAATATAGGAGTTAGCAATATAAATATTGGTGTAACAATAATACTATTTATAATGTCATTAATTGCAAGAGAAAAAATAGATAAGAAGGTTATAGTTAAAAGTATTTTCTTTGTATTTATAATGACAATGCTAATTGCTTTAGGGAAAATAACATTTAAACTTGTTAACACAGATATAGTATTAGATACAGATTCGCAATATAGTAGAATTTGGGTAAAGAGAATACAAACAGAAAAAACAACCTATAAAACATTACAAGTAGATACAGGGCTAGAATCATATGTAGATACAGAAACTGGTAAAATGGGAGCAAAATATTTAGAATATTATGATTTGTTTGAATATCTTAATAAAGATGCTAAATCAACGCTTTTAATAGGGGGAGCAGCATATACATATCCAATTCACTATTTACAAAAATACGAAGATAAAACAATAGATGTAGTAGAAATAGATGATAAAATGACCCAAATTGCGAAAGAACAATTTGGGTTAAATGCTAATGATGAGAGATTGAAAACATATAGCCAAGATGGTAGAAGCTTCTTGAATTACAGCAAAAACAAATATGATACAATTTTAATTGATGCATTTAAAGGAGTGAATGCACCATTTGAATTAACAACATATGAGGCATTAACAAATGCGAAAAATATGTTAAATGAAAAAGGGGTTGTGATTACAAATATAATTTCTTCATTAGAAGGTCAAGATTCAAAATTTATAAAATATGAATATACAACTTATAAAGCTATATTTGATGATGTAAAAATATATAGAGTAGCAGATTTGGAAAATTCAAGAAAACAAAATTTAATTCTAGTTGGAATCAAGGGAGAAACAGAAGTAGATAACTCAAAGAAAGATGAATACTCTGGATACTTAAATAATCAGATAAGTGATCTAGAAATAACTGGAAAAATTGTAACAGATGATTTTGCACCAATAGGAAATTAAAAAAAGGTTAACATAGTATTGAAAAATATATAAATATATGCATAAAATAGTTATGCAAAATGCCTAAAGGAGGAATATAAAATGATTCAAAAGAATTTACGGGTAACAGCACAAACAGTTATAGCTCAAATGTTGGAAGGGCATAAAACATTTTCAGACTTAGCGGAAAAATATGGTATGACAGAAACAGAGTTTAAAACAGTGGCCGCCAGAGTAGTAAATGATCGGGATTATCCGAGGCTTGTAAAAGCTGATGCCAGGTACAGAGCAATTAGAGAAGGTATGACCAAAAGGAAGAAAATTTCTTCAAAACCAATTGAAAATCATGTAGCAGAAAATTTAGATACAATAGCAGAAAGAGATGCTTTAGAGGAGAAGCTAAAAAGAGTAGATAAAGAGGTAGAAGAAAGAATTAAAAAGCAACAGAAAAAAGAGGAGAATTTAGAAAATGCTGAATCTAAATTGAAACAAGCAAAAGAAGTTTTGGAAAAGGCATCTTATACAGTTACAACAGCAGAAAAAGAGTGTAAACAACTAAGAGATGAGGAAGTTGAAATTGTATCTTATCTAAAATCATTAATTGTAGAAAGAGAAACTCTAACTGAACAAATTCAAAAACTTGATGAAAGAGTAATCTTTTTGGTAGCACCAGGATATCATGGAGAGCTTCCGGAATATGGAACAAAAATTTCGGTAGTGCCAATGGAAGGTGAGGTAAAAACAGAAGATGTTTCTGACATTACTTTGGTTGATATGACACTACAAGATGCCTTTGAATTTGAAACTATTGACCAAGCAAAGGAAGCTAACCAATATCTGAAACTGGTAACAAAATATTTCTTAAACGACAAGGAATACAAGCTGTTAGTTGATAATGAGTTAATGCTTAAAATATTAAGAAAACAGCAACTCGTTGAAAATGGAACGTAAATAATTTTGAAAAAAACCTGTTGGAAAAATTCCAACAGGTTTTTGGCTATGTATTTACAAATACAAAACAAAGTGGTATAATAAGCTTGATTTGAAACAAATCCTAAGAAAAAGCAAAGTAAATATATAAGAAAACATTTACAGAGAAAATAGCAAAGCTGAGAGCTATTAATGAATATATATTGAAATTTCACTTTCGAGGACTTCTTTTAAAAGCGAAAGCAAGTAGAAAGAAGCGGTTGAACCGTTAAAACTATAAAGAGGTTAATTAAGTGCAAAAAAAGCATAATTAATAAATTTAGGTGGTACCACGAAAGAGCCATTCGTCCTAAAAAAGGATGAATAGGCTCTTTTTTAAGTATAAGGAGGAAGGAAAATGCAAGACAAGATTGAAGAAATCAAAAAACAAGCAGAAGAAAAAATCAAAGAAATAAAAAATTCACAAGAATTGCAAGAACTAAAAGTAAAAATGCTAGGCAAGAAAAGTGAATTATCAAATTTATTAAAAGGATTAGGAAAACTATCACCAGAAGAAAGACCAAAAGTGGGAGCATTAGTAAATGAGGCAAGAAAAACAATAGAAGAAAAAATAGCAATTGCAGAAGATGCAATAATGGAAAACATGTTAGCAGAAAAAATCGAAGAAGAAACAATAGATATTACATTACCAGGAACAAAAATAAAAAGAGGAAGTAAACATCCAGTAAACAGAGTAATAGAAGAAATAGAAGACTTATTTGTATCAATGGGTTATGATGTAGTATCAGGTCCTGAACTAGAAACAGATGAATTTTGTTTTGAAAGATTAAACTTACCCAAAGGACATCCAGCAAGAGATATGCAAGACAGTTTTTATATAACAAATGAATATTTATTAAGAACACAAACTTCAGCAGTTCAAGCAAGAACAATGTTAGCAAACACAGAAAAAACACCAATAAGAATGATATGTGCTGGAAAAACATATCGTAGAGAAGATGATGCAACACATTCACATCAATTTGGTCAAGTAGAAGGACTTGTAATAGACAAAAAAGAAAGAAATGTCTCACTTGCGGATTTAAAAGGAACGCTAGAAGTATTTGTTAAAAAATTAATAGGAAAAAATTCAGAATTACGTTTCAGACCAAGCTATTTCCCATTTACAGAGCCATCATATGAAGTAGATGTTACTTGCTTTAAATGTGGCGGAAAAGGATGTAATCTATGTAAACAAACAGGTTGGATAGAAGTACTAGGTTCAGGAATTGTACATCCAAATGTACTAAAAATGAATGGATATGATCCAGAAAAATATAGTGGATTTGCATTTGGAACAGGGTTAGAACGTTTAGCTATGTTCAAATATGGAATTCCAGATATGAGATATTTATATGCGAATGACATTAGATTTTTATCACAATTTGATAGAAAAGACGAGGAGGATATGAAATGAAACTAAGTACAAATTTTGTAAAAGACTATGTAGATGTCGATGTTGACTTAAAACAATTAGCAGAAGACATGACAAGAGTAGGAAATGAATATGATTCAGCAGAAAGATTAATAAATGCCACGAAACTAGTAATTGGAGAGATAGTAGAATGCACAGCGCATCCAGATTCAGACCATTTACATCTATGTAAAGTAAATGTAGGAAATGAGATTTTAAATATTGTATGTGGTGCACCAAATGCTAGAAAAGGACTAAAAGTAATAGTAGCATTAGATGGAGCAGAACTTCCTGGAAAAACTATAAAAAAAGGAATGATAAGAGGTCAAGAATCAAATGGAATGTTATGTTCAATTGCAGAATTAGGGTTAGAACATAAATTCTTAAAGCCAGAAGATTCAGAAGGAATTGCTGAATTAGGAGAAGATGCAGTAATAGGAGAAGATCCAATTAAATATATGCAAATGGATGATGGTGTAATAGATTTTGAATTAACAGCAAATAGAGGAGACTTATTAAGCATATTAGGAATGGCATATGAAATAGGAGCAATTTATGATAAAAAAGTAAAAGAAGTAAATTTAGGCCACAGTGAACAAGGAGAAGATATCAATAAAAATTTTGAAACAGAAGTAAAAACAGAAAACTGCAAAATGTTATTAGTAAAAAAAGTAGAAAATGTAGAAATCAAAGAAAGCCCAACATTCATAAAAAATAGATTAATTGCATCAGGAATAAGACCAATAAATAATGTAGTAGATATTAGTAACTATGTAATGTTAGAATTAGGCCAACCGCTACACTTCTATGATGCAGATAGACTTGGAAACAAATTAGTTGTAAGAATGGCAGAAGAGGGAGAAAAATTAACTACACTTGATAATATAGAAAGAACATTAAGTGCAGATGATATAGTAATAGCAGACAGCACGCATGGAGTAGGTCTTGCGGGAGTTATGGGAGGACTTGAAACAGAAGTAGAACCAGATACCAAAAATATAATTATTGAATCAGCAATATTTGATTCAGTAAAAGTTAGATTAACATCTAAGAAAATTATAAGAAGTGAAGCAAGCAATAGATTTGAAAAAGGTTTAGACCCAAATAGAACATATATGGCAATAGAAAGAGCATGTGCATTATTAGAAAAATACGCAGGTGGAAAAGTTGTTACAGGAACTATAGTATATGACAAGACAAATAAAGAAGACAAAAAAATAGAAATAACATTTAAAAACATAAATGATGTTTTAGGAACAATAATTCCAAATGAAGAAATTCTAAATGTATTCAGAAAATTAGGATTTACATATAAAGTAGATGGAGAAAAAATAGAAGTAACAGTTCCATCAAGAAGAATGGATATATCAATTAAAGAAGACTTAATTGAAGAAGTAAGTCGTATATATGGAGTAGACAATATTCAAGGAAAACTTCCAGTAGTACCAATGAGAAAAGGAAGTTATGACAAAACACAAAGAGAAATAAGAAACAAAATGATAGCATTAGGATTAAATGAAACACTATCATATATTTTAATAAATGATAAAGAAGTAAATGGGTATACTCTAGATGAGTTTGAACCATTAAAACTATTAGACCCAATAACAGAAGACAGAAATACATTAAGATATAGTATGATACCATCATTATATAAAATATATGAATACAATTCTGCACGTAGCCAAAAAGACATATCAATATTTGAAATAGGAAAAGGCTTCTACAAAAAAGGTGAAGTATATGGAGAAGATACCAAACTTTGTGCATTAATGACAGGAAAATACTCAACTGGACTAGGCAACTCAAAAGTTGTGGATTTCTATACAATCAAAGGAATAGCAGAAGAAATGCTAGATTATCTTGGATATGAAGGCAGATACAAATTTGAAAAAAGAGAAATGCCAAAAGAAATACATCCAGGACAAAGTGCATATATTACTGTAGATGGAAAAAATATTGGAATTATCGGAAAAATACATCCAAATGTAACAATGGAAAATGTATTTGTCCTAGAAATAAATCTAGATGAGTTATTCAAAAATAGAGTAGGAAAAATGAAATATAAAGAAATTTCAAAATTCCCAAGTGTGAAAAAAGATGTAGCATTTGTGGTTGACAAATCATTAACATCAGAAGAAATAGAAAAAGCTATAAAAAATGGTGGAGGAAGCATACTTACAAACATCGAAATATTTGATGTTTATACTGGCATAGGAATTGGTTTAGATAAAAAATCTATGGCATATTCATTAACATTCTCTGATAATAAAAAGACATTAACAGATGAAGAAGTTAATAGTTCAATGGAGAAAATCATTGATACAGTTTCTAAAAAATGTGGCGCTGAATTAAGAAAATAGTGCACGAAAAAAAAGCGATCTCACGTGTGCAAAATTGCACGGAAAAAAAGCGGAATAAAATGTACAAAACTTTACATAACTATTGCTAAAGGCTTATAAATATGATACAATATAGATTAATATTTGTAAAAAGAGAATAATAAAAGGAGAGAAAGCAATGGTAAACAAATTTTATTTAGACAAAGAAAAAGATATAATAGTAAATTTAAGCAAAACAAGTGAAGATGAAATAACATATGTATTGGAAACACCAAATCATAACTCAGGAAATTTAATTACAAACTTAGCCAAAATATGTAATGTAGAAACAGTAAAAAATGAAAAAGACATGAAAATAATAATAGGAAAAATACCAGCAAGTATAAATGGAGACAATGAAGAAGTATATATATTTAGATTAGGTGGAATAAAAATAGCAAATATTTTTGAAGACAGAATAGAAATCAAAGCAAAAATACCAGCAATAACTAAAACATTAATGTCACAGACTAAAAATTACAAATTGCCAATCGAAAAAACAATAGTAAAAACATATATACTAAAAAAATCAAAATTTAGAACAGATTTACATACACACATGAATGCAAACTTAACACCAGACTGTCTAATAGCATTAGGAATAGCACGTCAAATCAGATATCCGCTATATTACATAAAAAAATTGAATTTAAAATTAAGCAAAGAACAAGAAGAAAGAATTTATATACAAAGAAAAAAAGTTGAAAAACAATTTGAAGATGTGCCATTACAAGGAAAATATAAAATAAGAAAAATAGATGATAATACATTTGTAAATTTTGCAGACTTTATACTAAACAACTTAGAAAATGCAGAATACAATATAGATAAAATAAGAACAAGTCTTGCAATAATGAAAGACGGTCAAGCCGTATTCACAAACTTGGAAAAATGCTATATTTATAGATATGTATTTGCAAAAGGAACACAATCAGCAGAAAAAATAAGACTTACAGAAAAACAAATCAATAAAATACCTGAAATGGATATAGTCAAAATTGTATTAAGAATGTTAGAAGATAAAAAAGAAGAAAGTCCATATAAAAATAATACATTAAGACAAGATAAATTATTATGGGTAGCAAGAGAATATCAAAGACAAGGAATACAATATGTAGAAATGACAGATACCGACTTAGCAAAAACAGGAGAACCAGCAGTAAAGTTACTTGAAGAAATACATCAAATTTTACCAACAATAGAAAAAGAAACAGGAGTACAAATCAGATTTTTAGTTGGTATAAGAAGAATTCCATTAACAATAATAAAAGACCAAAAAACAAGTAACACATATTTAAAAGAAAATGTAAATGTACTAAGAGCAGTAGCAAAAAGCCCATATGTTGTAGGAAGTGACTTTATAGGAGAAGAAATAAATGATATTTCTGATTTACAACCAGCAATAACTGAAATAGTAAAATATGTTGAAAAAGAAGACAGAGATTTCACAATCAGAATACATGCAGGAGAAAATGACAGTTTAAGAGATAATGTTAGAAAATCAATAATGTGTATAAAAGAAGCTTTGCAAGAAGGACAACAAATGCCAAGATGCAGGATTGGACATGGGTTATATTCAGAAGACTTAGGAAGTAAGGCTGGACATGAATTAATGGAATTGATGGAAAAAAATGGAGTAGTTATAGAATTCCAATTAACTTCGAATGTAAGATTAAATAATTTAAGTGATTTATCAAATCATCCATTAAAAACATTTTTGAAAAATGGTGTAAAATGTGTTCAAGGAACAGATGGATGTGGATTTTATGGTTCAGACACAATTGATGAACAATTAGCACTTCAAAATCTATTAGGCTTAACAGAAAAAGAATTTAGCAAAATGAGAGAAACAGAAAAAGAAATAATAGAACATAGTCAAAAATATTTTAAAGAAAAAAGCAAAAAATTCATGAAGTTTTTGGATGGAAGAACAATAAAAGAAGCGGTATTAGAATTAGAAGAAAGAAATATGAAAGAGACAGAAGACCAAGAAGAACTAAGAATGTCAAGTAATTTAGATACAGCACAAGAATTAAAAGATAAGATAAAAGAATTGCCAGTAGATAAAGTACCAGTAGTAATAGCAGGAGGAAGTTTTAATACAAAAGGAAGAGAAACAGTGCCATCAGAAGAAGGAATAAAAGCACTAAAAGAATTTATTAAAAATATAAATAGTAATAATGCATATTTAGTAGTAGGTCACAAAATGCAAGGATATGAAAAAGCAGTTGTGGATATTGCTAAAGAAATGAATAAAAACATCGAAGTAAATGCCATAGTGCCTAAAGTAGTAACAGAAAAAGTAAAAGATAGATTATTAGCAGAAAATGTAGATGGAATTTGTATTTCACCGGAAACAGAGGAACTTGGAATATATAAAAGCTTTAATTATGAGATTTTTGAAAGAAGAAAATCAATTGTAATAGCATTTGATGGAAATTCACCAGTTTTAAACTTGGTACAAGAAGCTAAAAATGGTAAAGGAAAATCTAAAATATATGTAAATCAGGAAAATGAATTACTAAAAGAAAAAGCTGACACATTAGAAGGTTATGTTGTTCCATTTAAAATGAATGATAATATTGCTCATAAAATATTTGAAGAAAATCCGGAAATTTTAAAATAAAAATTTGTCAAAACACTTGACAAATCAGCAAAAAAGGTGTAAAGTATATAAGCATTACACCTTTTTATTAGTTAGAATAAAAATAAAGTGTAAAGAAAGAAGATAGTAGTATGGACAAAAAAGTAGAAGTAAGCATGTTGTTACAAATCTATGGAAAACTCCTAACAGAGAAGCAATACAGAGTAATAGACTACTACTATAATGAAGACTTATCTTTATCCGAAATAGCAGAAAATGAAGAAATAACAAGACAAGGAGTAAGAGACATCATCAAGAAAGGAGAGAAAAAACTTTTCGAATACGAAGAAAAGCTATTGTTTATGAAAAAGACAATTAATCAAGAAAAGCTAGCACAAAGTATATTAGAAAACTTAAACAAGATACAAAAGGAATCATCAGACAAAAAAGTTTCAAATATATTAGAAGAAGTAAAAAAAGAATTGAATTGTTTGATATAAACAAAAGAAAGGAATGGTATTATGGCATTTGAAGGATTATCATCAAGACTACAAGAAATAACAAGAAAATTAAAAGGAAAAGCAAGAATAACAGAATCAGATTTAAAAGAAATGCTAAGAGAAGTTAAACTTGCACTACTTGAAGCAGATGTAAATTACAAAATTGTAAAAGAATTCATTAACAGTATACAAGAAAAAGCATTAGGCCAAGATGTAATGAAATCATTAACACCAGGTCAACAAGTAATAAAGATAGTAAAAGACGAAATGATAGAATTACTTGGGGGAACAGAAAGTAAAATAAACTTTACACCAAATCCACCAACAGTAATAATGCTAGTTGGACTTCAAGGTTCAGGAAAAACAACAACAGCAGGAAAACTTGCAAACTTATTAAGAAAACAAGGAAAAAAGCCATTATTAGTAGCATGTGACGTATATAGACCAGCAGCTATTAAACAATTAGAAGTTGTAGGAAAACAACTAAATATTCCGGTATATAGTAACGAAAATTCAAAAGACGTTGTACAAATCAGTAGACAAGCAATGAGTATGGCAATGTCAAAATTAAATGATGTAGTTATAATAGATACAGCAGGTAGATTGCATATAGATGATGAACTAATGCAAGAACTAAAAAATCTAAAAACTAATATAAAACCACATGAAATACTATTAGTAGTAGATTCAATGACTGGTCAAGATGCAGTTAATATAGCTCAAACATTTAATGAAACAGTTGGAATAGATGGAGTTGTACTAACAAAATTAGATGGTGACACACGTGGTGGTGCAGCGCTTTCAGTAAAAAAAGTTACAGGAAAGCCAATAAAATTTGCAGCAACAGGTGAAAAATTAAGTGATATTGAAGTATTTAATCCAGAAAGAATGACATCAAGAATACTTGGCATGGGAGATGTACTTTCAATAATAGAAAAAGCTGAAGAAGCAATAAGCCAAGAAGATGCAGAAAAGTTAGAAAAACAACTTAGAAAAGACGAATTAGACTTAGATGATTATTTAGCACAAATAAGACAAGTAAAGAAAATGGGGTCATTTTCATCAATACTAAAAATGCTACCAGGCATGAACAAAATAAAAGACTTAAACATCGATGATAAAGAATTTGACAAAGTAGAAGCAATAATTTGTTCAATGACAAAACAAGAAAAAAGAAATACTAAATTATTAAATGGAAGTAGAAGATTGCGTATTGCCAAAGGTAGTGGAACTACAGTACAAGATGTTAATAAATTTATGAAATCATTTGAAATGACACAAAAAATGATGAAACAAATGAAATCAAATAAAGGTGGCATGAGAAAAATGATGAAGAATTTAGAAAACATGGACCCAAAAGATTTGAAAAACTTCAAAATCTAGATTAAATAGTTATTAAATTTTTAAATTTATATATATTCTGATGCAGGAGGTGAATACAAATGGTAAAAATAAGATTACAAAGACAAGGAAAGAAAAAAGCTCCTTTCTATCACATAGTTGTAGCTGATTCAAAGTCTCCAAGAGATGGAAAAATCATCGAACAAATTGGAACATATGATCCAATGACAAAACCATCTACAATAGTTCTAAACAAAGAAAAATTAGAACAATGGATTAAAAATGGTGCACAACCAACTGATACTGTTAAATCTTTAATTAAAAATGCATAAATTTTTTTAATAATAGCCATCTTGCTTCGTCAAAGTTAATTAAAAACGCAGTTACATACACTTGTATGCGCCTTTGCCTTTTTAATCAACTTATCCTAGCAATACAACTATTCTTAAAAAAATTATATTAGTTAAGAGAATACTCAGAAAGGAGATATTCTATGAAAGAAGTATTAGAAACAATTATAAAGAACTTAGTAGACAATCAAGAATCAATTAAAATTGAAGAAGTTGAAGATGAAAAGAACATAATCTTTAAAGTACAAGTTGCTGATGGAGATATGGGGAAAATAATTGGAAGACAAGGAAAAATTGCTCAATCTATTAGAACAGTAATGAAAGCAGTAGCAAACAGAAAAGATAAAAAAGTTAATGTTGAATTTATTGATGATTAGATGGAGGAAAGAATGCAAAAAAGATTTGAAATAGGTCAAATTGTAAATACATTTGGAATAAAAGGAGAAGTAAAAGTAGTTCCTTTTACAGATGATATAACAAGATTTGACGATTTAAAAAAAGTATATGTCAGAAACAAAAAAAGTGAACAACTATATAAAGTAGAGTCAGTAAGATATCATAAAAATATGGTGCTACTAAAGTTAGAAAGTATTGACAATCCAGAAGATGCTGAAAAACTAAAAAATTCTTATCTTGAAATTGATAGAAAAGATGCAGTTCCTCTTGAAGAAGGAACATATTTTATAGCAGACCTAATTGGATTAGAAGTATACACTGATGACGGAAAACTACTAGGAAAAGTTGAAGATATTTATAATACTGGAAGTAAAGACATATATGTAGTAAAAGATGAATTAGGAAAACAAGTTTTATTACCAGGAATTGACGAAGTAATAAAAGAAGTCAAATTAGATGATAGAATTATAGTTCATCTTATACCTGGATTGATTTAAAAATGGGGGAGTTATGAAATTTGATGTATTAACACTTTTTCCAGAAATGTTTGAGCCATTAAAGCAAAGCATAATAGGAAGAGCAGAAGAAAAAGAACTAATAGATATAAATTTTATAAACATTAGAGACTTTTCAAAAAATAAACACAAAAAAGTAGATGACACTCCATATGGTGGTGGTGCAGGCATGGTAATGCAAGCAGATGTTGTATATGATGCATATAAATCAATAAATGATTCAAATGCAAAGGTAATATACATGTCACCACAGGGAAATGTATTAAATCAAAAAAAGGTAGAACAATTAAGCAAAGAAGAACATCTTATAATACTTTGCGGACATTATGAGGGCATAGACCAAAGAGTAATTGACAAAATTGTCGATGAGGAAATATCTATTGGAGACTATGTATTAACAGGAGGAGAAATTCCTGCAATGGTGTTGATAGATAGTGTAAGCAGATATGTAGATGGAGTTTTAAGTCAAGATTCAACAAGTGAAGAATCATTTTCACAAGGAATTCTTGAATATCCTCAATATACAAGACCAGAAATTTTTGATGGTGTAAAAGTGCCAGATGTATTGTTATCAGGGCATCATGCCAACATAAGCAAATGGAGAAGATGTGAAGCTCTAAAAAATACTTATTATAAAAGACCAGAACTTTTAGAAAAAGTAAAATTGTCAGATGAAGACAAAAAAATTATAGAAAATTTAGAAAGAAGGAGGTAAAATACGATGGATGTCATAAAAGCAATCGAGTATGAACAATTAAAAAATGCTATTCCAGAAATCAAAGTTGGAAATACAGTTAGAGTTCATGTTAGAATTAAAGAAGGTAACAAGGAAAGAATCCAAGTATTTGAAGGAATTGTAATTAAAAAACAAGGTGGAGGACTTAACGAAACATTTACAGTTAGAAAAATCTCTTACGGTGTAGGTGTTGAAAAAACATTCTTAATCCATTCACCATTAGTAGAAAAAGTAGAAGTAGTTAGAGTAGGTAAAGCAAGACGTGCTAAACTTTACTATTTAAGAGAGAGAACAGGTAAAGCTTCTAAGACTAAAGAAATGGTAGGAGCTAGAATCGAAAATAAAATGATTACAGTTAAAGAAGAAGTTGCAGAAGCACCAGCTAAAGAAGCTGAGGTAGCAACAGAAGAAACAAAAACAGAAGCAACAGCTGAATAATAAATGAAAAAGGTGTCTGATTATAGGACATCTTTTTAGTTCATTAAAAAATAAGTAGTTCATGCTAGTAAGTACAAAAAGAGGGAGAGCTCATCTGAGCTCCCCCTTCGTTGATGCTAAAGTTTTTATTTGGAGAACATTGTCTCGACAGCAGCGATAGGGTCGCAGTCCAGTGAGACAGGTACTTCAAAACCTATGCCGGTGCATGGTGTTCCGTGCAAAAACAGGGTAGTGAAAACTCCAGTCTTTTCCCATCCAAGAGTTTTCATAACATCAAAGCATATTACTTGTGCTTCGATATTTGATTTCCGGTTAACGGTACCAATTGATAAGGTACTGTCGCCGTTATCTACTACTACAAAATCCCGTTCTCCATTGTTTAAAACTTTCTGCTTCATGTTGAGTTCCTCCTTGGCATTTGCCAGTATTATAATGTGTTGATAGTTCCATGATGTGGCGAGGAAAAAACGTCGCATCTTATTAATTATAACACTATTAACATAAAAAGTCAAAAATTTCAACAAAAAAATACAAAAAAGAGCTTTACAAAAAAGAACAACTAATATAAAATAAAATAGATAAAGTGGGACAAAATAAATATGTATACGGAGGAAGAAAATGAAAGAAAAAAATGAATTAAGTTATAGAGACTTAAAAATGATATGTAATCAAGATATGTTCAAATTTGATACAACACAAGAGCTAGAACCAATAAATGATGGAATTGGACAAGAAAGAGGAATAAAAGCGTTAGAATTTGGAATAGATGTAAATGTAAAAGGTTATAACTTATATATAGAAGGACCAAGTGGAGTCGGAAAAACTATGTATGCCAAGAATTACTTAGACAGTATTGCACCAAAAAAGAAAGTTCCAAATGATTGGTGCTATATATATAACTTTAAAAATCCAAATGAACCAATAGCAGTATCACTTCCAGCGGGACAAGGTAAAGAATTCAAAGAGAATATGGATGGATTTATAAAAGAAGTAAAAAAAGATATTAAGAAAACATTTAATGCGGATGACTTTGAAAAAGAAAAAGCATTAATCAAAAAGGAATTTGAAGAAAAACGAGAAGTAGTCTTAACAAAACTAAATGAAAATTCACAAAAACATGGATTTCAAGTAAAATCAGCACAAAATGGAATATACATGATGCCAATAGTAGAAGGAAAAGTAATACAAGAAGAAGAATTTGAAAAACTAGACGAAGAAATAAAACAAGTATATGAAGAAAAATCAGCAATAGTGCAACAACAGATAATGGATGCAATAAGTGAAATAAAACAAATAGAAAGACAATCAGATAAAAAAGTTTCTGAATGGCAATCTAATATAGCATTATTAACAGTTAATGCACACATTAACTATATAAAATCAAAATATAAAAGAAATAAAAAAATAAATCAGTTTTTAAATGATGTAAAGCAAGATGTATTAAAAAATGTATCATATTTCTTAGAAGAAGACAAGAATCAAAATAATAGTCAACAACAAGGACCACAAACTCAAAGAGTTCAAGATCCATGTCTAAATTATAGAGTAAACTTATTTATAGACAATAGCAATTTAGAGGGATGTCCAGTAGTAATGGATTCAAACTATTCATATCAAAACTTATTTGGAAAATTAGAATATGAGAATTATTATGGTGCACTAAAAACAGATTTCACAATGCTAAAACCAGGATTAATGCATGAGGCAAATGGTGGATATATTATATTTCAAGCTAAGGATTTACTAGCAAATCCAGCATGTTACGAAGAATTAAAAAGAGTATTAAGAGTAAAAGAATTAAGTATAAACAATGCAATGGAACAACGTTCATCAGTAATGATGGTATCATTAAAACCAGAGCCAATTCCACTCGATTTAAAAGTAATACTTATAGGAAATGCTAATATATACCATACATTGTTATCAATGGATATAGACTTCAGAAAACTATTTAAAATAAAAGTGGAATTTGAAGAAACAGCACCTATAAATGAAGAGAATGTAAACAAATTAGCACGATTTGTCCATACATTTTGTGAACAAGAAGGATTGTTACAATTAGATAAATCAGCAATGGCAAGAATTGTAGAATATGCATCAAGATTAGCAGGAGAAAAGGGAAAATTATCAACTAGATTTACAGAAATTGCACAAGTGGTTGGTGAAGCTTGTACATGGGCAAAATTAGGAAAAAGTAAAATTGTTACAGAAGAATATATAGACAAGGCATTAAATGAAAGAATTGATAGAATAAAAAAATATGATGAAAAATATATAGAAATGATAAAAGAAAATACACTTTTAATAAATACAAAAGGTTCATTAGTAGGAGAACTAAATGGATTAACTGTAATGACAATAGGAGATTATACATTTGGTAAGCCGGCTAAAATTACTGTTAACACTTATACAGGAAAAGGTGGAATAGTAAATATCGAAAGAGAAGTAGAAATGTCAGGTTCAACGCATAGTAAAGGTGTATATATTCTTTCTGGATATTTGGGAGAATTATTTGCACAAGATATACCATTATGTTTAACTGCAAGTATATGTTTTGAGCAATTATACAATGGAGTAGATGGAGATAGTGCATCAAGTACAGAATTATATGGATTGCTTTCAAGTCTTTCAGAAATACCTATCAAACAGTCAATAGCTGTAACAGGTTCTGTAAATCAAAAAGGGCAAATTCAACCAATAGGTGGAGTAAATGAAAAGATAGAAGGATTTTTCCAAATTTGCAAAATGAGAGGACTAGATGGTTCCCATGGTGTAATGATTCCTGTACAAAATATAAATAATTTACAACTTTCAGATGAAGTTGTTGATGCTGTAAAAAATAAACAGTTCCACATTTATGCAGTTTCAACAATAGATGAAGGAATCGAAGTACTAACAGGAGTGCCAGCAGGAAAAAGAGATAAGGATGGAAACTTCCCAGCAGGAACAATAAATAGATTAGTTTATGAAAAATTAAAAAAATATGCAAAAGTATGTGAAAGATAAGTTGTCAAGAGGAGAAATGCTCCTTTTAGACAACTTTTATTAATTTGTTGAAAATTCAAAATAATTATTGTAAAATAAGAATATATGAGGTGAAGCAAAATGCAAGAACAGGAATACAAAATAGAAAATATAAAATCATTTGAATTAGCAGATATATTTGATTGTGGTCAATGCTTTAGATGGAATAAGCAAGAGGATGGAAGCTATACAGGAGTATTCAAAAAAAATGTAATGAATGTACAAAAACAAGGAAATACAGTAATATTTAAAGGAATATGTGATGGAGAAATAAAAGAAATAGTAGAAGATTATTTTGACTTGAAAAGAAATTATGAAGAAATAAAAAACAAATTATCTCAGATAGACGAAAATGTAAAAACAAGCATAGAATATGGACAAGGAATAAGAATATTAAATCAGGATTTATGGGAAATGATTATATCATATATAATTTCTGCAAATAACAATATTCCAAGAATAAAAGGAATAATAGAAAGACTATCAAAAACATATGGGCAAGAAATAGAGTGGAATGGAGAAAAATATTATACATTTCCAACACCAGAAGAATTAAAAGATGTAACAGTAGAAGATTACAGAAAACTAGGAACAGGTTTTAGAGATATAAGGCTATACGAAACAGTGCATATGATATTAGATAAAAAGGTTAATTTAGAAGAAATGCAAAACAATTCAAATACATTAGAAGTAAGAGAACAACTACTAACATTATCAGGAGTTGGACCTAAAGTGGCTGATTGTATATTATTATTTTCAACACTAAAAAGATTTGAAGTATTCCCAATAGATGTATGGGTTAGACGTGTTATGAATGAATTGTATATAAAAAATGAAGATGAAACAAAAGTAAATAAAAAAGAAATAGAAAAATTAGCACACGAAAAATTCGGAAACTTAGCAGGAATAGCACAACAATATTTATTTTATTGGAAAAGAGAAGCCTAAAAGTCATTGACTTTTGGGCTTTTTGCGAGTATAATAATGATATTGAATTTAAAAGAGAAGAGAGGAATAAATATGGCATATAATTTTAAAGAAGTAGAAAAAAAATGGCAAGATAAATGGGAAAAAGAAGGAACATTTAATGCCAAAAATGATTATTCAAATAAAAAGAAATGGTATGGATTAATAGAATTTCCATATCCATCAGGACAAGGACTACATGTAGGGCATCCACGTAGTTATACTGCATTAGATGTAATAGCAAGAAAAAGAAGATTACAAGGTTATAATGTTTTATTCCCAATAGGATTTGATGCATTTGGACTACCAGCAGAAAACTATGCAATAAAAACAAATGTACATCCTAAAATAACAACAGCAAAAAATATTGAACATTTTACAGAACAATTAAAATCATTAGGATTCTCATTCGATTGGTCAAGAGTAATAGATACAACAGATCCAAAATACTACAAATGGACACAATGGATATTTATACAATTATATAAAAAAGGATTAGCATATAAAGCAACAATGCCAATAAACTTCTGTACAGGATGTAAAGTAGGATTAGCAAACGAAGAAGTAGTGAATGGAGTATGCGAAAGATGTGGAAGTCCAGTAGTACAAAAAGAAAAGTCACAATGGATGTTAAAAATTACAGAATATGCACAAAGATTAATAGACGACTTAGATGATGTAGACTATTTAGAAAAAATAAAAACGCAACAACGAAACTGGATTGGTCGTAGTGAAGGAGCAGAAGTAAAATTCAAAATAGCTGGAACTGATGAAACATTAACAGTATATACAACAAGACCAGATACATTATTTGGTGCAACATATATGGTAGTAGCACCAGAACACAAAATATTAGAAGAATATGCAAATAAAATAGAAAATTTAGAAGAAGTAAAAGAATATCAAAGAAAAGCTGCACTAAAATCAGACTTTGAACGTGGTGAAATGAATAAAGACAAAACAGGTGTAGAAATAAAAGGGATAAAAGCAATCAATCCATTAACAAATACAGAAATGCCAATATGGGTAGCAGATTATGTATTATCATCATATGGAACAGGTGCAATTATGGCTGTACCTGCACATGATACAAGAGACTTTGAATTTGCAAGTAAATTCAAATTACCAATAATACAAGTAGTAGCACCAGAAAATGGAGGAACACAAGAAAAATTAGAAGAAGCGTTTACAGATACACAAACAGGGATATTAGTAAATTCGGGATTTTTAACAGGACTATCTGTTGCTGATGCTAAAAAGAAAGTAATAGACTATTTAGAAGAAAACAAAATAGGAAGCAAAAAAGTTAACTTTAAATTACGTGACTGGGTATTTTCACGTCAAAGATATTGGGGAGAGCCAATTCCAATGGTATATTGCGAAGACTGTGGATGGGTTCCATTAGATGAAAAAGATTTACCGTTAAAACTTCCAGAAGTAAAAGACTTCTTACCAGGAGAAAATGGAGAATCACCATTAGCAAAACATGAAGAATGGATAAATACAACATGTCCACACTGCGGAAAACCAGCAAGAAGAGAAACAGATACAATGCCACAATGGGCAGGATCATCTTGGTATTTCTTAAGATATATGGATCCACATAATGATAAAGCATTAGCATCAAAAGAAGCACTAGAATATTGGTCACCAGTTGATTGGTATAATGGAGGAATGGAACATACAACACTACACTTATTATATTCAAGATTCTGGCATAAATTCTTATATGACATTGGAGTAGTTCCAACAAAAGAACCATATGCAAAACGTACATCACATGGAATGATACTAGGAACAAACGGAGAAAAAATGTCAAAATCAAAAGGAAACGTAATAAATCCAGATGATATAATAAAAGAATTTGGAGCAGACACATTTAGAGTATATGAAATGTTTATGGGTCCATTTGACCAAACAGCAAGCTGGTCAATGGATAGTATTAGAGGATGTTTTAAATTCTTAGACAGAGTGTGGAATTTACAAGACATGTTAGTAGATGGAGATACATATACAAAAGAAACTGAAAAAATGATGAATAAAGCAATCAAAAAAGTTTCAAAAGACATAGAAGAAATGAAATTTAATACATGTGTATCAACATTTATGACGATGCTAAATGAATTTACAAAATTAAAACGTATAAACAGAGCAGAATACAAAACATTTTTAACATTATTAAATCCATTTGCACCACATATGACAGAGGAATTAAACCAATTAGCAGGATTTGAAGGAGAAGTTGCAACATATGAATGGCCAACATATGATGAGGCAAAAACAATTGATGATGAAATAGAAATTCCAGTTCAAGTGAATGGAAAATTGAAAGCAACAGTTATGATAGAATTGGATGAAGAAGAAGCATCAGTAAAAGAAAAAGTGCATGAAGCAATTTATGGAAAACTAGATGGAAAAAATATTATAAAAGAAATATATGTTAAGAATAAAATATATAATGTAGTTGTAAAATAGGGGGGGAGTTTTACTGAGGATTCCCTCCTCTTTTTTGTATTGACAAATCAGCGCAAAAAATATAAAATATAATGAGATTTAGAGCAAGATATTCTTAAAAAATAGTGAAAGGAAGAATGAAAATGGATATAGAAAAAGCTCAAAAAGAATTCATAAAATACACAGAAAAATATGATTTAAGTGATGTAAATATTAAAAGAAAGCAAGAACATTCAATAAGAGTAATGAAAATATCTAAAAGAATAGCAAAAGGCATGAAATTAACACAAGAAGAAATAGATATAGCAACACTAATAGGACTATTACATGATATTGCGAGATTTGAACAATATACAAAATATCATACATTTAAAGATGCAGAAAGTATAGATCATGGAGATTTAGGGGCAGAGATATTAAAAAAAGACATTAAAAAATACATAGAAACAGATGAATATGATGAGTTGATACAATTAGCAGTAAAAAATCATAATAAATACAAAATTCAAGAAGGTTTAACTCAAAAACAAGAAATGTTTGCAAAAATAATTAGAGATGCAGACAAATTAGATATACTTTATGAATCAACATGCATGTTTTGGAAAGGAAGAGAAAATTTAGTTGAAGAATCAAAAATTACACCAGAAATAATAGAGGAATTTAAAAGAAATGAGTCGGTAGATATAAGATATAGAAAAACTCCAATAGATGAAATAGTATCTGTTGTTGCATTTATATTTGATATTAATTATAGAACAAGTTTTGAAATATTAAAAAGAGAAAACTATATAAACAAAATTATAGACAGATATAACATGATAGATAAAAATACAAAAGAACAGTTAGAATATATAAAAGATATAGCAAGTGAATATATAGAACAAAAAATAAAGTAAAGGAGAAAACTAAATGCCCAAAAAATTAATAATAACAGAAAAGCCGTCTGTAGCAATGGAATTTGCAAAGGTATTAAAAATAAATAGCAATAGAAAAAATGGTTATATAGAATCAGATGACTGGATTATAACATGGTGTGTGGGACATTTAGTAACAATGAGCTATCCAGAGGTATATGATGAAAAATTAAAATTTTGGAGATTGGACACCTTGCCATTTATTCCTCATGAGTGGAAATATGAAATTATTCCAGCAGTACAAAATCAGTTTAATATTGTAAAAAGCTTACTACAAAGAGAAGATGTAGAAGAAATCTATAATGCAGGCGACTCTGGAAGAGAAGGAGAATACATTCAAAGACTTGTGTTTATGATGGCAAAACCAAATCCAAAGGCACAAATTAAAAGAGTATGGATAGATTCACAAACAGAAGAGGAAATTAGAAGAGGAATAAAAGAAGCAAAAGATGAAAGTGAATATGATAGTTTATCAGATTCTGCATATCTAAGAGCAAAAGAAGACTATTTAATAGGAATCAATTTTTCAAGATTATTATCTATTATTTATGGTAGAAGAGTAGCAAAAGAGATAAATGAAGAAAAAGCCTCAATTTCAATTGGTAGAGTAATGACATGTGTATTAGGAATGGTAGTATCAAGAGAAAGAGAAATTCGAAACTTTGTTAAAACTAAATATTATAAAATAATAGGAGAGTTTGGAAATGAAGAAGGAACATTTAAAGCAGAATGGAAAGTAAACGAAAAATCACAAATGTTTGAAAGTAATAAACTATATAATGAAAGTGGATTCAAAAAAGAAGAAGATGCAAAAGAATTTATAAAAAACTTAGCTGGAAAAAAAGCAGTTATATCAGAATTAAAAAAGTCAAAACAAAAAGAAAATGCACCACTATTATTTAATTTAGCAGAAGTACAAAATGAATGTACTAAGAGATTCAAAATAAAACCAGATGAAACATTAGAAATAATTCAAAATTTATATGAAAAAAAATTAGTAACATACCCAAGAACTGATGCCAGAGTATTATCAACAGCAGTAGCAAAAGAAATATCAAAAAACTTAAATGGATTAATAAAAGGATATAAAGATGAAGAAGTTCAAAGATTATTGAATAAAATGGTAAGTGAAAAATATTCAACTAATTTAGTAAAAACAAAATATGTAAATGACAGTAAAATAACAGACCACTATGCAATAATACCAACTGGACAAGGATATGAAAACTATGATAAATTACCAGAACTACACAAAAAAGTATATAATGTTATAGTAAAAAGATTTATAGCAATATTTTATCCGCCAGCAGAATATAGCAAAATAAATTTAACAGTAAATGTAGAAAATGAAGCATTTAATGCAAATGGAAAAGTATGTATTAATCAAGGATATCTTGAAGTATTAAAACCAAAAAATAAAACAAAACAATCCACAGAAAAGGAACAAACTGTGGAAAGTGAAGAAAATAATTTAGACATATTAAAAAAACTAAAAAAAGGTCAAGAAATAGAAATAAAAAATTATGAAATAAAAGATGCAGAAACTTCACCACCATCAAGATATAACTCTGGGTCAATAATTTTGGCTATGGAGAATGCGGGAAAATTAATCGAAGAAGAAGAATTAAGAGAACAAATTAAAGGTGCTGGAATTGGTACAAGTGCAACAAGAGGAGAAATTATAAAAAAATTAGAAAGAATAAAATATATAGACATAAATTCTAAAACACAAATTGTTACACCAACTAAAAAAGGAGAAGTAATATATGATGTAGTAAATTATGCTATGCCTGATATGCTAAATCCAAAACTTACAGCAAGTTGGGAAAAAGGATTAGATATGGTAGCCAAAAAAGAAATAAAATCAGATGAATTTATGGTAAAATTAGAAAATTATATAAATTCAAAATTCAATAAATTAGTAATAAAGAAATAGCGGACTAGAAACAATATTTTCTAATCCGCTATTTTTCATTCACAGTATACCAGGAGCACCATTACTTTTTATACGGGCAATGGTTTCTGCCTGACATACTTTCGACACAACCATTTGGGATTATCCCAAAACGTTTCATGGCTACTTTTTGTGTTTCCACTGAAGTAGGCCTTAAGCAGCTTCCTTTGCAGGAGTCACAGTATTTGCTGTCAGTTTTGGTGTGTTTGAACATAATGTCCTCTTTCTACCAGCATTGCTGGATTTAAAATGAAATAACTACAAGTTACAATCTTATTATAGCATAATTTAGTAAAAAAGTCAAAAAAGATATGCTTAATTGCTTCTCTTTTGGAAAAAATATGATATAATAATACTATAAAACCAAAAGGAATGAGAATAAAATGAATACAATATTAGGAGAATTAGGAAAAAATCAAAAATTTCGAGAATATATAAAAAACATAGAAAGTCAAAAAAGCCCGATAGCTATATCGGGCTTAACAGACGTTGGAATGGTGCAAATGATTGCAGCAACAAATGAATTTGCCAAAAAACCGATTTGCATCATAACATATAATGAAATACAAGCAAGAAAAATGGTAGAAGATTTAAAATATTTTACTGATAGAGTAGTATATATTCCCAAAAAGGAAATAGTAACATATGATTTTGTAGCAGAGAGCAAAGAACTTCCATATGAAAGAATAGAAGCACTAAATCAAATTCAAGAAATGAAAACAGGAATAGTTGTAACAACAATAGAAGCAGTATCACAAAAAATGATAAGTAAAGAAGCACTATACAAAAACGTTTTGAAATTCAGAATTGGAGAAGAGCATAAATTAGAAGATGTAAAACAAAAACTTATCGATTTAGGATATGTAAGATATGACTTGATAGATGGAAGAGGACAGTTTAGTGTAAGAGGACGGAATTGTAGATGTATCAATAACAGAGAAAAAAGGAATAAGAATAGAATTTTGGGGAGATGAAATAGACTCAATTAGATATTTCAATATAATTAGTCAAAGGTCAATAGAAAATGTTGAACAAACTACAATATATCCTGCACATGAATATTTATTGGATATAGATATTGCAACAGTAATAAATAAAATAAGAAATACTATTTATAATGATAATTTACAAGAACAAGTAGAGCAAGATATTGAAATAATCAGAAGTGGAAATTATATAAGCAAAATGGATAAATATCTAAACTGTTTTTATGAAAAGCAAGATACAATACTGGAATATTTAAACGAAAAATTTGTAATAGCATTAGATGAAATTAATAAAATTGCTCAAAGAATAGAAAATGTTAATTTAGATAGCCAAAATGTAATGCAATTATTAGCAGAAAAGGGAAAAATAGTGCCAGATGCAATTAAAATGATAATGAATTATTCACAATTTGATGAAAAATTAGAAAAACGACCAACAATTTATTTGGCTAAAAATGATGATGAACTAAAAATACAAGCAGAAAAATACAACTGGATATATAAAGAAAAAAATTTTTATAAAGGCGAAATTGAATTATTATTTAAAGAATTATTAAAAGCACAAGAAAATAAGAAAAAAATATATATTTTGGCAGAAACAAAAGAAAAAGCAAAAAAAATATGTGCTTTATTAAATGAAAATGAAATAATAAATAAATATGAAGAAAAACTTGACCAAACAATAATAGTAAAAAATACGGAAAGCTTAATAACAGTGACAGTTGGAAAACTATCATCAGGATTTGAATGTTTTGATACAGAGCAATTTGTAATAAGTACACAAGAGCTAGTAGAAGGTGAAAAAAGAAAAACATATAAAAGCTCTGCATTCAAAGAAGGCGAAAAAGTTGTATTTGCTGACTTAAAAATAGGAGATTATGTCGTACATAAAAATTATGGAATAGGAATTTTTATTGGAGTAAATACTATAACTGCAGATGAAACAACTAAGGATTATATAAAAATAAAATATTATGGAGATGATATTTTATATGTACCAACAAATCAACTTGATAGTATCAGAAAATATGTTGGAGGAGATGAAGGCGGACTTAAAATCAATAAACTGGGAACAAAAGAATGGCTAAAAACAAAAGCAAAGGTAAAGAAGAACTTAAGAGAGGTTGCCAAAGAATTAATAGAACTATATGCAAAGAGAGAAAAAGCCCAAGGATATGCATTCCCAAAAGATACACCATGGCAGACTCAATTTGAAGACAGTTTTCCGTATCAAGAGACAGATGACCAATTACGTTGTATTGATGAAGTAAAAAAAGATATGGAAATGGACAAACCAATGGATAGATTACTTTGTGGTGATGTTGGATATGGAAAAACCGAAGTCGCAATAAGAGCAGCATTTAAGGCAGTAATGGGAGGAAAACAAGTGGCATATCTTGCTCCAACTACAGTGCTTGCGGAACAACAATATAAAGAATTTAAAGACAGAATGAACAATTTTGGAGTAAAAGTAGAAGTGCTAAATAGATTTAGAACACCAAAACAACAAAAAGAAATAATAAAAAGACTAAAATTAGGAGAAGTAGATATAATAGTTGGAACACACAGAATATTAAGTGAAGATGTAGAATTCAAAGATCTAGGACTATTGATAATAGACGAAGAGCATCGTTTTGGAGTAAAAGCAAAAGAAAAGATAAAACAATATAAAACAAATGTAGATGTATTGACAATGACAGCTACACCAATTCCAAGAACATTACATATGTCAATAGTAGGTGTTAGAGATATGTCAGTAATATATGAACCACCATATAATAGAAAACAAGTTCAAACATATGTATTAGAATATGACCAAGAGGTAATCAAAGAAGCTATAACTAAAGAATTAGAAAGAAAAGGTCAAGTATTTTATTTATTTAATAATGTGGAAAAAATAATGCAAAAAGCAAATGAAATATCATTACTTGTACCAGAAGCAAAAGTAGTATATGCACATGGAAGAATGACAGGTAATGAGATAGAAGATATAATGGAAGACTTTATAGACGGAAAAACTGATATTTTAGTATGTACAACAATATTAGAATCAGGAATAGATATACCAAATGCAAATACTATAATTGTTGAAAATGCAGACAGAATGGGATTAGCGCAATTATATCAAATAAGAGGAAGAGTTGGTAGGTCAGATAGACAAGGATATGCATATATAACATATAAAAAAGACAAACTATTATCAGAAGTAGCAGATAAAAGACTAAAAGCAATAAAGGAATTTACTGAATTTGGCTCAGGTTTCAAAATAGCAATGAGAGATTTAGAAATTAGAGGAGCAGGAAGTTTGTTAGGTGAAGTTCAACATGGACATCTAGAGCAAGTAGGTTATGATACATATTGCAACTTATTAGATGAAGTTGTAAAAGAAATACAAGGTGAAAAAGCTGTTCAAGAAATAGATGTACAAATAGATTTAGATGTAACAAGTTATATCCCAGATGAATATATTTCAGATTCAAGTCAAAAAATCGAAATATATCAAGATATTGCGCTTTGCAAAAATGAAGAAGATATTCAAAATATTGTAGATGAAATGATTGATAGATTTGGAAATATGCCTGAACAAATAGAGAATTTATTAGATATAGCAAGAATAAAAAATTTGTGCAAGAAAATAGGAATAAACAAAGTGCAAGGAAGAAGAAAATTTGTGTTATTCATTTTTGAAACACAAGAATTGAATATTAATATAAATGAATTAGTCCAAAAGTATAGGAACAGAATTAAGTTTACTCAGGGAATAAAACCGCAAATAACATTAGCACTAGAAGATTCGTCTGAAAAAGGGACACTAAAAGAGGTTATGAAATTTTTAAAAGGATTAGGATAATTGAAAGGATTGAGGTAAAAATGCAAATTATTTCAAGTAAAGATAATGAGCTAGTAAAACATATAAAAAAATTAAAAGATAAAAAATATCGAGATGAAAGTAATGAATATATTATCGAAGGTGTAAAACTTATAGAAGAAGCGGTTAAAGAAAAGGCTAAAATAAAAAAAGTAATAATATGTGAGGACACAACTCGTACATATGAGATACCAACAAACATTATGTATGAAATAGCAAAATATGAATGTATATATGTAACAGACAAAATATTTGCATCAATCACTCAAGTAACTAATCCACAAGGAATAATGGCAATAATAGAAAAAAATGATGTAGATACAAGTATAGACTATACACAAGATATAATTGTAGCTTTAGATGATGTACAAGATCCAGGAAATCTTGGAACTATATTAAGAACAGTAGATAGCATAGGTGTGAACCAAATAATAGTTTCAAAAGGTACTGCAGATGCATTTAACTCTAAAGTAGTACGTTCAACGATGGGTGCAATTTTCAGGGTAAAGATAATAGAAACAGATAATTTAATTCAAACAATAAAAGAAATAAAAAAACATCATTTCAAATTAATGGTTACATCATTGCAAACAGAAAATAGTATATATGATATACAATTTAACAAAAAGATAGTAGTAATAGGAAATGAAGCAAATGGAGTTTCAAAAGATATTCAAGAAATGGCAGACGAAAAAGCCAAAATACCAATGCTTGGAAAAGCTGAAAGCCTTAATGCTTCAGTTGCAACAGGGATAGTATTATACGAATATGTAAGGCAAAAATTATCTAAATAAAAAGAAAAGACACATGTAAAAAATGTGTCTTTTGAATGTATATTGATAAATAGAATAAAAAGGAAGTTTACCAATATAATGAATTAAATAAGAATACCGGACTCTTAAAAAATGTAAAAATTTTTTATGCTAAAACTATTATAACATATTAGAAGTGAAAGAAATGTAGAATGTTGTCGAATAAAATAAATAATTTGAACATAAATTATAAAATGGAAAATGTGATGTAGGATCATGTCGACTTTTAATTTAATATGCTAAAACTTGCGATGAAAAGTTCTTGCAATTTAAAATTCAAAGTATTATAGTAGATATTGTAACAAAGGGGGACGAGAAATGAAAAACTTTTTTGGGAGTATTTTTATAAACCGCGATAAACTATTAGAAGCAGGAATAAACTATCCAATAAAAGTAGAATATTACAAAATAACAGATGAAGAAAGAACGAAACAAAAAAATCATTTAGTATATGGAGTGCAAATAATAAAAACAGAATATAGAGACAAAATAGGAGTAGAGCAAAGCAAGGCGGAACATCTTACTAATAATGAAAGCGAAATAAATAATATGCTAAATATTTTAAAGGAAAATGAAGTAACACCAGTAGGGCTAGATGATGTAATAATAGAAATAAAAAAATTACAAGCACTTGCAAAAAATAAAAAATTAAGCTACAATACATAGAAGTATAAACGGGAAGGAGATAAAAAACAATATGACAGATAAATTAATAATAGTAGAATCACCGGCAAAAGCGAATACAATAAAAAAAATTTTGGGCGGAAATACTAAAGTTGTAGCATCTATGGGACATGTTAGAGATTTGCCTAAATCAAAACTAGGAATAGATATAGAAAATAATTTTGAACCAGAATATATAAATATTAGAGGAAAAGGAGACTTAATAAAAGAACTAAAAAAAGATGCTAAATCAGCCAAAAAAGTATATTTAGCAACTGACCCTGATCGTGAGGGAGAAGCAATAGCATGGCATCTATCTAAAATATTAGATGTAGATAAAGATAAAATAACAAGAGTAACCTTTAATGAAATAACAAAAACAGCAGTACAAAAAGCAGTAAAAGAACCAAGAGATATAGATATCAATTTGGTAGATGCACAACAAGCAAGAAGAGTACTAGATAGAATAGTTGGTTATAAAATAAGCCCGATATTATGGAAAAAAGTCAGAAGAGGATTATCTGCAGGTAGAGTACAATCGGTAGCAGTGAAATTGATTGTCGATAGAGAAGAAGAAATTGAAAAATTTATCCCAGAAGAATATTGGAATATATATGTAAAATTATTAGATGAAAAAACTAACAAGACATTTGAAGCTAGATTTTTTGGTAAAGATAAAAAGAAACAAGAGATTCACAGCAAAGAACAAGTTGATGAAATTTTAAAAAATATCAAAAATGCAAAATATATTGTAGAAGAAGTAAAAAAAGGAGAGAAGAAAAGAAATCCAGCTCCACCATTTACAACCAGTACAATGCAACAAGAAGCTTCAAGAAAATTAGGATTTACATTAAAAAAGACAATGTCAGTTGCACAAGTACTATATGAGGGAGTTAAAATCCCTGAAAAAGGAACAGTTGGACTAATTACATATATGAGAACAGACTCTACAAGAATTTCAGAAGAAGCAAGAACAGCAGCAAAAGAACATATTGTAAAAACATATGGCGAAAAATATTACGAGAATAGATATTTTAAAACAAATAAAGAGGCTCAAGATGCGCATGAAGGTATAAGACCAACATATGCTGATTTAGAGCCAGATGCAATAAAAGATTCTTTAACAAAAGACCAATATAAACTATACAAACTAATATATAACAGATTTATGGCAAGTCAAATGTCACCAGCAGTATATGACACTATGGCAGTTACAATAGATGCTAATACATACACATTTAAAGCGAATGGACAAAACTTAAAGTTTAAAGGTTTTATGACATTATATGTTGAAGGAACAGATGAAAAACAAGAAGAGGAAGAAGGAATTATTCCTGAGTTAGAACCAAAACAAGAAGTAAAAGAAAAATCAATCGAGCCAAAGCAGAGCTTTACAGAGCCGCCTGCAAGATATACAGAAGCGAGCCTTGTAAAAGCTTTAGAAGAAAAGGGGATTGGTAGACCAAGTACATATTCTCCAACAATTACTACTATATTAGAAAGAAGATACATAGAAAAAGAACAAAAACAATTAATTCCAACAGAACTTGGAAAAGTTGTAAATAAACTTTTGACAGAAAATTTTACAGACATTATTAATGTAGAATTCACAGCAAAAGTAGAAAATCAATTTGACGACATTGCAGAAGGAAAAGAAAAATGGAAAGAAATGATAGAGGAATTCTATGGACCATTTGAGAAAAATCTTGAAAAAGTAGAAAAAGAATTAGAACATGTTGAAATTGAAGAAGAGGTTTCAGATGTTAAATGTGATAAATGTGGAAGAATGATGGTATATAAATATGGAAGATTTGGAAAGTTTTTAGCATGTCCAGGATATTTTTCTGCAAATTCTTTGAAATTCAGCACATTGGTTGCTGCCACATCCGGTTTGTTCGTCTCTGTCGGATCGTTGATGATTGCCAGCTGCGGTTTTCCACTGGTATCATTGATGCTTCCGTTGATATTGACGATGCAATAACGCAGACCACTTGACATTTTAAATTTTAACGTCTTTTTATCTGCGCTGATTTCAAAAGAATCCTGCGGATAATATCTTTCCGGACTAACATACACACTGTCAATCGTAGAACCGTCTTTCATGGTAATCTCAAATACCGGTTCTGCATCATCCGAAGAAAATCTTGCTACATCCATATGATAAAACTGACCTGCATCCTCCTGCTTCTGATATTTATAAACAGAAACAGGTGTTCCATTTACTTTCAGTTCATACTTTGTTGACTCCTGATACTGTGCAGATTTTAACACATCACTGTTAGCTACAACTGCAGATTCATCCACATCCGGTGTCGTTGGATCATCCCCCGATTTTCCATAATCATGAATGTTTCCTGCGGTCTTATCTGCCACTTTCACAATTTCTGCCTGCTGTTCCTGTACCGGCTGTTCTGCTTTCTCCGCAAACGCAGATACCGGAAACAGTGTCATCGACATGGCTGCTGCCATCGATAAAGCCATTGCTTTCACAGCTCTTTTTTTTGATTTGATTTTTCTGTTCTGATTCATCATTCTCCTCCTTTTTTCTCTTATGTACTCTCATTTTCAAGTCTGAATTTTCTGAGAATTTACTGTTTTCTCTTGCTAAGTTACCTCCAATCATTTTCCGCATCACTGAAAAAATTTTTTCTTATCCCATATAAATGGATTGTCTCTTCTTCACCATCCTTTCAGAACTGAAATATTATAATTCATCGGATTATCGATTTCTTTTTGAGTTTGTTTGCGCCACTCTCGCGGCGTTGTACCTGTAAATTTACGAAAATTGCGGATCAGCGCACTGTCTGTCTGAAAACCGGCCTGTATTCCCGCATCCCCTATACTGCAATCCGTATAGTGGAGCAATTCACATACTTTTTTCACACGAAGTAAATTGATATAATCTCCCGGAGTGATACGCATATACTCACTGAACTTTCTCCGAAAATGTGTTTCACTCATATGACAGATCTGCATCAGATCATCCATCCGGATATCATCCTGATAATGGCCATCCATATATTCCACAATCTGCAATATTTCTCCCAGATAGCGGTTTTGATAAATAACTTCCCTCTGGCCGCTGTCTCCCGGGTTAAATCGGATCAATGACAAAAGCAGTGATCGCAATTCTCCCTGAACAGCTTCCCGGTAAAATTCTTTTTTCTCTCTGAGTTCATCTAACAGGTTTCTCACTTTTCTGCCAACATATGGATCCATGTCTTTGGTAATCAGAAACATTCGACTGTGCAAACGCCGAATCAGCTCATCTGCAACATATCCCTCTCTTGCAAATTGCTCCTTTAAAAATTTTTCACTGTCCACATACAGATATTCCCATTTTTGAATCTGACCCCGAATCCCCTGAGTACGATGTGGATAGTTTCGTGGAATCACTACAACGGTATCTGCCCGATAAGGGACACCTTCTTCTCCAAAATACATTTCTCCCTTTCCGGAATAACAATATCCGATTTCCAGATAATTGTGAAAATGCATTGGATCTGCCCCATACTCTGTAATCCATTTCTCTCCCAATAATGCAAGCACCGGCATTCCCTGTGGCATTTCATAATATCGAAATTCTACGTTCTCTTTCTCAGCGTGTTCCATTATTCTTTCCTTACTCTTTATGTTTATACACCACCTTCTGCAAACATCTGCTGCCCTTATGTAAATTGCTTTCTTTGCATCAATTCTTGAGTTGTCCCGATTATAACAATTTTCTTTTGCCTGTTAATTTTATATTCTTCACAGTTATTTGCGTTTTCTTTCATTTTTCATATGTGTTTTTCTTTCTGAGACTATTATATTTCATCAGATATGCACAATTTAAGAGTGATTTATTTGTATTTTCTGCCATTTTTCCAACAAAAAAAGCACATGAGAATTTGCAGATTTTCCCATGTACTTTCAAAAATTACCCGTTTTCTATTCTTTTTACCCTTCTATTTTTCCACACATTCTTTCTTCGGAATTTTCAGCGTGATCACCGTCCCTATTCCAGGAGCACTGTCACACAACAGTTCTGCCTGATTGTCATAAAAAATCATGAGGCGTGTTTTCACGTTTTTCAGCCCATAATGTTTTCTGTCATCCTCTGCATATATTTGTTTCATACTTTCGGGATTCATGCCCGCTCCATCATCCTGTATACGCAGAACAATCCTGTCATCTTCTATGTATCCGGAGAGCTTAACTGTTCCATCACCTCCGTTCTTTTCATCAATTCCATGACAGACCGCATTTTCCAGCAATGGCTGAAGTGTGATTTTGGGAATCAGATAAGGATACACCTGCTCATCCACATCCAGCAGAAACTGCAGTTTCTCCTTTTTACGCATCATCTGAATCTCCATATAGGACTGACACATCCGAATTTCTTCTTCAATCGTGATAATATAATCTCCCTGACTCAAAACCATCCGGTAAAAGCGGGACATAGAAGACAGAACACTGCGAATTTTATCTGTTTCTCCTTTTACTGCCATCCAGTTCATCATATCCAGTGTATTATATAAAAAATGCGGACTAATCTGTGTCTGCAATGCATAAAGTTCAGCCTCAGACTTAGCCTTACCAAGCACATACTGTTCCTGCATCAGACACTGAATCTGCTGAACCATTTTATTGTAACGGACAGTCAGTTTTCCCAGTTCATCTTGATATTCCAGTATCGCTACCGGCTTCAAAATGCCCTGGTCCACCGCTTCCATTGTAGAATCCAATTTATGAATTCGCATAAGAAACGGTCGAGTTCCAAGTCGCAGAAACAGATATGCAAGGCAACAAACTGCGAAATAAAACAGCAGCATTTCCCGAATAATCTTTCCGCATCCCTGCGCCAGTACTGTACATGGGACCACAGACAGCAACAACATTTTTCCGTTGTTCAGTGCATTCTTTCTGAAAAGCCATTCTCCGTCTTCCGTATGAGTATTCGATGACATACCTGTTTCCGACAATACTACTTTAGAATCTGTCCCTTCATCATTGCTGGATAATATTATTTTATTTTCTGCATTCAAAAGGTAGATTATCTGCTGATCCATCAGACCACTCATACTATTTTCCACAACTTCAACCGGAATCATCACTCCTGCAACTCCGAGCAACTGTGAATACCGCTCTGTGTTCCAGATCATCCGGAAGTTTGCCAGATATTTCTTTTTCTGACCGTACCGGTTTTTTTCCTCAATCACTCTCCAATAATCCTGTGCTTTATCCGAACTGTCTGGCACATCAATGTTCCATTGTTTTAATTCTTCCATCGGGCGATAACAGGTATTTCCACTTTCTGAAATCAGGAACTCCTCCGGAATATAATACAGAATGGAAATATCATCTGAACTGAATTCAAGCTGATAGGTATACTCTGACAATTCATCAAACTTTTTCAGTTCCTGTACCAAACTTTCTCCTTCTATCCTGCGCAATGCTGCACCCGCTTCGTCGGACACTGTGATCAGAGAACCGATACGGATAATTCTTTCCTGTACATTATCCATCATCTGTTCCACACGGTCATAGTTTTTATCCATGGCATAACGCATCATCTCACTGTTTTTCTGTACAATTCGATATAATGTAATCCCGAATATAAGCGTTACAGGTAAAATTCCAACTGCAAGAAAAAGCAGAAACAGTTTTTGAGAAAGCTTCCAATGATAAAAAAATGATTTTCTGCTATTGCTTTTTTGTTTCATAATGTTTCTCCATCATCCTGCGATAGTCCGTCGGAGACATATCATGTTTTTCCCGAAATGCCTTTGCAAAATAATTTCCATTGGAATATCCACATCTGGTAGCGATCTCATCCACCGCTTCGTATGTCTGCGATAATAATTCCTCTGCCCGTTTCATACGCATCTCACTGATATACTGTCGGATAGTCTTTCCCATTTCTTCTTTAAACAGCTGGTTCAGATAAGTACTTGACAGGTGAAAATGATCCATAACCATCTGACCTCCAAGTCCGACATTATCCAGGTGTCTGAGACAGAAAGTGCGTATATCGCTTACAATCCGACTACAATCTTTCTGTTTTTCCAGATACTGTTCCATTCCATGACATAGTTGATAAAACATCTCCTCCATCTGCTGAAGATGTCTGCATTTTGCCAGTTGATCCATATATGCTTCAATGGAATCAAAACCGGTATCACCCAGACTATCCGGATAATCTTTTAAAATCTGACTGGCAAATGTTTTTGTCAGGGCAATGAGCTGTGTTCCTTCCGGCATGCAATTCTCCGACTCGCATAACCGCGCCAATTCTTCCCTATACCAGTCATAGATTCTCCACGGATTTTCCCGGTAAACCTGTAAAAACACCTGATAAATCCCCGGATCAATAAACTCCCGTCGGATCAGATGCTTCAGTTCAATATAATGAACGTCCGGTGAAAAAAAAGTCTGTTCCATCGCAAGATGTGCCATATGGCTACTGTTATAGATTTCAGACATCCGTTCCACAAAATATCCCAGCGCAATTGTATAATTCGGATATTTCACCACAAAGGAATGCAGCTTTCTGCGTATCTCAGCCTGTTTTTTTGCCCTACATGCAATCACAACTTCCGCTTTCGCCGCATTCTGATCCGAATCCAGTAACAGGAAATCAATACTGTCTTTCAAATACTGCTCCAGCAATTCCCTGCATACTTCCCAGTCTTCATTTTCCTGCTCCGAGCAGAGTTCAAGGCTCAGATAAATCTCATCTCTTGAGCAATGAAATCCACAATTTCCACAGACTTCCTGCAAGAGTTCTTCTGTTGTATGTCTCTGCTGTAACAAATGAAACAATTTTGTTTTTTGATAAGACAGATTTTCTTTCTGTAACTGCTCTGTTTTATATTGTGTGCGTATTTTTCCGATTGCTTTTTCCAGAGCTTCCAGCACTGCTTCCGGTTGAATCGGTTTTTCGATAAAAGCAACCGCGGATAAATCAATGGCATCTTTTAAATATTCGGTCTGTGTATATCCGGTAATAAATATTATCTTACAGTTCGGCACCAGTCTGACTGCTTCTCTGCAAAAGTCAATTCCATTTTTCTGCGGCATACGGATATCAGAAATAATCAGATCCGGCAGATACCAGGATACGGTATGTAACGCTTCTTTTCCATTTTCTGCCTGCATCACTTCTTCCACATCATATAATTCCCAGGGAATTGTTTCTGCCAGTCCCTCTCTTGTATAAATATCATCATCTACGATCAGCAGTTTCATGATCTGTCCTCCCAGTAGTTGTCAATCTGTTCCTGCAAAATATCCAGATATTCCTGTAAGCCGGCTTCATAAAGCTTATCTATTGCAAGCGCATAATCCTCCTCTATATTGTCAGAGACACCGCAGCAAAGCGGAAGCAGATAATCTTTACGAACTTCCTCAAGGCGGCTTTCCAGATCTTTTAATCCATTGTCTTCCCACGAAAAATCAACAAGTGCGTTCTCCGGTGCACTTTCTGCCAGCAGTTCCTGTTTTTTGGCAAGTTCCTGACATACCGCTGCCCATTGTTGATCTTCCATGTATTTTTCCCGATCCAGCAGTTCATCCGGACTTCCAACCCAATAAGTAAAAATATCTTTGCTTGGAATACTTTCATATGAAATTTGCTCTCCCTTCCGTTGATAGTGAATTCCTTCTACACCGTAAGAGATCAAATCGTAAAATTCCTGATCCGTATGTACTTTTTCCAGAATTTGCACCGCCAGCTCGGGATACTGACATTTCGCAGAAACAGAAATACAGGAAAGTTCTTTTCCGCTTCTGACTTTTGTGATATTTCCTGCATAAATATCATAATCAAAAAATCCATATTCCCATTCCGGATGTTTTTCATACAAGGTCCGGACAACAAATTTATTTAATGACCAGATGGGTAAATTCATTTCACATGGTTTTTCATTATCCTGCATCATTTCCAGAGCAGTCATTCCTTCATTATCTGAGGAAGCCAGAATTCCAGGAGTTAAAATTCCATCTTGATACCACCGATGTACAATGTCTAAAATATGACGAAATTCCGGTGTCTCAAAGCGACTGATCACATGTTTTCCGGTGTCCGCATCTACCACAACATACGGAAGCATCTCAACACTTGCGATTTCTCCATAATTTGTTCCAAATATGTGCCACAGAGAAGACCATACCCGATTATCTGTAATCATAGCTTCATTCTGATAACGAGCATCTATCTTCGCTGTATACAGATAGTTTTCCATAGTTTCAAAATCCGTTACTTCAGGCAGGTTCCAATCATCCAGCAGATCTGTTCTGTAAAAAAAACCTCCTCCTGTATCACTGATTGTATCTTTCTTCAACTGCGGAATCCCATACAACCCACCATTCCATTCCAGATTTGTCAGATAATCAGCCCGATAATCCTCAAAATGTGTAAACAGCTCCGGCACTACAGTCCGATACTTATTTAAATCCAGAAATGCACCTTTTGCTGCCTGTTGATAGTAATCTGAAAAATTGCCATTTGAAATAAAATCATATTCACCGGAAGCAATTGCCATATTAATCTGTGAACGTTCATCCCCCCATGGAATATAATCAAACCGCAGATGGCACCCCAGTTCTTCTGTTTTCTTATCCAGTTCCTCGTAATACTGATCCATTCCATCTTCTGGCGGAACTCCTATCGTAAGTGCCTTTAAGGTCACATAAGATTCTTCTGAACTTTTGGAAAGAGCCTCCTGCTGTGATATACTTTTTCCACATCACGTCAGATACATAACCAGTGTTCCACATATAAGTAAAATACAGCTCGCCGTTTTTTTCATACCACCGCTCCTTCATACATATTTGATTTCTTTATTTTTATCTTCTCAAATTCTTATTCCGGTGTCAAGTTTCAAAAATTATACTGATACGCAGAAAAACCGGAGGCATAAAACCCCCGGTTTTCTTATCTTTCTCTGATTACAATTGTACGATTTGGATGTTATTCTATAAACATCGCATCTCCAAAGGAGAAGAAACGATATCCTTCCTTCACGGCTTCTTCATAAGCCGCCAGCACATGCTCTCTTCCGGCAAGCGCGGAAACAAGCATCAGAAGTGTAGATTCCGGCAAATGGAAGTTTGTGATCAGGCAATCCAGCACTTTGAATTTGTAGCCCGGATAGATGAAGATTTCTGTCCATCCGCTGCTCTCTTTTAACATACCGTTTTCATCTGCGGCAGACTCAAGGGTACGGCAGCTTGTAGTTCCGACACAGATCACACGGTGTCCGTTTTTCTTTGCATTGTTGATCTTGTCTGCTGCTTTCTGCGTCACCATATAGAATTCTGAATGCATATGATGATCCAGAATGTTGTCCACTTTTACCGGACGAAAAGTACCAAGTCCGACATGCAGTGTTACTTCTGCGATCTCTACGCCCATATCTTTTACTTTCTGAAGCAGTTCCGGTGTAAAATGTAACCCTGCAGTCGGTGCTGCGGCAGAACCGTCATATTTTGCATATACTGTCTGATAACGGTTTTTGTCTTTCAGCTGATGTGTGATATACGGCGGCAATGGCATCTGGCCAAGCTGATCCAGAATCTCTTCAAAAATTCCTTCATAAGTAAATTTAATCAGACGGTTGCCCTCTTCCACGATATCCACAACTTCACCGACTAACAGACCGCCGCCGAAAATAATCTTTGTTCCGACTTTTGCCTTTTTTCCCGGTTTAACCAGTGTTTCCCATACATCGTTTTCCTTGCGTTTCAGCAGAAGAATCTCGATTTTTGCCTGAGTCCCCTCTTTTTCACCAAACAGACGGGCAGGAATTACTTTTGTATTGTTTAAGACAAGGCAATCTCCCGGTTTCAGAAAATCTGTAATCTCCCGGAAAATATGATGAGAATATTCCCCAGTCTCTTTATTCAGAACCAGCAGTCTGGAGGAGGAACGATCCTCCAGCGGGTCCTGTGCGATCTGCTCCTGTGGCAGATCAAAATAATAATCTGTTACTTTCATTTCATTTGTATTCAATACAGACACCAACTTTCTACTGGCGCAGCTCGATACCAAGACGCTCCAGACCATTCATGATCTTCTTCATGGCAGCTGTGATATCTGCCTCTTCCAGTGTACGGTCTTTTGCACGGAAGGTCAGTTTATAAGCCAGAGATTTGAATCCTGCTTTAATCTGTGCGCCCTCATAAATATCAAATAATTCATAAGACTCAAGAATCTTGCCGCCTCTCTCGTCAAATACCTTCTCAATATCGCCTGCAAGTACATGTTTCGGAACAACCATACTGAGGTCGCGGCTGACTGCCGGATATTTTGCAATGCCTTCGTATTTGCGGTCAAAAGTTGCACGGGAAACGATTTCCGGCATATCAATGACAGCAACGTATACGCGATCTTTAATGGAGTAATTTGCTGCAACTGTCGGATGAACCTCACCGAGGTAGCCGATTACCTGACCATCATAAATAACATTTGCCTGACGTCCAGGATGTAAGAAGGACAGTTCCGACTCCGGATCATACTCCGGTTTCAGATTCATGCCTACTTTATACAGGAACTCCTCAATAACACCTTTCATAGTATAGAAATCGCCATCACCGTAGAATCCCAATGTAAACTGCATGCGCTCTTCCGGAAGCTCTGTAACAGGCTCCTGTTTTGGCAGATAAATATTTCCTAATTCATACAGACGCACATCTTTGTTTCTACGATTGAAGTTGGTAGAAAGAGATGTCAGCATTCCGTTTAAGGAAACGGTACGCATAATACTGAAGTCCTCGCCAAGCGGATTGGAAATCGTTACGGTATTACGCAACTGACTGTCTGCCGGAAGTAATAATTTATCAAATACCTTCGGACTCTCAAAGGAGTATGTCATTCCCTGTGAAAATCCGCAGAACTGGGCAACTTCTCTTGCCACTTCCTCTACACGAAGTTTAAAGGAAAGTTTACCT
>OLOD01000178.1_pt1 | contig 50318 bp, 32 predicted proteins | sample 1671921 | NCBI WGS metagenome assembly OLOD01 (sample SAMEA3136626, study PRJEB25190) | human gut metagenome | biome: human gut; feature: human-associated habitat; material: faeces | place: Austria | collected 2013
GGTTGCTGAAGCAACCGCGCCTCGGCGCGAGAATGTGCCAAGGCACATTCTTTTTATTCATACAGATCATACAGAATCACATTCCGGCTGGGGACCGGATAAATGGGAGGGTATATAAATGGCTTATATCAGATCGAAAAAAGAGGAATTGACAGGCTATCAGGCAAGCGGGGAGATCCGGCCTTCGGTAGACCTTGGCTGTGACTTTATCATGGTGTACGGAATCGATCCGACAATGCCGGAGAGAATCCGTCAGTACAGAGAAAAGGGCTATGTCATCCATCTGATGACCGGTATCGCATGGGGCGAATATCAGGAATATCTGGACGGCAAGTGGGATGGCAGAAAGCACTGGGATGAAGGTCAGGTGGACAGAAACGGCAAAGACGTGATCCATAACCCGACGGTACCCTATATGGTTCCGACGGTTTCCTTTTCGGAATATCTGACAGATCGTCTGAAGGTTGCCGTAGATGCCGGCGTGGAAGCAATCCATGTGGAAGAGCCGGAGTTCTGGGATAAGAGCGGTTACTCAGAAGCGTTCAAGAGAGAATATGAAATTTATTACAAAGAACCCTGGAAGCCTCAGCATGAAAGTCTGGATGCACAGTATAAGTGTGCAAGATTGAAGGCTTATTTATATAAGAGAACCATCGACCGCGTGAGTGCGGCGCTGAAGGAATACGCAAAGGTAACCTATCAGAAGGATCTGCGCTTCTATGTTCCAACGCACAGTCTGTTAAACTACACTCAGTGGAAGATCATGAGCCCGGAGGCTGAGCTGATCAGTATTCCGACGGTAGATGGCTACATCGCGCAGATCTGGACCGGTACGAGCCGTGAAGCGAACGTTTACGAGGGTGTATACAAAGAGCGTACCTTTGAAACGGCATATCTGGAGTATGGTGTGATGCAGGAGCTGGTAAAGGGCACCGGCCGCCGGATGTGGTTTTTAAATGACCCCATCGAAGACCTTCCCTCCTATACCTGGGAGAATTACGAATACAACTACAGAAGAACCGCAGTGGCATCTCTGCTGCATCCGCATATCTGGCATTATGAGATCTGCCCGTGGCCTCACCGCGTATTTGACGGACGCTACCCCAGATTCCAGCCCAGAATTGCAGAAAAGATTGAAACAAGCTTCGAGACCGACCAGTCCAAGCCGATCCCTCAGAGCTATTCCACGCTGCTGTCCGGCATGTTCCAGCTTTTCGGTGACATGGAGCAGAGCGATATCTTCTTTGAGGGAGGTACAGACGGGGTAGGCGTATTTATGTCCGACAGCGGACTGTTCCAGAGAACCTTCCCGGACGGTATCGTGGACGGCGAAGAACTGGGCGATCGTTTCAGAGCTGCAATGCATAAAAACTCCGGTAATCCCGTGGATGAAGAAGCAGCTGCCAGGCTGATGAAGGAGATCGGGGAAAAGGATTCCCTGATGTACGACTTTATTCAGAGCGCAGCATTCCCGAACTTCTTCGGCGTGGCAATGCCCCTTGTAAAATACGGTCTGCCGATCCATCCGGTTCAGTTGGACAACGTGCGTCGTTTTGCCGGATATCTGGAGGATTACAAGTGTCTCGTACTGAGCTATGAATATATGAAACCCGATGCACCGGACGTAAACGCAGCCGTTGTTTCCTGGATCAGAGAGGGCGGCACGCTGATCTATGTCGGCGATGGCAGTGACCCGTTCCATAAGATCGACGCATGGTGGGGACAGAGAGGCTATGCAAATCCTGCAGAGCATCTGTTCGAGCTGGCTGGACTGGGGAGAGATCCCAAGGAAGGCGTACATGAAGTTGGCGCCGGCAAGATCGTTGTCTGGAAGGAGCTTCCTGCAAGAATCTGCTTAAGTAAAGAGCTGGCAGATCAGTACCGCAGCCTGGTTCAGAAGACGCTGGCAGATACCGGCATCACCTGGACCTATAGAAATGACCTGACCCTCCATCGCGGACCTTATGTGATTTCTTCCGTTATGGCAGAGAGCGTAAGCGACGAGAAGAAGGTATTTACAGGCGTTTATGCGGATCTGATGACAAACGATTATGCAATTATCCATGAAAAAGACGTTGCACCGGACGATGTAACCCTGCTGTTTGATTTTTCCAAAATCGAAGGCGAAGATTTCCGTATTGTCGGAACCTCTGCCCGCGTAGAAGAAGGCGAGACAACAGAAAATGGTGTAATGTTGAGACTCAAAACTGCAGATAAGATCAAGGCATTCACCAGAGTGCGCCTGCCCAAGCAGCCCACAGACATCAAAGCAATTGACGAAGACGGCAAAGCTGTTGTTCTGGAAAGCTCCTGGGATGAGGAGACAAAGACTCTGCTTGTATCTTATCAGAGCGTATCGAAGGAAGTGTGTGTAACAGGAAAATGGGCATAAAAGCGAATATTTTTAATATTCAGCATTTCAGCGTCCATGACGGGCCCGGCGTGCGGACTGTAGTTTTTTTCAAGGGCTGCAGCCTGCACTGCCGTTGGTGCCACAATCCGGAATCCATCCATGCCGCAAAGGAAATTTTACTCTATCCGGACCGCTGTATTGGCTGTATGGCATGCCGGGAGGTCTGTCCGGTGGGGGCGCAGGTCTTTGACGAGACGGGACACTGGATCGACAGAAGCAAATGTATCCACTGCTTCAAATGCTGTGAGGAATGCTATGCGGATGCCCTGGTCAGCGTCGGAGAATGGCGGGATACGGACAGCATCTTAAAAGAGATTCTCGAAAATAAGGGATATTTCGACCAGTCAAAGGGCGGCGTGACATTTTCCGGGGGAGAATGTATGCTGCAGCCGGATGCCCTGACGGAGCTGTTAAAGGGCTGTCAGGCGGCAGGCGTACACACCGCGGTGGATACTGCCGGAAATGTCCCGTGGGAATCCTTTGAACAGGTGCTGCCCTATACGGATCTGTTTTTATACGACATCAAGGCAATGGATGCCGAAGTCCACAAAGCCTGCACCGGAGTGGAGAACGGACGGATTCTGGAAAACTTTACAAGGCTTGCCGACCGGGGCGAAAACATCTTCGTCCGTTATCCCTACATTCCGGGTATGAACGATGATCAGGTGGAAAAGATCGCAGAGTTTTTACACCGGTGGCAGCAGATCGAAGCAGAGCTTCTGCCGTACCACAAGCTGGGAAATTCCAAGTACAGGGCGCTGGAGGCACAGAACGTGTTTGAGGGGACCGTTCCGCTAAAGGACGAGGTGGAAATGTTGAAAAAGAAGTATGGATTCCAGTGATTCGATTAGAAAGGGAAGTATATGAATACGGAGAAGACGAAGGTATCGCCGTTATACCTGCAGCTGATTGAGGGGATGCATCGGGATAAGCTAAAGATCAACGATGCAAAGCTTGCACGGCATGGGTCGATTGATATCGATGACCACGGATTTATTGATTTTCCGGAATTTACTTTTGAGCCGGAAACCTGCGAGGACGGTCTGGTACACGGTTGTGCATGTATCGGGCGAAATTTCAGACGTTTCTTAAATGAAATGCCGAAATATATCAATCCCAACAGCGCGCTGGCATGCTGCTGGGTGGGCACATTCGACCGGTTCGCACCGTTTGGAATTGCGGATGAGGACAAACCCCACGAGCTGGATGAGACCATCAAAAAGTACCGCATCACACAGGCGGGCTTCGGCGGCATGAACCATCTGTGCCCGGACATGGAGATCGGTTTAAGAGAGGGCTGGAAGGGACTTCTGGAAAAGATTCGTTATTACAGAAAGAAAAACAATCCGCCGGATCCTGATTTTTATGAGGGAGAGGAGCAGCTTGTGCTGGGGATCCTGGAGTGGGTAAAGGCGCATCAGGTTTATGCGCAGGAGCTGGCTGCAAAGGAAAGTGATCCGTTTTTGAGAGACAATTATCTGGCGATTGCAAAGGTAAACGGTGAGCTGTGCGAGCACGAGCCCCGCACCTTCCGGGAAGCAGTGCAGTTTTTAGCACATTTCCAGGCGGTGGATCGCACGTTTTATGCAGGCGGTGCGCTGGGTGCGCTGGATACGCTTCTGGAAGAATATTTTGAACGGGATATCGAAAGTGGTATCCTGACGGAAGAAGAGGCAGTCTGGATGATTGCAAGCCTGTTCTTCAACGATACGCATTACACCCAGATCGGCGGACTGACGCCGGCAGGAGACCGGGAAGTGACGAGTCGTCTGTCGTTCCTGATTCTGGATGCAATGCACCTGTTAAAGATTCCGACCAACTTAGGTATTCGCGTCCATGCACCCATCGCAGGACAGGGACCGGAGCCGGAGATTCTGTTAAAAAGGTCGGTAGAATATACGATAGAGGATGGCTACGGTGTATGTTACTCGCTGGAAAAAGGCATCAGCGAGGGTTTTTCCAAAAACGGCTTTCCAATAGAGCTGGGGCGGATGCGTGTCAAATGCGGCTGCAACTGGGTGGCGATCCCCGGACGGGAATATCCGCTGCAGGATGTAACCCGCGTGAACATGGCGGTTGCCCTGCACTATGGGTTAAAGGATCTGCAGGCGCAGGAAACACGCGACCTGGATCTGCTCTGGGAGCGTTTCACTTATCATTTGCAGGCGATGGTGGAATGTGTCAAGGCTGGCTATGACAAGCATTATGAAGTCATGCAGAGAAACCGCCCGGAAATCGTGCTGAATCTGTTTATGCACGGTCCGATCGAAAGGGGCTTAAATTGCTCCAATGGCGGCGTGGACATTCTGGATCTGAATATCGACGGCATTGCGTTGGCCACCGTAGCGGACTCGTTTGCGGCGATCGAACAGCGTGTTGTAGAAGAAAAGAAGCTAACCTGGGATCGACTCTTCGAACTGCTGGATACCAACTATGAGGGCGCAGAGAGAGAACGCCTGATGCTCAAAAACATCCGCCGTTTCGGTTCTCCCGGCTCCCGCGCCCAGGACTGGGCAGTACGCATCCGGGACTATTATGTAGCACTGTGCAAGGGCTCTCCGACCAGGAAGCATCATCTGATGATCGTTCCCGGACTGTTCTCCCACGGCGATGTTTATGCCTATGGAAAGACGCTGGAGGCAACGCCCAACGGCCGCTTTGCCGGAGATGCGATTTCCCATTCTTCCGAACCGGACCCCGGATTTGCAAGAGGTGTGGATACGTTCTCCCCTGTTTTAAAGGCAAATGCGGTAGCACTGACACAGGCAGGATATGGCAACTCTGCTCCGCTGCATCTGGATATCGACACCGGACTGATTCAGCATTCCGGCGGTGTGGACGCCCTCGTTGCACTGATCCATGCGCATGAGCAGGCAGGCGGTACGCTGATCAATATGAACTGCGTATCCAAAGAAAAACTGTTAAAAGCACACGAAGACCCGAAGGCTTATCCGGATCTGGTTGTGCGTGTCACAGGATATTCGGCATTCTTCGCGTCGCTGTCCAAAGAATACAGGCAGCAGATCGTAGACCGTTTCCTGGACGAATAAAATCAGGAACTGCCGGGCGGCGGAAATTTCGCATCCGCCGTCCGGATATCCATAGAACAACAGAATGCTATCTGTTGTCATAAAAAAGAGGAGGATACAAGTTATGACACTCGCAGAAAAATTTACCCGGCTCAAGACCTCCGTTGGCGGCAACCGGGAAAAAATGCACTTTGAGGACACCTTCGGCATGCCGAAGGAGGAGCAGGCGCACATCACCCGCCCCGGCCGCGCGAACGCAAGAATCCTTGCAGAGCTGGAATTTGCCCTTCATTTATCCGAGGCAGAAAACGGCAAATACGACGCTGCTTTGGAGGAAGCGCTGGATTATCTGCTGGAAAAACAGCAGACCGAGGGCGTACTGACCGATCAGGCCTGTGAAGAGGCAGAGGAAATCCTTGAGCCGATCGCAGAGGAAGCAAAATCCTATGAGCTGATCCTGGCAGCCCATGCGCATATTGACATGAACTGGATGTGGAGCTTCAACGAAACCGTTTCCATCGTTCTTGCAACCTTCCGTTCGATTTTAAATATCATGGATCAGTATCCGGAGTTCTGCTTCTCCCAGTCCCAGGCTTCTGTATATAAGATTGTGGAAGAATATGATCCGGAGCTGATGGAGCGCATCAAAGCCCGCATTGCAGAGGGACGATGGGAAGTAACCGCCTCTGCATGGGTAGAGACAGACAAGAACATGCCCTCCGGCGAGTCTCTGCTGCGTCATATCCAGTACACGAGAGAATATCTGTCCAAGGTTTGGGGCGTAAAGGATTTTGATCTGGATTTCTCCCCCGATACCTTCGGACACAGCGCAAACGTGCCGGAAATCGATCAGTTCGGCGGCGTAAAATATTTCTACCATTGCAGAGGCAATGCCCGCCGTGACGTGCTGTACCGTTATCAGGCTCCATCCGGAAAAGAAGTCCTTACCTACCGCGAGCCCAACTGGTATAACGGTGCGATTACACCACAGATTGGCGCAGGCTTTATGGAAATCGTGAAAAAGAGCAGCGGCTTAAAGACCGGTCTGGTGGTGTATGGTGTGGGTGACCATGGCGGCGGCCCTACCAGACGTGACGTAGAGCGTGCACTGGAAATGCAGACCTGGAAAATTTATCCGAAGATCCGTTTCGGCACCTTCCGCGACTACTTCCATGAAGCAGAAAAAATCCGGGAAAAGCTGCCTGTTGTAAACGAAGAATTAAACTACTTTGCAAACGGCTGCTACACCACCCAGAGCCGCATCAAGAGAGGCAATCGCCGTTTGGAGGCTGCGTTCTACGATGCAGAAGCGATGAGCGCACTGGCTGGACAGAAGGTTGGCTTCCCGTATGCGAAGGAAAAGCTGACCAAGGCATGGGAGGATGTATTATTTACCCATTTCCACGACATCCTGACCGGCTCCTGCGTACAGGATTCCAGAGAGCATGCAATGGGACTGTTCCAGACCTCTATGGCAACTGCCAACACCCAGATCACAAACGCAATGCGCGTGATCGCAGAAAAGATCGATACATCCTCGATTCCGGTCGATATCGATGCATACAACAGCCAGTCTGAAGGCGCAGGCGTAGGCTACGGCATTGAAAACTTTGTGGGAGTGCCCAGCACCGAAAGAGGCAGCGGCAGAACCCGTATTTTCCATCTGTTCAACAGCCTGTCCCATGCACGCCGCGAGGTTACAGAGCTGACCGTTTGGGACTGGACCGGAGATCTGCGCCGACTGGCAATGCGCGATGCAGACGGAAACGACATCCCGTTCCAGCTGGTTGACCACGAGCTGCAGCAGTACTGGGATCACAAATATATCCGCGTTTTAGTAGATCAGGAGGTTCCTGCCCTCGGCTATACCACTGTTGTGCTGTATGAAAAGGGATTGGATTCCTATCCGGTTTACTTACAGACAAATGAGCAGGTAACCCGCTGCTATGACGATGTTGTTCTGGAAAATGAGCAGACCATCGTTACCATCAGCGCAGAGACCGGACGCATCAAATCCCTGGTGGACAAGACGACCGGACAGGAGCTGATCGGCGAAGGAAAAGAAGCCGGACTTGTGTATCAGGAAACGGAATGCAAGACCTCCAGCGCATGGAATATCGGCAGAGCGATCAAAAACGTGCCGGTGGATCGTTGCGTAGAACTGAGCAGAGCTGTGATCGGAGAACTCAGAAGCAGTGTAACCGCACACTTTACCGTAGAAAATTCTACCGCAGAGGTGACCTATGTTCTGGAAAAAGACCAGCCGCTGGTTCGCGTAGAGCTGAAGGTAGACTGGAAAGAAATCGGCAAAGACATCATTCCGGTTCTGACCTGGCAGACGCCTCTGTCCTATCAGACCGATGCCTTCCGTTATGACGTGCCCGCAGGCAGCACTGTCCGCAGAGGTATCAACAACGATGTTCCCGGACTGCGCTATGGCATGGCGCTTCGCATGGACGGCAGCTCCGCAATCCTCGTTTCCGACAGCAAATATGGCTATCGCGGACAGAAGGAGAGCCTGAACCTGACACTGATCAACAGCTCCGTAAGCCCCGATCCTTATCCGGAACGCGGCATCCACACCATTACCCTCTGGGTTGGCGCAGCGAGCGGAGATGCAAAGGAAGCGGAAGATATCGCAACCGGCTGCAACCATAAGATCTTCTACCAGCCCACCAACTGCCACCACGGCGAGCTGCCTCTGGAGGACAGCCTGGTATCCGTTGCTTCCGACAGCGCGGTGATCACATCAGTACAGCCTACCACAGACGGCTGCGTTCTGGTTCGCGGCTGTGAGACCTCCGGTGAGCGTTCTGCAGTGAAGTTAAGCTTCGGTACAGAGGTCAAAGAAGCACAGGCAGTTGACCTGTTCGAGGAAACAAAAGACAATGCCGTAGAAACAGACGGCAGCACCGTAACCGTGGAAGTAGATGGCAACGCATTGTTTGCGGTGAAGGTTCGGTTGTAAAAATATAGAAAGCTTTCCTGCGGCAATATTAATTTATTGCCGCAGGAAATAAATTTTAATTCATGACAATAGAATGCTCGCAAATTTTGCAAAAGTGCATTGGGGGGGAGAAAAAAATATGTACAGAATAGCAATTTGTGACGACGACCTGGTGTTTGGAAGTCTGTTAGAGCAGTATTTACAGAATTTTGCAAAGACCCATAGGATTCCAATAGATGTTTTAGTGTTTGCACGAGGGGAAGAATATCTGGAGTTCCTGATCGAAGAATTTCCAGTTGATCTGATATTTTTAGATATTCAATTTGAAAAGGGGCTAGATGGGGTACAAATCGGAAAAGAGTTACGCGCTGATATTAAAAATGAAATGACACAAATTATTTATATTTCAGGAATAGAAAGCTATGCAATGCAGTTGTTTCAGAATAGACCAATGGATTTTTTAGTAAAGCCAGTGAAGCAGGAACGGGTTGATCATATCATGGAAGAATATCTTCGGCTTTTTGGCAATAGAAACAAACAGTATTTTGATTATAATGTAGGAAAAACTCATTATAGACTTTTAGAAGATGAAATTATATATTTTCAATGTATGGGACGGAAAATTCGGATGTTTACAGAAAATGAGGAGGAAGTAGAATTTTATGGACAAATAGATGAGGTGAAAAGACAGGTAAGTGAAGATAAATTTTGGCACATTCATAAATCTTATTTAGTCAATAAAAATTATATTGCTTTTTTCCAAGCATCTCAAATGTATTTAACGAATGGAGTCGAATTGCCTATCAGCAGGAGTTACAAGGAGGAAATACAAAAAAGATTATTAGATGAAAGGGTTGGGAAAAGATAATAATGGAAATTTACGAAACAATATTCAGATTTTTATACAATATATTGAGTGTGTATGTTGGATATCGTACGATAGAGTTATTTCTTGTAAGCAAAAAAGTACAATGGGAGAAAAAGTTTTGTCTCTATTTTATTGTATGGTTGATAAATTCATTGTTGTATGTTTTCTCTACAGGAATCGTTGTTGTTAGAATCTCGATTATAATAGGATATCTTTGCTTTGCCTTTATATTATATGAAGGAAGTTGGAAAATGAAAATTCTTGCAACAGTTGGAGCATTTGCGCTTGGTCTTCTTTCAGAAGATGTTGTATGGATATTTTCCAATCTGATCGGAAAGCCAATTGAAGAAGAAGCTATGGGGTGTTTGTGCTCTGGAATATTTGCGTTACTTCTACTTTTATTACTTGAAAGATTAAAAGTTTTTACAAAGAGAGCGAGTATTCCTGCTAGTGGATGCTGGAATCTGATTTTGTTGTTTTTAGGAAGTGTTTTCTTGGCAGAGATTGTAACAGAAAGAATGGAATCGTATGAGTGGACGATGATATCCTTGGAACTTATTTGTATGATAAATCTTGGAACTTATCATATTTATCACAAAGTAGTGGAAAATTATGAAGAACGAATTGAAAAAGCGGAAATTTTACAGGAAAACAGGATGTATTTGAAGCAGTTAGAAATACTACAGCAGTCACGACAGAATATTAGAATTTTAAGACATGATTTAAAAAATCATTTGCAATTGATCTCTTCCTATCTTGAAAAAGGTGAGTACGAAAAAGCAGCTGATTATATCGAGAGCATAGAAGAACTCCAGAGCGTAAAGGGCGAGTACGTTAAGACCGGTAATGTAGCTGTTGACAGTATCTTAAATTATAAATTGGAGGTAATAGAAAAGCAAACAGGATGTAAGCCGCAACTTCAAATTGATATTCCCTGTGAGTCTATGATATCAGAGGCTGATTTAAATATTGTTCTTGGAAACCTTTTGGATAATGCAGGGGAGGCATTGCAGAAATCTGACGAAAAACATTTGGATATACGTTTAAAATATGAAAAAGGAATTTTATATTTAAGCATATATAATAGCTTTGATGGAGTTGTGTATAAAGGTTCAAATAGTAAGTTTAAGACAAGAAAGCGGGATGATGTAAAACATGGATATGGACTACAGAGCGTAGAAAGGGTTGTGAAAAAATATAGTGGGATAATGAGAATATCATGTAGCAAACATTTGTTCTGTGTGGATCTGTTTTTTTATGTATAAGCATATAAAATACCGCCAAGATGTAGAATTTTCTATACCATGGCGGTATTTTTGTATGTTTGAAAGAATTACGGGGTACGTTAAGGTGTTATTTTTTACATGAAAATGGTTATTTTTTACATGTTTAAAAAAAATCACGAAATAGATGATATAATCAAAATGACTAAAATAAATAAAAATATTTGATATATGACAAACATATTTTCCTGAAATAATGTATAAAATCAATCTCAATAATTGATGTTGTATAATCATATGGCGATATATTTGCAAAAAATGGCTAAATAAAACAAAACAGATAGGAATAAACGGATTGATAGATAAAAAAATTGAAGATATAATTTTTAAAACGCTTGACCAAGCGGGATATATAACGACGTCAAATGATAAAATTGTAAAAAATGGTATAAAACGTGTTATACATTTATTAGAAGATTTTTCTTTTGTAATTGTTATAAGTGTGGTTTTTGGAAAACTTGAGGCTGGTATATTAATGGAGTTTTTATTCTTTCTCTTAAGAATATATGCAGGAGGATATCATGCAAAGGATGAGGTGAATTGTAAAATATTGACTTATGGAAGTATTGTTGGAGGTATATTTTTTGTGTCTTTTTTGCATGTTCCGTTAATTTGGCTGAATGTTCTTACAGGATTAGGCTGCTTAGTGATATATATATTTGCTCCAGTTGAAAATAATAAGAGGATATTAGGGAAAAAAGAAAAACGAGAATTTCAAAAAAAAATTAGAATCATTGTGATAGGTGTGGTGATAGTAGCTGTAATAGTAAATCTTATGCATAATGAAGAATTTTTAAAAGCAATTACATATGATGTAATAATTATTTCTATTGGTTTGGCTGTGCAAAAAAGATTGGAAACCGAATAATGTAAAATAGAGATTTGATTAAATTTTATCTTTTGAATATAAATTGAAGGAATATAACAAATGAAAAGCACGTTGAGAGAAGAAGAGTTAGTTTACTTGAGAGCTAAATTGGATGAAAAGTATATTGTAGAAGCACTTCAAGGAATCCTTGAAAATGATCCTGAAAAGTATATATTAGATGTTGGTTGTGGAATTGGTGGCTCTGCAGAAATAATAAAAAATCATTATTCAAATGTAAAAGTAGTAGGCGTTGATATTGATAAGAATATTATCAATAAAGCAATTTCTAGAAACTCAAATATTAACTTTGTTTGTGCGAACGCAGAACAGTTACCGTTTGATTCGGAACAGTTTCATTGTTGTATGGCAAGGATGTTATTAGATATTTGCAACAAATGTGATAGGATTTTAGATGAAATGGTCCGTGTCTTAAAAAAAGATGGTTTTTTGGTCTTGTATGGAAATACAGATACGACATATACAAATAATAAAGAACTTAAGTTGAAAATTAAAAATGCTTATGCAAGATATTTGAGATTATCCGGGAAAAAAGGATATGATCCTATATATATAAGATCATATTTGGAAAATAAGTATAAAATGTCAGTAGAAATAAGAGAAATTGTAAAAGATATCTACAACCCTGGTAGAGAAAGTTTATCTGATTATTATGGTATACATAGTGAAGAGAATATTAAAAATAATATATTAGTAAAATTAGGATTAATTTCGGAGGCGACGATTAGACAATATGCATTTGAATTAAACAAAAGTATTGAAGAGGAATATGCTGCTTTTAAGCAGGCAGTTATTATAGCTCGAAAATAATACAAAATATATTATATTTGAATGAGGAATAGTGTGTTATGAGAAATGACGATAAGTATTTTATTTCTAATTATAATATATATGTTGATCTAAGTGCAGAAAATGGATTTAGTTACGTCTTTAACACGAGTAGCCGTATGTTGATTTCTATTAAAGGGGAAATTACCAATAAAGAAAATTTGTCTACTGCTGTCTGTAGTTTGAAAAAGGATGAGATAGCATTGCTAAAAAAGGCTGAAATAATACATGAGAATTTTAATGAAGATGAGCTATTACTGAATAAAATAAATAATATTAAAAAATCAAAACAAAAGCTTATGATAACTATTATTCCGACAGATGGTTGTAATTTTAAATGTCAATATTGTTATCAAGATAATGCTAGAAATCACGTTATTTCAAAAGAAAAGATGGAAGGAATTATTAGATGGTTAGATCTAAATTTGGATGGATTTAAAGAAGTACATATTGCGTGGTTTGGGGGAGAACCATTGTTATGTAAAGATATTATGCTTCAAATGATGGAACAGATAAATAATTTGTGCAAAAATCATGGTGTAGCAATGGTATCTTCAATTACGACAAATGGATATGAGCTGGATATAGAAACATTCAAAAAGTTTGTGAGAAAACGAGTTTTATATTATCAAATTACAATAGACGGAGATAGAGATAATCATAATCGCAAAAGACCACATAAGGTCTATGAAGATTCTTATGACAAGATAGTAAACAATTTGGTAGAAATTTCAAAATTGCCGATGAGTTATAGATTTGAAATAGGAATTAGAATCAATATTGCTTCTGATACAAGTAAAGAACAAATTGATACTTTTGTAAAAGCGATGAAAGAAAAATTTGAAAAAGATAAGAGATTTGTTTTTATTTGGCAGTGGATAAGAGATTGGGGCGGAAAAAGAATAGAAAATTATAAAGATGAACTGGTTTCAAATGAAAATTATTCTTTAAATTTACTCTCTGAAGCGGAAAAAGTTGGATTATATTCTAAAGACTTAATATCTGCGGGAAGTAAATTTGATTCGTGTGAAGCTTTTTATAATCATGGATATGTGTTGAATTATGATGGATTGGTATATAAATGTGCAATGCATTTGAATGATTTTGAAAATTGTATCGGTGAAATATTGGATAGTGGAGTAATGAAAATTAATAAAGAAAAGGACAAAGTGTGGGCAGAATCCTATGAAAAAATAGAAGGGAAATGTGTAGGATGTTGTTTTTTACCAATCTGTTTAAGTAATCGGTGTCATTATCAAGAAAGGATTGTAGGGAAACTACAATGTTTGGAATGTAAAGGGATGATAAGAAGTCAAATTAAATCTATGATAAATAAAAACAAATTTATTCAAATAGGTGGGGAATAATATGGAAAAGAATATTAATGTAAAAAAACGTTTGGAAAAAGTTTTTAACGAAAATGGATTAACGATTGACTTGGATAATCAAAGTTCAATTCTTGAATTAGATTCATTACAAATTATTTCCTTATTTGTTTCTATTGAGGACGAATTTAATATGGAGATTCCAGATGAATTTTTAACTAGAGAAGTGTTATCTTCTTTTAATGATTTTTATGAAATGTTACTGAATATTTTAACATAGGTAATTACAGAAAATAAGGTTAATTTACTTTCCTTAAATATAAAATGGATAGGAGGTGAAAAGATGAGACGCAGGATTAGGTTGTTAAAGCCCAAGAAAAGAACCATGGTTAAACTGTATAATGAAAGTCATGGTGGTAACTGTAGTTGCGGTGGCGCATAAGTAAAAAGTTTAGAACGAGGGTAGTATTTACGAGAGTATATACTACCCTTTGTTCAAAAAGGGGATATAATGAAAATAGCAATAATAGATACTGGGATTAATGAAAAACATATAGCGTTTAAAAATAATTTCAAAATTAGTCAGTGTATTTGTATTCGTAAAAATGTCGATGAAAGGTATTTTATCTCAGAGGATGTCGAGGATTACATTGGGCATGGGACGAGTGTCAGTTGGATAATCAGCAATTATATTACAGATGCAGAGTTTATAATCATTAAAATTTTTGATAAAGAAGAATTAGATGAGGATATATTATTATATACATTGCAATATATAATCGATCATGTAGAGTGTGATTTAATTAATTTAAGTGCAGGGATATCGTATTGTGATAACATTAATTTATTAAAAGAATTATGCGAAAAATTATATTCAAGAGGAACTTTAATAATAGCTGGTTTTCCTAATGATGGAGCTTTGGGATATCCAGCATCTTTTGATTCTGTTATTGGAGTAGATATGAGTACATCATGCTTTTTCCCAAGACAGTATCAGTATATAGAAAATTCACCAATTAATATTAGAGGGATTGGGCATGCTCAAAGGCTGCCAGATGTAAATAATACATATTGCGAAAAATTGGGAACAAGTTTTGTAGTTCCACATATTACAGGATTAATAGCAGAAAAGTTTAGCAAGAAAAAATGGAATATCGTAGAAGTAAAAAATTTTTTAAAACAATCGGCAAATTGTGTAGTAGAAGGAAGAGTAATCCCTAAGAATACTATTATAAATATAAAAAATGCAGTTTTATTTCCTGTTTCAAAAGAAACAAAAGCACTGATAGAATTTTCGGATATGTTATCGTTTAATATAACTCATATTTATGATATTAAATATAGTGGAAATGTAGGAAAAGGTATTAGAAATTATGACCAATATCATGAAATTAATTCAGATTTAATTATTGAATCAATAGATTCCATAAACTGGTTAGATGATTTTGACACACTTATAATTGGACATATAAATATGATAGGGAAAGCTTTAGGAAATAGAAATATAAAAGAGGAATTATTAAAGAAATGTGAAGAATATAAAAAACAAGTATACATGTATGATTTTATTGATTATGATGCAAAAAAATATAAAAATCTAAAGTTAAAAGTTCCGCATGTTGATTCCAGTTGTGTTTTAAATGCTGTGTATGGAAAATTGTTTAAAATTGCAATTCCAATTGTAGGAGTTTTTGGAACGAGTCCCAAACAAGGAAAATTTACAATTCAGCTTCGGTTAAAAAAGTATTTAACGGAAATTGGATATAAAGTATGCAACTTAGGAACTGAGCCAGAATCTGAATTATTTGGTTTTGAGGGAACTTATCCAATTGGATATAATGCAACAGTGAAGGTTAGTGGATATGAAGCAATTACATATTTGAATAGTTTAATGCATTCTATAGAATTAAAAGAACCTGATCTTATCATTGTGGGGGCGCAATCCCAAACAATTCCAACAGGAAATGAATGTTTGGGATGTTTTCCTGTAGCTCAACATGAACTTATATTAGGAAGTCAGCCTGATGCATATATTTTATGCGTAAATTGTACTGATGAGATAAATTATATTATGAATACCATGAAATATCTTCAAATTCTCACAGATGCTAAGATTGTTTCAATAGTAGTTTTTCCACTTATATATCAGAACGTGGAAGGTGTTTTAACAAAAGTAAAAGCAAAAATGGGGGAGGAAAACTTAAAAAATTTTATTAGAATACTGAGCGGGAAAGTACAAACACCAGTTTACTCAATGGATGATGAAAAATTGATCGAAAAAATAGCAAAAGATATAACTGATTTTTTTGCATGAACGAGGTGAAAATATGAGTAATTTAGATAAATGGAATAGAAAAGATGCATCTGCAGAGAATACAATTTCTAAAATAATGAATATTTTAGATGAATTAAATATACCAGTTGAAATAACTGAAAGCTGCAATTACAAGAACTTGTGGTATTCTAATAGAATGGAAATAGTCGGACTTCCTAGTATAGGAACAAATGGGAAAGGAATTAGTGAACAGTATGCGATGGCGAGTTGCTTAGGAGAATTTATGGAACGTTTACAGTCTTCCATTCTATTGGGGTATCTATTTCCTCAAGATTCAGGTGATAGTTTGGAAGTATGTAGGTACGATAAAAAAGAATTTGAAAAATATTTTGAACATGTATGTAAATATTTGACAAAAGATGAACAAGATGAATTATTATCATTAAAATATAAAAATATATTATATCATGATATATTTACTAAAAAAGTTATCCATATGCCAGAATCGTTAATTAATATTTTGTGTGGTTCTAACGGATTGGCTGCTGGAAACTCATTTGAAGAAGCCTATGTTCAGGGAATTAGTGAAATATGTGAACGGTACGTTATTCAGTATATATATACAGAAAAATATGATGATATGTTTTCTACAATTCGCAAAAGCGTATTGGAAAAAATGGAATCATATAATTTAATTAGAGCAATTGAAGAAAAAAAGTTTCATGTATATATTATTGATTGTACATTAAAGGGAATATTGCCGGTTATAGGTGTCTTGGTATTTGATCCTTCTTATAGCAAATATTTTTTTAAATTAGGATCAGATCCGGATTTGGATATAGCATTGCAGAGATGCATAACTGAAATTTTTCAGGGGGTAAGCTTTGATATTAATTTTAGAATGCATATGAATGAATATTTAACATGTGAAAGAGATGATGAAGGATTTTGGTTCTCGGAGTCTCGGTTAATAAACCACACTAAAGCAGAAGTTGATGGAACCGGAAATATACCGAGGGCGTTTTTTAAATGCTTAATTAAAGAAGTTGATGAAATAAATGGATTTAGCAAAGAAAAATTGACTAATGTAACAGCGGCTAAGTTTATGACAGGTAAAATAAAAAAAATAGGGAAAAATATTGCTATTAAAAATTATACACAGGCAGGATTTCCTTGTGTGCGTATTCTTGTTTCTGATATGTGCCAGTCATTTTATTACCAAGGGGCAAATTTATTAAATGTTGTTAAAGCGATACAAAAAATAAAAAAACTATTTCGTAGTAATGATTTCAATTATGAAGAAGTACTAGAATGTATGTATACTATTCTTGAGTATCCAGCTTATGTTTATGATTTTAATATGGCTAAATTATTAGGAGTAGTTATTACAGATTGGATGGCATATCCTTATTTGCATGATCCATATTTGTTTACGGCATATCTTTCCTTACATTTGAGAAAATACGATGCTGCTATAAATTACCTAGAAATATCAAATAAAAATAGCCGAAAAAATACAATACTTGCAAAATTGGATTTAATTGTGATTAAAGCAATGAAAGAAAATGTTACTAAGGAAGAATTGTTAGAATACATTAGTGAAGTAGATAAGAATCATGCAATGAATTCAGAAATAGATTTATTATATAAAATTCGAGAAGATGGTATATTTGTTCCAAAGTGTTTTGAATGTTCAAGCTGTCTTTTTAAAGCAAATTGTTGTTATAAATTATATGAAAAAATCAATACAAGTATATCTTTTGCTGATGAAACGTTGGATGAAAAGTTTAATAAATTTATTGAGCTGATAAGCTAAGTAATGAAATATATAAGGGAGTGATAGAATGATAAAAAATATTTCTTTTGTATTTCAGAAAATCTGGCAAAAGCATCGGGGGTTGCTTTGCTACCTGATTTTATGTGTTCTGTCGTCTTTGGGAATTTCTGTGGTCTCTGTCTGGTTTCCGGCGTTTGTGGTTTCCAGAATTTCCACCGGAAAGGCAGATGCAGCGCAGCTGGCGGCGGCAGGGCTTGTTGCGGTCTGTGTTTATGGACTGCAGCAGATGGCGTCTTCCGGGAGGGGAATGCGGCAGCTGTTTTTGTGCCGGGATTTTCTGTATGAAATCTTTTTAAAACGTTTTGATAAAGCCTGCGCTTACGCAGAGAGCACAGAGGGACAGAAAGCATACGGGATGGCGCGGCAGACTGCCCTGTGGGGAAGTGATTTTCGCATATTTCTGGAAGGCATTCTGGATCTGTGCGTGTGTATTGGCTCCTTCGTGTTGTTCGGAGGGGCAATCTTTGGTCTGCAGCCGGGACTGTTTTTCGTGTTGCTTTTGTTATCCGCAGCAGGATATGTTGTCTGTCATAAAAATGAAAAAGCGTACCAGAGACTTCTGGAGGAGCAGGCTGGGGAAAACCGACGCTTTTTCTATTTTATCGGGGCTGCGCAGAATGAAAAATACGGTAAAGATATGCGCCTGTATCAGTTGTCAGAGGTTGTTTCCGGGAAAATAGACGGGTGTCTGAAAAGCCTGGTACAGCTGCAGAAAAAATACTTTTCTGTACTTGCGCGTTCCGGAATGCTGGAGGGCGCGATCGCCTGTGTACGGGATATTGTGGTATTTCTGTATCTGATTCAAAAGTGCGCTGCGCAGGAAATTTCGGCGGCTGAATTTGTCCTGTATTATGGTATTGCGATGCAGTTTTCCAATTTTGTTACGGTATTTGTACATAGCTATAGTCAGCTGCAGACCGGAAGCAAGGGAATCGAAAAAATCCGGACATACATGCAGGAGGGCGAAGCGCCTGCCGGACAGCAGAAAACGGAATGTACGCAAAAAGTGGAATGCGCGCGGGCAGCGGAGGAGATCTCCTTTCAGGATGTGTCGTTTGGGTATAATGCAGGCAGGCTCGTAATTGACGGACTGAATCTGAACATCCGGAAAGGGGAAAAGCTTGCGCTGATCGGGGAAAATGGGGCTGGAAAAACAACGCTGGTCAAGCTTCTATGCGGTCTGTATCCGGTTTCGTCCGGGGAAATTACCATACAGGGGACGGAGGTTTCCAGAGGACAGGCAGATTTTATCCGGGATCAGGTTGCTGTATTGTTTCAGGATGCGCTGGTTCTTCCATATACCGTAGCGGAGAATGTTTCGTTGAAACCGTTGGAAGAGACGGATCAGAATCAGGTCTGGGCAGCTCTGGAACAGGCGGGACTTTCGGAGCGGATAAAGCAGGAGCCAAACGGAATTCTGACCCAGATGACAAAGGCAGTATCCGGGGATGGAATTTCCCTGTCCGGTGGAGAAGCGCAGAAACTTCTGATGGCGAGGATGCTGTATCATAAATCGGCACAGATCTGGATTCTGGACGAGCCGACAGCAGCGCTGGATGCAATTGCGGAGAGTGAAGTTTATGAAAAATTCCGGGAACTTGGAAAAGAGAAAACCTGTATCTATATTTCCCACAGGCTTGCGAGCACACAATTTATGGATCGTATCATTCTGCTAAAAGACGGGAAAATACAGGAAAGCGGAACCCATAAAGAACTGATGGCGCAAAACAGAATGTATGCGCGTCTCTATGAAATTCAGAGCCGGTATTACAGGGAGGAGGAACAGCAATGAAAGAAAAACGAAAAGTTCCTGTTCGGGATACAATAAAATTGCTTTGGGCGATGGATCGGAAGTTCCCTGTAATTGTGATTCTTCAGGGAGGATTGAATGCCCTGCTTTTTTATCTGCCGGTACTTTTGGTTGCCAGAATTCTGGATTTGCTGGTTTACAGGGAAAATTCTGCAGATCCGGTTTCTATAGCAGTTGTTGGACTGGTCGGAATCTGGCTTTTGAAAGGTGTAAAAGCGCTTCTGGAAAAGGAGATGAAAACCAGAAGCTATCAGATTGCCATGCGTTTTGAGACGCTTGTTCCGGTAAATACCCTGAATATTTCTTTTTCTGATCTGGAATCGGATTATGCAAAGGAAATGAGGGCGAGGATTTTGGCAGACCGAAGCTGGGGAAGCGGATTTTTTGGAGTCGCAGATAAGTTTTGCAACCTCTGCAATTCCGGGTTCGAACTGCTTGGTTCGGTTATTATGCTGATTCCGCTTGCAATGCAGGTTTCCGGGAGCGCGGCGGGGAAGGTTGCGGCAGCGCTTCTGTTCAATATTGGTCTGGCTGTGGTCGGCGCGTCGGTTTATGCCAAATGGTATCAGAAGAAAGAATCTGCTGCGATGAATCAAATGACTCAGGCAGAAAAGAACAGCCGCTTCTGGTATATGGATGAAGGCGGAAGCGGTGCGATCGGGGCACAGTCTTTGAAAGATATTTTTATGTACCGTGCGAAGAAAATGATCCAGAAAACGATCAATACAGAACGGGAAGGTGTCAGGAAAAATGTATTTACCATTGCCAGAATCAATAGTGCAGGCGGGATTGGAACTGGCATGATTCAGGGAATTTTGCTGTGTGTTTCCTATTATTGCGTGCTGGCGCTGGCAATTGCCGGGACGATCACGGTCGGCATGGTGCTGCGGTATGCGCAGGCAATTTTTCAGGCATGTATGTCGGTTTCAGCATCCATCCGGTTGGCAGGGGAATTTCGGACGGATGTTGGCAGGATCGCAAGTACCCTGGAATATCTGAACCTGGAAGCAGAGAAAACAAAGGGAGATTCTTTCACAGAGATGACAAAAGGGGTGATTGAGTTTCGGAATGTTTCTTTCCGGTATCCGGGGACAAAAGAGCTGGTTCTGGATCATGTCAGTTTGAAAATCGAGCCGTCTGAGAAAATCGCAGTGGTCGGGAAGAATGGAAGCGGGAAAACGACGCTCGTAAAGCTTCTTTGCAGGCTGTATGAGCCGGAGGAGGGAGAAATCCTGTGGAACGGCAAAAATATCCGGGAATATGATTTGAAGGAGTGGCAGAAGATTTTTGCGATCGTTTTTCAGGATTATTCCCTGTTGTCCCTGACGCTTGGGCAAAATGTAGCCGCTTCTGAGCAGTATGAAGCAGAGCGTGCAAAAGAGGTGCTGCAGCTGGCAGGCTTTGGGGAACGTCTGAATAAACTAAAGAAAGGTCTGGAAACCGTGGTATATCCGGAATACGAGCAGGATGGCGTTTCGTTTTCCGGAGGAGAAGAGCAGAAGATTGCGATCGCAAGGGCGATTTATAAGGGCGGTCAGATTTGCATTCTGGATGAGCCGACTGCGGCGCTTGATCCTGTTTCAGAAAGCAGGGTTTATGAGAGCTTTGATGAGATCGTCAAGGGGAAGACTGCGGTTTACATTTCCCACAGGCTTTCCAGCTGCAAGTTCAGTGACCGGATTTTTGTTCTGGATAACGGGAAAATAGCGGAGAGCGGAACGCATGAAGCGCTGCTTTCCCAAAACGGGCTCTATGCGCAGCTATGGCAGGCTCAAGCACAGTATTATAAAGTGTAGAGGAAAAGAGAATGGAACAAATTTTAAAAGAAAGAGGGCAATTTGATCTTAATATTGGTTTTTTTGATGATTTATTTAATGCAGATGAACTATCGTGTATTGATCAACCAATTGCGGCATGTGCTGGAATATATGATTTAGATTATTACTATATGTATAGTTTTTATATCATATACCTCACCAATTGGAGTTATCCATTATATGGTTCGTTTCTAGAGATGCGAAATTATATATTGAGTAAAGTTAATTTAAAAATAGTAGAACAAGTAGTGGAAACGGATCAATTTATAAATACACTAAAGAAAAATATAGAAAGCGGGATAGTGTCCATACTGTATTTAAGAAGACAATCGCTGGTATATGATCAGGGGTATGGAGATAAAAAATATGATTCGTTACATGGAATTTTAGTAACAGGCTATAATAAAAGGTGTCCCACAATTTGTATTAGGGATGTTGCGCACATAGAAAGAAGTGGGGCAAGATATCAAGGAAGCGGATATGGATTTTTTAGACTATGGATAAAAGACAGTATTTTAAAAGAAATGTGGGAAGAATATGAAAGTCTGTGTGATGATACAGAATTTCTACATAAAATATTTACTATGCAAAAAATAGAAAGTGGTGAAAAAAGAGTATCATATATTAATATTATTGAAGATATATTGAAAAATGGTAATTTTCAAATTAATAATTTTATTGAGCAAATGGATATTGTTTCTGAAGAGTTAAGTTTATTAAAGGAGAAAGATTTTTCTGTTAGTCTGAGACGAATATACGTGCTTCCTAAAAAGGCTTTTTTTAAAATTTTACATATAGCATGTCAGAGATTAAATATCAGTGAACGAAACTTATCAGAAATAGAATATCAGTATATTATATTGCAAGAGCAAATTATTAATAGGTTATCCATTTGGGCAGAGAAAGGTAAAAAAATAGATGAAATAAAATATGAGAGTGCGAAAGAAAAATTGGGAAAATTAGATATGAAAATTAAAAATTTTTTATTGAATATGATTAATGACTATTATAATTTTTAAGAATAAAGTGTGTGAGCTGAGAAAATAATTCATTCAAAGCTTACACACTTTCTTTTTAGTTTTATAAACAAGTACCATAGGCTGAATTTTGCAACATAATCAAACTGAAAACATCATATAGATAATTCATGCTAGAAAGATTTGAGTATTCCGGGCGATTCATAACACCGGACTGCCGGTATCCGTTCCTTCGGAACAGGGGTACATTTGAACCGTAATATTCAAGCATTTGCTAATAATAATTTATAGTGTTAATTTTTACATGTAATTGGTTGTTATTTACATATAGAAAAAAGAAGAAAATCGGTGGTATAATATAAGAAAAAGTGGAGGATTTGGAAATGAATAAATATATAAAGAAAGCACTTAAGTATGTTTATAAAATTGTTATAGTGGCCTCCTTGGTGTCTATGAATGTTACATGTCTGGGGAGATATTATCAGGAGGAAATGGATGAACAATTAGAAACACTTCGCAAATATAAGGATGAGTAATTTTTTTTAATTTGTGCTTTAAATGGATATAAAGAGGAAATTTTGAATGGTATATACTAAGAAAAAATTTGATGAAAAATTTAATGATTTTATAGTACAGAATTATAAAAAAGAAGTTACAGATGTAAAAATAAAAAACAATATGTTGCTTTATTTTGAGGATGAGGCAATAAAAAGTGGAAATATAATAGAGTATACCAGGAAAAAACAATGCAGTCTTAGTACATTTTGAATAATGTTTAGGAGTGAATAATAATACAGATGTTTCAAACCTATTTCCGCACCATTTTCAAAATAGATAAAAAGAGCACATTTATCTGCATTATCTATAATCTGCTCAAACAGTTATTAAACGTCTTTTACGGCGTTTATTTCCTGCGTCTGATTCTGGTACACGTTGAGACTGACCGGGATCTGACTGCTGTTTTGTGGGTATTGCTTGGCATGCTGGCGATCAATGTTGGGTTTCATTTTGGCGACCAGTATTTCAAAAATGTTTATACCCCTGTGTTTCAGACAAAGCTCGAACAGTATCTGTATGAGACGATTTCGGACAGGGCGGCGGATGTGCCATATGATCAGTATTGCCAGCCGGAATTTCTGAATTTATATCAGCGTCTTTTGGACAATACGGCAAAAAATATTCTACAGGTTTGGAATTCGATCGGAACGCTGTTCGGATTGGTAGAAGCGTTCGTACTGATTTTGTTCTATATCGGGAAGGTGGACTGGTTTGCGATCGTGTTGTCGGTTCTGCCGCTGTTTTATTCCTATGTGGTCGGGGCAAAGGGCGCAAAGTACAGGCATGCATTCAACCAGGCGCTGACCTTTCCGACGCGAAAAAAAGAATATGCGAAGCGGGTATTTTATCTGCCTCAGTATGCAAAAGAACTGCGGACGACCTCGGTTTTCCAGATTGTCCAGAGTATTTATGAAGCGGGCGTATCAGAGACGATAGCGATCTGCAGAAAGTTTGGAAAAAAGATCGGATTCTTGAACTTTGCCGAACTGCTGATCAGCGATGGACTGGTAATTATGCTGCCGATCGCTTATGTTGTCGTGCGGATTCTGACCGGACATATGCTTTTGATCGGTGATTTTATCGGAATTGCGCAGTCGATTACGACGTTTGGCTGGGATCTGGAATGGTTCTTTGACGAGCTGATTGCGATCAAGGAAGCGTCGCTTTATATCCGGGAATATCAGGAATACTGCGAAACCTATCAGAAAACGGAAACAGGAGACAGGCATCTGGACTGCTCCAATGGATTTGAGCTTTCTTTTGTGGATGTCGGATATTCTTATCAGAAAGGAACGGATGCAAAGCGTGCCCTGCACGATGTAAACGTAACGATCCGGAACGGAGAAGTCATCGCGGTTGTCGGAGAAAATGGTGCAGGAAAGACGACGTTTACCAACCTTTTATCCGGGTTATTTGTTAGAAAAGAGGGGGAGATTTTATTAAACGGAACCGAGATCAGTCAGTATACAAAAGCAGATCTGACAAAGTTTTTCGGGGTAATCCATCAGGATTTTCATTTGTTTCCGATGTCTGTCCGGGATAATATCCGGGCTGGGGAAGAACTGTCGGAGGAAGAAATTCAGAATGCGGTAAACCAGCTGGAAGTACGCAAAAAAATCAGAAACCTGGATCAGTCGATTTCCCGGGAATTTGCGGATGACGGACTGGTGCTGTCCGGTGGGGAAAGCCAACAGCTGATGCTGGCGCGGATTATTGCGAACCGGTATCCGTTCGTAATTCTGGATGAACCGACGAGCGCGCTGGACCCTTTGACGGAACGGAAAATCAACCGGTATGTCATGCAGACGCTGGCATCGCCGGAGCGGACGATTTTGTTTATTTCGCACAGACTGTTTACGACGCAGCTCGCGGATCGTATTCTGGTATTTGATAAGGGAACGATTGTAGAAGAGGGGAATCATTGTGAGCTGATGGAGAAGAAGGGGCATTATTATGAAATGTATCAGCTACAGCAAAAGCTGTATGGGCAGGAGGAAATCGAGTCGGCAAAAACGGAAAACGATCGTCCGGAATAATTTTTATTTGTTCGGGAAAGCCATGTCAGCAGAGCCGGGATTTGTCGTGCTGTCGGCACTGATGAGAGTTGTCGTCAGTGTGCGGACTTCCTTTTTACGGGTTATTTTTCTGGCATATATCATTTCCTGTATGGAGCAGAAAAAAACGCTGGCATTTATTCTGACGTTTATCGGAATCTCGTTTTTGATCGTAGGAGTCACTTATGCGGTCCAGAGTTTTTTCGAGAATCGCTATCAGCCGGTGTGTCAGGAAAAGCTGGTACAGTCTCTGCAGCGGGAATTGTTCGAAAAAATGCGGACGGTTGATTTGCAAAGCTATGATACGGAAAGCTATTACAGTGCGATTACGCTGGCGGGGGAAGAGTGCTCAAAAAGGGCGATTCAGGTGGTCGGAAATTTTCTGGACCTGTTGGAATCTGTCCTGACGCTTGCCCTGACCTGTGTTTCCGTGATCGGGGCGGACTGGATTGTACCGGTTGTGGCTGCTGTGTCGTTCGGGTTCAGCTTCTGGATGAATCAAAAAATGGTACCCAGACGGGTATCGTATGATACGGCGGTAAAATTAAAGGAAAAAGAAGCCTCGATGCTCAAACGTGTGCTCTATCTGCCGGAGTATGCAAAGGACATTCGGTCATCCGGGATGAAACAGACGGTTTTGGAACGATATCGTAAAAATACAGAGGAAAAAGCTGTCCTGATCCGAAAACAGGGCGGAAAAATCGGACGGCTGACGGCGCTGGAAACGATTGGCGGTTCCTGCCTTTTGATTGACTTTTTCGCATCGTTATATCTGGCAGTCAAAACACTCGTTTGGAATACCATGACAGCTTCCGGTTTTGTCGCGGTGCTCAATGCCTGCAATCAGATTCAGTTCAGCCTGGAAAGCCTTTCTGCGCAGATCGCTGTATTTGCAGAAAACGGAACGCTGATCGAACGGTTCCGGACAGTTGAAAACATGGAACCTGAAATTGAAAAGAAAGAATCGGGACAATCTGCAGCGCCATTTGAAACGCTTCAGGTGCAGGATATTTGCTTTCAGTATGAAAATAACAAGTTTGGATTAAAGAACGTCCGGTTTGAAATTAAAAAAGGAGAAAAGGTCGCGTTTGTAGGCGAAAACGGATCTGGCAAGACGACGCTGGTAAAGCTGCTGCTCCGGCTCTATGACTGCAGCAGCGGGGAGATTTTATATAATGGAATGCCTGTAGAAAAGATGAATACCCGCACTTACAGAAGCGCTTATTCGACGCTGTTCCAGGATTTCAACCTGTATGCCGCGTCGGTTGCAGAAAATGTTTCGATGAACCAGAATCCCGATCTGGAAAAAGTCCGGGACGCTCTGATTTGTGCGCGGATTTCCAAAGCAGCAGATCAGCTGGATGGAATTATTTCGAAAGAATTCTGTGCGGACGGAATCGATTTTTCCGGCGGAGAGCGGCAGCGGATTGCGCTTGCACGCGTTTTTTATGAAAACCATGATATCCTGATTATGGACGAGCCGACTGCTGCAATGGATATTCGTTTCGAAAAAGAATTTTATGATCTTGTCTTTTCTTATCTGAAAGACAAGACAATCCTGATGATTTCGCACCGACTGGCGTCGATCACTGCCTGTGATAGAATTTTTTATATGGAAAACGGTTCGATCACAGAACAAGGCACGCATCAGGAGCTGATGGAAAAGCAAGGAAAATATGCGAAGCTGTTCCTGGCGCAGTTAAATTGACAGTTTATTAAAACTTTTTTTAAGAGGCATTTCAGATTGGTGTTGGTATCTGACCTTTGGGAAAATGCCCCGGGGAAAAACAATAAAAGAATTCTAAAATGTCTATGAAGCTGGTAGAATAAGATAACAAAACAGGAGGGTATAAATTACCTGTTTTAGTAAGGGGGACTGCACAAATGAAACAAGGGGAAACTGGCATGTCGTTTCGGCATGCGCCGGGGAAATTTCTGGTAATAGGGAGATTCCTTGAAAAAATCGTATCTGCATTGCTGCCGTTTCTGACAATGCTGGTCAGCGCGCGGTTTATCGACCTGGTGTTAAATCAGCGGATGGAAGAGGCGATCCGCGACGCCTGCCTGTTGGGAGCTTTGATCCTGTGCCAGCGGCTGGGCGGAAATCTGGATACCTGGATGCGGATTCATCAGCGGAAGGTGCTTTTTCCATATCTGGACGAGCGGATGATCGGAAAAATTTCGCGGATTCCGTATGGATTTCTGGAGAATGCAGAGATTCAGGATGCGCTGGAGCGGGCATCGAAGGACCCGGAGGAAGTGTTAAACGGCGTCCTGGAAAGCGGTTTTTCGATGGTCTGCTTCCTGATTTCCAACGGCTGTCTGGTCGTGTGGCTGATTACGCAGGCTCCGGTCTGGATTTCGCCGGTCATCGTGGTGCTGCTGGTCGGCTTTGGGTTCTTTGCGGTAAAAGGCGGGCAGAAGCAGTATGAGGCGAAAAAAGAGGTCACGCTTGGAAAGCGGAAAGCGGCTTACGCGGAAGAAATTCTGGGGAACCGCGACGCGGCAAATGAACGGGTTCTGTTCGGGTTTGGCGATTGGGTCAATGGGATTTTCTTAAAAGAAAGACAGATCGCAAGGCTGCGGGAGCGGAAAGCGAGACGCTGGTGGTTCATCGGCATGAACATGGGCGGATTTCTGGCGATCGCACTGTCGATTCTGGTGATCTTTGCGCTGATTTTCCCGGTTGTACAGGGCAATACCTCGGTCGGTGTTTTCGTTTCGCTGGTTACGTCGTTTATGGCGATGGCGCAGAGCCTGACGTGGCAGCTGCCGGGGATGCTCAAGGAGATGGAGCAGGGCAGACAGCTGTTGGGCGATATGAGGCGCATTCTGGAACTGCCGGAATATGAGGAAAAACCGGACAGTAGCGCAGCGCTTTCGTTTGAGTCGCTGGAATTTTCCCACGTTTCGTTCCATTATCCGAACACCGAAGCGATGGTGTTAAAGGATATGTGCTTTCGGATCGAAAAAGGGCACCACTACGCGTTTGTCGGGCGCAACGGCTGCGGCAAATCGACGATTGTAAAGCTGATTTTACGCTTGTATGAGCCGGATTCCGGTGAGATTTTGTTAAATGGGGAAAAGATCGAGACGTTTTCGAGGGAGCAGATCTGGAAGCTGTTCGGCGTGCTGTTCCAGGATTATGCGAAGTATCCGGTCTCGGTAGCGGACAATATCGCGCCCGGCGCGGATGCAGGGCAGCGGGCAAAAATTGCCAAAGCGGCGGAAACCTCCGAACTGGACAATGTGCTGGAAAAGCTGCCGCAGGGCATGGACACGGTACTTGGAAAAATCGCAGAGGACGGCGTGGACGTCTCCGGCGGTGAGTGGCAGCGGATTGCGATGGCACGCCTGTATTATCAGGATGCAGAACTGAAAATTTTAGACGAGCCGACCGCGGCGATCGACCCGGTGCGGGAGCAGCAGATTTACCAGAAGTTTTTGAAGCTGTATCAGGATACGACAACGATTATGATTACGCACCGGCTGGGTGCAACGTCCCTTTGCGACTGGATTATCGCGATTGAGGACGGAAAGGCGATGGAGCAGGGATCCCATGAAGACCTGATGGCGAAAAACGGCATCTATTGCGAAATGTACGAAACGCAGAGGAGGTGGTATCTGTGAAAAAAAGAAGCTTTTTCCATACCGTGCGCGTCATGTTCCCGATGGCGTTCCATGCAGCGCCGCTGCGGTTTATTCTGATCAATGTGCTGGGCATTTCGCAGTCAGTCGTGATGGGCGCAAATACCTTGCTGCTTTCGAATTTTGTGAATGAGCTGATCGCTTCTGTTGGAAAGGGACGGTTTGAGGCAGCGCTGATCGCTGCGACAGCTTTTTATGTATGCGGGATTATCGGCTACCAGCTGTTGAATACGCTGTTTAACTATGCGCTGACGGAATTTCTGGAAATCTGTGACGAGACGTATCGTTATGAATTTAACGAGAAAATTTCGAAGCTTTTCCCGCTGGCATTCGAGCAGAACGAGTCGCTGGATGAAATCCAGAAGGCGCAGGCTGGGCGGGACGATGCGAATGTTTTCATGTTCCATATGATCGGCATCATCGACATGGTTCCGCCGTATCTGGTATTTTTTGCGATTTATGCGGCATCCCTGAACCCTGTGCTGCTGTTGTGTATCGTGATTTCGTTTGTGCCGTCCATCGTGACACTGTACATGCAGAGAAATATTTTTTATAGCTATGAGGATACGGCAGCGCCGGTCAGACGGAAATATCAGGGTTATCGGAAGTGCCTGACAGACCTTGCATTTATCAAGGAGACGAGGGTGCTGCGCGCTGTGCCGTTTTTCTTTGGGAAGATGAAAACCGAACAGCAGCAGCTGTGTGAAAAAGAGGCGGCAGTCCGTACAAAGGCGAATGGACTGGACGCCATCAACCAGACGGTCGGGATGATCGGGTATCTGGGCGCTGTGCTGATTTTAGTGGTGAGCGTTTTAAAGGGAAGCATCTCGGTCGGTGCATTTGCGGCAGTATACTATGCGTTAAATTCGTTATTTGACATGGTATTTGCACTGGTCTGTGGATTTCTTGGAAGTGCAGTAGGCAGTCTGCCGGCGGTGGAGAACTATGTGGCATTCCTGGAAAAAGACCCGGGCAGGAGCTGGAAGGACGTGCCGCGGATGGGGAAGGCGATGCAATTTTCGGATGTTTCCTTTACCTATCCCAGCGCAAAGGAGCCTTCGATTGAGCATTTGAACCTGACGATTCCGGAAAAAGAGCACCTGGCGATTGTCGGGGAGAACGGAGCGGGAAAATCGACGTTGGCAAAACTGATTCTGGGGCTGTACCCGCCGACACAAGGGGCTGTGACAGTGGAGGATGGAGCAGTGACGCAGCCGTGCGGCGCGGAACAGGAAGCCACGCAGGACGGCTGTATCGGGCGCTCTGCCGTGTTCCAGAATTACATGAGATACCAGATGACGTTGCAGGACAATGTGACGATCAGCGACCCGAAAAAGAATGCGTCGGTAAAATCGCTGTTGGAGCGCACGGGCTTAAAGCCGGAAGCAGTTGAGCAGTGCAGCGAACTGATGCTGTCGCGGGAGTTTGAGGGAATCGACCTGTCCGGAGGGCTCTGGCAGCAGGTGGCGATTGCGAGGGGACAGTACCGGGAACATGACCTGATTGTGCTGGACGAACCGACTGCGGCGATCGACCCGGTGGAAGAAAGCGCTGTGTATGAGAAATTTTTACAGATGGTAAAGGGAAAAACAGCGGTGATCGTAACACACCGACTCGCTTCTGCACGCCTGGCTGACCGGATTTTGGTGATGGAAAAAGGACGGATTGCGGAGACAGGGACGCATGAGGAACTGCTTGCGGCAGGCGGACTTTACAGCCGGATGTGGAAAGCACAGGCGGAGAATTACGTTGTTTAACAGAGGGGGAAGGTATCATGAAGCAGTTTTCTTACATGCTCCATACGATATTTCACTACGCGCCGGGGGAGTCGGCGGCGTATCTTGCGGCGGAAATTATGTCCTGTCTGATCTCGTTTCTGCAGCTGATTTTGCTGCAGAGCGTGGTGGACAGCTTTTTACAGAACAGCCTTGGCAGTGGAATCTGGCAAGGCGTTTTGTTCCTGGGAATTTATTTTCTTTTTCAGGTGTTGATTCAGAACGGAAAAGAGCGGCTGCAGTTTGGTCTTGAGAAAAAAGTGACGCTTGCGCTGGGAACGCATATCGCTGAGACGGTTCATTCATTGGATTATCCGCACTTTGAGAGTGAGACGATGTACGATCTCGTGGAGAAAATCTCAGACAAGCCTTATGAGCATTTCTGGAAGGCATTTTATTCGTTTTCAAAAGTCATTGGAATTTTGCTGCAGCTGATTGCCGTATTCGGATATTTGTTGTATCTGTCCGGTGGCGGTGTAGGCGTTAGCGTCGTTTTGATCGTGTTGATTTTCTATTTTGACTACAAAATCATGGTAACGAGCGACGCGCTGGAAAATGAGCGGATTCCGGAAGAGAGACGAATGAAATATTACCTGAATCTCTTTTATGATAAAAAGTACCTGTATGAAATCAAAATCATGCAGACAAAGAATTTCTTTATGAAACGGATCGAACAGCACATGGATAAGGTGTATAAAAAAAGGCTCGAAATCAGTTTGCACACGCAGAAGTATTATGGGATTTCCTGCCTGTTTCTGAGTCTCTGGACGATCTGGATTTTTGCCTTTACAGGCTTACAGGTGTATCAGGGCGCGCTGTCGGCAGGCGTATTTTTGGCATGCGTGAAGATGATTGATATGGTGAGCGGACTGTCCGGCGATTTTTCGGAGGAATACGTCGAATGCGGAGAAGAGGTTCAGAAGCTGGGCTATCTGAAAAAGCTGGAGGGACTGCAGCATGGAGAATGAAATTTTGTTTGAAAATGTCTCTTTTTCATATGATGGAAAAGAGGTGTTTCGCAATCTGAATGTGCGGATTCCGTCCGACCGGCATGTGGCGCTGGTGGGCGAAAACGGCGCGGGAAAGTCAACGTTTATCAAGCTGCTTTTGGGACTTTATGAGCCGAAACAGGGAAGCATTCTTGTCGATGGAAGGTCCGTAAAAGACAGAACGCCGAAGGAAAGAAAACGGCTGTTTGCGGCGGCATTTCAGGATTTTTACCGTTATCCGTTATCGGTAAAAGAGAATCTTTCCATGTGCCAGAACGGCGAAAAGACGACGGCAGATTATATCGCTGCGCTGGAAATGGTCGGTCTGGAAACTCTGAAAGATAAACTGGATTATAAAATTGGAAAATACGGGGAAAATTCCACGGATTTATCGGATGGACAATGGCAGAAAATCGCGTTGGCGAGAGTGCTTCTGTCCGATGCAAAAATGTTTCTTCTGGACGAGCCGACGGCGTCGATGGACCCGATCGGGGAATCGAAGCTGTACGAGGATATGATGAATGTCATGAAGGATCGCGGCGTCATTATCGTAACGCACCGGCTGGCGCTGGCAAAGACCGTCGATCTGATTGCGGTCATGCGGGACGGGGGAATCGTCGGGCTTGGAAGCCACGAAGAGCTGATGGAAAACAATGCATATTACAGGCAGCTGTACGATGCGCAGAGTGAGTGGTATCGGTAAATCTACGTTGGGCGCACACCGGGAAAGCTAAGATATGTCGAAAAGTACATGTCTGAAAAAGGGTTATAGATATGGAAAAGAAAAATAAATTCAGGGACTACCGCATGGTCGGTCTGTCTGTCAAAGCGGTCGTAAGCGCTGTGCCGGTTGCGGCGGTTTATGTGATGGCGTACCTGTTTTTGTCCTCGTTATCGGGAGCTGTTACGGGACTTTTGCTGGAAAAGCTGACCAATGCGGTTTTGTTAAAAGAACAGGTTTATATTGTATACATTGTAGTGTATGTCAGTTTTTTTGTGTTGCTGCAGCTGGCAGGCTTCGCGTATGCGATTGCGATGAACACTTTTGTATTTGAAAAGGTTTCGGACGAGCTAAACCGCAGGCTGGCGGATGCGATGGTTCGGATCGAATATTTTGATCTGGAAAAGAAGGAAAAGCTGGACGCAATTTATCGGGCACGGGAGTGTATCGAGGATGAGCGGATTCCTGGCTGTTTTATGCAGACAGTGATGCTTGCAGGTACGATCGTCGCGCTGGTCAGCTCGTTTTTTGTTGCTGGCAGCTGGAACATGATGATTCCGGTGATTCTGGTGCTGTTTTTCCTTCCGGAAATGCTGATTCGGAAAAATGCGGTGAAAGCGGAACAGACGGAAAAAGAGAAAACCGTGACGCTGGAGCGGGAAAAAGAGGATTTGTGGGCATCATTTTTCCGAAAAGAGGCGGCAAAGGAAATCAAGGTGTTCCAGACCGGCCATTGGCTCATTGAGCTCTGGCGGGAAAAGAGCGTGCACCTGCTTTTTCGGGAATGGCGCATCAAAAAGACGGCGATCGATCGTCTGATGTGGGCGCAGCTTTTGCGTGTCGTAGGGCTGCTTGCATGCTTTGGACTGCTCTCGGCGGCATGTCTGGAGCAGAAAATCCTGGCGGGCGCACTGGCAGGTGCGCTGTCGCTGCTCCCGGCGATTCAGGAGGCGCTGTCGGAGCTTGGGGAACGCAGCTGGAATCTGCAGAAAAGTCTGCCGTATACGGAGTGCTACTTCAACATCACAGGGGGCAGCAGGAAGAAAAAGAGTGTGGTGCTGACACTCAATGACCGGATTGTGGGAACGGATGTGGTGTTTACTTACGATGGGGAGCAGGGACGCAACGTTTTAGATGGCGTATCCTTCGAAATTCGCCGTGGGCAAAAAGTCGCTCTGGTTGGTGAAAACGGTGCCGGCAAGACCACTCTCATAAAATGCCTGCTGGGTCTGTATCCTTTAAAGAGCGGCAGCATTAGCTACGACAAAGTTTTGGTGAGCGCGGAGCGAGACTGCGACTACAGCAATATTTCCGTGATGCCGCACGAGTTTGGGCGATACTGCCTGACGGTTGCGGAGAACATCGGCTTTGACGATGCAGACAGTGTGCACCCGGAGAAATTTTCGCTGGAAAACTGGTTCCTCGGAAAAGAATATGGCGGGCAGGAGCTGTCTGGCGGACAATGGCAGCGCGTAGCATTATATCGTTGTTTGCATAAGGACGCGGAATTCTATGTGCTGGATGAACCGACCGCGTATCTTGACCCATCCCACGAGGCAGAGGCAGTGGCTGAAATCCTGGAACAATTGAAGGATAAAACCGTGTTGATTATTACGCACCGAATCGGAATTTGCCGCTTGATGGATCAGGTCATTGTTATGGACAAAAATCATAAAATTGCCGGAACAGGAAGTCATGAAGAACTGTCCCAAACGTGCCCGGTGTATCAGAAGCTGTACGAAAGCCAGGCAGAGTGGTATCGCTAAAGCGGAAAGAATTTTGCAATCGGATAATGTAAAATGGATAATAAGAGAATAATCTATTCCACAAGGGAAAACATAAAAAGCACGCTCGTCATTTTTCTAAAATACAAAAAGAGCGTCTTGTGGGTCAATTTTTTTGTCGCGCTGCTGACGTTATTGACGCAGTTTGCAGCGACGTATCTGCCGGGCTGGATTGTCGATTTACTGACGGGGGAAAATGTCGGTACGCAGATCTGGACGCGGGTGCTTCCGGTCGTCGCTTTGATTGGGATCAGTGAGCTGGTCATCGAAGTGCTGAATCGGAAAAAGGCGCTCGCGTACCAGGCTGTCAGCCAGAAAACCGCCTTGGATATCAACCGCGTTCAGGTTGGGGCAAGATACCGGCTGACCGAGGAAAAGGAGTTTCAGGATCTGGCGTATGAGTCTGTCCGCTGTACGCAGACATGGGGAGGAAAAAGAGTTTTAACCGCCGTTGTAGATGATTTATTTTATCTATTTCAGGCAATTGGCGGTTTTCTTTTATTCGCCGTATTGCTGTCAACGGTCAATCCCGTAATTGCGGTTTTTCTGACGATTGCGCCGGCAGTTCCATATTATTTTGTGAAAAAATCGCAGGAATTTTACGAGAAAAACCGGGAGCAGTGGACGAAAATCGACCGGATTCAGTGGTATCTTCTGCAGGCTTCCGAGCGGCTGGAATACGGAAAAGACGTCCGAATGTACAGTCTCAAAAATTGGTTTTTATCGGTTTATTCCGAGCGGATGCAGGAAAGAAATGCGCTGGATCATAAATTATTCAAAAGGCAGATGACGGCGGATTTTTCGGATCTTCTGATTTTGCTGCTTCGGGATGGACTGTGCTATTTTCTGCTTTTAAATAAAGTTCTGACCGGACAGATCAGCGCAGGTATGTTTGTAATTATGTTCGCTGCGGTCAGCAATTTTTCTAACTGCGTGAATGAAATTGTAAAGTATTACGGCGAGTTAAAGGGCGATTGCAGGCAGATCAATAGTTTACATAATATTTTAAATGTGCCGTATCAGTCTGGAAATCAGAACGCGGAAAATGAAGAGAAAGCCCGGGAGCTGGTTCTGGAAAATGTTTCGTTTCGCTACAGTGAGGGAAAAGCGCCGACGATTCAGGGGATCAATTTACATATTAAAGCGGGCGAAAAGGTTGCCCTGATCGGGGTAAACGGGGCCGGTAAAACGACTCTGATCAAAGTATTATGCGGCTTATATTCGCCGGATACCGGCAGCATGCGGAGTGGCGATCTGGTCTATCGGGAGGACGAGCTGGAAAAGTGGCAGGGACTGTTTTCGTGCCTGTTCCAGGATATTCATGTACTGCCGTATTCCTTTGCGGAAATCGTTTCTGCAACGACGCTGGAAGAAACGGATGTAAACAGGGTGGAACACTGTCTGAAAATGGTCGGACTCTTTGACAAGATATCGGGATTTCCAAACGGAATCTATGAAAAATTTAATAAGCTTTTAAACGATGACGGGAAAGAGCTTTCGGGCGGGGAAAAGCAGAAATTGCTGCTGGCAAGGTCTTTGTACCGCAGTGCGCCGATTATCATTCTGGACGAGCCGACGTCTGCACTCGACCCGCTTGCGGAGGAAGAGCTGTACCAGTCCTATAATGAACTGCTTGGAGGCAGGACGATGATTTTTGTATCGCACCGGCTTTCGTCCACGAGATTCTGCGACCGGATTCTTTTTCTGGAAAGCGGGCAGATTGCAGAGCAGGGAACGTTTGAGGAGCTGATGGAACAGAAGGGGAAATATGCGGAAATGTTCCATTCACAGGCAAAGTATTATGCCGGAAGCACCTATGGGGAGGCGGAAGAACATGAATAAAAAGAGCAATTTTTCTGTCATTGTAAAAGGGTTTCGGCTGATCTGTAAAATCAATCTGAAGTATGCGGGTTATACGCTGCTTTCGATCGTGTGTACGGTTTTGGCGAGTTATATTCCGATCTATTTATCGGCGCAGATCGTGAATGAAATCGCACTGCTTTCGGGTGAAAATGCTTCGCATGATATAGCGGTACAAAAGGCAGTTCTGCTTATTTTTGTCACGGTCGGCGTGATTTGGGTTCTGAATTTTGCAGGACGGTATGCCGCGCGGAAAAAAGACATTTACAGCACCATTTTTTATATGGACGAAAAGAAGCTGTTTGCGGAAAAGTCGATGGACATGAAATTTTCGGAAGCGGAAAAAAAGTCCACCGCGCTGTTAAAGGCGAGAATTGATTCGGAAAACCAGACGGGCTATAACATGTGGATGCTGTACGAGAATGGAACAAAGCTGATCCAGGGCTGTATCGGGGCGGTGATTTCATTTGCGTATGTGGCGCGGCTTTTATGGATTGACGGAATGCCCGGATGGAGCAGGGCTGTGCTGCTTGTTGTGCTGGTGCTTGTCATTGCTGTGAATGCGCTCTGTAACCGGAAAATGCAGGACGTAAATAACGAAGAAATGGAACTATGTGCGCCGCTGAACCAGTGGAGCAATTTTTACAGCGATTATCTGAAGGATTACAGGAGTGGAAAAGATATCCGGATGTTCGGAATGCAGAAGCTGATTCTGGATAATGTCCGGAAAATGAACGACCAGTATTTGCATTTTTCAGAACAGGTAAACCGCAAACTGGAGCTTTATACGGTCGGCAAAGGGCTTCTTTCTATTGTGTTAAAGCTGGCAGTTTACAGCTATATCCTGATCGCATTTTTGAAACACGAGGTGCAGATCGGCGAAGTGGCGGCATCGGTTGCATACATCGTATTGTGTGTCCGGGATGTTATGGAAATCGTTGGAAGCTGGCAGCAGCTGAAAAATAATAATGCGTACCTGGAGCGGTATTTTTCCTATCTGGAGCTGGATGAGGAAACTGCGGATCGTTCCGAAAAAGAAGTTCAGCAGACACCGTGCAAAATAGAGTTTCGGGACGTTTCGTTCCGATACCCGGACAGCAAGGATTTTGTATTAAAGCACCTCAACGTGACGATCAATCCACAGGAAAAAATCGCAGTTGTCGGAAAAAACGGAAGCGGAAAAACGACGTTCATCAAATTATTGTGCAGGCTGTATGAACCGACAGAGGGCAGCATTTTGGTGAATGGAAAAGATATTTCGGAATATGAATACGGGGAATATCTCCGGATGCTGTCGGTTGTATTTCAGGATTTTGCGCTGTTTTCCATGCCGCTTAAGGAGAATGTTTCCGGGAGCCAGCATCCCGATACAGACAGGGTGAAGCTGTGCCTGGAAAAGGTCGGGAACACCGATTCTTTAGTAGCGCGGATGGACGCCTGGCTCTATAAATATGCATCGGACGACGGCATAGAATTGTCCGGCGGAGAGGCGCAGAAGGTCGCGATTGCGAGAGCGTTATATAAGGACGGGGCGATCATGGTTTTGGATGAGCCGACCTCTGCGATGGATGCAAAGTCCGAGGAAAAGGTGTTTAAACAGTTCAAAGCGATTACGGAAAGCAAGAATGTATTTTTTATTTCACACAGACTGTCCGCCTGCAAAATCTGCGACCGGATTCTCGTATTCGACCAGCAGGGAATCGTGCAGCAGGGCACACACGACGCATTGCTGGAAAATGCAGATGGGCTGTATTATAAGATGTGGCATGCGCAGACGAAGAATTATATGGTTTAAAGTTGTCGAAAATGGGGTTGCTAATTAAGAAATATGGAGCTGGAGGTCATTACAAAAGATGAGCTTTGTTGAGAGAACCTTGATGATTCAGAAATACATACAATATCTCCGGCTCATCGGATTGGGGAAAGGACGGATTTTTCTGCATATCCTGATTCATGTACTGGACGGTGTGCGGGAATTTGTGGTCAATATTTTCGCAGTGAGCTTTTATATTTCCTGTCTGCAGGAGGGGGACGGGAAACGCTTTTTCGCAGGGCTTCTGTTTTTTTGTGGGATCAATCTGGCGCTTCGGGGCGTGAGCAGATGGTATCGGGAATGCTACAGCGAACAGGCGGATATTTTGCAGGAAGGGCGGATTGTGCACCGGATCGAGGAACGTGCAACTGCAGTGCCGTATGCCTCTTATGAGAAAACGGCGTTTTTGAACCGGTTGGAATATCTTGCCAATCATGCATCTGCGACTTATGAAAAAATCATGGGAAATATCGGGAATACGGTTCGGCTGGCATCGGCGCTTGTGGCGGTTTTGACCTATCTGGCGACGCTTGATCCGGTTCTGTTTGTCGTGGCGATTGCACCGTTTCTGCTGACGATGGTGCTGCGCAGACAGGGAGCAGTGCGGCATGATTATGAAGTGGAAAAAAGTGTCCACGACCGGAAAAAGGCGTATGTGTGGCGCAAATTTTTCTTCCACGAAAATATGGAGGAGCTGCGAACTTCGGATGCCTACAGCATTCTGGATCATTTGAACCGGGAGGCGGAAACGGGAAATTGTACGCTTGCTCGGGAAAAGGGCGGAACGCTGGCGGTGCTCGGTTTTCTGGCGGATAATCTCGGCGCGACGTTCGCATTTACTGCAGGAAATATTTATGCGCTGTGGAAATTCTGGACGCAGGAGGGACTTCCGGTTTCGGAATATTCCGTGCTGGTATTATCGATTGCAAACCTGAATGCGAAACTGGTTCGTCTTGGAACAGAGTATGCACGTTTTACGGAGAATCTGCTTTATGTAGAGGATTTTCTGAACTTTTTTGCCGAAGAAAAACCGGCACAAAAGGACGAAACGCAGGAAGAAATTCTGCAGTCTGTTGAGGCGAAACAGCTTTCGTTTACTTATCCGAACGGGACGGCTGGACTGCATGATATCAGCTTTTTAGCGAAAAAAGGGGAACGCGTTGTGCTGGTCGGGGAGAATGGCGCAGGAAAGTCCACCTTCCTGAAAGTGCTGCTGGGGCTTTATCCGGATTTTACCGGGAAGTTGTACAGAAATGGGGCAGTCAGCCGAACCGGAATCGGGAAAAACGTGTTTGCGCTGCTGCAGGATTACCGGCTGTATCCGGCGACTGTGGCGGAGAATGTTTTGCTGCGGGAATGTAAAAAAGAGGACGAGCCGCTTGTCTGGGAGGCGCTGCAAAAGGTCGGTCTGGAAGAAAAAATCAAAAGCCTGCCGCAGGGCATTCATACTGCAGTGGAGCTGTTTGAAGAAGGGGAAAAAGCCATGTTTTCCGCCGGGGAAGGACAGCGGCTTGCTCTGTGCAGGGTGTTTGCAGGCGATTTCGATGCGGTAATTCTGGATGAACCGACAGCATTTTTAGACCCGCTGACAGAAGCGGATATTTTGCAGGAAGTGCTGGAAGCGACAAAGGGAAAGCTGTTGATTTTCGTGACGCATCGGTTATCCTTTGCACGGCAGGCAGATCAGATTTTATATCTGAAAAAAGGAATGATTGCAGAGCATGGAACGCACGAAGAACTGATGGAAAAGGGCGGCGACTACTGCAGGATGTTTACGACGCAGCGACGGCAGTATTTTGCACAGGAGGGGGAAAACGATGCGGTTTAACGGGTTGAAAAGTCATCTGCGGCTGCAGAAGCTCCGCTTTCTGGATGCACCGGGGCTGTTTTTATTGGAAATTGTGCTGACGGGCGCATATGACCTGGCGGATGTGCTGGCGAATGTCCTTGTTTTGAAATGGATGATCGGCGCGCTGATGGGGCGTGATCTGATACGGGCAGCGTGGGTGCTGGGAGGATTTCTGGTGTACCAGCTGTCAGTGAGCTTTTTGTGGCACTGGTATTTTGAACGGGTTTATCCGCAGTGGAAGGAACGTCTGGAATACAAACTAAATTGCAGGCTGTACCGGATCATGCTGGACGCAGATTGCAGAAAATATAACGAAGAATCATACTTTCACGGATACCGCAGGGCGTTGCAGTTTACACAGACGAAAATGGAGGAAACGCTGGAATTTTACCGGCAGCTGTTCGGCAGTTTTCTGGCTGGTGCGGTAGCGGTCGTCATTTATATCCGCATGGATCAGATGATCGTTGTGTTCGTTTTGCTGGCGTTTGTGGCAAGCCGTTTCTGTGTCAAAAGTCTGGTGGAAAAAACGAACGCAAAGCGGGATGAACAGAACAAAAAAGATGCATTGCACCAGAACTATTTACGGATTTTTCTGCGAAAGGAATATGCAGCAGAGGGGCGGATTCTGGGCTGCCTGCCATTTTTCGTAAAACGGGATCAGGACAGCTTTTCGCAAAAGGCGGAGCAGACGAAACAGTGGAATCGACGTATTTTTCCAATTGCGTTCGGGCGGGAGATCGGGAGCGATTTTCTGTTTATCGACTGTTTGATGATCGCGTATCTGGGATATTGTTTTTTTTGGAAAAAGACGATCGGACTGGACGATTTTGCGGCGCTTTTGAACGGGACGCACATCATCCTGTATGCGCTGTCCGTGCTGTTTGAGCAGATGGCGGGAAGAGCCGGGGAGTATGCCGGATACATCGACGGATTTTTTGATTTTTGCGAACAAAACGGAGAAGTGTCGAATGACAAAAACCAGGAATCCATGGCAGCGGACAGCAGGACGATTTCAGAGATTTCGATGGAGCATGTCGATTTCGGATACGGGGAGAAGAAAGTCTTACAGGATATCTGTTTTCAGATGAAAAAGGGGGAAAAGATCGCATTGGTCGGAGACAGCGGCGCTGGAAAAACGACGTTCATCAAGGTTTTGCTCGGACTTGGAAAAACGGACAGTGGGACGATTTTTGTGGATGGAGCAGCCGTTTCGACGAAGGCAGAATGGGAGGAATGTCGGAAGCATTTCACGGTGCTGTTTGCCGGAAATCTGCTGTATGCGGCGTCTCTGGCGGAGAACGTGGCGCTTTCCGAAAACACAGATAAGAGCCGGGCTGCGGACGCGTTGTGCGAGAGCGGTTTGTATCGAAAGGGGACCTCTGTTCCGGTCGAAAAACAGGTGTTGCGGGAATTTTGCGAGGACGGTTTCCTGTTTTCAGAGGGACAGAAACAGAAGATTGCGCTGGCGCGCGCCTGCTATTATAACACGGAGTTTCTGATTGCGGATGAAGCGGCGGCTTCACTTGATCCGTTTGCAGAGGATGCGTTTAACAAAATGCTGCTGCAGGGGCATCCCGATCAGGGCGTGCTCGTGATTTCGCACCGGCTTTCCGTGACGGCGCTGACGGATCGAATCTATGTCATGGAGCATGGACGGATTACGGAGTGCGGCAGCCATCAGGAGCTTTTGGCACGAAAGGGGCGTTACTGGCAGATGTGGGAAAAGCAGAGGCGGGGATATGCGTGAAACGTGGGCAGACCGATCAAACTCAGTCCCTGATCAAACTCAGAAGTTTGTCGTTCCGGCAGGTAATCCGGTGCATCAGCGCTGAACTGCCGGGCAGCGTAAAACGTCAGAAAGCCGGGTTGCATGTCATATTGCAGCCCGGCAATATGTTTATATAAGTACTATATTTTTGAAGGAGAAAGTCATGTACAAGAGGGAATTACAACAGACGGCACGAAAGTCGCTGTTTTTAAAGTTGCTTCATCTTCCGTATGGAATCCTCATCCCGATTTTGATTTCAACGGAGGTAACAAACGCGCTTGCGGGGAAGACGAAGAGCGTTCTGACGACGGCAGCAGGCATTCTGGCAATCGTGTTTTGTTATACGTATTTTTACGGCAGGCTGGAAATCGCGTTCCGAAAAGAAAAGGAACAGGCGGTTCAGGCGTGCAAAATGAAGCAGTATCGGACGATTTTTGCCAATTCCTTTGAAAAGCTATATCATTCCGGGCTTGGGAAAAATCTGGAAAATATGAAAGACGATTTCAACGCGGTGACGGAGCTGATGACAGAACATCGACCGATGTTTGCAGCTTCGCTGGCGGAAGCAGTTTTGTTCGGCGGCTATCTTTGCTGGAAAAATCCGTTGGTCGGAATCTGCCTAATTCTGATTTCGCTTCTGCAGGTCATTCCGCCGCTTCTGGTAAAAAAATATATTCAGGTCAATTACGACAATTGCCGGGAAATCGAAGGAAAAATTACGGATTACACGGTTTCCGCATTTCAGGGCTTTATGACGATCAAGCTCTATCAGCTGAAGGACTGGTGGCTTTCACATCTGGAAGAGCTGTTTCAGGCGTATATAAAAATTGGAAGCAACTCGATCTTTGCCAACCGTTCGGAAGTCGGTATGTATGCGGTTTTGGATCACGTCCTGAAATACGGAACCTACTGCCTGATCGGCGTTTTCGTCCTGTTCGGAAAAACCAACCTTGAAACCGGCATCCAGGCGATTGCGCTGTCCGGCAACATATATGCTGCGGTCAAAAGCGCGTTCGAAATCTATCCGCGGTTTGTGGAAAGCAGCCGCGCACAAAAACGCCTGGAGGAGTGGGAGAATGCAAGTGCCCCGAGCGCAGCGTTACCCACCCGCATGGAAATTGAATGGCGCGGAGTTTCCTTTTCTTACGATAGGCCAGTTTTGAAAAATGTCACCGCCCGCATGGACTTAACTCAAAACCACATCATCCGGGGCGAGAACGGCGCTGGAAAATCCACGCTGATCAAACTGCTGCTCGGCATGGAAACACCGCAGTCCGGAGAGATTTCCGTGCTCGGGAGCGCGACAGGACAGCTTGACAAAACGCTGTTCCCATCGGAAATTTTTTATCTGCCGCAGAAAGCGCCGGTCTTTGATTTGACAGCAGGGCAGATGCTCTTAGCAGTGACTGTACGCGAGCGTGCGTTTGCGCAGCGCCTTTTCCAACTGGGTGAGGATTTCAACGAGTTTTGCGAAAAGCCGCTCGCTGAGATGTCGGAAGGGCAGCGGAAGAAGTTTTATCTGGCGCTGGCATTTTCCGGCGATGCAACGCTCCTGATTCTGGACGAGCCGACGAACCATTTAGACGACGCCGGACGCAAAACTCTGGCAGAGTGGATTGCACAACGGGGCAGGGGCGTCGTGGTCATCAGCCATGACAGTGTATTTGAAGCGGTGGATGCGGTTTGCTGGAAGCTGCAGAACGGAGGGCTGGCTTATGTATAAGAACAGGATTTACAGACAGATCGCCGCTGACTGCACAAAAGCGTACTGAAGTTCGATTCTTTTTTATGCGTTGCAGCTGATTGTCAGCCAGGTTGCGGTCGCGTATTCCGCGAGGATGCTGGGCGTGTTCTCGGCATACATTTTAAATAATGAAATTCAAAAAGGGCTTGGCTGCCTTTGGCAGATTTTAATCTGCGTGGCGATTTCCGTAACGCTGCCGCTTGCATGCTCGACGATGGGAGAGCTGCTGATGTTTCGGGCGTCCTTAAACCATGAACGGGCGGTGCTCAACCGATATTTGAATAAAACCTATGCGGCGGCAGTCGGACTGCGGGGGAGCGATGCACAGTTTCGCCTGGAAGAAGATCAGACACAGCTGGGAATTTACTGGAATACGACCGGAATGTATCTGGTTTCCGTGCCGATTGTCGTGATCTATCTGCTCTGGCAGATGGTTCCGGTGATGGGATGGTTTACACTGTTCGTCGCAGCAGTCTGTTGTGTTCGAATTTTCATCCCCGTATTTTTCCGGAAAAAAACAGAAGAATACGACAGGCTGGAGCGGGAAAGTCGGACAAAGATGCGGAATCTCGAGCAGGAGATGCTGGAAAAACCGGTGGAACTTTGCCTTTATAGTCTGCAAAGTGATGAGCTGGCGCGGTTAAAGCGTCTGCAAAAGGACTATCTGGAAACGCTTTTTGTCAAAAAAGCGAAGCTCGAAACCTGGCAGAAAAATATTCTGGGCGGAATGGATTCGTTCTGCATGCTGGTGCTTCTGGCGGCATCAGCAATCGCAATTTCTTCGGGCAAAATGGGCGTAGAGAGCGTCACCGCCATGATCGGCTTTTACTATGTGTTTCAGACCGAAGCCGGATATGTGCTGGAAATCGTCAAGCAGCTTCCGATCTGCAAAAATCTGGTGCAGCGGATTTCTGTTTTTTATGAGGCTCAGGAAAGAACGGATGGAGAAAAGGTCGGGGAGGTTACGTCGATCACTTTTCGGAACGTGACGTTTTCGTATGACGGAAAAAACGACATCCTGAAAAACTGCAGCGAGCAGATCGCAATGCATGAAAAAAACGTGATCTGCGGCGAAAACGGAACCGGAAAATCAACGCTGTTAAAGCTCCTGCTCGGCTTGTACCCGGGCTATCAGGGCGAAATCCTGATCAACGGAAAGGAGCTTGGCAGATTAAATCCTGCAAAATGGCGGGAAAAATGTGCTTTTGTGGAACAGGTTCCGTTCCTCTTTGAGGGGACTGTACGGGAAAATGTGAAGCTGGGACAGGAGGTTTCTGAGAAAAAAGTCGATCAGGTCCTGGAACGTGTTGGAATCGTCCATCTGGCAGACCGCAGGGTTGGTGGAGATAAATCGGAACTGTCCGGCGGCGAATGTCAGAAAATCGCGATTGCGCGGGCGCTTTTACGAAATGCAGAGGTGTTGATTCTGGACGAGCCGACGAACCACCTGGACGAGGCGGCAAAACAGTGGTTGATGGATTTTGTTCGAAATTTTGATCAGACGATGATTTATGTTTCGCATGAAGAAAGTATGATTCAGCTTGCGGATCGGAAAATCGCGGTACAGAGATAAAAATGCTGCGGTGCGTGAAACGGGAGCAGATACTAAGATTTTAAATATGATGTATTGCTAGAAGTCGTAAGGGGTGAGAAAAAAGTGGATTTTCCCACCCCTTGCTGGTTCATTTACTTTATAAAATCATTCATCAACAGCCATTTCCAGATTGGAATCACTTCAATACGAATGCCTTCACAATCAAGGACAGTCTCTTCACTATTGGTAATCAGAATACATTTAAAAATTGAAGAGCCATTTAGTGCCTGACCACGGGAAAAAGAATATGAAATTACGCAGACAGCGGTTGCTGTTGATTTTTTTCGAAATATCGGTTATATTAAATCTATTCTATTATGGCAGGCGGCTTTTGCAGAGGGAAAGTCGCCTATGCCGTAGAATCTAAAATCTTTTTTTCAAGGTCGGATCGACCAGAGATTTCTATCAGACAAAAACTGAATAAGGAACAGATGGAGATATCGGGAAGACCTTGCAGAAAGAAGTCTTCCTGGTATATGATGAATGTATCAGAAAGGCAAAAGATGGAGACAATCAATACACCTTATGATGACACTTTCCGCACGCTGCTGCAGGACTGCCCAGAGCTGGTGGTTCCGCTGATTAACGAGCTGTTCGGCACGAATTATACCGGGCGGGAAGTAGTGGTATCGAATGAGAACGAGATTTTTTTGAGGAATCCGGAGGGGAAAAAGGAGAAGCGGGTTACGGATTCCAACCTGACATTGATTTCTTTAAAGGGAATTTCCAAACGGTATCATCTGGAATGTCAGAGCACAGCGGATGGGACAATGGAAATTCGGATGTGGGAATATGATGCGCAGATTGCTTTGATGGAGAAAGAATATCGGAATGGAGTACTGCATGTAAAATTCCCGGATTCTGCAGTCATCTATTTAAGAAGCAGCAAGACAACGTCGGACGAACTGAAAATCTGTATCCATGTACGGCAGAAGCAATTGCAGTACGGGATTCCGATTTTGAAGGTAAAGGACTATACACTGGACGAACTTTTTGAAAAACAACTGTGGATGTTGATCCCATTTTATATTTTTCGATATGAAAAAGAATTTCGAAAAATTGATGGAAATCAGAAACAGTTAAGCGGACTGAGACTGGAATACGAAAAAATTGCGGAAATGCTGGATCAGGAGTGCCAAAGCGGTCGTATGAAGCCGATCACCTGTGGCGCACTGTGTGAATTGTCCAATAATGTGGTGGAAAAACTGGCGTCGAAGTATAGCAATGTAGAAAAGGAGGTTACGGAAGTTATGGGAGGAAAAGTGCTGAATTATCGGTCGAAAGAGATTTATCTGGAAGGTTGCGCATTTGGAAGAAAAGAAGGACAAAAGGAAAGTATTGTGCAATTAGTAACCAGAAAATATCAGCTTGGAGACAGTCCCGAAAAGATCGCCAAGGATCTCTTGATGAGTGAGGAAGAAGTAGAAGAAATTTTGGGAAAAGTTGTTTCCGAAAAGGTGGAATAATCTTATAGGATATTTTAACAGCCTCCCTGTCGCGGTATATGATCCGGAGAGGAGGCTGTTTGTTTTGTGGTAAAATTACAGAACCGACTCTGGAACGCTGACTATGTAGAAAGTTTCGGGGAGGGGTTGTATAATCAAATTGACACCGATCACAACAGGGGGGAGTTGTAATCATGCGCAATATCAAAAGAATTACTGAAGTCATGAAAATATGGAATTGCAAGAGAGCACTTGGTCTGTTAAAGCAGATTTATCGGGAGAATTTATTCAGCGCAGTCCTTTCGTTGACAGTGATTGTCTTACTGGCTGTTGTCGGAGTAATGCCGTCATTTCTGATCGGTAAGATTATCGACATGGCGGCAGCGGGCAGGATAGACGGTTTATTCATGCTGAACGTCGGGTTGATTTTAGCGCTGGGAGGGGGCAAAATTCTGGAAATCACGCAGGAATACATCACTGCAGAATCGTCTATTTCGGTTGCAAACAGCCTGACCGACAGGATCATGGAGCGGCTGATGCATGCAGAAACCGCATGGCTGTCCGGGCAGAAACGGGGCGAAATTCTGCAGGCAGTATCCGACGATGTGGAGACGGTCAAGCGGATCAGCGTGAGCACTCTGCCGCAGTTTCTTTACATGCTGCTTGTGGCAGTTACGAGCACAGTGACAATCGCACGGGTTTATTATCCGGTGCTTTTAGTGGCGGCGATTGTCTATCCGCTGTATCTTCTGCCGCTCGGGAAAAACAGCCGAATGCAGGAAAATGCGGAGCGCAGTCTGCGGGATGTAAAAGCGAAAAGCCGGGGCTTTATTATTGAAACGTTTGAGAATATCAAAGATATCAAAATCTACGGTGCAGAGCAGGCGAGCACGGAGGTTTTCGGAGGACTGCAGGAGCAGTGGAGTGAGGATATCAAGCAGAAATATGTAGCGGTAAATATGTTCAAAAGCGTTCCGCGCGTGCTGGCGGCGCTGGGACCTGCACTGGTGTATATTTTTGCGGGAATTGCGGTCATTCATGGAAATCTGAGCATCGGAAGCGTTGTGACGTTAGCCGCACTTTTGCCGAAGCTGAGCGAACCGATCCGGGCGTATTCCGGGTTCTATATCGATATCAATGTCGTGGAGAAAATCGGGGAAAAGTTCCAGCAGTTTTTATCCGCACCACGGGAAATACAGTACGATTTGCCGGAACGGGAAATGGCGTTTGATACCGTGGAATTTGTCGATGTTTCTCTGAAAAATGAACGCGGAACGGTGCTCGATGGCATTTCTTTTCGGATTGAAAAAGGGGAAAAAATAGCGATCGTTGGAGAAACCGGCTGTGGGAAAACCACGCTGTTAAAGATGATCGTCGGATTGGTGCGCCCAAACGCAGGAACAGTAATGGTTGGCGGGGAAAATATTGCAGAAATCAACTGCCGACAGCTACGGGAGCATATCCGGGTAATCCTGCAGGAAAATTATGTGTTTGACAGCAGCATTGTCAAAAATATGGGATATTTGAGCGACTGTAGTGAGGCTGAAATTGATGAGATGTGCAGGGCGCTTGGATTGGAGGAAGTGGTAAAAAGTAACGCAGGAGATCTGGGAGAAAATCTGAATACAGTTTCCGGCGGGGAACGCCAGCGGATCAATATCGGAAGAAGCCTGTTGTGCCCGTTCGATATGCTTTTGATGGATGAGCCGACATCGGAGCTTGACCCGAAGATGGAAGAAACCGTCATGGATTTTATTTTTGAAACGGCGAAGGAAAGGACGGTTATTTATACTGCGCATAAGCTGAAAACGCTCCTATATGCGGATAAAATTTTATACCTGAAAAAGGGAAAAATTGAAGATTTCGGAAAGACTGAAGAAGTGATACGGCGGAACCGTTATTTTGAAAAATATACGGAGAGTGCGGCATTTCAGGACTCGGAGCAGTTTGTAGAAGGAGGCGCAAGATGAGAGATTATCCGGGAAGTTCTAACGATTATTCAAAGGTTTATTCCGAAAAATGGATTCAGAATGTTATTCTCCAGAATAAAGGAAAATTCGGGCTGTCGCTCTTTTCTTCCATATTCAGAAGTCTGGTATTATTGCTGCCGACGTTGCTTGTAAAACAGATCATCAACCGCTCGATTCCGCAGGGAAATATCCCGATACTGATTCTGTTAAGCTGCGTGAATGTTTCGATTTATTTTGTGACTACGACGCTGATTATTCTGGATTTGCATCTGGAAAAATATATACTGGATGCGTTTGGAACGCTGCGGCGGGACATGTACCGATTTTTTCTGGAAAAACTGCTGCGGGAGTTTGCGGCAATCCGTTCCGGGGACACGATCAGCAAAATTGTAGATGAAACGGAAGGGCTGGCCAACTTTTTCTATTTCGGCTTTGGCAGTTTAATCTGGATTAACACGACGGTGTTTGCAGGGATGGCGATCATGGCGGCACAGAATCTGCTGCTGGCGGCATTGACGATTGCGCTCATGATCCTGCGGATTGTGCTGATCCGGAAAATCAATAAAAAGCAGGAAGTGATCGGTCAGAAAATCAATGAAACCAACAGCCGGGTGAACCAGACGGTCAAGGAGCAGATGTCGAATATCCTCTTTATCAAGGCGACGGCGAGCGAGGAAAAAGAGCTGAACCGGGTACAGGAAGCGCTGTCGGAAAAATACAGGATTCAGCGAAATGCCTTTCACGGAAAAGTGCTCAATAAAGCGGTATTCGGCGGATTTGAGCTGCTGATCAATGTGCTGTTTTACCTGTACGGAGGACTGCTCATTGCAAACGGGGAAATGCTTCCTGGAACGCTGGTTGCTTTTGTGGCAGCTTACGACTGGATCGTGCCTGCGCTGGACGGATATATTGATTTGCATATCGATTTCCGGCGGAAAAAGAGCAACATCGTGCGTGTGTTTGGAGTGTTTGCGGACGCGGTGACAGCTGGAGATAGCGTTGCAGATGTGTCAGGCGGCTGGAAGACGGCGCCAGGCGGAGTAGAGAACGCGACGCTGTCGGAGTTTGCTTCGTGCAAGCCGCAAGGCATGGTTCCTGCGGATGCCAGCATTGCGGTCGAACATCTCAGCTACCGCTATGGAACAAAAATGGTTTTGAATGATGTTTCCTTGCAGATCAAATCCGGGGAATTTCTGGGGATCTGTGGAAAAAGCGGCAGCGGGAAAAGTACACTTGCAAACCTTATGGCAGGGCTGCTGGATGGATATGATGGGGAAGTTTTTGTAGGAAGAGAAGATATCCGCAAAGTTTCTCGTGACTGGATGACGAAAAATCTGATTTATCTGGGACAAGACGGATATTTGATGAATCTGTCGATTCGGGATAACATTCTTTTTTACAGTCAAAGTCACACGGACGAAGATCTGGAAAAAGTGCTTCGTCTTGTGAAGTTAGAGGAATGGATTAAGAAGCTGCCAGAGGGCTTGGATACAGTGGTCGGTGAACGGGCAAACGCGGTATCCGGCGGAGAACGTCAGCGTATTTTACTGGCACGGGCGCTGCTGCGGAATCCGAAGATTTTTATTTTTGATGAAAGCACTTCTGCGCTGGACGTCAATACGGAAAAAGAGATTATGGATAATATTCGGAAATTTTATCCGGATGCAACGCGAATTTTTGTGGGGAATTTTAACGGCACCTCCGCATTGGCCGGATTATCAATCTGCTTTCCTCTTTCCTACATGATGATGGCTTTCGGGCTTACCTGCAGTGCCGGCGGTTCTTCTCTGTTCAGTTTATTTGCAGGAAAAGGCGAACAGAAAAATATGAACCGTTCCTTTGGAAATGCGTTGCTATTAGTTGTTGTTTTTGAGGTTTTTCTGTCTGTATTTTTGCTTATTTTTTCAAATCCTATCCTCAAAATATTCGGAGTAACAGAAACGGCATACGAGTATGCGCTCGCATATTATCGAATTGTTACACTAGGCTGTCTGTTTCAGGGACTTACACAGGTTTTTTGTGATTATGTACGTGTTTCCGGAAGGCCTGTTCTTGGTATGTGTGTCACAAGCATCGGTGCCATAACAAATATTATCCTTGACGCAGTGTTCGTAGCCGTTTTAGGCTGGGGCGTTACAGGAGCGGCCTGGGCAACGGTAATAGGGCAAATTCTTTCCGCTCTATTTGGTGCCTTCCTTGTTTTGAAATGTTACACAAAAGTAGAAATCAAAAAAGAAACCTTTTCTTTTGATTGGGGACTTTCCAAAAAAATTATTTCCTGTGGTTTTGCCTTTTGGATTGCACAAATGGCTATGGGACTAATCAGTCTTGTCTATAACAGTCAATTGGGTAAATATGGCGGAGATACCGCTATCAGCGTGTATGCTGTGGTTGCAAGTATTATGACTTTCGTAATCATGCCTGCAAGCGGTATCAGCCAGGGAATTCAAC
>OLOD01000183.1_pt1 | contig 49784 bp, 45 predicted proteins | sample 1671921 | NCBI WGS metagenome assembly OLOD01 (sample SAMEA3136626, study PRJEB25190) | human gut metagenome | biome: human gut; feature: human-associated habitat; material: faeces | place: Austria | collected 2013
TTTGACACCTTTAACATAGACTATAGAGTCACTTTATACTCAAGTATTTTTTGAATTATTTTCTATATTTCCTCTCTACACTTATTATTTTATTTATTTTCTTTCTAATAGATATCTTTCTGGCATGGAAGTGAGTTTTATGGCACGAAAATAAAAAAGTAGGCTATTTTTTTACCTACTTCATTGATTGAATACTTTTAAAAATACATAACTCATTATCTTGTGTCACTTTATATTGAGCATCTAAATGTTGTGCCAATTGTTTAAAAGAATTATCAAATGTTAGTTTCATATTTTTCGAAGTAAGAACTTCGATAATATTAAATCCATGTTTTTCATAAATGTTGATTGTTATTTGCGTAGCTTCTTTTTTAAATAAATTAATAATTTTAATTAAGTATTCTACATACTCTCTATCCAAATAATAATCTGTATGTGAAATATTAATAGATGTATGGACATCTATCCCATTATTACTTAGATCATTAATTTTTTGATTCATAAAATAATCAAAATAGGGATTATCTGTATTAATAATGGCTTTAAACTTCCCAAAGTTACGAATATACTGATCTATCAATTCAATATTTTCATCATATTTTTTATTTTGTTCATTTAGTTTTACCTGCATTAAGATATATCTTAAATTATGTTCCAATTGATAGATCTCTTCAGACATTTTAGAAAGTACTTTTTCATTTTCTTTCTTATATCTTATTTCTTCGTTTTTTAAACGAATACGTGTCGATTCTTCATTTTCTTTCAAGAGTTTTCCATAAATGTTAAATATAACCAAGGTAACTATGGCAGTTAAGAACATGCAGAATAAAGTATCTGTTGGATTTATATTGTTAATCGTATAATCATTACCAAGAATATAAAGTTCTAATAACAGAATCAAGAAAACGCCTATAATACTCGTCCATCTTTTAGTATCCAAATTAGAATTATATTTCATTTTTCTATTCAAAATATACAAAGAAAACAATAAATACATTGTTTTAGAAACAATCATTAGAATCTTTAGCTTTGCTGCTGGATCAGATATTATAAAATCTAGTGAACTTCCTAATATTAAAGTAATCATATTGCAAACCAAGTCCATTATCAAAACTGATAAACAAACAATAATATTCTCTATACTCATTTTTTTATTGAAAACTTTCAAAAAAAAAAAAAAAAAAAGTCCCCCAGCCAATAAAACAATTGCCAACCAACTTTCACTAATAAAATAATTTCCTGCCGTTATTGTTGCAAAAACAGCAAGAATAAAAAGCCATAGTTTTTCCATCTGTTTAAAATCAAAATATTTATAGATAAAATAACACATAATAGAACTTTCAATAATATTTATAACTAAATCAAATAAACTCATGATATCAAATACTCCCTATATTGAAACATGAATTCATCTACATATTTTTTTCCAAGTGTAATACATGTTTCATCTTTTAATATAATATTATTTTTATCTACTTCTTTAATGTACATCATAGATACTGCATAGCTTCTGTGAACTTGTACAATAATTGGACTATCTATCAGTTTTAAAGCATCTTTTAAACTAGAGCGATAAGTATACGTTTCTTGATCACATACAATACTGATATCATGTCCAAAAGAGGTAATATAATGGATGTCTTTTAAAAAGATACTTGTCTTTCGTCCATAATAATCAAATGTGATCATCTTCATTGTCTTTTTATAATAAATATTTAATAGCTTAAATAATTCTTTTAAATCATTTTCTAAATTTTGTTTTCTCACAAAATAAAACGGTTGTGTTGAAAGCGAAGAAAAAACAAGTTCTTGTCTTGATGATACATAAATAATCGGATAATCAACATTGTTCATTTGTAATCTTTTTATAATGTTGATACCATTTAAGTCCTTTAAATCGATATCAATAAATAACAAATCAATATTCTGATATTGAGAAAAATCATCAAACTTTTCATTTATTTCTAACACTTGATAATTTTTAAAAATTCCTTTTAAAAAACTATCAATATAACCACTTAATTTATAACTAAACTTTCTATCATCATCAACAACTAAACATTGCATTTATCTACCTCTCTTACATCCTCTTATATTAAGTATAAAACAATGATCCACCCATGTCTATTTAATGAGTGGATCATTCTATTAATTAAATATTCAATTCTACGTTAATGTTTGATTCATGATTATGTTGACTATAAATCGCATGTGCATGATAGTATTCATTATTCTTCAAATTATAAAATGTAAACATTATATTTTCCTTTTCAATCGCTTCATTAAATAGGGAGAAAATATTATATAAAATATCTTTATTTTTCTTATCAAAATTTTCATTCACTTCTAAGAAAACACACCAAGAACAATGAACATACTGTAAAATATCATTTTGAATTTCTTGTTTATTATCATATTGATAACATTGAATCTTATTCTTACTTAAGAAACAATTTATTTTATTTGTAAACGATTCTTTTTGAGTATTAGCTACAATAATCTCATCAAATATTTTCATTTCTTTTTTTATACTGTTTATTAATTGATCATTATTATCATTAATAATAACACAGGTTACTTTGGGTTTTATTAATTGAAAGCTATTACGTACAATTCTATTAATATCTAAATTTACTTGATTTTCAATATCTTTAAAATTACGAATTGATTGAATAATATGCGAACGTTTCTCCATGACATTTTTTATTAATCAAGTACTTTTTTAATATCACTTGCTTTGTAATAAACATGATCAATCTTTTTGTTTTCTACATGAATGAGCATTGGTACTTGTTTTACTGTGATATCTTTATAATCTGTCACGTTTTTATAATCAAAATCTTTTCCTGTTTTAATATCATTTGCTTCTTCCATATTGAATACATAAATACTTGATTTTCCTCTAACATAAGATTTAACCACTTCATTTGTATCTTTGCATTTTTCATTTCCTGTTTCATAGAAATAAACATAATATGAATCATAATCTTTACTATTCAATATATCACTTTCTTCAACATGTTGATATCCAAGTTTAACACGATCATCATTTTTAAATGGATCTTCTGGTTTTTTCAATATATTTACAGCCACCACAATTACAAGTCCAATAATACAAATTCCAATCATTTTTAATGTCTTTTTACTCTTTTCCATAAGTCATTTCCTCCTTTGACACCTTTAACATAGACTATAGAGTCACTTTATACTCAAGTATTTTTTGAAATATTTTTTATATTTCCTCTCTACACTTATTATTTTATTTATTTTCTTTTAAATCGGTATCTTTCTGGCATGGAAGTCAGTTTTATGGCACGAAAATAAAAAAGTAAATAGTTACACCTATCTAAAAAAGCTACTTTCATAATTGAAAATAGCTTACATTATTAATTTAAAAGTGTCTTATATACAATTTCATCCACACAGCTCTTAATATTATTCATCATTTGAACCCACTTCATTTGATCGTTTTGTTTAAGTTCTTCAGTAACATTCCACTTGGTCTTATATTCTTCAACCAATCTGTCATATAAATCATCAGCTTCTTTTTGTACTTTTAATAGATAATCATTTAATTCATTTTTTGATAATAATTTGAAATATAGTAGATAATCATGCTTCTTTAAATAATCTAGTTTTGCTCTTCCAAAGCGATTTAAATGCATTTCTTCTACTTTTAAGTTCGGTAATTGATAATCTCCAACTTGAATATATTCTATTTCTTTCATCTTTCATCCCTGCTTTCTCTTTGTTTTATTTTCTTCATTGCTAATTTTTCTATATCTTTTTGAATACTTCTTTCTCTTATTCGCTTACATGATTTGATTTCAAATCTTAAGCTTTTAATTTGTGGCGTAAATTCTTTAGCCTTAGCTGACCACATTTCTTTTTCATCTTCATCTTTTGCTTTTCGTCTGTAGTAGTAACATTGTTGTCTTTGTTTAATGAGATAGTCTAGTTCATCTTGTTTGTTTTCCTGATAAGAATCTAACTGAGTAATATCTTCTATCTTATTTTTTGCTAGTAATTCAATATCATTGGTATATTGATCTAATTTCTTTAATTCACGTCTTGCTTCCTTAGATAATTTTTGTTTTACTTGAGGAAGTATATTCAAATAAACTAAACGTGCTACATACATTCCAGCAAGTTGTGGAAGTTTCTTTTGTCTATATTGTCGATAGTAATCTTTGCATTGATAGTAATATTTGTTTTGCTCCATATTTTGAAATGGAATGACTTTTGTTATTAATCGTTCTTTTATTTGTTCTCTATGATATTGATTACCAAGTGATTTTATATAAATTGGTTCTTCACAATAAGGATGATAAATAACGGGTTCATCATTTATTTCACCGAATGAATAACCTTTATTGTGCATAACTGTACTAAATTCCATATACCTTGCACACTCTAGAACTGTTGCATCAATATCTCTTTTTATTTCACTCATAAATGATTTTAGGATATATTGATTTACTTTCTTTGTATATTTTTTTGGATTTTTTATAATAGATAGACCATATTCTAAACATAACTTATCAGATATTTCTCTTAACATTTGATAATCCTTTTTGGTATTACAAAATCTCTTTCCATCCACAAATGAAGTTGAATTTAAAAGAAAATGATTGTGAATATGGTTCTTATCTACATGTGTTGCAACAACAACTTCAAAGCGATTACCATATAATTCTTCAACAAGTTTAACACCTATTTCATGTGCAACTTCACCACTTACCTCTCCGGGTTCAAATGATTGATACCCATGAAATGCCATGATCTGTTTATGATCATTAAAGAACTTCTTTGTATTCATCATTGATTTACATGGATCAAATGAATCACAATTGATACAAGTAACGTACTTTTTCTCATTTGTTTTATTATCATTGTTCACATAATCTATAACTTCATCCACTGTTTTTTCTTCATCTTCTACATAATGAACAACGTGATCAAGTCGATCTTTAACACACCAAATTGAAGTAACTGCCTTAAACACCTCTTACTTCTTGTTCTAAATTCTTAATCATGTTTCTTAATTCATTAACAGTTATCTCTATAAAATGTATATCAACTTGTTCATAAGTATTTAATGATTTTGCAATCTGATTGAGATTATTTCCTATATAATTGAATTCAGTTTTTAAACGAAAGTAATCAAGATCAGGAGGTTCTTTAATCAATGATTTTGAAAAACAACGTCTGATATATTCTTCTCGGCTAAGTTTACTTTTAATAACTTTTCCATTCAAATCATTAAATTCATCATCATTCAATCTCACTTTAATTTCATGATTTCTTTTCATATTCGACCTTCTTTCTTAGTTGGCGTTGCCAACTTGTGATTGTATTTTGGGTACAAAATACGTTGCTTGCTGATACAAAAACTACGAATTTAACATCCTATTATGATAAACTTCAATATCCTCATTATAAAGTTTTTTAAACTTCTCTTCTAAAGAATTCTTATAAGCTCTTTGCACTTCCAGATTAGCAATACTATCTGTGTTTAACCACTCTTTATATATTCCTTCTTTGCTTTCATCCATTTCTTCTACTTCACAATTTATATTTTCAAAATGGTTCGCAACTCCAACTTCCATATTTTCTAATGGATAGATATCTTTGTAATTATTAATAATACTTCTATCTAATATCATAATGATTGCTGCATCTTGATTTGCTAAGCTTTTTGTTAATCCATAAGCTTTTTTAATTAATATTCTTAATGCATCTGGAGTTAAAGGTGAATGATTTTTTTCTCTCATCTTTATAAAGCTTTCAAATTTTGCTCTAACCTTTTCATTTTCTATTTCATTTAAGATTCCAGCCAGCTCTAATCTATCCTGTTCTTCACTATTCTTTTCTATACTATCCTGTGTTGCCAAAATGGATACAAACTGTGTACATTCATCTTTCATTACATATTTTTTTCCAACCAATACTAATTGTTGTTTTTCTTTTTGATAAATCGTTGCTTTAAAACGATCCTTTTGAATATAATTGTGAAGATTCCAATGAATAATCACAACAATACCACTATCAAATTTCTTTATAAATCCATTTTCTACTAGTAGCTCCATATCTTCTATTTGACTATTCACATATTTCATAATCTTTTTTGGACTATTCACAAATCCTTCATCATCTGCATTCAAACTTAAATGAAAATACAAATTTTGTGCACTCGATGGCAAATCCAAAAACAAATCACTATTTATTATTGTTTTGGAGAACATTCTTCTTTCCGCCATAAATTTCCCTTAAAAAACTTTATCAATTTTATTCACAAGATCAACATCTGTACTGACAAATAAGTGAATATATGTTTTAAAGCATTCTGCTTCAGAATGTCCCATACGTCTAGCAATCGCCGTAACTGAACATCCCATATTCGCCAATAAACTTGCATGGGAATGGCGCAAGTCGTGCAAACGAATTCTTTCCAATCCAGCAAGATCCGCCATATCCCAAAATCGATGTCTAATTGTTTCTCTTGCAATAGGAACATCCACCCCAAACAAGAATGTTTGATTTGTCACTCCATATATCTTTTTATAATAACTGATATATTCTGCTAAAATCTCACAAAGATTTGTAGGAATCATAATTGTTCTTTCACTTCGACTTGATTTAGCTGGACCGATATGCCACCTATTATCTCCAATTCCAAAACTTAATGTTTTATTGATGTGAATTGTTTTCTTCTTTAAATCCACATCTTGTAAAGTAAGTGCTGATAGTTCACCTATTCTCATACCAGTAAAATAAAGAATATTAATAATTACATAACATTCATATTCATGATGTACTTTATCCTTCGGCGCAGTTAACATAAGTTGTTTGAACTGTTCAGGAGTATAGAACTTCATTTCCTTCTTTATCTCATCTGGCTTTTTATAACGATCTATTTTAGTCATAGGATTATAGAGTATATAATTTTCTTTTACACCAAACTTAAAGATTTTATTTAGATAAGAGTAGATTCCATTTACATAATTTGTGGAAGCTCCTCTTTTGATAAATGTATTTAATATCTTTTGAATATCAACAGAAGTGATTGAAGATGCTTTTAAATCATATAAATCTACAAATTTCATCAACATATAGGCATTGGTTTGTTTGGTTGTTGCTTTTATATTATTTTTAACTTTATCATCATATAATTCAGTAAGTTCTTTAAAAGTTACCGAACTGACTTTTTGTTTTTGTTCAAAATTAAATTTATCTTTAAAATCTAATTCTATTTTCTGCGCTTCCTTCTTCGTAGTCACACCTTTTAACTTTTTTGTATAGTTATAATAATCATTAGGACCTCTTTTAATTGTCCCTTTCATTACATAACCATCTTTTGTCTTATAGACAGCCATAAAGACTAATCTCCTTTCTTGAAAACATTGAACTTTATTCACAAGTTCGATATAATCAAGGAGTAAATTGTTCCAAATTTACATGTGAACTAATTGTCGCAACCAATTAGTTCCTTTTTTTTACTTCTTGATTAAAAAAATCTTTAACTACCGCAACTGGAATTTTTCCATACAAACATCTTTGTGGATCAATATCATACATGATACGCATGCGTTTCATAAAATTGATAGCACTACTTCTCGATACATTTGCATATTCTGCAATTTCAGTTGCACCCCAAAAGAGTTTTTCCATGTGTACCCACCTCCTTCTTTACAATTTAGCAAATTTATGCTAAATTGATTACATACATATATTAGCATTTAAAATTATACTTTTCAATATGTTTTTAGCATAAATATGCTAAATCAGTGAATAATACCATTATAAACAGAAAAGAGGATACATACTATGTTAACAATCAATAATGTATTGATTAATAGAATTGAGTCACAATCACTTTATGAAAAGTTATCAACATTACCGACTATAGGTGACAGACTAAAATTTTTAAGAAAAGATTATCTCAAGAAGTCACGTGCAAAAATGGCAAGTGAAATGCAGATAGAACCTACTACAATTCAAAAATATGAGGAAAACAGAACTACTCCAAAAATATCACGTTTGAAAGAATTTGCAGATTATTTTCAATTACCTGTTGAAGTACTTACCGGAGAAGATGCCGATGTGATGATCATGGAAGATTACTTCTTGATTGGTAATTTACAATATTTTTGTTGGAGAATAGACTTTGATAGAGATCTATCAATTAGTGAAGAATTATTAAAACAAATTAAAATTGCTATTTATAAAGCAAATATTGAAATAGTTAAGCACATTAAAAATCAAAATGATTTAATATATGTATTGAAGCTCTTTGATTTGGATGAAGAAGATAGTTCTAGTGCACTTATTGATTTATTTGAGAAGAACATTCAATTAGTCACTAGAGGAGATTATAACGAAGACCATCAAAAAATAGAAAAACTATCTAAGGTTTTTGATTACGCAATTAATACAAAAAATCTTATTGATAAGAAAACTTATAATTCGATTGTGAATATCCTTTATCCGCTTGTAGAATGTTATAAAAACAACCCTGAATAGACCACTTATTTTAAGCATCAAAAATTAATGATTTTTTGGTGCTTTTTTGGTGGAAATTTTACACTTTTTTCGAATTTTTTTGGTATTTTTTTGGTATAGCCCATTTTTAGGGCATTTTTGAGCATTATTTTATTCATAAAAAATAAAAACCCGCAAATCAAAAAAACGTTGATTTCATGCGGGTTTTGGCGTAAAAAAAAGGGCTTCTTCTATCTTGAAACCCTTTTTTATTTAGCATATTTTTCGCTAGATTAAGCTAATTCAGCAAAATATTTAATAGTTCTAACCATGTTAGAAGTATATGAGTTTTCGTTGTCATACCAAGCAACTGTTTGAACTTCAGTAGTTCCGTTGTCTAATGGTTTAACCATAGTTTGAGTTGCATCGAATAATGATCCGTAAGTGATTCCTACGATATCAGAAGATACTAATGGTTCTTCAGTATATCCGAATGATGGAGTAGTTGCTGCTTTCATAGCTGCATTTACTTCTTCAACTGTAACTTCACCTTCAACAACTGAAGTTAAGATAGTTGTAGATCCAGTTGGAACTGGTACACGTTGTGCAGAACCAATTAATTTACCATTTAATTCTGGGATTACTAATCCGATTGCTTTTGCAGCACCTGTTGAGTTAGGAACGATGTTAACTGCAGCTGCACGAGCTCTTCTTAAGTCACCTTTTCTATGAGGTCCGTCTAATACCATTTGGTCTCCAGTGTAAGCATGAACTGTTAACATGATACCAGATTTGATTGGTGCTAATTTATTTAAAGCGTTAGCCATTGGTGCTAAACAGTTAGTTGTACATGAAGCTGCTGAGATGATAGTGTCAGAAGCTTTTAAAGTACCTTCGTTTACACCGAATACGATTGTTGGTAAGTCATTTCCAGCAGGTGCTGAGATAACAACTTTTTTAGCTCCAGCATCGATATGAGCTTGAGATTTAGCTTTAGATACATAGAATCCAGTACATTCTAATACTACGTCTACACCGATTTCTCCCCATGGTAATTCAGCTGCGTTAGCTTTAGCGTAGATTTTGATTTCTTTTCCATCAACTGTGATTGAATCTTCACCAGCTTCTACTGTATCAGCTAATGCATATTTACCTTGTGCTGAATCATATTTTAATAAGTGTGCTAACATTTTAGGATTAGTTAAATCGTTGATTGCTACAACTTCATATCCTTCTGCATTAAACATTTGTCTGAATGCTAGACGTCCGATACGTCCAAATCCGTTAATTGCTACTTTTACTGCCATTTTATTAATATTCCTCCTTGTAAATAGCTTTTATGCCATTATTATAAGTCAAAAACTTCACAAAAGCAACTATTACAACGTTGATTTCTTGTATAAGATGCATTAATTTTTCCTTTATTTTTCTAATAATTCCCATTCTATCGTATCGTTAGCGCTTACACTTTTTTTGACCTTTTTTTAAAAAAATTTTATTAATTTTTACAAATTAAATAACCTAAGAATATTTTCTTAAATACCTTTCTATAATTACATATGGAGGTTATTTTATGCATCTAATACCAACCGTTATAGAAAAAGATAAAAATCATCAATATGCTTATGATATTTATTCTAAACTGTTAGAAGAAAGAATTATTCTTCTAACAGGAACAATTGACGATGCCATGGCTAGTTCAATTATTGGCCAATTGCTTTATCTAGAAGCGCAAGATAATAAAAGCGATATTTACATGTATATCAACTCTCCTGGAGGTAGTGTTTCTGCAGGACTTGCTATTTTTGATACAATGAATTTTGTTTCATGTGATGTCAGTACAATTTGTTGTGGCATGGCCGCTAGTATGGCTTCTATTCTTTTAAGTGCAGGTACTCATGGAAAAAGGTGTGCCTTAAAAAATAGCGAAATTATGATTCATCAACCACTTGCTTCTTTAGAAGGACAAGCAAGTGATATTGAAATTAACGCTAAAAGAATCTGCAAACAAAAGAAAAAGCTTTTCCTTATTTTAAGTGAAAATTCTAAACAATCTTTAGAAAAAATTACTCACGACTGTGATCGTGACTACTATCTAGATCCTATAGAAGCCTTAGAATACGGTCTCATTGATGAAATTATTTAGGGGATCTTATATCCCTTTTTTTACATAAATAAAGACAAATACCACTTAAAATACCTAAAATAAAATAACCATTCATGTTTGTATGATCACCAGTCTTAACTACTTGAATAATCGGTTGATCATACATAATTACCTTTTGTACTTGTCCTGTATTTTTAATAACAAATTCAACTTTTTCACTTTTTTCATAACCATTTGGTGCAAGAGTTTCCTCTAATATATATTTTTTTCCTACTTCCAAATGACTTATACGATGTTCTTGACTAGTAGAAATCCAAGAATCAACAATTTCACCCTTTTCATTTTTTACTTGTAAATGAGCTCCTGCTAATTCTTTTTTGTTTGTAATATCTTTTTTAGAAATATCCACTTTAATATCTTCATCTACTACTTTTAAAACAATATCTTTATCACCAATTTCAAACACTTGTTCTTTAAAAGTTGCATAACCTTTAGGAGTCAAAGTTTCTCTAAGAATATATTTTTCTCCGTTATTTAAACCTTGAACTAAATGAGCTGTTTCATTTCCTTGAATATCTATACAATAATAAGCTACATCTTCATCATCTTTTAACATCAAAAAATAATCATCAGATTTTAATTGTGGTACAATGCGATACTCCTCACCATCTTCATTTTCACCTTCACAAATTTCTCTTTTTAACATTTTCTTTTTCATATCATTATCGATATCAATAAGATGTTGTCCTGTTATCCATTGATCAACTCTATTTTTTGTCTTTGTAGAAGCAACTGTAAGTTGTGCACCTTTCAATAAACTACCATCTTCTTTTTGTTTATAAACTTTTACCATTGAATTTACCATTTCCACTTTTTGATTTTCTTTTTCATAAGAAACAGTAAAAGTAATATCATTTGTTAGTGTAAAACCTAATGGTGCTAAATCTTCATGTAAAGTATATGTTTTTCCTTCTTCTAAACCACTTACATGATGTGCTTTTCCATCACTAAACCATTGTTCTAAAACATTTCCATTTTCATCTATAACTTGTAATAAAGCACCTGCTATTTCTTCACCACCTAAAGATATTTTAGAAACAGTCATCACTTTATCTTTCATATTCACTTTTTGAATTTTTCCATCCTCATTGATTTTAAATTCAATCTTAGATGCTTTAACATAACCAGCCGGACTAGTATCTTCATTTAAATAATACGTTTTACCACTTTCTAAACCATCTATTTCATGGGCTTTATCAGATGAAACCCATTCATCTATAAGAGCCCCTTCTTGATTAGTAACAGACATCTTGGCACCAATAACTTCTTGATCCCCTGTAACATCTGTTTTAGTAAAGATTGTTTTTGTTATTTGGTTAGTTTGTTCATGTGATTTTGTATAAATAGTTGTAGTGTAATCTTTTTGCGTAATAGAAAATTCATACGGTGTATCATCTAGCACATAACCACTTGGACATTCAACTTCTACTACTTGATATTTTCCTAAAGGAATTCCTGTAACCTCTAATTGTCCATTTTCATCTATAGACATAATTCCTTTTTCATTAATTGTTCCTTTTGATACGTCAACACCATTTGAATAAGTCATTGTTTGACCATCATTTGTATCAATAATACATTTTCCACTTCCTAAAGTAATTTTATCTCCTTTAGAATATAATTTTTTTAAAGATACTGTATCAAAAATATCATCCGCTGCTACAATTTGATATTTTGTTTTTGTAATATCTTTATCTGCAAGATCTATAGCTCCTTGTTGAGCATTTTCAAGCTTCTTTTGAAGCTTTAATGTTCCTGTTGGTCTTAATGTATTTACAACAATTTTCTTTGTTGTTTGATCTTTTACAATTGTAACTTGCCATTTAGCAATAGCCGGTGCATAATGATCATCACATTCAATTTCAGTAAGTGAATACGTTCCTACTGGTAAATAATCAATTAATAATTCATAGTCACCATTTTCATCCTTTGTTACTTCAAAAGTTTCATCATACCCACTATAAGATGTTGAAATTAATCTAAACTTTGAATTTTTTTGAAATTGAGATGTATTATCAACTTTAGAAAGACGTAATGCTCCAAAATCAAGCCAATCAACTTCATATTTTAAAATATTTCCATCAGGATCTAAATTCCATGAACCCTCTGTTTGTGTTCCATCCGCACCATCTTTAATAGCTAATGCTGTAAACATTTCACACCCTTTTCCAGCAATATTTCCTGATTTATAATTTTTAGGACTATTTTTACAAGGTGCTGTTAAATAAAAACTTTCTCCACCATTAACATGTGCTACACCACCTGTTTGTTCGGTCCCCTTTGTTACATTATGCAATGTCACATGATCTTGTAAAGATACATTAATTGTAGCGTGACTTGTTCCTTCTAATTTAACAATATTTGTTTTTTGAAGTTTATTTTCTTTATCAAACTCTGCTTTAAAAAAAGCTGTCATACCACCATCTTGACTTGGATTAAAATAAGCATATCCAATATCAGGTTGATCCATAATCCAATGATAACCCCATAAAATGTTATCACCATAGCCACCATTACCATCAGAATTTGGCCATTTTGTATTAAAATCTTTTAAATTCAATCCCATTAAATCTCCTGCATATGCATAAGAAAGCCAAATATGTGTAAACAAATAAGCCCCGTCATCAAAATTACCATACTGATCACCAAAATCATCTGGTACACAAGCCTTTAATTCAGCTGCGTACATTTCTTTAGATGCTTGATTGTATCCTGGACCACCAAAACCATAATAAAGAATTTTTCTTACAGCTTCATTATTTTCAATCACCTGTGCTGGATATTTACCAACAGATGGTGATTTTTTACTTGATTCTAAACAATAAGCATATTTATCATCATATTTACACATATAAGTTGACCATCTTTTAGTACTTCCTATTTTAGATGACCACCACCAAGGATAATTAATTTCTTTAATTCTCGTAAACTCATGTGGTGTACTATTATCCCATGCTTCTACATTATTTGTATACTTTTGTAAAAAGCACATTGATAAAACAAGCATGATTACCGCAAATAATTTTACTGCTTTATCAAATATTTTTCTTTTCTTCATTTTCCTATTCCTCCATTTATTTAATTTTAATCATAAAAAAAGACAATCTTACGATTGCCTATGGACCTAAAATCCATTTATATACATATATTTTCATCTTCTATATCCTTTCTAAATAAAAAAAGCATCCCTAAGCATGCTTTAATACACAAAAAAACCGCTTATTAAGCGGTTTAAAGAATTAGTTAATTCTTTCAATAGTATAGCCATTTTCTTTAAATTTTTCGACAATAGCTTGAATATGAGCTTCACCATTAGTTTCACAAGTTACTCTTAATTCTACTTCAGAGAAACGAGCAAAGTTCTTAAATTGGTTATGTTCAACTCCAATAACATTTGCATTACATTCATTAAGTAAATGAGAAACAATTTCTAATTGTCCTGGAATATCTGGTAATTGTACTGAGAATGTTAAAATTCTTCCTCTTGAAATAAGTCCCTTATTGATCATTGAAGAAATTGTCATAACATCCATATTTCCACCTGAAATAAGTGAAACAACTTTTTTACGTTTACAATGTAATTTCTTTAAAGCTGCAAGTGATAAAATACCTGATCCTTCAGCAATTAATTTATGTTTTTCAACAAGTAATAAGAAAGCTTCCATAAGTTCATAATCACTTACAGTCACAATTTCATCAACATATTTTTTAATATATTCAAATGGAGTTTCTCCAATTTGTTTAACTGCTGTCCCATCAGCAATTGTACTTACTTCAGTTAATTTAACAAGTTGATCATCTTCTACTGCAGCAAGAGCACTCGCTGCACCTTCTGGTTCAACACCAACGATTTTAACAGATGGATTGATTTGTTTTGCTGCACAAGCAATACCTGAAATTAATCCTCCACCACCAATTGGTACTAAAATATAATCAACATCTGGTAATTCTTCCATGATTTCTAAAGCGATTGTTCCTTGTCCTTCCATAACATCTTCATCATCAAAAGGATGAACAAAAGTATATCCTTCGCTTTTTTGTAATTCTACAGCTTTTTCATAAGCTTCATCATAGGCTTCACCATATAATACAACATCTGCTCCATGTGCTTTTGTAGCATCAACTTTAATTAATGGTGTATGTGCTGGCATACAAATTGTTGCTTTGACCCCTAATTTTTTTGCTGCATAAGCAACACCTTGTGCATGATTTCCAGCTGAAGAAGCAATTAAACCCTTTTTCTTTGCTTCATCATCTAATTTCATAATTTTATTGTAAGCACCTCTAATTTTGAATGCTCCTGTTTTTTGTAAGTTTTCAGGTTTGATATAAACATCATTTCCACATTCTTCAGAAAAGGCATCACTATGTATTAAATGAGTTGGTAAAATCACTTCATCAACTCTTTTTTTAGCCGCTTTAAAATCTTCTAATTTTAACATTTAAATTCCCTCCGTCTAAGTATCATAATTATATCACTATTCTTTGATAAAACAATTATTTTGTTTTAATTTGATTCGTGCTTTCATCATAATAATAGTCGTTTTCTACTAGTCTTTTCATAAAATCAGTTTCATCTAAATCATAAATAGAAAGAACATGAGATAATTGCATATCATCATCTCTTAATTTCATATTAATCATACTTACTAACATATGGATATCTTTTGGCATTTTTCTAACTCCTTTATTAATTCTATTTTGAGACATTACTATTATACATGATTTTTTGATGTTTTTTGTCTCAAATTTGTCTCAAAAGTTATTCACATTTAAAATTGTATAAAATCGATTATTTTTTATCATATTAATTATTTCTTATTGATTTTTTATAAATCATATAATATACTGTAAGCAAGTTAAAGGCAAAGACAAGGAGAGTAGTATTTTTACGAAACAACAGCGAGCTAGTAGATGGTGAAAGACTAGCAGTGAACAAAAATATGAAGAACACCTTCGAGCTGTCTACCGAAAGCAATGCAAGTAGGCTAGAACGTTTCTAGTTATGTTACAACTAGCGGGTATCGAGTACTCTTAGAAGTATTTTCCGTACCATGTATATCTTTGGATTTATATGTTACACGATACTCGCACACTATGTGCGTTTTTTAATTATAAGGGGGATATTAAAATGTGTGGTTTTTTAGTCGTTGGAAGTGAAGAATTTGAATTACAGGTTTTCCAAAAAGCTTTAGATAAAGCAGCGTATCGTGGACCTGATTATCAACATGTCTCAATTGATCATGGGATAACATGGGGATTTAATCGTTTATCAATTATGGATTTATCAACAAATGGAAATCAACCTTTTGTTTATAAAGATTATACACTTGTATGTAATGGAGAAATATATAACTATCCAGCATTAAAAACAAAACTTGAAAGTAGCTATACTTTTAAATCTGGAAGTGACTGTGAAGTTTTGATTCCATTATATGAACAATATGGACTTGAAATTTTATGTAAATATTTAGATGCTGAATTTGCTCTTGTTTTATACGATAACAAAACAAAACAATTAATGGCAGCAAGAGACCCTATGGGAATTAGACCTATGTTTTATGGTTACAGTAAAAAAGAACATCAAATTTGTTTTGCATCTGAAGCAAAGGCACTTTTTGATTTATGTGATGATATTATGCCTTTTCCACCAGGACATTATTATTTAGATGGTCAATTTGTTTGTTATAATGATTTAAGTGATCCTAAAACAATCGTTGATGATGACTTAGAAACAATTGCTGGAAAATTAAAAACAAAACTTGAAAAAGCGGTAGAAAAAAGATTTATGTCTGATGCACCTATCGGTTATTTATTAAGTGGTGGATTAGATTCTTCTTTAGTATGTGCCATTGGACAAAAATTATCAGATAAACCTATTCGTACTTTCGCTATCGGTATGGAAAGTGATCCAATTGATTTAAAATATGCAAAACAAGTTGCTGATTATTTAGGAACAGAACATACAGAAGTTATTATGAATAAGGAAGATCTCTATCAACATTTAAAAGAAGTCATTTATCATCTTGAAACTTTTGATATTACAACAATTCGTGCGAGTATGGCTATGTATATTTTATGTAAATATATTCATCAAAATACTGATATTAAAGTTATTATGACTGGTGAAGTTTCAGATGAATTATTTGGTTATAAATATACTGACTTTGCGCCTAACGCTAAAGCTTTCCAAGAAGAAGCAAGTAAAAGAATTAAAGAGCTTTATATGTATGATGTTTTAAGAGCTGATCGTTGTATTTCTGCTCATGCTCTTGAAGGACGTGTTCCTTTTGCAGATCTTGATTTTGTTGATTATTCTATGTCTATTGATCCTGCAAAAAAAATGAATGTTTATAATAAAGGTAAATATTTATTAAGACATGCTTTTGAAGGTACTGATTATTTACCACACGATATTTTATTTAGAGAAAAAGCTGCTTTTTCAGATGCTGTTGGTCATTCAATGGTTGATTATTTAAAAGAATTAGCTGAAGATAAATACAGTGATGAAGATGTTTTAAACGCTAAAGATAAATATTCATATTGTACACCTTTTACTAAAGAATCATTAATGTACAGAGATATTTTTGAATCATTCTTCCCACAACAAGGAAAATGGATCAAAGATTTCTGGATGCCAAATAAAGAATGGGAAAACTGTGATGTTGATGATCCAAGTGCTCGTGTACTTAAAAACTATGGAGATTCTGGAAAATAAAAACAAAGCAATGCTAGATGTTTATTCTAGTATTGCTTTTTCTTCATTTATTTTATTTTCAATCAATATCTTTTCTAATTCTCTTAAAAAGAATTGTGAAGTTTTATAATCTCTTTTTTTAGGACCTTTTACATGTTTATTTTGCTTTCTAGAAAGATGTCCTAAATAACGAGAAGTCAACAAATTATTAATATTATCCTCTGTAATTTTCTTTCCTGAAACATGAAGTACCGTTACATTTTTAAGCAAAGCTAAACTTGCAAGTCCATAGTCTTGACTAATCAACAAATCTCCTTCTTGCAAATAAGAAAGAATCATCTGATCAACACTATCTTTTCCAACTTCACACATAATAATTTGAATTCTTTCATCTTCAATAACATGAGCAAAATCAATAAACAATAAAACTTCTATTCCATAATGTAAAGCCAATTCAATCACTTCTTGACGATTTGGACAAGCATCTCCATCTATTAATAAACGCATAAGCCACTTCCAATAAGTACCAACATTGCAATAACTCCACCTACAAAACCACCTAAATGACCTGTCTTAGAAACATTTCTATCAGCAAGTGTGAAAACTACATTAATTGCAATAACAGCCATAAAATTTTTCAAAATCAATAAATAAACACCTTTAAAAACAATTCCTAGTGTTACAATAGCACCAAAAAAGCCATATACAATTCCACTAGCCCCTAAAGTAATTGTATTTTGATAACGCCCATCTTTTTTTGACACAAAATAAGTCACAAGATAAGAGAAAATTCCCGATACGACAACTAAATAAATATACTCAAAACTTCCTAAAAAAGGTTCAAAGAAAGTCCCACCTAAATAATAAAGCGCATAACAGTTCATAAAAATATGTGCTAAATCAACATGTACAAAATTAGCTGTTAAAAAGCGCCAATATTCTTGTTTATATTCTATTTTAGGTAAATAAAATGCCCCATATTTAATAGCTAAAGCTGATTTTTCATCTGAATGATCTATAAGATTAATAATCACAAAAATAGCTATACAAATCAAAATGATTGCTAAAGTTATACTCATTTTTTCTTCTCACTTTCATTTTTAATTACTTCTACTTTTCTAGTTCTTTGAATATTATTTCCTTGACTATTTGTTATTGAATAAATAATTTCATATGTACCAACTTCTTGTGTATTGACTGTATTTTTCAAAATTCTAATACTATGTGTAATATCATTTCCATTACCATCACTGGCACTTACACCTTCCATAATATCAAAATGTGTTCCCTGTACAATTTCAACATCATCAATACCTTCAAGAGTTGGATGATTTCCTAAACTTCCCACAACAATTTTAGCTCTTAACTTAGAGGCTTGGTTACCTGCAGCATCTTCTACTACAATATTGACAATATAAGAACCTTTTTTACTAAATTTTAAAGATTCTTTCTTACTACCATCTTCTTCTAAAAAGTAAGCAACTGTAGCAGATTGATCTTCAACTTTATCTATTAAATTTAATGCTGAAATTGTTTCATTAACATTTACGTTAAAAACAACTTGTTTTAAAGTAAAAACTGGTTTTGTTGTATCTTTTATTCTAATATAAAATGGAAATTCTTCACCTGCATAAGAAGCAGATACTTTATATAATCCAATTTCATTTTTTAAATTAGAAAAATTTAATTGAACTTCACTAATAACACTTTCATTAGCATTTACATAATCTGCAGGATTATTAGAAATAGGTGTTCCATATTCATACACAAACGTATCTCTTTTTAAAGTAACTGGTGTTATTCTAAAGGCAAAAACCGTAAGTAAAGTACTTACAACAATAAAGAATGTTAAAACAATACCGATTATTTTTTTCTTCATTGTTATCACCTCTTTCTACTCCATTATACCATCTGATTATGTCCTTTTTGTGAAAAGTACCATACTTTTGACAATATATTATTCCTTCATCAAAAAAAAAGCAACACAAATTAATCATCCCGAAAAAAAATCACAAAAAAAGGATAAGAGCATCTCTTATCCTAATCTTTCTAATACTTTTTCTTTACCTAATAATTCCATAGAAGCTGCTAAATCAGGTCCATGCATAATACCAGTTGTTGCAATACGTAAAGGCATATATAACATTTTTCCTCTTGCTTTTGCTTCTTTTTGAGTAGCTTTAATACAAGCAAAAATTTGATCTTGTTTAAAATCTTCTTCTGCTAATTCTGCAACTTTAGATTTAAATACAGCTAAAGTATTTGGAATAGCTTCATCTTTCATGAATTCAATAGCTTCTTCTTCTAAATGAATTTCATCTTCAAAGAATAATTTAACTTGTTCAACAATTTCTTCACCACAAGAAATATGATCTCTATGAACTTCTACTAATTTTTCAATCCATGCTTCACTTTTACCACTTAAATCATAAGCTTCTTGTAAAAATGGTAAACACAATTCTGTTAATTGTTTTGTATCTAATTTTTTAATATATTGGCTATTGATCCATTTTAATTTATTCATATCAAAAATAGCCCCAGATTTAGAAATACGTTTAACATCAAACGCTTCAATTAATTCATCTAAAGAGAAGATTTCTTGTTCACCTTCAGGTGACCATCCAAGTAAAGCAATATAATTTAAGATTGCTTCATTTAAGAAACCTTTATTAATTAAATCTTGATAAGAAGCATCTCCATTACGTTTAGATAATTTATGTTTTTCATCTTTCATAACAGGTGGACAATGGATATATGTTGGCACATCCCATCCAAATGCTTGATAAATTAAATTATATTTAGGTGTTGAAGATAAATATTCATTTCCTCTTACAACATGAGTGATATGCATTAAATGATCATCTACGATATTAGCAAAGTTATATGTAGGATAACCATCACTCTTTAATAAAACACCTTCAGCAAGTCCTGCATTTTCTACTTCAATATGTCCATAAACTTCATCTTCAAAAGAAGTAATTCCAGTACTTGGAATTGTTTGTCTTACAACATATTTTTCACCATTAGCAATTCTTTGTTTTGCTTCTTCTAAAGAAAGATGTTTACAAGGATCAATATATCCTAATTCTTCATTATCAGATTCTTCTTTTGCTTTATTGATTGTTTCTTCATCACAGAAACAATAATGAGCTCCTCCTAATTCAACTAATTTATCAGCATATTCTTTATAAATAGCTAATCTTTCAGATTGAACATAAGGTCCAACTTCTCCTGGTTTATTAGGTCCTTCATCATAACCTAATCCTGTTTGATCCATAACTTTATAGATCATATCAACAGCACCTTCAACTTCTCTTTCTTGGTCTGTATCTTCAATTCTTAAAATAAAATCTCCATGATCATGTTTAGCAATTAAATATTCATATAATGCTGTTCTTAAGTTACCGATATGCATATATCCAGTTGGACTAGGTGCAAATCTTGTTCTTACTTTTGCCATTTCTATACTCCTTTTTTCCTTAATAATACAACCGCTTGAGCTACCATTCCTTCTTGTCTACCGACAAAACCTAATTTTTCTCCACGTGTTGCTTTAATGTTAATTTGGCTGATGTCACAATGTAACTTACTTGCGACATTTTCTCTCATCTTTTGAATATGTGGAGCCATCTTAGGAGCTTCACACATAATAATACTATCAAGGTTATTGATTTCATAACCTTCTTTATCCATCAGTTGATAACAATGTTCCAATAAAACCATTGAAGAAATTCCTTTATATTGAGGATCAGTATCTGGAAAATGTTTTCCAATATCACCAAGACCTAATGCCCCAATAATACTTTCAATAATAGCATGTAATAAAACATCTGCATCACTATGTCCTAATAACCCTTTATCATGGTCAATTTTTACACCGCCAATATATAAATCTCTTCCTTCTACTAATTGATGAATATCAATTGATTGTCCTATTCTAAACATGTTATCACCTTCCGCAAACATTCTAGCACATATTTTCTAATTTATGAAGTATTGGATGTTTTATAATCAAGGAAAATATGGTAAACTAAAACATATAAAAATTATGGGAGGACTTCCTATGGATAAAGAAGAAGTAGTAAGTAAAAATTTTATTGAAAAAATTATAGATCAAGATTTAGCAGAAGGAAAATATACAAAAATTGCAACACGTTTTCCTCCTGAACCAAATGGTTATTTACACATTGGTCATGCTAAATCAATCTTATTAAATTATGGATTAGCTAAAAAATATAATGGAACATTCAATTTACGTTTTGATGATACAAATCCAATGAAAGAAAAAACTGAATTCGTTGAAAGTATTGTCTCTGATGTAGAATGGTTAGGAGCAAAATATGATGGTGATATTAAATTTGCTTCAAACTATTTTGATCAAATGTATGAAGCTGCTGTTCTTTTAATCAAAAAAGGAAAAGCTTATGTTTGTGATTTAAGTCCTGAACAAATTAGAGAATACCGTGGTACTTTAACAGAACCTGGTAAAGATTCTCCATATCGTAATCGTTCTATTGAAGAAAACTTAGATTTATTCGAAAGAATGAAAAACGGTGAATTTGAAGATGGATCAAAAGTATTAAGAGCTAAAATTGATATGGCTTCATCTAATATTAATATGCGTGATCCAATTATTTATCGTGTTGCTAGAATGACACACCATAACACAGGAGATAAATGGTGTATCTATCCAATGTATGACTTTGCTCATCCAATTGAAGATGCAATTGAAGGAATTACTCATTCAATCTGTACTCTTGAATTCGAAGATCATCGTCCTTTATATGATTGGGTCGTTCAAGAAATTGGTTACGAACATCCACCAAAACAAATTGAATTTGCAAAACTTTATTTAACAAACGTTATTACAGGAAAACGTTACATTAAACGTTTAGTAGATGAAGGAATCGTTGATGGTTGGGATGATCCTCGATTAGTCACAATCGCTGCTTTAAGACGTAGAGGATTTACACCAGAATCCATTAAATCTTTCATGGAATTAGTAGGTGTTACAAAAAGTAACTCATCAAATGATTATGCAATGTTAGAATATTGTATTCGTAATGATTTAAAACCAAAAGCACCTCGTGTAATGGCTGTTTTAGATCCTATTAAATTAGTAATTGATAACTATCCTGAAGGACAAGTTGAATATTTAGATGCGATGGTCAACATGGAAAATCCTGATTTAGGTTATGAAAAAGTACCATTTGAAAGAGAATTATGGATTGATCGTGATGACTTTATGGAAGAACCACCTAAAAAATATTTTAGATTGTTCCCAGGAAATGAAGTTCGTTTAATGAATGCTTATTTCGTTAAATGTGTTGATTTTGAAAAAGATGAAAATGGAAAAGTAACAGTTGTTCATTGTACTTATGATCCTATTACTAAAAACGGTACAGGATTTACTGGTAGAAAAGTAAAAGGAACAATTCATTGGGTTCCTGTTCATCATTGTAAAAAAGTAACAGCTCGTTTATATGAAAACTTAGTTGATGAAGAAAAAGGTGTTTATAATGAAGATGGATCTTTAAACTTAAATCCTAATTCATTAACTGTTATTGAAGATTGTTACGTTGAACCAGCTATTGAAAAATACAAACCTGGGGATTCATTCCAATTTGTAAGAAATGGATATTTCTGTATTGATACAAAAGATTCTACAGATGATCACTTTGTATTTAATAGAATCGTTTCATTAAAGAGCTCATTTAAATTACCTAAAAAATAAAAATATGGAGATTGCAAAAGCAATCTCCTTTTTAATTATTTTAATTCACTTCTTTTTTCTTAATATAAACAATAACTCCACCTGTAATTAATGCAAGACATCCAAATAATAAAATATTATTTTCATCCCCAGTTTTTACATTTTCAGGTTTTTTAGTTGATGTATTTGTTTTATCATCATTTTTATCATTATTGTTTTTATCAACGCGAATCAATTCACCTGTTTGTGTATCTCTTTGATAATTTTTAAAGAAATTCCACATATATTGTGCTTCAGGTTTATAGTTCCAATGTGCTTGATCTTTAATAGCAGCAAATTTCATTATAACACCATTTTCATTTGATAAAGTACCTTCTAATGTATCTTTTACACCCAATTTGATCCATTGTTCATTATCTAAATGAATACCATAATATTCATTTAAAGACATATCATATTTTTCTGAAACAGTGAGATGATTGATTTTTTGATATGCTTGAATAAATGGGAACATATCAACATTGCTATCTACACTAGGAAGATAAACTCCAGGTGCTACTTCAAAAGCATTCTTGCTTGATAAATCAACAGGAATCATTCCAAAGAAATCATGATCTCCGCATAAGTAAAGATATGGAACTTCTCCACCATTATAAGTTTTAACAAGTTCTGTTAATTCATCTTTATCAACACCTGGTGCAGAAACAGCACCTACACCAGCAAATACTTTACTATATTTTGCACCATATAATGTAGAAGCACTACCTCCTGCAGATAATCCTGTTACATAAATTCTAGAAGCATCAATTTGTGGATATTTTTGTTCTAACATTTCTATCCATTCAATTAATTTATCTCCTTCTAAACCATCACAATTAAAAAAGTTAGGACCTGGTTCATGAGTAGAAGAATCAAGAACAACATCTTGCCATTCAGGCGCTACAACCATAAAGTTTTCTTTAGCCGCTAATTCTGGCCAACCAGTTGTTTCACCTTGTAATCTTGCATCATTTCCATTACCATGAAGTGATACAACTAATGGAACACTTCCATTTTCCATTTTTAAAGTACTTTGTGGAATATACTCAAACCAAGTATATTGACCTTCACCATTTAAACTTTCATTATAATGTGGATTATAATTAATTTTTAATTCTTTGAAATTTGGAATATTAATTAATAAATATGGATCTGTGTATTGTTTAGCACTTGCCATATAAAATTCAGTTTTTTCATTATGTTGTCTATAATTTTTAGAGAAAACTTCTTCCCATGCATTTTCAAAAGCTTCAGCTAAACTTTCATTATAACCAACAACTACTTTTTGTAACTCATTTTCTTTATTAAGATAAACATTATCTTTTTCTTTTTCAGCTTGATTAGCTTTTACATAATAGTCAATAGCTTCTTGACAAGGTTGACTTAAATATGCTGGAACTGGCACGTTATAATCATATCCTGCATTCATTGTTCCACCATATGTCATAATATCTGCAACTGCATAACATTCTTGTGAAATATAATTATTCACAAAAGTAGCTCCTTCATCAATACCTATTACTTTAACATTTGAAGATCCTGTACCTAACAAATCAATAAAAGCATCTGCATCTTTTTGAGTATATTGATCATTATTCAAGGGTGTTATTACATGAATTGTTGCAGCCCATTCATGTAAATTATCAGCTATCTTCATTTGATCTAATAAAGTTTCTGCTTCATCTTTATTAAGATTACCAGCATATACATAATATTGTGGTGACATAATACTTGAATAATCTGTTGTATAACCATCTTCTAAAGCACTGTAATAATATCTATTATGACTTACTTGTGTTAAAGTAACAGTATGTTCTTTTTCATCAGTAGATTTATTTTCTAATTCTTTTTCTAATTGAGCTTGAATATATGGTGTATACCAAAATAAATATCCTGCTTTTGTTGGATGAATGATATCTGCCATATAATAATTACTTCTTAAAGTAATATCAATATTTTTAAAAGCATCATTATTCCACATATCAATAACACCAATATTCCATTTATTTTGAACTTTATATAAAGCATCAATCATCTTTTCATAAGTATTTTGATATGCATCTTTAATCTCTTCAACATTTGCATTATTTTCTTTAGCAAATTTTTCAATAACTTCATCACTTAAATAAGGATTAATATAAAAGATAACAGGACAATCCCATTTTTCTTTAGCATAAGCAATGATATATTCCATTGCGCCTATAACAGTAGAATAATCATAATCATCTTTATTTTGAGATGATGAAACTTCACCCATTTCAATACCTAAAGTTGTATCATTTGTAGATAATTGAACAACAAGTGCATCTAAGTTTTCATTTTTAGATAAATTATTTTCTAATTGAGTAATATAACTTACCTCATCTCTTACCCCTTCTTTTTTAGCAAGTGGTCCACCAGTAATAGCTTGCTTTACTGTTGTACTTCCTGTTATTTTACCAATATAATCAGGAAAAGCGACATTTTCACTTCTAAAACCAACAGTAATAGAAGAACCTAAATAACCTATTGTTTTTCCTTTTAAAGAACTTGTTTTTTGACTTACAAATTCTGTATTTAAAGAATCATCATTAGGATTTAATAGTTTTTCTACTTTACTATAATTTGTAACACTCTTCTTTTCTTCATCACTTAATTTGTTGTATTTTTCTTGAATGTCTAAAAGTTGTTGAAATGTTTTAGCAACATTTTCACTAGCAAGCATTGTTTCAGGTAACTGACTGATTTTAGAATTAAGATCTTGTGTAACTTCAACAACATCATCAGCAAATACCGGACTTGTTAAACCTGCATTAGAAAATAACAATGTTAAAACAATCAACAATGCGGATAATTTTCTTTTCATATTCCCTTCCTCCTTTTGTATCCGCTTTCAATTCTAGCATAAAAAAATATTTTTTATGAATTCATAAATGAATTGAAAAATCAAAAAAATAATGAATCATTCATTATTTGAATGATTCATTAATACTTGATAAATAACCATAATTAATACCATTAATTCATGATATCCATAATTATCAAAAACTTGTTTTCCAAAAACAAAAACATCATCAAAACAATTTAAATGATCCATATGAGCATTTAATGTCCATATCATTTTATAATATTTTGCTCCTTTTAAATGACTTATAGACTCTTGTAGATGAAACCATCTATCCTCTATAGAAATACAAATAAGTAAATCATTTTCACTCATTTTATCAATCATTTCATTTTGATAATTTTTATCACATATTGTATAAACATTTTTACCTAATGTAATTAACCCTAATTGTAAAACTTTGCATATTGACATAGATAATTCAGAACCAAAAAAAACAATATTTTGATACTTATTAAACAAATCTACTATATGTAAAACATCATTTACATCCAAATCATTCATCACTTGATAAGCTTCATCGATTCTATAAAGAACATCTTTTTTTATAGCTATTGCATCATTGATTCTGTCTCTATCTTGAATAGTATGTACGCTTTCCAGTTTTTCATTTGAACTCGCTATATCATATTTAAAAGTATTATAATTTTTATACCCCATTTTCTTTATAAATCTGCTGATTGATGCTTGTGAAATATAATATTGATTACTCAAATCATCTAAAGATAATTCATTAAGTTTATGCCTATTTTCTAAAAAAATTTTTGCTATTAAAACATCTGTTGTTTCATGCGATGCTTTATTTACAATATCCAACAAACTTCCAATTAAAATGTTATTCTTATTATACCTTGCCATACTATTTCCCCTTAAATAACATATATTATATATGATACAAGCCCTTTCAACAAGTGAAAAAGAAAAAAGGAATTTCTATTGAAACTCCTTAACTATTACTTATTATTTATTATATTTACGATCATGTGCTACAGAAATTAAACCTTGGAATAAAGGTTGTGCACGGTTTGGTCTTGAAGTAAATTCTGGATGGAATTGACATCCTACATAGTAAGGATGATCTTCTAACTCAACAATTTCTACAAGATTTCTTTCTGGGTTAAATCCTGCAACTTTTAATCCATTTTCAACTAAAACATCTTTATAATTATTATTAAATTCATATCTATGACGATGTCTTTCTTTAATCATTTCTTTTCCATAAAGACGATAAGCATGTGTACCTGGATTTAATTGACATTCATAATCACCTAATCTTTGTGTACCACCCATATCTTCTAATGATTGATCTGACATTAAGTTGATGACTGGATTTTTACATAATTCATCAAATTCTAATGAGTTTGCATCTTTAATACCACAAACATTTCTAGCATACTCAATGGTAATTAATTGCATACCTAAACAAATACCTAAAAGTGGAACTTTATTAGTACGTGCATATTCAATAGCATCAATCATACCAGCAATACCACGATCACCAAATCCACCTGGAACGATAATTCCATCTGCATCTTTTAATCTTTCTGCTACATTTTCTTTATTTAATTCTTCTGAATTAATAAAATCAATATTAACAACACTATTTACATAATATCCTGCATGTCTTAAAGCTTCATTAACTGATAAATAAGCATCAGGTAATTGAACATATTTTCCAACTAAAGCAATATTTAATTCTTGATTTAAGTTTTTAACACGGTTAACTAAAGCATCCCATTCATCCATATGTGCTGCTGGTGCATTGATTTGTAAATGTTGTAATACTAAATCATCCATTTTTTGATCTAATAACATACGTGGTAATTCATATAAGTTTTCTACATCATAGTTAGAAATAACATTTTGTGTTGGTACATTACAGAATAATGAAATTTTGTCTTTTAATTCTTTTTCAATATGATGTTCACTACGACAAACAATAAAGTCTGGTTGAATACCTAAACCTCTTAATTCTTTAACACTATGTTGTGTTGGTTTTGTTTTTACTTCATGACTTGCTCCAATATATGGAAGTAAAGTTGTATGAATATAAACAGTATTTTCATATCCTAAATCTAATCTTACTTGGCGGATAGCTTCAATGAAAGGTAAACTTTCAATATCTCCTGTTGTTCCACCGATTTCAGTAATGACGATATCTGCTTTAGAACTACGTGCAGCTGCATAAATTCTTTCTTTAATTTCATTTGTAATATGAGGAACAACTTGTACAGTAGCTCCTAAATAATCTCCACGTCTTTCTTTTGAAATAACGTTACTATAAATTCTACCTGTTGTAATTGATGAGTTTTTATTTAATTGTTCATCAATAAATCTTTCATAATGTCCTAAGTCTAAGTCTGTTTCTGCCCCATCTGCAGTAACAAATACTTCCCCATGTTGATAAGGTGACATTGTTCCTGGATCAACGTTAATATATGGATCTAATTTTTGCATGAAGACTTTTTGTCCTCTTTGTTTTAAAATTCTTCCTAAAGATGCAGCTGTTAACCCTTTACCAAGACCAGACACAACTCCACCTGTTACAAATATGTATTTAGCCATTTTCTATCCTCCTCTAGTATCTATAAAAATAAAAAGTGCCTTCCTATGGAAGACACTGTATTGCCCTTTCTTATTCTAACAATATTAAATATTTATTGCAATAATAAATTTATTATTTTTACACAAAAAAAGGAACACCGTTCCTTTCCTTGCGTATAAGTGATTTTTTGGGAGAGGGGTCACTTATACTTGTTTATTATATTGTCTTCATCTGACATGATTAATATAACAATTTTATATGAATTCATTATGAACTTTCTCTTAAGAGGAATTCTTACTCATAAAACTGTGTTTCATAATTTGCTAATTGTGCATATAATTCAAATTCTTCTTTTTGTTGTTCATAACAAAATGTGAATAAATATCCAAATATCGTATAAAGAACATAACGTGTACTTGTTGAAAAAATAATTGGTCCCATATCTACAAATCTTCTACCTGGTTTAATATAGAAATGAAAATCAGATAATTTAGCTAATAAAGAATCTTTATACCCTGTAAGAGTCACAATCGTTGTTCCTTTACTCTTTAGAATTTTGGCTATTTCTATTTGTTCTTTTTCTTCACCCGTATGACTTAACACAAAGGCTACATTATCTTTATTAGATGAAAGTACTTGTGCAATCTTTTCATTTTTATTATCTCTTATCGTTACCTTTTTACCTATTCTTGTTAATAAATAACGGATTTCTTCAGAAATATAATAATTAATACCTATTCCATAAAAATCAATTTTTTCTGTTTTCATTAAAATACTTACAAGATTTTGTATTTTTTGATAATCTAATTCTTTTGCTGTTTCTTCTATTGCTGCTATTTGTAGATTTTTCATTTTTGATATCGTTTGAAATGCTGTATCATTCTTTTTCAAAGGAAGAATATCATCTATGAACATTTGATTTTGTAATAATGGAACTTCTGATGAAAGAAGCAACTTAAACTGTGGAAATCCCTGTGCACCTAGTTTTTTACAAAATCTTGAAATCGCTGTTGGACTTGTAAACGTTTTTTCGGAAAGTTCACGTGTTGTCATCTTTAAAACATCGTTTGGATTATCAAATATATAATCACGTATAATTTCTTCTGTTGATGTGCATTTCATATTTTTCATGTCATTTATAAGTGTCATAATCTCTCCTACTTTCACTTACTATTTTATCATGAAGATTTCTTTTTTTAAGCTATTTCTTTATTAGCCATTTTAACAAATGGTAAATAAATCAAAATACAAACAACAAGACAAATCGCTTGTGTAATAACTGCTCCAATACTTCCTCCTGTTGCTAAGTATGAATTAATAAATACTGGTGTTGTCCAAGGAACATCTACACATGCAGCTCCAGCAAAACCAATGTATGTTGCAAAATAACCAATACTTGCACTTACTAAAGGAGCAAGGATAAATGGAATCATCATAATTGGATTTAAAACTAGAGGTAATCCAAAAATCAATGGTTCATTGATAGTAAAGATAGCTGGTGCTGTTGATAGTTTCGCCACTGCTTTGTAATCTTCTCTTTTACTTACCATATAAATAGCAATTAGTAATCCAAGTGTACATCCTGATCCTCCAATCGTACAGAACATACTCCAAAATGGTTTAGCAACAATCATGGTTGGATGTTGTCCAGCATTGTATAATTCTAAGTTTGTTGTTAAAGCTAAAATCATTAAAGGTTCTCTTACTGCAGCTGTAATATTAGCTCCATGTAATCCAATAAACCAAAATACTTGTGTAATAAAAACAATGAATAGAATTCCTAAAGGATTTTGCATAACTGCTAATAATGGTGTTTGTAAGGCAACGACAATAGCTTCAGCAAAACTCATTCCTGTGACTTTTGTAAAAATAAATGAGAATAATGAAACAATAAACAATGTTCCAATTGTTGGAATCAATGATGAAAATGAACTTGAAACTGCTGGTGGAACAGCATCAGGCATTTTAATTCTTAATTGATCCATATTCATTAATTTATCAAAAATGATAATAGATACAATACCTGCAATCATAGATAAAAATAAACCTTGAGCATTACTGCTTGTATTAGAAATCACATTATTTATAACTGTATCAACATCATTTACTTTTGTAACAACAGAAGTAGGAATCATAATAACGTAACTAGCAAGGGCAAGCATTCCTGAAAACATTTCATTATGACCTTTTGCTTTTCCTACTGTTCCACCAATTAAAAAGCAAATATAAAACGCTAATAAGTTAATACATGCATAATTGATTGTAGAAAATAACGTTGAAAATTGTTCTAAAAAACCAAATCCACTAAATTGTGCAAGTCCACTTGTTGTAGAACAAAGTACACTTGATCCTAATGTTGCAAATGAACCTGTAATTAATAATGGCATATTTGCTATAAAAGCATTTTTAATTGCTGAAATATAAATATTGGCACTCATTTTTCCAGCAAACATATTTAATTTTTCCATAAATTTATCTTTAAAAGACATTATTCATCACTCCCTTTTAATATTTTTCCATTTGATTCAATTACTTTTTTATACCAATAAAACGAATCCTTTTTATAACGTTTTAAACTTCCATGACCTTCATCATCCATATCTACATAAATAAAACCATATCTTTTTTTTATTTCACCTGTACTTAACGAAACAACATCTGTACATCCCCACATTGTATAACCAAAACAATCCACATGATCGATATTGATTGCATCATTAATTGTAGCAAGATGATCATTTAAATAATCAATACGGTATTGATCATGAACAACATGATTTTCATCTAACTCATCAACCGCACCTAAACCATTTTCTACTACAAATAATGGTTTTTGATAACGATCATATAAATCATTCAAGCGATGTCTAAGTCCTAATGGATCAACAGGCCAACCCCATGGTGTAAGTTCTAGATATGGATTCACATTACCTCCCATGATATCAAATGTTGAATTACGATTAACGGTCATCGATCTATAATAGCTAAATGAAATAAAATCTAATGTATATTTTCTTAATAATTCATCATCTTCTTTTTCTTTAACAAGTTTTACATTTTTTCTATTAAAAATTTCACTTGTATAATTTGGATAATACCCTCTTGCCATCACATCGACAAAGAACAATGACTCTCTTCTTTTTTTATAAGTCATAAAAACATCTTGAGGATGTGATGTTTCTGGATAAAGTTCACTTAACGCAAACATTGTTCCAAACATTGAACCTGGCATGATTTCATGTCCTAATTGAATTGCTTTTGCTGAAGCAACAAACATATGATGAACGGCTTGATAATGTGTTTGATGATCTTGTTTATGACACCCTATTTGTGCATAACCACCAACCGCATTGATTTCATTAAATGTTAACCAGTATTTTACTTTTCCTTTAAATCTCTCAAATAAAGTTTTCGCATACTTCACATAACAATCAATTACATAACGACTACTCCATCCATCATATTTTTCACATAAATAGAACGGAAGTTCATCATGACAAATCGTAATTAATGGTTCTATTCCATACTTTAATAATTCATCAATAACCTTTTCATAAAAAACAAGTCCTTCTTCATTTGGAAACTCTTCAATTCCTTTTGGATAAATACGCGACCAACAAATCGAAAAACGATAAGTTTTAAATCCCATTTCCGCAAATAATGCAATATCTTCTTTCCAATGATGATAAAAATCTGTAGCTTGATGACTTGGATAATAAATATCATCATACATACAAGCTTCTGCACCATCAGGTAGACTATCTCGATAATTCACACTTCCTCTACTTCCATCTTTCATTTTTAATGAAATTTGTCGTAAACAATCGACACTTCCTGCTGTTTCAAAATCATGGCTATGAAGACCTCTTCCACCTTCATTAAAACCACCTTCATATTGAAAATCAGCAGTAGCTCCACCTAATAAAAATCCCTTTGGAAATTCTTTCATCTCCATTCCTCCCTTCGACATCTTCACTATAAAATAAAAAAAACAACCTAGCTATATCACTAAGTTGTTTGGGATATTTGTAACACTTATTTTAATTTTTTATAAATAAATGTTGTTACAAAAACACAATTTTTTCTAAAATAAAAGGTAGGACATGCCTACCTTAACTATTATTTATCAAATTTATTTTTGTAATCGTAAATTTTACGTAAGATATCTTCCATATCTTTAACCATAGGCATTCTAGGGTTAGCTGGTGTACATTGATCTTCGTAAGCATTCATAGCAATTCTATGAATTGATTCTTCCCAAGCTTCTCTTGAGATACCTTGAGATTCTACGTTAGATGCAACACCTACTTTGTGACATAATTCTTCACAAGCATCAGCGAACATTTCAACACCTTCAGCTGGAGTTTTAGGATTTAATCCAATTAATTGAGCTAATTCCATGAATTTAACATCAGCTTTATAGTTTTCAATTTTTGGCCAGATATTTAATTTAGTTGGAATAGTTCCGTTATATCTAATTACGTGTGGTAATAAGATACCATTTGTTCTACCATGAGGAATATGCCATTCCCCACCAATTTTATGAGCTAATGAGTGGTTCATTCCTAAGAATGCATTTGCGAATGCCATACCTGCGATAGTTGCAGCATTGTGCATTTTTTCTCTAGCGATTGGAGTACCTTTCTTAACTGATTCTTCTAAGTAATCAAATACTAATTTAACAGCTTGTTTAGCCCATCCATCAGTAAAGTCAGATGCTAAGATTGAAACATAAGCTTCAACTGCATGAGTTAATACGTCGATACCTGTATCAGCAGCGATTGCTCCTGGTAATGACATTACGAATTCAGGGTCAACGATAGCGATAGTTGGAGTTAAAGCATAGTCAGTTAATGGATATTTTTTGTTTTCTTTCTTATCAGTGATAACTGCGAAAGGAGTAACTTCTGATCCAGTTCCTGATGTAGTTGGGATACAGATCATTTTTGCTTTTTTACCTAATTCAGGGAATTTGAAAGCACGTTTTCTGATATCCATGAATTTTTGTTTGATATCATCAAAGTTAACTTCTGGGTTTTCATACATTAACCACATAACTTTAGCAGCATCCATTGATGATCCACCACCTAAAGCGATGATACTATCAGGTTCGAATTTTCTCATTAATTCTACCCCTTCTCTTACAGTATCGATACTTGGATCTGGTTCAACATCAAAGAATAATTCGATATCTACATGATTACGTCTTCTTCTAATAACATCTTCGATTTTTTCAACATAACCAAGATTTACCATACTTCTATCAGTAACGATCATGGCTTTTTCCATGTGTTTCATATCTCTTAAGTATCTAATTGAATTCTTTTCAAAGTATACTTTTGGAGGAAGTTTGACCCATTGCATATTGTTATTACGTCTCCCTATTCTCTTAATATTGATTAAGTTAACAGCACTTACGTTGTTAGATACTGAGTTATGTCCGTAAGAACCACAACCTAATGTTAATGATGGAATGAATGCATTATATACTGATCCAATACCACCGAATGTTGATGGAGCGTTTTCAATGATACGGATTGCTTTACATGCATGTCCGAATTTCTTAGAAATTTCATGATCTTCTGTATGAATTGCAGCAGAGTGACCTAGACCATTGAATTCAACCATTGCAGCTGCTTTAGCAATACCATCATCAGTGCTTTTAGCTTTTAAGATAGCTAATACTGGAGATAATTTTTCTCTAGTTAATGGTTCATTTGGTCCTACTTCTTTACATTCAGCACAAATAATTTGTGTTTCAGCAGGAACTTTGAATCCAGCTTGTTCAGCAATCCATTCAGCAGGTTTACCTACAACATTTGGATTTAATTTAGCTTGAGCAACATTTTCTGAATAAGCTTCTGCACCAAACATGAATTTTTCAAGTTTAGCTTTTTCTTCTTTATTTACAAAGTAAACATGGAATCTTTTAATTTCTTTCATGAAATCACTGTAGATTTCTTGGTCAACGATTGCTGCTTGTTCAGAAGCACAAATCATACCATTGTCGAAAGATTTTGATAATACGATATCATTTACAGCTCTTGGTAATACACATGTTTTTTCAACATATGCAGGTACGTTACCAGCACCTACACCTAAAGCAGGTTTTCCACATGAATATGCAGCTTTAACCATTGCGTTACCACCAGTTGCTAAGATAGTTGCAACACCTGGGTGATTCATTAATGCATTAGTAGCATACATAGATTTAATTGATAACCATTGGATACAGTTTTCTGGTGCACCAGCAGCGATAGCAGCATCTCTAATTACGATAGCAGCTTGTTTTGAACTTTCATGAGCGCTTGGGTGGAACGAGAAAATGATTGGGTTTCTTGTTTTTAAAGCGATTAATGATTTGAAAATTACTGTTGAAGTTGGGTTAGTTGTTGGAACGATACCACAAACAACACCTACTGGTTCAGCAATTTCAGTAATACCAGTTAATGGATCTTCATTGATGATCCCTACTGTTTTTAAATGACGTAAATTGTTAGTAACATATTCACATGCAAATAAGTTTTTAACAGCTTTATCTTCAAATACTCCACGTCCTGTTTCTTTAACTGCAGCTTCAGCTAAAATACCATGATGGTCTAGTCCAGCTACAGAACATTTAGCGACGATGTAGTCTACTTGTTCTTGTGTAAAATCTTCAAATTCTTCTAAAGCTTTTAAAGCTTTGTTTACAAGGTCATCAACATGAGCATCAGTTTCTGCTTCAGTTGGGACAGCTTGTTGTACAGGTTTTTTTTCTGCCATTTTATTTCCTCCATAACTATTGTGAAATTTTTCATTTGTACACAACCATCTTACATGAAAAACATACAAAAAACAAGCATTATCGCTCGTTTGATGTGAAAAAAATAACGTAAGCGATTACATTTTTAATTTCTTAAAATTTTTATTTGCGATGACAATATTGACACCTTTTTCCTTAAAATAAGCATATCTAAAACGGTTCTTTACACCCCATGTATTGATGTCTAATCCAACTTTTAAAAAGAGTGCTATTTCATCTTCATCTAGAAAATCTTCACGTGCATGTACATGAAATTTTTGTGTTAAACATAATTGTTTATTTTTTTCATAATCATCTTCAAAAAGATAACCTAAATATAAAGATGAATCAATTGCTCTTAATTTATAAAGAGAATCAACATAAAAACTTGAAAAGAGAACTTGATCTAACATACCCATTTCTTTAATCATTTGATAGCTTTCTAGTTCTATTCCTGGATATTGAATTTTATTTGTTTTAATTTCTAAGTTGATTTTTACATTTTTTCCTTTACATAATTCCAATAATTCTTTCAACAAAGGAATTCTTTGAGGATTTTCTTTTGTTCCAAAATTATATGCACAAAGCTCTTCATAAGTCATATCTTTAATATAACCTTTTCCATCACTTGTTCGATTGATTTTTTCATCATGACATAAAACAAGAACACCATCTTTTGTTTTATGCACATCTGTTTCAATACCATCAAATCCACTTTCAATAGCTTTTTCAAAAGCCAACATTGTATTTTCAGGATATTGATCACTATAACCTCTATGTCCAAACAACAACATAGTCTCACCTCCAAAACTTATTTTACTCTTTTTATTGTTAAGAATACACCAAAAAAATGTAATTTAAAAAGCAGACTTTTATAAAGTCTACTTTTCATGTACTATTTTAAAAGAATCTAAATAATAAAGTTCAAGATCTTTATTACATTCTAACATACTACATTCACTAAATATTCTTGTTGTAAATGTACGATAACCCTTATTAATAAATAATTCTAATGAAGATGTATCACTATAAATAACCAAGTCATCTAAATGTTCAAGTTCTAAATGTCTCTGATTTCTTCCATATCCTGCTTCATACATTGAAATTGTTAGAAGTCCATTTTCATATTCTAATGTAAAATCATTTCTTAACTTTAATGAAAGTTGATCTTGTATATCATGAATTTGAAGTTCAAAAACATTATTTTTTAATTCAACTTTTGGTTTTTTATACACATTTTTTTCTAAACGTAATTCTTTAAATTCAGAAAGTGGTTCTTGATAAAGATGATTATTTTTAAAATGAAGTACTCTTGGCATTGTAAGTGCATGTTGCCAATTATTTTCTACAGTTGGAATTGTATAATCCACATCTGGAAGCCCCATCCAACCAATCAATATTCTTCTTCCTTTTTCATCTAAGAAAGTTTGTACAGCATAGATATCAAAACCATTATCTATTTCTTCAAAATCTTTGACATAAGGTTGATCAATAAAATCGTGTGCTACTTTAAAATATCCATTTTGATAAATATTTTCATATAAATAACCCTCTTGTTTTAATCCTTGTGGTGAACAAAGTAAAACCATTTGTCCGTCTACTTCAAATAAATCAGGACATTCCCACATATAACCAAAAGGTTCTTTTGTTTTAATACGACTACAATATTTAAAGTTCTTTAAATCATCACTTTGAAATAAGATAACTTGTCCAACATCATTTATATCACGTGCACCTAAAACAAGATAATAATGATCTCTTTGATAAATTTTAGGATCACGAACATGACATGTTAGATCATCAGGATAATCACTATTGACCATCAAACACTCTTTATGAAGAAGTTGATTACCATCCTTACTTTCAAGATACATCACATTATGTTGTCTTCCTTTTAAAATATAATCATAATCTCCTATTTCTTTGACGTTTCCTGTATAGAAATAATGAATTTTATCATTTTCAACAAAAGCACTTCCTGAATAGGCTCCATTTTGATCTCTTTCATGATCAGGAAATAATGGCATTCCTAATTCTTGGTAATGAATAAAATCTTTTGTTGCATAATGTCCCCAACCTTTTAAACCATTATTGACATCTGCAGGTGCCCATTGATAATAGATGTGATATGTTCCTTTAAATTGACATAAACCATTTGGATCATTCAACCATCCTACTGGTGGCATTAAATGATAATGTAAACGATAGGGATCATTTTTATTCACTTTTTCTTTCTTAATTGCTTGTACTAATCTTTCTATATTATTCATAATTACCCTTTCACTTTTAAAACTTGTGTTCCTTGTTTACAATTTCCTTCTTGTAACATTTCAAAATCTACACCATTGGTAATCACAACTGCTGTTTCAATCGAACATCCTGCTTCTTTAATTTTATTTAAATCTGCTTTCATTAATAATTGACCGGCTTTGATTTGATCTCCTTGATGAACTTTCACTTCAAATGGTTCACCATTTAAAGTCACTGTATCTAAACCACAGTGAATTAATAATTCTTCACCATCTACTGATTTTAAACCTAAAGCATGTTTTGTTGGAAAAATCATCATTACTTCTCCATCAAATGGTGCAACAACATCACCATTTTCTGGTAACACCATAAATCCATCACCCATCATTTTTCCAGCAAATGTTGGATCAGAAATTTCACTAATATTTTTTACTTCACCTTGCATTGGTGATAAAACTACTTTTTCTACATGTTGACTTGCTTTTCCATTTTCTCTTTTAAATAAGATCACTGTCACAATAAATGAAACAACAAACGCTAAAACCATTCCAATTCCAAAGTTTAAATAACTTCCAACAGGGATTGATAAAAATCCTGGTATACCTGCTGCTCCTAAGGCATTTGATAAAACATGTGTTCCTGCAAGATATGCACTACCAACACCACTACCACACATTGCTCCAATAAATGGATATTTTAATTTTAAAGTAACTCCAAACATTGCTGGTTCAGTAATACCAAGTAAAGCTGAAACACCAGATGCTGAACAAATACTTTTTAATTTTTTATCTTTTGTTAGAGCTAATACCGCAAGTACAGCTGCCCCTTGAGCAACGTTAGACATTGATGCTGTTGGGAAGATAAATGATCCTCCTGTTGTTTGAATAGACGCTAATAATTGAGTTTCTACAGCAATAAAGCTATGATGCATTCCTGTTAAAACAATTGGTGCATAGAAGAATCCAAATAAACCACCACCAATAAATCCTAAAGTGTTATACATCCAAGAAATACCATCTGCTAAATAAATCCCTGCTTGTCTTAAAATAGGTCCTACACAAATAAATGTAATAAATCCTGTTACCAAAATAGATAACATTGGTGTTGTTAAATTATCTAACCATGTAGGTGTTACCTTATGTAATCTTTTTTCTATATTTGCAAGAATCCAAGAAACTCCTAAAACAGGTAAAACTGTTCCTTGATACCCTACTGCTTCAATTGTTAATCCAAAAATATTCCATGTTGGAACGTCAATTCCTGTTTTACCATAACTATAGGCATTTAATAAATCAGGATGTACCATGATCATTCCCATGGCAGCTCCTAAATAAGGATTTCCGCCAAATTTCTTAGTTGCACTAAATCCAATTAAAACAGGTAAAAATGTAAATGCTGCATTTGCAAAAACATTGATCATTGTTGCTAAATCTTTAAATTGTGGATAAACATCAATAATACTCTTACCTGCACCTACTAAACCTTGTGCTGTAAGGATATTGTTTAATCCCATTAATAACCCACCAGCAACGATAGCTGGAATAATTGGAACAAAGATATCTGATAATAATTTAACTGCTCTTTGTAATAAATTTCCTTCTTCTTTTTCTTCTACTTGTGGTGTTTCATTTTGAAAACCTAGAATAGAACATACTTCTTGACAAACTAAATTGACAAGACCTGATCCAAAAATAATTTGATATTGACCTTTAGCGTTAAATGTTCCTTTAACACCTTCAACATCTGTTACTGCATTTTCATTTACTAAAGTTTCATCTTTTAATGTTAATCGAAGTCTTGTGGCACAATGCATAGCATGAGTAATATTTTCTTTTCCACCAACGGCTTCAATCACATCTTTTGCTATTTGATTATAATTCATATTGTCCTCCTTATGTGGTACCGGTTCCTTACACTGATAATATAACTTATCTTGAAAGCGTTGTCAACACAAAATATGGTATCGGTACCATTTTTTTATAAAAAAACATAATTCCTTAAGAATTATGCTTTGAACAATTATTTTTTATAATCAACACTTCCACCTTCAATAAATTGATAATGAATTTTTTGAGTACTTTCAACAGACTCTTTTTTTATCAACTTTAATAAAGTTTTTCCTGCTAACATCCCCGCTTGTTCATTATCAAAGCGTATTGTACACAAAGAAGGAGTAATCAATTTTGATATTTCATATCCACCAAAACCTATTAAAGATACTGTTTGCGGAACTTGAACATGCGCTTCTTTTAATTCTTTAAACGAAGCAAGCGCAATATTATCGGTAGCACAAATAATCAATGATGGTAGTTCTCTATTTAAGATATCATGAACCACTCTTCGTGTTTTATCAAATGTAAAATCTGTTTCAACAACTTTTACATTTTCTATACCACTTTGTTTTAAACCATCTAAAACTCCTTTTTTTCTAATATAACCTACTGCTTCATCTTTAGCATTGACACCTAAATACATGATTTTTTGATGATTCATTTTTCCAGCATATCTTCCTACTTCAAATCCTGCTTCATAATCATCATTAATAATTGAATAACCATCTTTCATTTCTTGTCCTAAGACAACAAAAGGAATATCTAGTTTTTTAGCTAATGTATGATGTGCCATGGTAAGTTCAGTAGCAACTAAAACAATGCCATCAACATTCATATGCCATAATTTTTCAATTGCACTTAACTCTTCTAATTGACTATAATTTGTATCAATAATTAAAGGAGTATACCCTTCTTTTTTTAAATATTGATTTAAACTTGAAATCATTCTTGATGATGTTGTAGATGTAAGAGTTGGAGCAATAATTCCAATAATTTTAGTTTCTTTAGCTTTTAAACTTTGAGCAAAAGTATTGGGTTGATAATTATATTGATCTATAATTTTTTTTATTTTTAAACGTGTTTCTTCTTTGACATAGCCTCCATTAAAATAACGAGAAACAGTTGTTTTTCCAACACCCGCCATTTCAGCTATATCTTTCATTGTTAATTTTTTTTCTTTCATATAATCACCTTTGTCATTATAACAAAAAAAGTTTACTTTAAATAAAGTCACGTTCCTTTAACCAAGTTGTAATTCCATCATCATTAACATCTGGACATATTTCATCAGCCACAGCTTTTGCTTCAGGAACCGCATTATCCATTGCAACACCTGTTCCAACAGTTTCTAACATTTCTAAATCATTACGTCCATCTCCAAAAGCAATTGTATCTTTGATATCTTTATGAAGTGCTTCTACTAATTTTTGAATTCCTACAGCTTTAGAAACACCTTTTAATGTTAAATCAAACGAACATCCTGTTTGATGTCTTTGAATATCAAAATAAGGAGATAATGTTTCAACTAAAAGAGGAATATCTTCTTTAGAATTGACAACAATCATTCCAATATATGTTTCAATTTCTCGTGGATCAAAATCATCAATAATTGTTTCATCTTTCATTCCCCATACTCTAGCAAATTCTTTATGTTGTGGATCATTTTTATCCAATACATAAATATAATCGCTACTTTCAAAATAGAAACTAAAATGATGTTCTTTAGATAATTTAATTGTTTCTTCTATTGCTTTTGCTGGTACAACCGCTTTATAGATAGGTTCTCCTTTATATTCTACATAACCCCCATTACAAGTAACATATCCACTAAAAGGATAATCCATAACACCTTCTGTAATAAAGCATTTACATCTACCTGTAGCTAGAAATACATCATGACCATTTTGTTTTAATTGATCAAATGATTGTCTATTTACTTTTGATATTCCATAGAGTCCTTTATTACAATCTATTAATGTACCATCTATATCAAAGAAAAATAATTTAGACATTGTAACCTCCATAATATAAAAGACAAATGTGAATACATTTGTCTAGAATGTTTTTTCTAATGCTACTAAATCAATTTCCATAGGTGTTTGATTACCTAAGAAATCAATAAGTACTTTAGCTGTTTCTTTTTCAAAATCAATTGATTCAACAGTTCCACTTTTACCAGCAAATGGACCAGAAATAACATTTACTTCATCTCCAACAGCATAGTCAATTTCGATTGCTGAAGTACTAATTCCCATATTCTTTAAGATTGGATCTAATTCATGTTTTTGAAGTGGGAAAGGTTTTGCTCCTCCACCAGAAGAACCAATGAATCCTGAAACTCCTGAAGTGTTACGTACAACATACCAAGCTTCATCTGTCATAACCATTTCTACAAGAACATATCCAGGGAACATATTTGTTACTTTATTGATTTTTTTACCATCTTTGATAACTGTTTCTACATGTTCTGGGATAATGATGTTATAAAGACAATCTTGTAATCCCATTGATTCGATACGTTTTTCTAAGTTTTCTTTTACCTTATTTTCATGACCATTGTATGTACAAACAACATACCATTGTCTACCTTCATCATTCATTCCTGCCATAATTAATCCATCCCCAATGCTTTCAATATAAATGCAATAACGGCATCTCCACCAAAGAAGAATAACCCCATTACAAATGTAAATACTAATACTGTTACTGAATTATTAAATAATTCTTTTTTTGTTAACCAATGAACATTTTTAATTTCGGCTCTAATTCCTTTTAAATTAAACCATTCTCTAAACTTTAATTCATGTTCCACTTCTTCAACGACTTCTGTTTCCGCCTTTTTACCAAACACGACATGGCCTCCTTATTTTGTTTCTTTATGTAATGTATGTTTTCCACAACGCTTACAATACTTGTTTAATTCTAATCTTTTTACATTTAATCTTTTATTTTTAGTCATTGTGTAGTTTCTAGATAAACACTCACTACACACTAAAATGATTTTTTCTTTCATCTTATCAACTCATTTCTATGCCACTATAATTTAGCATAAAAGCTAGCTATAGTCAATCTTATTTAGATTTGTCCATCTTTTTTTGTAAGCGATATTTTGCATTATAAACACAACGAATATCGATTTTTAATAAATTTGCTATTTCCTTACTTTTATATCCTTTTAATAAATATTCAAATATTCTTCTTTCAAGTAAAGAACTTGATTTTTCTATTTTATCCAAATAATAATACTTATTTTCATTTAAGCGTAATTGCTGTTCAGGATGATTAGCTACTTTTCGATCAGCAATTACATTTTCTATTCGAGATTTACTACCATAAATTTCTTGATCTAAGGAAACAAAAGAGACTTTATTTCCTCTTTTAATCATTCTTTTTTGTAATCTCAATACATCATTAATGGCATATGAAAAATAAGTATGTATAGAAGCATTTTTATCATAGCGATATCGATCTATAATACTCATAAGAACGAGCATTGCTTCTTGACTATAATCCTCTACAGAAGTTAATGATGTTTCTCTACAATAACGTTTCACAAAAATTCTAATTTTATTTTTATACTCATCTAACAACAATTCATACGCTATCGAAGACCCTAAATGATATAAATACAATAATTCTTGTTCATTATACGCTATCATAGTTTGTCTCTCCTTTCTGCTATAAAGGATGACGTGAGTTATAGACTTGATATAAAAGAACAGATGCTGCTACTGATGCATTTAATGAGTTGACATGTCCAACCATCGGTAAAACAACATTAATATCACAACTTTTCTTTACCAATCTTGACATTCCAAAACCTTCTGAACCAATAACCAAAACTGTTGGCATATTGTAATCAACACTTCTATAATCTTGACTGTTTTCTAATTCACAACCAACAACCCAAAATGCCTTCTTTTTTAAATCTTCTAATGTTCTTGTTAAATTTGTTACTTGAGCTACTTTTACATGATGAATAGCTCCTGTTGAAACCTTAGCAACAGTTCCATTCAAACCAACACTTCTATTTTTTCCAATAATAACGCCATCAACACCAACAGCATCACATGTTCTTAAAATAGCTCCTAAATTATGAGGATCTTCTAATCCATCCAACATAAGTAATAAAGGTTGTTTATTTTCAGGAATATCTTTTAAAATCTCATCAATTGTATAATAACGATAATTTTCAATATAAGCCATTACACCTTGATGAACAACCTTTCCAACTTTCTTATCAAATTCTTTTTTGTCAACAAATTCTAATGGAATTTGATTTCTTTTACAAATATCAAAAATCTTAGGATCCTTATGTCCATTTAACATATAAATCTTATAAACACTTGCCCCCTTCAAAGCTTCCATGATAGGGTTTTTTCCATATATATATTGTTTCATATTTTTCTCCACTTTTTGTCTCAAATTTGTTTCAAATTTGTCTCATCTACATATCTTTTAAACTCATCAAATATTTCATTGATCCTATCTTTACATTCATTTAAATACAAATGTCCAATTAAACATTCAAAACCAGTTGAATAACGATGTTCCTTTGTATCTCTTTTAGAAGTTTTTGTATTTCTTCCTCTTTTAAAAATACCTACTTCTTCTTCAGTTAAAAAATTTATTTCTAATAAATGTAAAATAAATTTTTCATGAGATAAACTACTTACAAAATGAGTTGCTTCTTGACACAACTCATTTACTTTTTTTAATTCACTTTCTTTTACTAAATAATCTCTTACCAAAAGTTCTAAAACACTATCTCCTAAATATGCAAGAACTAAAGGATTAATAAAGTCTGGATTCATTAAATAATCCCCTTTTGAATTAATTCAGCACGATATTTATCTGCTTGTTCAAAATCTTTAACTGCTTTAGCATCTAACCATTTTGAATATAATTCTAATTCATCTTCATCTAATTGTTTTGGTTTAAAAACAAATCCAATGACATCTGTCATCTTAAGTAAAGTATTATATTCTTTTAAAATTAAAGCATTATCTTTTTCTTTAACACGCATTGCTTGATTTAATACTTTGACTTGATTTAATATTTCAGTTAAAGCTAAAGAAGTATTTAAATCATCAGCCAAAGCTTCTACCATATGATCAACAGTATCTTTATTGAATTCATCTCCATGAAGATGATTAACTTGTACATAAAGAGAAGTTTGTTTTAAAACATTTTCTACTTTCGCAACTTCTTTTTTTACACCTTCAATAATTTCATTTGTCATATTTAAAGGATTTCTATAATGACTTGATAACATAAACCATTTATAAACATTACATCCAAGTTCTACAATCAAATCTTTAGCCCAAACAACATTACCCAAAGATTTAGACATCTTTTCATTATTAATATTAATCATTTGATTATGCATCCATGTATCTGCAATAGGATGTCCATTTAAAGCTCTTGATTGAGCAATTTCATTTTCATGATGTGGGAATTTTAAATCTTGACCTCCACCATGAATATCAATACGTCCATTTTCAAAAATATCATTGATCATAACAACACATTCTGTATGCCATCCTGGTCTTCCTTTTGACCATGGACTATCAAATTGAATACCTTCATCTGTTTTCTTCCATAAAGCAAAATCAGTTGTTTCTTCCTTAACGCCTTTATCCTCTACACGTTCACTTGCTCCAGCAACAAGATCTTCAATCTTAATTCCAGATAATTCACCATACTCTTTAACTTTAGAAACTCTAAAATAAACATCTCCATCAACAACGTATGCATAACCCTTATCTACTAATTTTTGAATAAATGCAATGATTTGATCCATTGTTTCAGTAACTCTAGGTGCATAAGTAGGAAACTCTAAATTTAATCCTCTTCTTACATCTTCATATGCTTTAATATATTTATCAGTAAGTTCCTTTTCTGTAATTCCTTCTTGTTTAGCAGCTTTAATGATTTTATCATCTACATCTGTGAAGTTTGAAACAAAAGTTACTTTATTTCCTAAATATTCAAAAGTTCTTCTTAAAACATCAAAAACAATCATTGGTCTTGTATTTCCAATATGCACATAGTTATAAACAGTAGGACCACATACATAAATACTTACTTCACCTTCTTTTAAAGGTTTAAATTCTTCTTTTTTATTTGTAAGTGTATTAAATAATTTCATAACGTTCCTCCTCCAATAAAAAAAGCATTCACTATCTAGACACTTGCGTGCTCTTCCACCAGATAGACGATGCTTATCATGATCTTAACGCAATCAACGTTCTTTCTTTTCAAAAGACTCAAATAAGTGCATTTCTATTGAATCATTTAGACAATTTCCACCATCATGTCCTCTCTATAAAATATCAACAACATACTTCTCTTATTTATAATTTTTTTATTGACTTTATTCTATCACAAAATAATTATTTTACAATCCAGAAGACTTTGTAAATGATTCTAAATAAACAATCATTTTCTTTGAATTTTTCTTAAAATCTTTACGATTGGCCTCATAACCATAAACATACGTATTTCTATCATCAAAATAAACTAAATGAATAAATTTTAATCCTGTTTTTACATAACTACCTTTATACTCATAACATTTAAGTCCACTTTCTAAAGCAGGTCTTTTTACTCTTAACGATGTAACTCCAGAAGCTTCTAATTCACCCTTATAAAGTTCTGAAAGCTGATCTGTATCATTATCATATTCATTTTCTTCTACTTTATAAAATAATATTTGATTTTCTTTTGTAAAACGTGTAGTTCCATCATTTTGGCTACTTTCATTCAATTCAAAATCAGAAGGATAATAAAAAGAAACACCAACACCAGCTTCATATAAAACACCATCTTTATTTGCTGAAACAGTTGCATCTTTTTTTCCACAAGCAACCAATGATACAATGCAAGTAATAACAACCATTAATTTTATTATGCTCTTCATATCATCACCTCTTTTTATTATTTTACACGACTTTAACAACTTTGACAACCTTCGTAAAAGTCCATATTGTTCTTAAAAATATTCTTACAACAATTTAGATTATTTAAAAAGGAATCTTATTTATCTAAGATTCCTTAAAATAAACTTATTCAATTTTAAAGTAATGATGCAAATAAACGAATATATTGTTCTGCACTAGCATCCCAATCTAATTTTTCAGCCATTGCACGTTGCACCATTGCATCCCATGCATCTGGATAATCATAGAAAGTGTGTAATGCATAATCAATAGTATCCATCATTTCATGTGCATTATAGTTATAGAAACTAAATCCTGTTCCTGTTTGTTCAAACTCATTATATGGTTGCACACTATCAGCTAAACCACCTGTTTCTCTAACAATAGGAATTGTTCCATATTTCAATGACATCATTTGTGATAAACCACAAGGTTCAAATAATGATGGCATTAAGAACATATCACACCCTGCATAAATACGATTTGATAATACAAAGTCATATTTACATTGGAATGACACTTTATCTTGATGAGCCCATGCTGCACCTTTTAATGCATCTTCATACATACGATCTCCTGAACCTAAGATAACAATTTGAACTCGTCTTTGACACATTGCTTCAAATTGATTAATAATCAAATCTAATCCTTTTTGTTCAGTTAATCTTGTTACGATACCGATTAAAGCAACTTCTGGATCTTCTGGTAATCCAACTTGTCTTTGTAATGCTAATTTATTTTCCAACTTACCATTTTTAACTGAACGAGCTGAATATTTTTTAACGATTGTTTGATCTTTACTTGGATTAATAACATCATAATCAACACCATTTAAAATACCATATAAATCATGTTTTCTCATTTCAAGAATAGATTGTAATCCTTCACCATATTGATCAGTTAAAATTTCTTTAGCGTAAGTCGGAGACACTGTCGTAATAACATCACTGTAGAAAATTGCTGCTTTCATCATATTTAAACATCCATCATTACGACAGTTCCCGTTATAATATAAATAACTATCTAACGCAAAGTATTCTTCCAATAATTTTGGATCAGCTTTTCCTTGGAACAAAATATTATGAATTGTGAATACAATTTTAATATTTTGATAATAATCATAATAACAATATCTTTCTTTATAAAGCATTGCAATCATTGCTGTTTGCCAATCATGCAAATGAAGAACATCCGGCTTAATATCAAGATGAGAAATCAATTCAAGAACTGCAAAATCAAAATATGCAAATCTTTCATAATCATCATCATAGCCATACAAACCAGGTCTTCTAAAATATTGTTCATTATCAATAAAATAGAAACGTACCCCGTCTAATTCATAAGTAAACACACCACAATATACTTTTCGCCATCCTACCCAAATATCAAAACTAGTGACATATTCAATTTCATCAGCCAATTTCATATCTTGATACTTTGGCAGCACTACAATACTTTCAACACCTTTCTTTACCATCTCTTTTGGTAAAGAACCTAGGACATCTGCAAGCCCACCCGATTTGATAAACGGCGTCGCTTCAGATGTTGCAAATAAAACTCGCATTAAACCACATCTCCTTCTTTAATATACAATGGCGTAGTTGCATCACCTTTTAAATTCAATTGCCGTTGTACTTTAGAAGTCTTATCCATAATTACATTTTCTAGATGCGCTCCTGGATTAACCACTGAACCTGAGAATAGAATACAATTTTTTACTACTGCACCGGTCCCAATTACTACATCACGTCCAATTATGCTATTTTCCACCGTCCCATTGATCATTGCTCCATTTGCAACAAATGATCTTGTTACATCTGATTCTGTTAAATATTTTGCTGGAGGTGTATCATTTGTGATTGTGTAAATCGGCCAGTTGCTTTTAAATACTGCTGATGACACATCTAAATCTAAGAACTCTAATGAATATTTATAATAATGTTCTAATGAATCAATGCAGCGTGCATAACCTTTATATTCATAAGCATTAATTTGTTTTTCATCACATAAATAACCCAGTACATCTTTTAAACTAAAGAATGAACTGATTTTTTGCGCCTGCTTCATTACTTTTAATAAAGTTTTTGTATTAATTACATAAGTTTCTAATGAAATACTACGATCTTTACGACTACCCTTATTACGTTCTACAGCCGTTACAACTTTATCTTTGATCGTTAAGCAATCACATCCAATATATGCTTCATTAGCATCATGAACTTTCTTATATACCATTGTAATTTCAGCACCGGTTTTTTCGTGATTTTCAATTACATCTTCATAATCCATTGTTGTTATGATATGTGCTGGAGCAATCACAACATAATCAGCCTTATTAGCTTCTAAAAAAGCGATATTTTCAATTAAATTATTAATATCATGATTATAATTAGGGTTATTGGCGTATTTTTCATTATATAATAATGAAACCCCACCAGCTTTAGAGTTAAAGTTCCAAGAATCACCATTACCTAAGTGTTTAAATAATGATCTTGGTTTTTTTTGAATCAATACTCCGACTGCATCAATTGTTGAATTTGACATATTAGATAATACGAAATCAATCAATGCATAACGTCCTAAAAAACTAACAGACGCTACTGGTCTTCTCTCTGTAAGACCGACAAAATCTACATCTGAGTGTAAATTAACTATACCAATTGCTTTTACCATCTCTATTTCCTCCCCTACTTATTATCACTAACCAAAGCGACTTCTTTAGCTTCTTTGTTGATCTTAGTTTTTGCACGAATAACTACACCTTCATCAACAATTGCTTTATACACTTCAGCGCCTTCTTCAACTAATACCCCTGGCATTAATACTGAATCAATAACTTTAGCCCCTTCACCAACATTAACGTTGTTGAATAAAACTGATCCTTCAACATTACCATTAACTAAACATCCTTGTGTAATCAAAGAATTTTTAACTTTAGCTTGATCCCCGATAATTTGTGGTTTTCCTAAAGTATCTTCAGTATAGATCTTCCAATCTTTCTTGATGTTATATAAATCAAGATCTTTATCTTTTAACAAGTCCATGTTAGCCTGCCATAAGCTTTCAACAGTTCCAACATCTTTCCAATATCCATCAAATTCATAAGCATATAATTTCTTGTTATCATTTAACATGTCAGGAATAATGTTCATTCCAAAATCATGTTTACTATCTTCTTTCTTTGCATCAGCAATCAAATATTTTCGCAATTCTTTATAAGTAAAAATATAAATTCCCATTGAAGCTAATGTAGATTTAGGATGTTCAGGTTTTTCTTCAAATTCATAAATACTTCCATCTTCATTAGTGTTCATGATCCCAAATCGACTTGCTTCTTTCATTGATACATTCAACACTGCAATAGTTGCATCAGCCTTACGCTGTTTATGTGCTGTTAACATTTTATCATAATCCATTTTATAAATATGGTCACCAGATAAAATCAAAACAT
>OLOD01000187.1_pt1 | contig 49300 bp, 45 predicted proteins | sample 1671921 | NCBI WGS metagenome assembly OLOD01 (sample SAMEA3136626, study PRJEB25190) | human gut metagenome | biome: human gut; feature: human-associated habitat; material: faeces | place: Austria | collected 2013
CACGTAAAAACGAGATGATGAACAACTTCCTTCTTCCGGGACTTCAGGATCTCTGTGTATCCAGAACTTCCTTCAAATGGGGTATTCCGGTAGATTTCGATCCGAAACACGTTGTTTATGTATGGCTGGATGCTCTGACAAACTATATCACAGGAATCGGATATGACTGCGATGGCGAAAGCTCCGAACAGTTCAACAAACTGTGGCCGGCAGACCTTCATCTGATCGGTAAAGATATCATCCGTTTCCATACTATTTACTGGCCGATCTTCCTGATGTCACTTGACCTGCCGCTTCCGAAACAGGTATTTGGGCATCCGTGGCTGCTTCAGGGCGATGGCAAGATGAGTAAATCCAAAGGAAATGTTATTTATGCAGATGAACTTGTAGATTTCTTTGGTGTAGATGCTGTCCGTTATTTCGTACTTCATGAAATGCCGTTTGAAAATGATGGTGTGATCACATGGGAACTGATGGTAGAAAGACTGAATTCCGAGCTTGCAAACACTCTCGGAAACCTTGTAAACCGTACCATCTCCATGTCAAATAAATACTTTGGCGGCGTGGTAGAAAACAAAGGTGTCGTTGAACCGGTTGATGAAGATCTCAAAGCATTTGCACTGGCTGTTCCGGGCAAAGTTGCTGAGAAGATGGACAAACTGCGTGTCGCAGATGCAATGACAGAAGTCTTTACTCTGTTCAAACGTCTGAACAAATATATTGACGAAACTATGCCATGGGCACTTGCAAAAGATGAAGCAAAGAAAGACCGTCTGGCAACAGTTCTCTACAATCTGGTCGAAGGAATCACAATGGGTGCAACTCTTCTGGAATCCTTCATGCCGGAGACAACAGAGCGCATCCTTGCTCAGTTAAATGCAGAAAAACGTACTCTTGAAGACCTTAAGACCTTCGGACTCTATCCGTCAGGAAACAAAGTAACAGAGAAACCGGAGATCCTGTTTGCGCGTCTTGACCTCAAAGAAGTGCTTGCAAAAGTAGAAGAACTTCATCCAAAGAAAGCAGAACCGGTTGAAGAGAAAAAAGAAGAAAATGTGATTGATATTGAAGCAAAACCAGAGATCACATTTGACGATTTTGGGAAACTTCAGTTCCAGGTTGGGGAGATCATTGCCTGTGAAGAAGTGAAGAAATCCCGTAAACTTCTCTGTTCTCAGGTCAAGATCGGAAGTCAGGTACGTCAGATCGTATCCGGAATTAAATCTCATTACAGTGCAGAAGAGATGGTTGGAAAGAAAGTTATGGTCGTTACGAACCTGAAACCAGCCAAACTTGCCGGAATCCTCAGTGAAGGAATGATTCTCTGTGCAGAAGATGCAGATGGAAATCTTTCTCTGATGGTGCCGGAAAAAGAAATGCCGGCAGGAGCAGAAATCTGCTAAATATAAGATAGCATTTGAATAGTTAGTGTAAATAAAATTATAGTAACTGAAAGTCTGATCCCCTGTGTATCGTGAAAGCGAACACGGGGGATTTGTTTTTGTATTATACTTGCGAAGCAATATGGTTTATGGGTATACTGTAGATAATTAATATTGCAGATAACAGTCAGGCGTAAGATCAGACATGTGTCCAAAATAATCTGCGTAAGATTTCAGGGAGGAAAAAGCCATGGAAAATGGACTTACACATTTTGATAAAGAAGGAAATGCAGTGATGGTGGATGTTTCCGGAAAGAATGTTACTTATCGGACTGCACTGGCAACCGGATATATTGCGGTAGGTCCGGAGATCATGGCATGCGTTACGGAGGGAAATGTCAAAAAAGGCGATGTCCTTGGCGTGGCGAGGGTGGCTGGAATCATGGGCGTGAAAAAAACATCTGAATTGATTCCCATGTGTCATCCGCTTCCGATTCAGAAATGTGCGATCGATTATGAACTGGATCAGGAAAAGAACCGGATACATGTTTTATGTACCGTAAAAACGGAGGGAAAGACAGGTGTGGAAATGGAGGCCCTGACTGGTGTTCAGGTAACGCTTCTGACAATTTATGACATGTGCAAGGCCATCGACAAACACATGGTTATGTCAGAGATTCATCTGATAGAAAAAACAGGAGGAAAGAGCGGAGATTTTCGTTTTGAGGAAGAACAATGATTGACCGTTGTGGGAGAAATATAGATTATCTCCGGATTTCCGTGACAGACCGTTGTAATCTCCGGTGTATTTATTGTATGCCGGAGGAGGGAATCCGGCTGACAGAGCGAGAAAAAATCTTGCAGGAGCCGGAGATCATTCGCGTATGCAAAGTGATGGCGGAACTTGGAATCACAAAAATTAAGATTACCGGAGGGGAACCATTAGTGCGTTCGCGGATTCCGGAACTGATTTACCAGATAAAGGAAATCTCAGGGATTGAGAAGGTCACACTGACGACAAATGGAATCCTTCTGAAAGGACAGATGAAGGCACTCGCAGAATCCGGGCTGGACAGTCTGAACATCAGCCTTGATACTCTGGACAGAGAATGTTTCTGCAAAATTACCCGAAGGGATCTTTTGGATGGAACACTTGATGGAATCAAAGAGGCAATGAAATATCCGGAAGTACAGTTAAAGATCAATTGTGTTCCACTGGGATTGGAAGAACAGGATCTTTGTGGGATAGCAGAGTTTGCACGTAAAAATCCGGTTCATGTACGTTTTATTGAAATGATGCCGATTGGATATGGAAGTTCTTTTGCAGGAATGACACAGGAAAAGATTATGAATTTGGTGGAACAGAAATTTGGAAAAATGATTCCATATAATGGAAAACCTCTTGGAAATGGGCCATGTACGTATTATACTGTTGATGGATTTGAGGGAAAAATTGGGTTTATCAGCGCAATCAGCCATAAATTCTGCAGCCAGTGTAATCGTATACGGCTTACGTCACAGGGATATCTGAAAACCTGTCTGCAATATACGGCGGGACGTGATCTGCGTGCCGTTCTCAGAAACGGAGGAACAGATGAGGAGCTGAAGGACAGGATCAGAGCCGCACTGGCAGAAAAACCGGATGGCCATCATTTCAGAGAAAAAGCAAAAGAAGACGATACAGAGAGTTTGTGCATGTCACAGATAGGAGGATAATATGAAACGCGCAGCAATTATAACAGCAAGTGATTCCGGATACAGGGGAGAACGGGAAGATTTAAGCGGGCCCGCGATCAGGGAGATTCTGGAAAGAGAAGGATATGAAGTGATTTCCATGGATATCCTTCCGGATGATCAGGTAATGCTTGCAGGTAAATTGCAGGAAATAGCAGATTCAGAAAAAGCAGAATTGATTTTGACGACAGGTGGAACTGGTTTTTCTGAGAGAGATGTAACGCCGGAAGCAACAGAGGAAGTCATTGAACGTAAGGTTCCGGGAATTCCGGAAGCGATTCGTGCTTATAGTATGACGATCACAAAGCGTGCAATGTTGAGCCGTGCAACTGCAGGAATTCGAGGAAAGACACTGATCATCAATCTGCCGGGAAGTCCAAAGGCAGTGCGGGAAAGTCTGGAATATATCATTGATGCACTGGGACATGGAATAGAGATCCTTACGGGCGAAGCCGGTAATTGTGCACGAAAATAATAATATAGAAAAATACAGATGACCAGTCCAGGACTGGTCAATTGTAATATAGGAGAATTTGATTATGGGTAAAGTGATCGCAGTCTGTATCAGTGAAAAAAAGGGGACGCAGAAACATCCGGTAGAGGAAGCAGAATTTGTAGAGGACTGGGGAATTAAAAATGATGCACATGCAGGCAAATGGCATCGACAGGTCAGCCTTCTGTCTTATGAAAAAATAAAAGCTTTTCGTGCGAGAGGTGCCGAAGTAGAGGATGGAGCGTTTGGAGAAAATCTTGTAGTGCAGGGGTTTGATTTTTCATCACTTCCGGTTGGAACCAGATTTCGTTGTGGAGAAGTTGTTCTGGAAATGACGCAGATTGGTAAGGAATGCCATCATGGATGTGCAATCTTTCAGAAGATGGGGGATTGTATTATGCCGCGAGAGGGTGTTTTTACAAGAGTTCTGCATGGAGGAAGCATCCGTGCGGGAATGGAGTTTGAACAGATTGACGGAGTAAACAGAGATGAGAGTTTATGATTGAGGAGCGGAAAGACGGATGGAAACACATATGATTTTTGAGACACATGCACATTATGATGATGAGGCTTTTGAACAGGACAGAGAGGCATTATTGAATTCTATGGAAGCACATGGAATTGGACATATTGTAAATGCATGTGCATCGATCGAGAGTCTGAAAGCGACAGAAGAACTGATGGAAAAATATCCCTTTGTCTATGGCGCCTTTGGAATTCACCCGGATGATGCAGAAAAGATGACAGAGGATACATTGAAGGAGATCCGTCGTCTGTGCCATCTGCCAAAGGCAGTTGCGATCGGAGAGATTGGATTGGATTATTACTGGCATAAAGAAGAACGGGAACATGAGATTCAGAAGAAGATGTTTCGCGCACAGATGGAGATTGCCAGAGAGGAAAAAATGCCGTTTATGATCCACAGCAGGGATGCAGCCAGGGATACGCTGGAGCTGGTGAAGGAATGCATGAAAGAGGGAATGCATGGAGGGATTATCCATTGTTTTTCTTATGGAAAGGAAATGGCAAGGGAATACCTGAATATGGGACTTTATCTTGGAATTGGCGGAGTTGTGACGTTTAAGAATGCGAAGAAGCTGAAGGAAGTGGTGGAGTATGCGCCGCTTGAGCAGCTTGTGTTGGAGACGGACAGTCCGTACTTAAGTCCGGAGCCGAATCGTGGTAAAAGAAACAGTTCGCTGAATCTTCCGTATGTGGCAGCGATGATCGCGGAGCTGAAAGGAATCAGCGGCGAAGAAGTGATCGCTGTGACAGAGGAGAATGCAAAGCGGCTTTTGTTCCGGAAGTGAGAAAGAACTAAAAAATATAATTAAAACTCCTGCTATGTATTCAGCAATAGACAATTCAGAAATTCAGAAGTACTAGCAAGAAAAAATATTATTAAAAGCGTATCAAAAAATGATGAACTCGCTACGCTCAGACAGCATCATTTTTTGATACAACATAATATTTTGTCTTTAAGTACTTCTGCAAATTTCTTCAGGCGTCTATTTGCCCGAATACATAGCAGGAGTTTTATTTTACAACATTGTAATTTTTTCTCAGCTTCCGGAACAGGTGGTGAGCCTGGACCGGAAGAAGGTAGGTGTTAGTATTCAGAGTCGTCTGAATAGTCGGAGTCATCACTGTAATCAGACTCATCGCTGTAGTCGGATCCATCGGAGTCATCTGATGAGTCACTGTAATCGTAGTCGTCAGACGAGTCGGAACTATCATCAGAACTGTCTGAGGAGTCATCAGAGCTGTCGGAGTTATCGGCAGCGGTATCATCCTGGGCGTTGGCTGCACTTACAGACCAGGTATCGTCTACGTATTCTCCATTGGAGTTTACCATATCGCCGTCGGAGTTGAAGGTTACATCAAGGAGATCGGTGTTGGTGGAAGGTTTTACGCTCAGGGACATGATTTCTTTAAAGCGGGCCTGGAGATTGGCAAGTGTAAAGGAATCATCTCCAAGGATTGTTCGTACTTCATGCTGTGAAGCAAGTTCTTCGGTGTAATCGGACAGCATGTACGGACTGAATACGCCGGCATCTTTGTTGTAATGCATTACCATTGGCTTTACTTCAGGATCCAGGATTTCTACGGTTGTTTTTCCGTTCTGGACGGTTTTCTGGATAGTGAAGCAGCCCATTCCTTCGAGAAGTGCATCAAAGGACTCCTGAGTAGATACGAAGTTTCCGAGTGAATAGAAGATCAGCATACTGTGGCCTTCTTTATCAGACATAGTTCCGTATGGCTGAAGGGTATGCGGATGACCGCCGATCACAACGTCAACACCCTGCTGCATAAGGAAGGTTGCCCATTCTTTTTCGTATTCAGTAGGCATTGGTTCCATTTCTTTGCCCCAGTGAGCGACAAAGATCAATACATCGCTGTTTTCTTTGGCTTTCTGGATCATGGAAGCTACTTTGTCTTTTTCAAAGATGTCGATCATGTATTCTTTGCCTTCGCCGGCACCGGAATTGTTGGTACCATATGTATAATCAAGGAAAGAAATCTTAATACCGTTTACCTCCAGCACTTTGACGGAATTTGCATCTTCTTCTGTCTCATGGATTCCGAGAACCGGTACATCCGGATGGCTGGTTTTCCAGTAATTCAGTGTCTGTGCCATATAGTCATATCCGTAGTCATCGATATGATTGGTTGCAGACTCGATTACATCGAATCCTGCATTGACCAGTGCATCACCAACTTCCGTCGGAGTTGCAAAGGATGGATAACCACTGACAGCATCATGGTCTGTTGTAAAGACGGTTTCCTGGTCTACCATGGCAATATCGGCAGCCTGGATCTCATCTTTGACATTTTCGTAAATTTTGTCATAGTTCCATGTACCAGAGTCGGATTTGCCGGATTCAATCAGTGAATCATGAAAGAGATTGTCACCGACTGCGACAACAGTTGCAGTGGAAATTTCCGGAGCTTTGGCAGCTGCCTCGGCTTCTTCCTTTTGCTTGGCTGCTTCTTTTGCAGCCTGGTCTGCAGGTTTCTGGATCAGTTGATAATCAAGCTGGTGAAAAACAAGAACCAGAAGGAGCATGACTACAATGGAACAGATCAGGCCAATGCGGGAATTGATCTGTTCTTTCAGGTTTAAGGGGATGTTTTTGTTTTTTTTCATAATAAATTCCTTTGTGTATTTTGTGAGACCTAAAAAAAGTCTGTTTATGTTCAATTCACCATTATAGCAAATAGATTACTTTAAAGAAAGAATTAAGTAAAAAAAATAAGTGTAAAAATACTTTGTGCTTCAAATAAAGATACGCTATAATAAAAAATAACGAATACAGAGAGACTGCGCCCAGGGGTCAGGAAGCGGAGGAGAGACGCATGAATTCATATGAAACAGTGAATAATATTCTGGTGAGGTTGTTTAAAGATATTCTTGATATTGAAGAACGAGCACTGATCACATCAGAATATAAAGATATATCAGTAAATGATATGCATATTATGGAAGCAATCGGTATACAGGAATCCAAGAATATGTCTACAGTGGCCAAAACAATGTCTGTTACGGTGGGAACACTGACGATTGCAATCAACCATCTTGTGAAAAAAGGCTATGTAGAACGAACCAGAAGTGAAGAGGACAGGAGAGTTGTCCTGGTTTCTCTTTCAGAAAAAGGAGAAAAAGCTTATCTTCATCATAAAATCTTTCATGAGAAGATGGTCATGGCAGTGCTTGACAGCCTGAATCCGCAGGAAACCAAGGATTTAACGAAAGCATTGCTGAAACTGCAGAGATTTTTTGATGATTATGGAAAAGAGTAGGAGGTGCAAATAGCTGCACCTCCTTTTTGTATCTGAATTTACAGCGGCAGAATGGCCGTTTTCTTTGATTGTCAGTTTTTGGAGATGTTTCTGCATGTATTTTTGCAGTACTGGAAACTGGACAGGACCGATTTCAAGAAGATATTGGTGAAAAGCTTTTGGATTAAAGTTGTTGCCGAGTACAGTTTGCCATTCTGTCTTCAGATCAAGAAAACAGAGGTATCCCCAGCAGTATTTCAGATAATTGGCGGGCGTTTCCACGATATACTGGTAGATCTCAGATATTGCATTTGTATTTGTGATTCCAAAAAGTTTCAGCAATCTGGCGGCTTCGTCCTGACTCCAGCCATAATAATGGATGCCGATGTCCAGAAGGGAATAGATGCACAGATTAATACTGCGGTTCAGCCAGGTAAGACAGACATAGTCAGAGCCATCATTATCATCCAGATAATTGGAAGCATACTGATATCCATAAGATTCTATATAAGTTGCCCAGCCTTCGATGTAGCCGCTGGAGGTGATCAGATAGCGGATATCAGAAGGTTCTGTGTTTCCAAAGAAGATAGTCTGATACAGATGTCCTGGAAATCCCTCATGAGACAAAGTTGTAAAAAGTTCCAGGTTACTGCGCTGGTCTGAAGGATTAATATAGATGATATTGGGTGTTCGGGTGTCAAGCGGAGGAGTCAGATAGAAAGCCGGACTCAGGTATTCCTGCATGGATCTATGTACATAGCGTACGGTGTAGTCTGTCTCTGGCAGAGCCGGAAAATCTTTACCAGTTTTTTGGCAGAGAGCAGTGAGAATGTCCTGTGGTTCCATTTCGGGAAGGTCGAAATGGCTGTTCAATTTGCGAAGCAGAGAAGGATTTTGCTTCAGAATTTTCTGTGCATTGTTCATATCAGCTGCAATCTGCCCGGCAAGTCGTTTCTGCATTTCTCTGACTGGTGTATAGGAGCCGGTCTGGCTCTTTATCAGATATTCATAATATTTTTTTCCTCCATTTAAGTGTGCAAGTCCCTGACTTGGGCGGCCGGTGCCACGGAGGGACTGCAGACCAAGAATCAGATTCTGATAGGCAGGAATTACCTTGTTCAGAAGAATCTGTTTATGTTTTTGGATGAGAATATCCTGTTCTTTTTGAGGAAGTTTTCCGAAAGATTTCAATTTTTCGGCGAAAATATCCAGCATATAATTGGAATCGGGCTCCTTGATAAAGCTACGGCATTGGTCCAGAACACGGTCCAGTGTTGTATCACTCATAAAATATCCCTGCTGTGATTTTTCCTGTTCAAAAGCAAGAATGCTTTCAAAATATGGTTCTACAGAGACAAGAAGGTTCAGATAGTCTGCGATATCCTGCTTCTGATAGAAGGCATATTCGGCGAGCAGGACGGGAAGTTGGGCCTGAATTCCAAGACTGGGACTTAAAGGTTCATAAAGGATGGAATAGTCCTGATAGTCAGCCTGTGTTTTGTAATACAGAAGAAGCATGTCGAGTGTGGGCCGGTTGGATTCAGAAAGACCGGAGGCTTTGAATGTCTGAAGCTTTTTGAGCGTTTGGGATGTAAAATCTTCTGCTTCAGAGGAGGTATTGGAAAGGGAGGCAGAAGATGTGTCTGTTAATTGTGAAGAAGGCAGAGAAATTGTACCAAGTGTAGCTTTGGGGCGTTGTATCCCTTTCTTTTCCGGATAAGCCAGTGAATAATGAAGGTTCAGCATATTGCCGGAAACTTCTTTTTGAAAAAGTTCTTCTGTAAATTGCTCAAAACGACTGTCTGCGGAGAGCAGGTGTGTGTTTGCCCAGCCAAGGACAGTTCCAAGCAGAAAAACGAGACACAACGTGCCTGCAATCAGAATACGGGATGTTGGTCTGTGGAAAGATAACTTCATAAAGACCTCGAAGGAGTGCTTTTTACTATCTTATTGGAAAAAAAACGATTGTATGCTAAACTGATAGGCAGCAGCTGTGAGTGAACAGCAACGTAGAAAGTGAGGCGGAAGCTGATGGAAAATAATATATATGATCTGGCAATTCTTGGTGCAGGGCCGGCAGGAATCTGTGCTGCAATCTATGCCACAAGAGCAAAGTTAAATACAATCTGGCTGGACAGAAAATTTGTGCAGGGCGGACAGATCGTGGACACATATGAAGTAGACAATTATCCGGGACTTCCTGGAATCACCGGACTGGATCTGGGTGAGGCGATGGCAGGCCATGCAGAAAAACTTGGACTGAAACCAAAGAGAGAGCCAGTTCTTTCTGTTACAGACGAGGGAGAGATCAAGGTGATCCGGACCAAAAAGAATGAATATCATGCAAGGGCGGTAATCATAGCCTGTGGAGCGACACACCGTCATCTTGGAATTCCCGGAGAGGAAGAACTGGGTGGTATGGGAGTTTCCTATTGTGCAACCTGTGATGCGGCCTTTTTCCAGGAAGGGACAGTTGCAGTAGTAGGAGGCGGAAATGTGGCTGTGGAAGATGCAATTCTTCTTTCCCGGACTTGCAAGAAAGTTTATCTGGTACACAGACGTGATGAACTTCGTGCGGAAAAAATTCTTCAGGACAGTCTGTTTGGCTGTCATAATGTTGAACTGGTGTGGGACAGTGTACCGGTATCTGTGGAAGGTGAGGACAAAGTGACGGCACTGAAAGTACGAAATGTAAAAACGGATGAGGAAAAGGAAATTTCGGTGGATGGAGTGTTTATTGCAGTAGGAATCGTGCCGGGAAGTGGAAAGTTCAAAGATCTTGTGAAGATGGATGAAAGCGGCTATATCATTGCTGGAGAAGATGGCGTGACAAGTACACCGGGCATCTTTGCCGCCGGCGATATCCGAACCAAGAATCTGCGTCAGGTAGTAACTGCAGTGGCAGATGGAGCCAATGCAGTGGCATCTGTTCAGCGCTATTTGATGGAGTATTAAAGCGTAAATAAAGAAAAATTTGACAAATCTATTACAATTGTGTTAAGATACATAACTGTTGCGCGTAAATTATGTATTTAACAAACGCAAAGGAGTAATAGATGAAGAAAAAAATAACAGCAATGTTATTGGCAATATGTTGTATCAGCAGTACATGGACCGTTTATGCAGATGATTTTTCCAGTGGTTCATCGGAGGTTGAGATTGAGATCACAGAAGATGAGGATGCGGATGTGGACGATGTTGAGATCACAGAAGACGCAGATGCAAATGATGAAATGTTTTCTGACGGGACAGAAAGCAGTACTTCCGGTGGGGATATCAGTGCAATGGCTAATCAGATCGTAGCGCGGGCAGAGATACAGGCACAGGAATATCAGCAGCTGAAAAAAGAAGCAAAGAAATATGCAGATGCACAGGAAGTGGCAAGACGTGCGCAGGAGATCAAAGAAGAAACTGCCCGTATTCGTAAGCAGGCATTAAAGGAGGCTGCACGAAGAAAAGAAGAAAAGCGTGTGGCGAATCGCCAGGCAGTCGCGGATTTTGCAGTACAGTTTGTTGGCAATCCATATGTATGGGGCGGAACAAGCCTCACGAACGGTGCAGACTGCTCTGGATTCGTGATGTCTGTATTTGCAAACTTTGGCTATGAGCTACCGCGAGTGGCAGCAGCTCAGTACAGTGCATCCCAGAAGAGAGATCTGAGCCAGATGGAAGTCGGAGATCTTGTCTTTTATGGCAGTGGAATTTCTCATGTAGCCCTGTATATTGGAGATGGCAAAGTCGTACATGCGCTGAACTCCAATAAAGGGATTGTAATCACAGATTATAATTACGATACACCGGTTGGTGTTGGAAGTTATATGGAATAAAATCAAAGAGTTATAGTTCTACGCAATTTGTAGAACTGTGACTCTTTTCTTTTGGCAAAAATTGTCGAAGAAAGAGGGGTATTTAGCAAATTGCACAAAGGTTGTCGAATAATGGGGGAAAATGTGGATAACGCGAAAAATGGTGTAAAAGTTATCCACATCTTGGAAAGGTTGAAAAATCGAGATATTTGAGTTATACACAAAGTTATCCACATTATCCACAAAAAATTAATGTGGAATAAGAGATTTACATAAATAAATAAAAAACAAATGTTTTGGTTAATAATGATGAAATTAAGAAATTCGACAAAAAAATAAAAAAATCTATTGACTTTTTCATAGTGAAAATATTAAAGAATTTTGCATTCAAAAGAAAAATTTTAAACTTTCAAAGAACAATTATCTGACAATAATGCGGGCCGTATATAGGTATGATTTGCTGCCCGGGACAAAAAAAGCAGGAGGGGATCACCCCTTCTGCTTCATTCGTTTAATAACTTTCAGGCGAGTAAATTCCTCACGCTCTTTTTCCTCAAGTGCATTCTGGATGTCCTTGGTAAGTGCTTCATAACGAGGAATCGTAATATTCTTGAGAGCATTTGCTCTTTTCTGTGTTTTTTTGATGTTTGCAGCCAGACGGATCGCGGCATTTTCGATACCGGCGAGCTGGATAGAGAGCTCTTTTACCTTTTCGAAGGCAGCTTTTGCCTGATCAAGAGAAACTCTGGTGCTGTAGTAAGCATAGGTAGGCGTGTTTGTCAGTTGTTTGTCATATTCAACCAGAGGAATTTCAGTTCCCATAACGCTGCGTGTCTTGATCCTCACAGAATCTTCCACAGGGACAGTATAAGAAACCTGCTGTACAAATGCGATTCCAAGCTCCATATTGGCTTTCTGGAGCGCTGCATAGGCAGTACGGAAGGTTTCATCAATCTGAGCCTGTATATCCTTGGCTTGGTCAATCAGTTCCATCATTTCACGGATCAGGATGTTTCGTTTCTTGTCCATCAGCTCAAATCCCTGACGGGAAAGAGCCAGAGAATTTTTGGCAAGTATCAGATTACCCTTGGTGGGGAAGGTATTCGGATCCATAAACAGTCACCTCCCCTTAGCGAACAGTCTCTTTATAGTACTTGTTCAGGATTTTTGTATCGATTCGGTCGAGTTCTTCTTTTGGAAGAAGTCCCAGAAGCTCCCAGCCCTTATCAAGTGTTTCGGTGATACTTCTGTTTTCTGTTTCGCTCTGTCCGACAAATTCTGCTTCAAATGCTTTACCGAAGACAAGGTAACGTTTGTCAATCGGGGAAAGTTCATCTTCACCGATAACGGAAGCCAGAGCTCTTGCATCGCCTACTTTTGCATAGCAGGAGAAGAGCTGGTTTGCAACGTCCTGATGATCTTCTCTGGTGAAGCCTTCTCCAATACCATCCTTCATCAGACGGGACAGAGATGGAAGTACGTTGATCGGCGGATAGATTGCCTGGCCATGCAGCTGGCGGTCCAGAACGATCTGACCTTCGGTGATATATCCGGTAAGGTCAGGAATCGGATGCGTAATATCATCGTTCGGCATGGTCAGGATCGGAATCTGTGTGACAGAACCGGTGCCGCCCTGTACGATACCGGCACGCTCATAAAGAGTAGCCAGTTCACTGTACAGATATCCAGGATAACCTTTACGGGAAGGAATCTCGCCCTTGGAGGAGGAAACCTCTCGCATAGCCTCGCAGAAGGAGGTGATATCTGTCAGAATGACCAGGATATGCATGCCTTTTTCAAATGCCAGATACTCTGCAGCGGTAAGTGCGATCTTTGGTGTCAGCAGTCGTTCAACGACCGGGTCGTTTGCCAGGTTCAGGAACATGACAACGTGATCAGAAGCACCGCTTTCTTCGAAAGTACGGCGGAAAAATTCTGCAACATCGTATTTAACACCCATAGCTGCAAAAACGATTGCAAAGTTTTCATCGGAATCACCGCCCAGAGAAGCCTGCTGTACGATCTGTGCAGCCAGCTTGTCATGTGGAAGACCATTTCCGGAAAAGATTGGAAGTTTCTGACCACGGATTAGAGTAGTCAGACCATCAATTGCAGAAATACCGGTATTGATATAGTTTCGTGGATATTCTCGCGTGACCGGATTCAGCGGAAGACCGTTGATATTAAGGTTAACCTCCGGAGTTATCGCACCGAGTCCGTCGATCGGCTGACCAATACCGTTGAAGGTACGGCCGAGGATTTCCGGTGAAAGACCGATCTCCATCGGATGTCCGGTGAGTCGGGTATGTGTGTTGCCAAGGGACATATTGTCAGTTCCTTCAAATACCTGGATAACTGCTTTGTCCTCATAAATCTCAATGATACGGCCGATCTTCTGTGTTCCGTCATCCATATGGAATTCGACGATCTCCTCAAAAGAGGCATTCTTTACACCTTCCAGAACTACCAGAGGGCCGTTTATTTCACTTAAACCTAAATATTCAATTGCCATAAAAACGTTCCTCCTGTCAGCCGTTCTTCTCTAATACTTTGTCATAAAATGCGTCGATGTCTTTTCGGTACTGTTCAAATTTGTCTAGCTGATTGTTTGGAACATCATATTTAATAGAAATGATGCGTTCAAAGATGTTGTCCTCTTTCAGTACAGAAACCGGCATGCCTCGGTTGATGAGTGCTTTGGATTTTTCGTACAGATAAAGGATGATCTCCATCATCTCAAACTGTTTTTCCATTGGAACGCAGGTATCTTCCTGATGGAAGGCATTCTGCTGAAGGAAGCCAAGTCGGATGACTCTGGCAATCTCAAGAGTCAGCTTCTGATCATCCGGGAGTACATCACTGCCGATCAGTTTAACGATCTCCATCAGAGAGCTTTCCTGATTCAGGATCGCCATCAGCTGATTTCGGTCAGCCACGAATTTTGGAGATACATGATCGCGATACCATGGGGTCAGGTCTTCAAGGTATTCACTGTAGCTTGTGAGCCAGTGGATCGCCGGGAAGTGTCTTGCATAAGCAAGAGCCTTATCAAGTCCCCAGAAGCATCGTACAAATCGTTTGGTATTCTGAGTGACTGGTTCAGAGAAGTCACCGCCCTGTGGGGAAACTGCACCGATGATGGAGACAGAACCTTCTGTACCATTGAGATTCTGCATCATTCCGGCACGCTCATAAAAAGCGGAAAGCTTGGAAGCCAGGTAAGCAGGGAAACCTTCCTCTGCCGGCATTTCCTCAAGTCGTCCGGAAAGCTCTCGAAGAGCCTCAGCCCAACGGGAGGTGGAGTCTGCCATGATCGCTACATCGTAACCCATGTCACGATAATATTCAGCCAGAGTAACACCTGTGTAGATAGATGCTTCACGGGCAGCAACCGGCATGTTGGATGTGTTGGCGATCAGAGTAGTACGGTCCATCATCAGGTTTCCGGATTTCGGGTCGATCAGCTTGCTGAAGTCCTCCAGAACCTGTGTCATCTCATTTCCACGCTCGCCGCAGCCGATATAGATGATGATATCTGCATCGGACCATTTGGCAATCTGGTGCTGTGTCATGGTCTTTCCGGTTCCAAAACCACCCGGAACGGCAGCCGTACCGCCTTTGGCAATCGGGAACAGAGTGTCAAGGATACGCTGTCCTGTGACAAGCGGAACGCTTGCAGGGTAGCGCAAATGCGTCGGACGAGGAATACGGATCGGCCATTTCTGAGCCAGTGCAAGCTCTTTAGTGGTTCCGTCATTCAGCTGTATTGTGACAATTGGTTCCAGAATGGTGTAATCACCGTCCGGAGCTGCCTTGATAACAGTTCCCTCTGTGATACTCGGAGGAACCATGGATTTATGGAGGATAGAAGCAGTTTCCTGTGTCTCGGCGATGATCGTGCCAGGACCTACTACGTCTCCTTCTTTAACTGTGATATGTGAGTGCCATTTTTTCTGGGTGTCCAGTGAATCTACGCTGACACCACGGGAAATATATTTTCCGGAGGATTTGGCAATCTCCTCCAGAGGACGCTGGATACCGTCAAAAATATTGTGGATGATGCCAGGCCCTAAAAGTACAGAGATGGCATCGCCGGTACCGGTAACGGTTTCGCCCGGGCGAAGTCCTGTGGTCTCCTCAAATACCTGAACGGTTGTCATACCCTTTTTAAGGCCGATGACCTCGCCAACCAGGTTTTCCTTACCTACATAGACCATCTCGGAGATTTTGAATTCGGAATCGCCTTTTAAGTAAACGACAGGGCCATTGATGCCATAGATGATACCAGTTTTACTCATTCTTCAGCCCTCCGTCAAATTTGAATTCTCTGCACATTGAAGCAAGATTTGCAGAAAAAGAATTATCGATAAGTATGTTTTTATGTGGAATCTCTGCGCGGATACCGCCGATAAAATCTTCTTTTGAGACCTGGAGCGGGGTACCTGTTTTCTGCGCAAGATCATTTGCTTTGGATTTGTCGGAAGAAGAGAGATAGATCTGGATCTCATCGTCTCCGGCAAATTTTACAGCTTCGTTGATCCTGCGGCAGAGATATTCATCGTATTCTACAGTAGTGATAAACTGCTGAACCTTGGTCTTAACTTCTGCAAAAAGAGTTTCTTTCAGTTCTTCCTGTTTTCTGGACAAGTCTCTTCTGAGAGTGATCTGTTCGGCAGAAAGAGCCTTGTTGACTTCACGACGGACATGGCCGGTCTCTGCTTTTATCTCAGCTTCAGCATTCTGGCGGCTTGTCTGTTTGTGATCTTCCAGTGTACGGGCAAGATGTTCTTTGTGTTCCTGGATAGCCTGTGCGGCATCTTCGCGGGCTTCATCGAGAGAAACCTCGTAAAAATGCTGCAGTTTTTCGTCTATTGTCATGATATTGTTACCTCCTGCCTACAATTTCAGTCCGATCGCTTCATTAACATATGAAGTGATAAAATCCGGTTTACGGCCGGTGCCGTGTCTGTCAGGAATTTCAATGATCAGAGGTGTTTTGTGATGCAGACGGACATCGTCGATGATCTCAGGAAATTCTCTTCCGAATTTTTCGGTGAGAAGAATGATCCCTACTTCTTTATCTGCAATTGTATGTTCCAGAGCTTCTTTAAGCTCAGCGCGTTCATGGACGACAACACCTTCCACACCTGCCAGACGCATGCCTGTGTAGGTATCAATGTTATCACTGATCAAATACATTTTCATAGGGAGTGCTCCTTAAAGCTTACCAAGGATCATAAAGGAAATGATCAGTCCGTAAAGTGCGATACCTTCGGCCATAGCTACGAAGATGATGGATTTACCAAAGAGAGATCCGTCTTCGCTCAGAGCACCGAGAGCTGCACTTGCGGAGCTTGCAACGGCGATACCGGAACCAAGACCGGAAATACCTGTAACAAGAGCTGCACCAAGATATCCGAGACCTGTAGCAAGACCATCAGCTGAAGAGCCGGCAGCCTGTACGCTTGCAGTTCCTGCAAAGCTGACTACAGTGGCTACAAGAAGTACACCGAAGAACATAAAGCAGTTGGCGATGAGAGATTTTTTATAACGTTTTTTATTTTTCTCTCCAAGGAAAAAGCATCCAAAAGGTACGATAATACTGAGAATCAGTGCAATAGCTGTTGTAATCTGAATGATCATGTTCATGATGATATCCTCCTGATATATGTAATTTTATTGGATGGGACAAATGTCCCTGCGGTATTTAATTTTTATGCGCTGCCTTCATAAATGGTTTGAATTCGCGTCCGTTACCTGCATAGAAACGGCTGAAGATCTCGTAGTATTCCAGACGAAGAACCTGGATACCTACGATCAGACCTTCCATGGCACACACGAAGATGTTTCCAAGAACGACTACGATCCAGTTCGGGCTGCCGCCATTGGTAGCGCCGGCAAGCATCAGTACAACTTCCATCATAGCTGCGTGGCTGACTGCAAATGCGCCGATACGCAGGAAAGAAAGTGTGTTGGAAAGGTAGCTGAGCAGAACTTCAAACAGTTCGAAGAAGCTCTGAACAAAGAACATGCCTTTCTGTTCTGGTAAAATCTCGGATTTCTTTTCAACCAGGTTGGTGAGTGGCTCCTTAAGGAACATCAGAAGCAGCGGTACGCCAAACATAATGACCAGAATAGCTGCTGCCGGAAGTTTTTTGCCGGAGATAAACAGTCCGATGGTCAGTACGATGGATCCGTAAAATACGAGACCGGCTACAGCGTTGCTGTCAAACCAGGTTTTTTCGGTATCGCCTCTTCGGATGGAATTTATGATGTTGAATACCATACAGATGAGGATGATAAACATACCAAATCCAATTGCAATCACAAATACTGCATTCAGTCTTCCGACCAGCGGGACATCCATCATCTGGTTCATAGGCTTCAGCCATATGGCCTTGAGTACATCTTCAAAACCAAAGAAACTGCCGTACATAAATCCGAAAAAGACGGAAAATACACCGGCACAGCTGATGATTCCTGCAAGATCCATCTTCTTGGTCTTATAAAGGAAAAGTCCACCGAGGAAAAGTACAAGTCCCTGTCCTACGTCTCCGAACATTGCGCCGAAGATGAAGGAATATGTGATAGCCACAAACCAGGTCGGGTCCATTTCGTTGTATGCCGGCAGACCATACATCTTGACATACATTTCAAAAGGTTTGAAAAGCTTAGGGTTTCGCAGCTTTGTAGGCGGTTTCTGTGTGGCAGGTGCTTTCTGGTCTTCCATAAGACAGAAGATCTTTTCATCATTCTGGATATCTTTCCGGAAAGCAAGAGCGTCCTTTTCAGTCATCCAGCCACATAAAATATAGAAAGTATTCGTGTCACCAGGAGTGCATGCGGCCAGCTTACGGATATCAAAGCTTGAAGAGCATGCATCCAGTGCAGCTTTGGCTGAAACAATCTTTGTGCTGTTGTCCTGAAGGAATTTGCGGGATGCCTCTTTGTTGGCATCCAGAGCTTTGTGAATCTCGCGATGGCGGGTGTCAAGCTTTTCAAAAGCCTCTGTGGCGGTTCCATGGTATTCATCTGGAATAAAAATACGTTCAAAGTGCATGGAAGAGTATACGGCATGAACTTTGTGTGCCTGATGCTCTGGTACAAAATAAACACCGTAGACATACATTTCATCTTCTCCGCACTTGATAAACAGAGTATCCAGGTTATCGTAGATATATTTTTCGAATTTCTGAAGATACTGTTTTTCAATACGTCCGAAACGATAGTGAATATACTTGAAATTCAAAATCTCTGAGACATCAAAGTTGAGATTTTTGAACGGACGGATGATCTTCAGCGGGTCCAGTATTTCTGCATGCTCGGACTGAAGTCTGGACTTTTCTTCTTCCAGGCGTCGGAATCCGTCCTGAACCGCCCGGACAGTTTTGATGGCCTTTTCGATATCCATCAGTTCCGGGCTTATCTGAGAAGGATCTTCCAGCTGTTCATAGAAGCTGTCGATCGTCGAAAGAGCCTCTTTGTAAGGGTTGATCTCCAGAAACGGTGACAGATTGGCAACTTCCGTAAGCTCGGAGAGAGCATTTTCCAAATGTATCTCATATTTGGAAAGATAAGTTTCGGTCATTCTGTCAATGTCTGCCTTGGGCCCGGTGATGCTTAAAAATTTCATTTTTTCAATCATTACCATACCTCCCGGGATAGTTAATTGTTACGAATATACTGCATTGCCTCGTCTGGGGCCACGCCATAACGGATACATTCAATAGCGATGGTCAGACGATTTACTTCGTGCTCTTTGTGGTACATGTAGGAATAAAGCATTGCCACGGAATAGGGATCCTTGCGGGATGCCTTTTCCAGAGTGGTACGGAGCATATAATTATAGAATTCTTCGAGATTGTGGGCAGAAAGATGATCATACTTTTTGCCGTAGTACGTCTTGCGAAAGATCTGCTGGGCTTCTTCGCGAGTGGAAGCCTCTACGAGTGCAGTGATTTCTTCTTTTTTCAGCTTGTAATTCATTGGAATCAGCAGCGCATAAATATCTGCAGGTGCCATACTGAAATAACGTTTTGATCGAGATATAAACTGCAGGTTCAGCATATCAAATTTTTCACCGTAGGCAGTGGTGATCTGTTCAAGATCCTTGCCGGAGAAAAGCTTCTTACGTACGTTCCAGATCATAGAAAAATAATAAAGATCCAGAGCCATTCCATAGTCAAAGAGAAGAGCAGTGTCATGATTCTGGATTCTGGACAAAGGTACGTAAAACTCATTTCCTTTCAGAGCATTGATAAACTCATTCATAGTCGTGCATGCTGTCAGTCTGTCCAGATCGAGCTTGGAATGTCTGCGGAAAAAATCACAGTAAGGTGAAACATCCACGGCATCTGTGCTTTTGTGATCGAACAGATTGGTCATGATCTCCTTCAGTACACGAATCTCATAGCGCCTGGAATAAAGATCTAAAAATTTGCGCTGTTCCGGATTTGCGAACTGATATATTTTGGAAAAATCTTTAAAGATCGAAGCCTTGAGCAGTTTTTCTATCTGACCGCGGTGAAGAGAATTTTCATCAAGATCCGCCCATGCTTTGGCATATTCCGGAGTACGTTTCAACCAGGCCGCTGCATGTGAGACGCTGGTGAACTGAAGCATTTCCTGAATTTCTGATTCGGATATCAGTTTACTCTGCATGGCACGGATCTTTGTTGATATTCCGCTGTAGGAAAGGAGTCTTCCCATATCGGATCACCCCTTTCAGTATCTGAGAAGCTGTTGGAATAAGTCTTCCGCCAGCTGCTGGTGATTCTGCCTGTAATACGTATCCAGATCTTCAAGCTGCTGTTCGGTCCTGTGACGGAGAGACGTTAGTTCCTGATCCTTCTGAGCTTCCAGATTATCCTTCAGCTCCTGTATTTTACGGTTGGTTTCCTGTTCCAGTTCTGCGTCAAAGTTCCTGCACTGCTGTTCCATTTCTGCCGAAAGGGCGGCTTTGGATCTGCCTGCATCTTCCATGATGCGCTGCGCTGTGATTTCAATCTCAGATAACTTATTAAGTATCTGTTCCATATTCACCCTCCTTTTCTATAATTTTTTTGGAACTTTATCATATAATACACCTTCCGTTAAATAATTGCTATACGAAATTGCACAATGAAAGGTTAAAATCTTTTGAAAAAAACAAATAATTTAACAAAAACAGTCATTTTAATTTTGAATCTGTTTTTTTCGGAAAATCATATACCAGAAAAGGAAAAATAACAGTGCCGAACCAGAGACGGCCAGACCAATATAAAAAGTATGTGGAACATATCGCAGTTCAATTTTACAGATCTCTGTATCTGCGGGAAGTTTTCAAATAAAAGAAAAAGACGATATTATTTACGGTACGGGCAAAGACAGAATACAGGCGTTCTGGCTTGATGTTGACGGATGAATCATGTATGATAGAAGGCAGAGTTGCTGAAAATGCAATACAGATAGAAAACAGGAGAATTATTTTATGAGATTAAGAAATATACCTGGCGCAAAAGCTGCCATTACAGGAAGTAGTTATGTTGTACAGAATCCTGAAGAGTGGAAAGGTAAATGGAAGCAGTGTTTTACAAAAGAACAACCGCTTCATATAGAGGTTGGAATGGGAAAAGGCCGTTTTTTGATGGACATGGCGAGCCTTCACCCGGAGATCAATTATGTAGGTGTTGAGATGTATGACAGTGTTCTGCTTCGTGCACTGCAGAAGAGAGAAAGAATGGAAGCAGACGGAGAAAAACTGGATAATCTGAAGTTTATGTGTATTGATGCAAGGATTCTTCCGGATATTTTTGAAAAAGGAGAGGTACAACGTATTTATCTGAATTTTTCTGATCCGTGGCCAAAGGCACGTCATGCAAAAAGAAGACTGACTTCCAGAGAATTTCTGGCTCGTTACAGTCAGATTCTGACAACTGGTGAAACGGTAGAATTTAAAACGGACAATAAAGATCTGTTTGAATTTTCCCTCGAGGAAGTGACAGAAGCGGAAGGATGGACTCTTCTGGCACATACCTTTGATCTGCATCACCAGGAGGATATGATGGTGGGAAATGTCATGACAGAATATGAAGAAAAGTTTTCTTCTATGGGAAATCCCATCTGCAAGCTGATTGCACGATGTGAAGAATAATTGCATATTAATATAGAAAGAATGATCCGGACAGGAAATGAATGTACTGTCCGGATAGAAGTTACAGGAGTGGTAACTGCATGGGCTGCAAGAAAGGAAAATGCCACCGACAGGCATTGCTCGCACAGTTCTGTTATGAGCATCAGAAACTTGAATGCTGCATGCGAAAAATTCGTAAAAATGCGGAAGAACTATGTAAAATACTGGATTCCATGCCACCGAAAAAAGAAAAGGAAAAGGAGAATAAAAAATAATTAAAAAAATTATAAATTTTTTCTTGACTTTTAGTCTAGGGTTTCATATAATAGTTTTTGCGTTGAGAAAATAGCCAATGCAAAATTTTATAAAGTATGCGCTTTTAGCTCAGTTGGTAGAGCACCTGACTCTTAATCAGGGTGTCCAGGGTTCGAACCCCTGAAGGCGCACTAAGAACACTGTTTTTGTAGACACAGGAGCTACGGGGACGGTGTTTTTTTGTTCATGAAAATAATAAAACAAAGTATTTGTAAAGGCAGGCAATATATGAGGACTCTACTGGTTGGAAATACGGGGTATATTACAAATAAATTTGTTGAGGAAGCATTTCCGGAAAGCCTGGTAATGGTAATGGGAGATACTAATATCAGGAAAAATCGTAAGAAAAATCTGTTTGTGCGTCCGTTTGTGAAAAATGAAAAAGAACTGGAAGATATTTTCAGCACATATGATTTTGAACAGATCATTTATTTCTCCAATTATCTGACATTCCATGGAGAAACACGTGGAGAAGCTGAGATGCTTCGTAAAATACTGCAGTTGTGCAGAGGAAAAAGGAATATGCGTATTGTATATCTGACAGGTCCTGAACGCTTGTATGATGTTACGACCGGAAAAACACTGTTGGTTTCCGAAATGGAAAATTTGAGCAGAGAATACGCAAAACTCTATAAGACCACTGTAAAAATAATCAGGTCTCCTTATTTATATTCAGAACAGTACGAGAAAGATTTCCTGAATACGGTTTTCCGTGAAATTTCTGCAGAGCAGAAAATAACCTTTCAGGAAGATGAGTCACAGAGAATGTTTTTCCTGTCAATGCAGGATCTGGCAGAACTTATGTATAAAATTTTTGATAACTGGGATGAGGATGAAGAAATTCTCAATATAGCGGATGGGTTTGATCATTGCTTTAAGGATCTGGGAGATAAACTGACAGAATTGTGTCCTCATCTTAAGGTTTCATATGCACGATACAGCATAATGGAAAATATGTTAAAGGATGACAAAATAATCCGCTATAAATACGGCTGGTTTCCTAAAATCTCAATATTGGAAGAGCTTCCGGAACTTTATGAACATTATCAGGAAAGAAATAATATAAAGGAAGGCCGTCTGGACAGTTTAAAACATATTATATCAAAACACAAAGCAGCTGTGAGAGTTGCTGAGTTTGCGGCATTTTTTATTTTGTTTGAATTGCTGAATGGAATAGCCGGAAATCAGGCACAGTTTAAAATGATCGATCTTCGTTTGATTTTTGTCGTGTTGTTTGGCAGTACGTATGGGATCAATTACGGAATAGCAGCGGCAGCAGCAGAAAGCTTATCACTTATACGTGCGTTTGAAGCAGAAGGAAGCAGCTGGTATGTACTGTTCTATGAACCTTCAAACTGGATTCCATTTATCTTTTATTTTGCGGTTGGAGCGATCTGCGGTTATATCCGGATGAAAAATAAGGATAATGTACAATTTATTAAAGAAGAAAATAATTTGCTTCAGGAGAAATTTCTTTTTACCCGTGAAATGTATCAGGAAACCATAGAGGATAAAAACCTGTATAAAAAACAAATACTTGGAAGTAAAGACAGCTTTGGAAAGATTTTTGATATCACAAGAAAACTGGATGTGATCCAGCCGCAGGAACTATATATTGAAACGATCCGTGTTCTGGAAGATGTTTTGGAAAATAAAACCTTTGGACTTTACACATTGAATCGGGAAAATGGTTATGGACGTCTGGAGACAGCATCCGCACAGGTGCAGGGAAATTATCCGAATTCGATAAAACTGAGTGAGTATTCAGCTGCAATGGAAGAACTGGAAAATGGAAATGTGTGGGCAAACCGGGAATTCCTGGAAAAATATCCTATGTATATGGCGGGAGTCCGGAAAAACGGAGAGCTCGTAATGCTGATCTGTATTCAGCAGGCCAGTCGCGAGCAGATGTCATTGTATTTCCTGAATCTTTTTAAGATTCTTTCCGGCCTGGTGGAAACGTCTCTTCTGCGTGCATTGGAATATCAGAAAGCAGTGGAATATCGACAGTATGTGAAAGGAACGCATATATTAAAAACAGAATATTTTGAAGAGCGGCTGAAAGTACAGCATGATATGCGGGAACAGAAGCTGGCATCTTACGTATTGCTGAAAGTTGAATATTCGGAAATGTCACTGAAGGAAGCAGATGAGATTCTGCGCTCCAAGGTGAGAGAAAATGATGTCTGGGGAATCTCAGAAAGCAAAGAATTATATCTGATGCTGGTTCAGACGGATAAAGAAGCTCTTCCGATCATCCTTGCAAGGCTGAAGCAGGCCGGGCTTGTGTGCAGACAGATAGATGAAGAGCTTACAGGCAATAACAGAACAGGAGAAAACAAATGATCCGGACAGTAAATGGAATCGTGCTGCTCATCCTGCATCTGACGGTTTGTATTCTTATATGGGCAGGAATCAGAAGTGGTATGCTTAAAGTAAAAAAATACCTGATAATACCTGTGATTTTTGTACCTGTATGGGGAGCTTTAAGCATGTTGATCCTCCATCTTCAGGTTTTTAGCAAAGCAGAAAACAGCAGACAGATAGGTGAAGAAAAGCTTCAGGTTAATGAAGAGATATACAAAAACAATTTCAGATCAGTAGAAGAAAATGATCATGATATTGTTCCCTTGGAGGAAGCACTTCTGATCAATGATCCGGAAAAACGCAGAAAGCTGATCATGGATATTCTGAATGATGATCCTTCAAAATATATCGAACTTCTGGAGAAGGCTCGGATGAATGAGGATGTGGAGGTTGTTCATTATGCGATCACTGCCATGGTAGAACTGTCTAAGGATTATGACAGCAAACTGCAGACTTTTGAACGCACGTATGCAGCTGCACCGGAGGATCCGGTTGTACTGGATGAGTATTGTGATTTTATGGAAGAATATCTGCAGCAGGGATTGCTTGAAAAACAGGTGGAACATATGCAGAGAAATCAGTACACACAGCTTCTTCAGAAGAAGATCAAAACAGATATGAATTTCCACAGCTGTTTGTGTCTGGCAGACAATTTAATGAAGCTTAAAGATTACTCAGGAGCTCAGCAGATTCTGGATGTTATAGATAAAAAATGGCACAGAAGAGAAGAATACTGGGTGAGAAAAATCCAGTTATTTGCAGAGCAGAAAAATGGCAGGGCAATTCAGGCAGCTCTGAAACAGATGAAAGAGGAGCATATTTATTTGTCTTCAAAGAGTAAGGAGGTTCTGGCTTTTTGGTTAGATTCATAAAGAAGATCAGAAATTTTCAGTTTAAGGGGATTTTGATGATCCTGGGCTGTTTTATACTGATCGCGGCTGCGCTTTTTGCAGAAAGATCTGGGGTTCAATACCAGGAAAAAAAGAGACAGATTTCTTATATAGATAAGGATAAAATCATAACAGAAAAAGAGGCGGCAGATTCATTAAAAAAGACATGTCTGGTTTTGCGTGACAGCAGCCAGAAAGAGAGTGAACAAGCCTGGATAGAGTTTCAGCGTATTTTTATGGATATGCGTGTTGGAACTGATGTGATTGATATACAAAAGGATACAATTCCCGATCTGGACGCCTATGAGACAGTTGTGCTTCTGCTCAGTGATCTTGATCCGTTAAAAGAGAAGGTTCTGGATATCTGTGAATGGGTAGAAGATGGTGGAAGTGCAATGTTTGCGCTGACACTGCAGAAGAATACATATGTGTCTCTGATAGAGCAAAAGCTTGGAATTATCTCATCAGGTTATGAGAATACAGAAGTGGATAGCATCTACTTTGATAAGGAGTTTCTGATCGGTGGCGGACAGGCTTATACGATCATGGATCCATATGACTCCGCATGGGAAGTGGAACTTGCGGAAACCGCAAGGGTTTATGCCAGAGTTGGAGATCAGAGTGGAACACCAGTAATCTGGGAAGAGGATTATGGCAAAGGCAGATTTGTAGTTGATAATTTTGGATTATATGAAAAAGCGGTCAGAGGCTTTTATGCTGCTTCTTATAGTCTACTTACGGATGCGGGAGTTTATCCTGTGATCAATGGCTCTGTGTTTTATCTGGATGATTTTCCTTCCCCGGTACCGGGAGGAGATGGTACCTATGTCAGACGTGATTATAACACTAATATTGCAGATTTTTATTCCAATATCTGGTGGCCGGATATGATGTCACTTGCAGCAGAGCATGGCGTCAGATATACGGGTGTGATGATCGAAAACTATGAAGATGAGACAGATGGAGAAATCGTAAAACAGACAGACACACAGAGATTTCAGTACTTTGGAAATATGATCCTGCATCAGGGTGGAGAACTGGGCTACCATGGGTATAACCACCAGCCATTAAGTCTGTCAAATGTGGATTATGGAGATGTTCTTCCATATAAGACGTGGATAAGTATGAAAGCAATGCAGGATGCACTTGGTGAACTGATCCGTTTTGGAAAAGAGATGTTTCCCGGAACAGAGCTGTCGGTGTATGTACCACCTTCAAATGTACTCTCAGAAGAAGGAAGAAAAATGCTGGCTGAAAAATTTCCGGAGATCCGAACAATAGCAAGTAACTATTTCTCTGGTGAATACGCATATGTACAGGAGTTTGAGACGGCGGATGATGGGATTGTTGAACAGCCTAGAATCATATCCGGTGCGATCATTGATGATTATATGCAGATGGCAGCACTTTCAGAACTGAATATGCATTTTGTAAACAGTCACTTTATGCACCCGGATGATCTTCTGGATAAAGATCGTGGAGCTGCACTGGGATGGGAAAAACTAAGAGCAAGACTGGATGAATATATGACCTGGATGAATGAATCAGCACCGTCACTCCGTAATCTTACAGGTTCGGAACTGGCAGGAGCTGTTCAGCGCTATGGTGCCCTGACCGTAGACAAAGAGATCACAGATCAGGAGATCAGAATTCATCTTGGAAATTTCTATGATGAAGCCTATCTGATGGTCAGAATCAATGATGGTACACCGAGACAGGTTACAGGCGGCGAACTTACAAATGTTACTGGAAATCTTTATCTTCTGCACGCGCAGGAGAGTGAAGTGGTGATTGAGCGAAATTGAGGAGAAAACAGTGAAGATCTGTCTGATTTTGGAGGGATGTTATCCCTATGTGTTTGGTGGGGTTTCCACCTGGATGCACCAGTATATCAATAAAATGAAAGAACATGAATTTGTATTGTGGGTGATTGGTGCAAAGGCAGAAAACAGAGGAAAGTTTGTTTATGAGTTTCCGGAAAATGTTACGGAAGTACATGAGGTTTTTCTGGATGATGCGCTGAGGATGAAGGATGCCGGCAGGTTAAGACATTTATTTTCTGATGAAGAAACACAGTCTCTCAGGGAATTGATGCTCTGTGGGAGACCGGACTGGGAAGTTTTATTCCGGCTGTATCATGATAAACATATGAACCCAATGTCATTTCTGAAGAGTGAGGAATTTCTGCAGATCCTTATAGAATGCTGCGAAGAACACTATCCGTATATTGCATTTGCAGACGCTTTTCATACCATGCGTTCAATGCTGCTCCCGGTGCTGTATCTGATGGGGACAGAAGTGCCGAAGGCAGATGTATACCATGCAATCTGCACCGGTTATGGAGGTCTTCTTGCCTGTCTGGGAGGTTATGTGAACAAAAAAGACGTGCTTCTTACAGAACATGGGATTTATACACGTGAAAGAGAAGAAGAGATCATCCGTGCCAAATGGGTGGTGCCATCTTTTAAGAAACAGTGGATTTCTTTTTTCTATATGCTGTCAGATATGATATATCAGAGAGCATTTCGTGTGACCAGTCTTTTTACCAACGCTATGCATACGCAGGTAAGCATGGGTTGTGATAAAGATAAATGCAGAGTGATATCTAACGGAATAGACTATGACCGACTGTCAGGGATTCCGCTGAAAGAGCCAGATGGCTGGATTGATATTGGCGCGGTAGTAAGACTGGCCCCGATCAAAGATATCAAAACGATGATATATGCATTTTTTGAGTTGTCAGCGAGGGTACAGAATGTGCGCCTGCATATCATGGGAGGCGTGGATGATGAAGAATATGCAGAGGAATGCTATGCACTGGTTGACCAGCTGAAAATAAAAAATATAATTTTTACAGGGCGTGTAGATATTGTCAAATATATGGAAAAGCTGGATTTTACGATACTTACAAGCATTTCAGAAGGACAGCCACTATCGGTTCTGGAATCTTTTGCCGCAAGACGTCCGTGTGTGACAACGGATGTCGGATGCTGCAGAGAACTTCTTGAAGGAAGCGAGGGGGACTCTTTTGGGCGGGCCGGATATTATGTGGCACCTATGTATCGTGAGGGCCTAGCGGATGCAATGGAAAAGCTGTGTGTGTCGGAGCCAAGACGAAGAAGAATGGGAGAAAATGCGCAGAACAGAGTGAAAACTTATTACAAACATGAAGACATGATGGAGAATTATCGTAAAGTATACAGGGAGGTTGAAGAGAAAAATGGCTGGAATAGGATTTGAGCTGAAAAAACTTTTCAACAGGCGTGGACTGTTTGCGGCATTTCGGGCTTACGGATATGCCGGAGTTGTATGTACCGGACCAATGCTCCTGGGAGTTGTGCTTCTTCTTGGAGTTATGTTTTTGTGTGATATCACAGGCAGTTCAAGACACAGCAGAGAGCTTCTGGTATGTATGATCACATATACTCTGCTGGCATCCCTGACCGTCACAAGTTTTCTTTCTATGGTGGTCACCAGATTTATTGCAGATCAGTTGTATGAAGAAAATTATGAGGCAGTACTGCCTTCGTTCTGGGGCTCTTCAGGGCTTATGCTGATTGTGGGAGGTATTCTTTACGGAGTCTTTCTCATATTTTCAGGAGCCGGACTACTGGATGGATTTCTCTGCTTTGGATTTTTTGGAGAGCTGATCATTACCTGGAATGCGATGAGCTATCTTACTGCGATCAAAGATTACAGAGGAATTCTCTTGGCTTTTATCGCAGCGATCGTGGTGACATTTCTGACAGGGTGGATTCTCCTTATGACAGGGATTCCACATGTTGAGGCATTGCTGATTGCTGTTTCTGTCGGTTATGGTGTAATGATGGTGTGGGATGTGGCACTTCTGTATCAGTATTTTCCGTCAGGAAATGTAAGCGCCTTTTTCTTTCTGAGATGGGTGGATCAGTTTTTACCACTGGCATTTACGGGTCTTTTTATCAATATCGGATTGTTTGCGCATCTGGTGATCATGTGGATGGGACCACTGCAGGTAAAAGTACAGGGGCTTTTTGTCGGGGCGCCGTACCATGACGTTCCGGCGTTGATCGCTTTTCTTACTATATTAGTTACAACTGTAAATTTTGTGGTTTCAGTAGAGGTGAATTTCTATCCGAAATATCGAAATTATTACAGTCTGTTTAACGACAAGGGTGCAATAGGAGATATTAAACAGGCCGGAAAAGAGATGCGAAAAATCTTAAATATGGAACTAAAATATACGGCACTGAAACAGCTGCTGACTACGGCGCTGGTGATTTCGGTGGGAGGTATCCTTCTGGAGTATCTGCCGCTTGGTTTCAATGATCTGATGGAAGGATATTTCCGGACACTTTGTGTGGGATATGGCCTTTATGCGGTAGCAAATACAATGCTGCTTCTCCTGTTATATTTTACGGATTACAAAGGCGCATTGTGGTCTTCCGGGATTTTTGCGGCAGGAACTTCTGTATTTACGATAATATCCCTGTTTTTCCCACAGGTATATTATGGATTTGGTTTTCTGGCTGGATGTGTGGCGTTTTTTCTGTTCTCAGTTCTGAGACTGGATTACTATACAAAAAGGCTTCCGTATTACATCCTGAGTGTACAGCCGGTGGTTCAGGAGGAAAAAACAGGTATATTCACAGAACTTGGATATTTTCTTGATAAAAAACTAGAAGGGAGACAGGAGCTTGAGAAAATATAAAAAAGCAGCAGGATTGCTGGCAGTGTCCCTGGTCATTTCGATGTGCAGCGGATGTGTTATGGACAGAGAAAAAAGCAACGAAAGTCAGGCAGGTGAAACAGCGAATCTGACAGATGAAGATGCAGAAATAAAAAAAGCTGCGAAACAGGACATCAATGAAGTACATCTGAGAGATAAAGATACTTTATACGAAAATGATGATGAGACCAGTGTGGTGACAATGTATCTGACTGTTTCGAGAGGAAATGTATCGGAGAATACAGATCATTCCTGGAAGGAAATCAACAATTATTCGGTATATGACTATGATACTATGGGAGTGGAACGTTATCAGGCTGCGGCTCTTCTGCAGGTCGGGGATGAAGATGGTCCACAGCAGGGAGCGGTCGGTTATGGAGAAACTGCGCCAAATGCCACAGTGCAGGTCCGGGGACAGACATCCAGCGAATATGCACAGAAGAATTACAAAATCGAGCTGAAAAAAAACAAGGGAACCTGGCGTGGACAGAGAACGATCAATCTGAATAAACATATGGGCGAAGGAATGCGTTTCCGAAATAAACTGGCCTATGATCTGATGAAGAAAATCCCGCAGATGCTTTCACTCCGAACACAGTTTGTACATTTGTATGTGAAGGACAATACAGATGGAACGAGTGACAGCTTTGCAGATTATGGATTATATACGCAGGTAGAGCAGCTAAATAAAACAGGAATGAAGGCTCATGGCCTGGACTCGAATGGACAGCTGTACAAAATTAATTCTTTTGAATTCTATCGCTATGAGGACGTGATCAAAAAAGAAGATGATGCGGATTACGACCAGAAAAAGTTTGAAGAATATCTGGAAATAAAAGGAAATTCTGATCACAGTAAACTGATAGAGATGCTGGATACAGTCAATGATTACTCGATACCGATTGATGAGATTCTGAACCAGTACTTTGATACGGAAAATATTACCTATTGGATGGCATATCAGATCCTGACCGGAAATGTGGATACACAAAATAGAAATTCTTATATTTACAGTCCGCTTAATTCCGATACATGGTATTTTATCAGTTGGGATAATGATGGTTCTTTTATGAGAACAGAATATAAAATACGGCAATTTTCAGATCAGGGCGGCTGGGAATCCGGAATCAGTAATTACTGGGGAAATGTCTTATTTCAGAGATGCCTGAAATCACAGACATTCCGAGATAAATTAAATGATGCGATCCTGGATCTGAAGGAAAATTATCTTACAGAGGACAGGCTCACCACGATGATTGAGAGTTACAAGAGCGTTGTAAAACCCTATGCGTATTCCATGCCGGATCAGATGAATGAGCCTCTGACGGAGGAACAGTATGAGCAGGTGGCAGCTGCAATTCCCGGAGAGGTGGAGACAAATTATCAGCTGTATCTGGAAAGCCTGGAAAAGCCGATGCCATTTTATATTGGAGTACCGGTTATAGAAGATAATAAACTGAAGCTGATCTGGGATGTTTCCTATGATTTGGATGCAGAGGATATTACATATACCGTTGAAGTTGCAAGAGATTATCTGTTTCAGGATGTTATTTACAGCTCAGAGAATCAGCTGCTTCCAGAAATGGAGATGGATGTACCAGAAGCCGGACAGTACTTTGTCAGGGTGCGTGCAGGCAATAAATCCGGATACACACAGGATGCCTTTGATTATTACGTAACAGATTCCGGCAAGAATTATGGAATGAAATGCTTTTATGTCACAGAAGACGATCAGATTGAGGAAGATATTTATGATGAAAAGTAAGAAAGAGTTATTTCGAAATGAGTGGAAATATCTGATCAGTGTGGGAGAAAAAGAACTTCTTCGTCTGCGTATGTCACCGTTTCTTCATCTGGATCCTCATGCAGATGAAGGGGGATATATGATCCGAAGTCTTTACTTTGATGATTACTGGAACAGTGCGTATGAGGAAAAAGAAGCTGGAATTCTGATGCGAAAAAAATACCGTATCCGAATCTATAATTACAGTGACAGATCCATAAAACTGGAGAGAAAGAAAAAGCATGGAAGCTATATCTTTAAAGAAAGCGCACCTCTGACTCGTGAAGAAGTAGAGAAGATTCTGGCTGGGGATTATGAATTTCTTCTGAAAAGCCAGTATCCTCTGTGCAGAGAGTTTTATGTAGAGTGTGTGAGCAATATGATGCGTCCGCGTACGATCGTGGATTATGACAGAGAACCCTGGATCATGGATGAGGGGACTGTCAGAGTTACATTTGACAGAGATGTGAGAGCAGCAATTGGAAGTTTTGATATTTTTGATCCGACTTTGCCGACGCTTCCGGTGCTGGAACCCGGAAAACTTGTTATGGAAGTGAAATTTACAGAGATGCTCCCTCAGATCGTCAGAGATATTCTGCCGCCTCATGCAGCTGAATTTACGGCAGTTTCAAAATATGTACTCTGTTATGAGAAAACAAGATATATGAATGGGTTTGAATACTGGTATGAAATACAGGAAAGGGAGATATTATGAGTGTAAAAGACATGATAAAAAAGTCCGTGCTGGAATCAGGTGTATTTGATCAATATAATATTTCGAGTATTCTGGTCGCTCTGGTTGCAGCACTGGCGTTGGGAATTCTTATTTTTCTGGTATACAGAAGATTTTATACAGGCGTTATTTATTCAAGAACTTTTGCAGTGACTCTGGTAGGAATGACAGTTCTGACCTGTATGGTAACGCTGGCGATCAGTACCAATGTTGTAATTTCACTTGGTATGGTTGGTGCACTTTCCATTGTCCGTTTTCGTACAGCAGTAAAAGATCCTATGGATCTTTTGTATCTGTTTTGGGCGATCACCACGGGAATCACGTCAGGAGCCGGAATGTATGTGCTGGCGCTTATTGCGGCAGCAATTATGATCCTTATGATAATACTGTTTTACAGCAGACAGCAGAGAGGGAAAATTTATATTGCAGTTATCCATTACAGTGGAGATGAAGCAGGAGATGAGGTTATCCGATGCTTTGGAAAACGAAAATATTTTATAAAGTCTAAAACTATGCGTAAAGAAAAAACGGAAATGGCAGTAGAGATCTTCTGTAAACAGGCGGATATGGACTTTATGGAAAAAATCCGTGCGATCGAGCATGTAGATGATGTGACATTGATCCAGTATAATGGGGAATATCATGGCTAAAAAAAGAGTGATACGTTGTCTGATCATAATTCTGACAATCGTATTGGCAGCAGGAGTGGAAATGTTCTGGCTAAGCAGAAGAAAAACAATAAAACAATATAAAGAAAGTCAGGCGGCTTTTGGAAATCCGCTTATGGGATATGTCCCAAGTGCATGGTATAACGAGGTTTCGGAAGATATTTCACTTTTGTATATGGATATCACATGGGCGGAGCTGGAACCGGAAGAAGGTGTTTACAACTGGGCGTCAATTGACGAAGAAAATCAGATTTCGAGATGGCGAAAAGAGGGAAAGCATCTGGTACTCAGATTTGTCTGTGATATTCCGAGTGATGAAGAACATATGGATATCCCGGAATGGCTGTATGAGAAGAGTGGAGAGGCCGGCAGATGGTATGACGGAGAGGATGGCAAAGGTTTTGCACCGGATTATAATAATCCGACGATCATTTCCTGTCATAGAAAGGCAGTCAGGGCGATCGGAGAGCATTTTGGACAGGATGGTCTGATCAGCTATGTTGAGCTTGGAAGCCTTGGCCACTGGGGAGAGTGGCACGTGAATTACAGTGAGGGAATCCAGAGAATTCCAAGGGAAGCTGTAAGAGATAAATACATTCTTCCATGGACAGAAGCATTTCCTGATGCAATGATTCTTATGCGCAGACCTTTTGCATCAGCAGAAAAATATGGATTTGGACTGTACAACGACATGACCGGACAGCCGGAGGCCACACAGAGCTGGTTGGGCTGGATCAATAATGGTGGTGAATATGATCAGACAGGTGAAAAGAATGTAATTGTTCCAATGAATGATTTCTGGAAAACAGCACCTTCCGGAGGAGAATTCACGAGTTCTCTTTCAATGGAAGAAATGCTGGATACAAATCTGTCCGGGACTGTAGAAATGATCCGGGAAGCACATACTACTTTTCTGGGACCAAAGATTCCGGATGAAAACTATGTGGATGGATATAAAGAAGTTTTGAAAAATATGGGATATCGGCTGTGGATTTCAATGGCAGAACTGAAGAATACCGCTAAAGGCAGCAGATTGAAGCTGACATGGGAAAACTCAGGAGTGGCGCCGATGTACAAGGAATGGCCGGTGTACGTGTATATTGAAGATGAGTCCGGCAAACTTGTCGAAAAGAGCAGGATCTCAATAAAAATATCTTCGCTGCTTCCGGGAGAAAAAGCGACTACATTGACTGCACTGGAAACGGAAAGACTGAATAGTCTTCTGGAAAAGGGATATCGGCTCTCGGTTGGGATTGAAGATCCTATGACGGAACTTCCTTGTGTTCGCTTTGCAATGGAAGCTTTGTACCAGGAAGGGAAAAACTATTTATGGTAATAAGTAAATAAAAAGAATCCATAAAAATCCGTAAAAAGAAGGAGGGCCGGGCAGCTGTGCCCGGCGAGTATGAAAAAGAAAATATATGTAAAAAAGCATTTGCTTTATTTGCTTATTAATATACAGGGAATCTGTGATGAAACTGTGATGAGAAATTGAAGAAAACGTGAGGGATTTCTAAAGAAGAAATAAATTTTATTAAAGAAGCAGAAAAGCAGCTGGAAAATGCAGAGACACAAAAATAAAAAGAAATTAGCCGTTGTAAAAGTCCTCCTACTCATTTATAATGAAAAAAGATTCTAAAGAGAGTTCTGTTACTGTGCACGAAGTGAACAGTAACGAATTTATAGGGAAAACAGGAGGAAAGCCTTGAAAAAAGAGTTAGTTATTGTTATTGATTTTGGCGGTCAGTACAATCAGCTGGTTGCAAGACGTGTCAGAGAATGTAACGTATATTGCGAAATCTATTCATACAAGACCGATCTTGAGAAGATTAAAGCGATGAATCCTAAGGGAATTATCCTTACCGGCGGCCCGAACAGCTGCTACGAAGCAGATTCACCGACTTATCAGAAGGAGCTGTTTGAACTTGGTGTTCCGGTTCTTGGACTTTGCTACGGCGCTCAGCTTATGATGCATGTCCTTGGCGGTAAAGTTGAAAAAGCAGATGTCAGCGAATATGGTAAGACAGAACTGCTGGTTGACAAAAAAGACTCCAGCATTTTCAAAAACGTATCAGAAAAAACAATCGTTTGGATGAGCCATACAGATTACATTTCCAAAGCGGCACCTGGATTTGAAATCTCTGCACATACAGCAGACTGCCCGGTAGCAACAGCAGAAAACGCAGAAAAGAAACTGTATGCAATTCAGTTCCATCCGGAAGTACTTCATTCTGTAGAAGGAAAGACAATGCTGTCCAACTTCGTACTGGGTGTATGTGGATGTGCCGGTGACTGGAAGATGGATGCTTTTGTTGAGCATACGATTAAGGAAATTCGCGAAAAAGTTGGCGATGGCAAAGTACTTCTTGCCCTGTCCGGTGGAGTTGATTCTTCTGTTGCAGCAGGTCTCCTTTCCAGAGCAATCGGAAAGCAGCTTACCTGCGTATTTGTAGATCATGGCCTTCTCCGCAAAGACGAAGGTGATGAAGTGGAAGGCGTATTCGGACCAAATGGACAGTTCGATTTGAATTTCATCCGTGTCAATGCGCAGCAGAGATACTATGATAAACTTGCCGGTGTAACAGAGCCGGAAGCAAAACGTAAGATCATCGGTGAAGAATTCATCCGAATTTTCGAAGAAGAGGCAAAGAAGATTGGAGCAGTGGATTTCCTTGCACAGGGAACTATTTATCCTGACGTTGTAGAGAGTGGTCTTGGCGGAGAATCTGCAGTGATCAAATCCCATCACAACGTAGGTGGTCTTCCGGATTTCGTAGATTTCAAAGAAATCATTGAGCCACTTCGTGATCTTTTCAAAGATGAAGTCCGTAAAGCCGGTCTGGAGCTTGGAATTCCGGAAAGACTGGTATTCCGTCAGCCATTCCCGGGACCGGGACTTGGTATCCGTATTATCGGAGAAGTGACCGAAGAAAAAGTACGCATCGTACAGGATGCAGATTTCATCTATCGTGAAGAAGTCGACAAAGCAGCCGCTGACTACAAGAAAGAACATGGAGAAGAACCATCCTGGATGCCGAACCAGTACTTCGCAGCGCTTACCAACATGCGAAGTGTAGGGGTTATGGGCGACTTCAGAACTTATGATTATGCAGTTGCACTTCGTGCAGTCAAGACTATCGACTTCATGACAGCAGAGTCCGCAGAGATTCCATATGCAGTGCTGAATAAGGTAATGAACCGTATTATTAATGAGGTTAGAGGAGTTAATCGCGTATTCTATGATCTGACCAGTAAGCCACCGGGAACGATCGAGTTTGAATAGGATTTTGCAAAAATAGACCCAGTGGTTATGCGGGTTCCAAGCAAATTCCGTTATTTTTTGGCAACGGATTGGCAACACTTTTGCAATATCCGTTGAATAAAATATTATTTCTATAACATAAAAACCTTACTGATGAACTGTTTCCAAAATTGGAAAGAGCAGTCAGTAAGGTTTTTTTGCATTTCTTTATTGCTTCTCTTTTTTCAGTGCCTTTATGAGTTCGTCAGAGAGTTCCTGAGACGGAACCTTTGTCCGAATCTCGGAGGTGTCCAGTTCCGGATAGTTATATCGCCAGTTATCGTATTCTTTCTGGCTGATCTCTCCGGATTCCAGTTTTGCAGCCATTTGCTGCCACGCATGAAAAGGTGTGAACAGGTGCTGGTATTCCTTGTGTTCCCTGTCAAGTCGGAGGCAGAGTTCTCCGTCAATCTCTCCAATCTTGATTCCATACATATCTTCCAGTGCAAAGAGGGTGTGCATGAGACCAAGATAGGAGTCAATGTTCGGAACATTGATGGCTCTGGTGCTTACACCGAAGATCTGTGCCATCTCTTTGACCAGATCAGCTTTAGGGGTTCTGGCTTCCGTTTCGTACTGTGCCACACGAACATCCGAAGTTTTTCCAAGGAATCCAAGAAGTTCGCCAAGCTCCTTCTGCTTCATACCTTTTCTGTTTCTGAAAAATTTAATACGTTTTCCAAATGCCATAGGAATCTCTCCTTTTCCTGAAATCTTTTATTCGTTTTTGAATATAAGTTCCTTCTGTGGTGCAGTGAATAGGAACTGGTGGTTAACGATATTTGTTTAAATCAGTATAGCATATGGAAAAATAAGACGCAAGAAAAACTTAAACAAAAAAATTTAATTGCCGATGTTTAAACCACTTGACTTAACGGAAAATAGTTAATATAATACAAACAAAACTTAACTTAATAACGTTAAGTTGGAAAAATTAAAAATGAGGTTGTATAAGGTGCCTTGAAACTTTGGATAAGTAGAGGGGTTTTTCCTTGAAGATGATGTGGAAGGAGGTGAATGGAATGTCTGAATTAAAGAATGGATTTCTGACTGCAGAAGAAGTAATGGATATTTTACAGGTCAAGCAGTCAAAGGCATACCAGATTATTCGCCAGCTGAATAAAGAGCTCAGCGGAATGGGGCTGATTACAGTGCCGGGGCGTGTGGATGCCAATTATTTCAAGAAAAAGTTGTTTTACGAAGAAAAATAGGAGGTACTTAAGATGGCTGTATATCAGGAAAAAGACAAAGGTACATGGAGAGTGGTGTTCCGGTACACCGATTTTACCGGGGAAAGAAAGCAGACGCAGAAACGTGGCTTCAAGACCAAACGGGAAGCGACTGCATGGGAACATGAGATGATGCTCCGAAAAGGAAATAAGCTGGATATGACGTTTGAGAGCTTTTATGAGATTTATTCCGAGTATAAACGCCAGAGGGTAAAGGAAAGTACATTTGATACGAAAAGTCACATTGTGCGGACAAAAATCCTTCCTTACTTTGGAAAACGGAAGATCAATGAGATTACCGTGGCAGATGTGATCGCCTGGCAGAATGAGATGATGGCATACCGGGATGAAAAGGGCAAGCCCTATTCCGTGGATTATCTGAAAACGATTCAGGCACAGCTTACGGCAATTTTCAATCATGCGGTAAATTATTATAATCTGCCCTGCAATCCGGCAAGACAGGCAGGAAGTATGGGAAAAGAGGTTCCAAAGGAAATGAAATTCTGGACAAAGGAACAGTATTTGAAATTTGCCGAGGCAATGATGGACAAGCCCAGATCCTATTATGCCTTTGAGATGCTTTATTGGACCGGAATCCGGGAAGGGGAGCTGCTTGCCCTCACACCGTCAGATTTTGATTTTGAGAAACAGACAGTGCGGATCAATAAAACGTATCACCGTATGAAAAAGCAGGACATTATTACTTCGCCTAAAACAGCGAAAAGCAACCGGATCGTTGTAATGCCGGAGTTTCTCTGTGAAGAGATGCGGGATTACTTTCAGATGTATTATTCCCTGGCACCGGATCAGAGGATATTCCCATTTTCCAAATCCTATCTGAAGCATGAAATGGAACGGGGATGCAAAGCAACAGGAGTTCCGGTTATTCGAATCCACGATCTTCGCCATAGCCATGTTTCCCTGCTGATCCATATGGGATTTACTGCTCTTGCCATTGGAAACCGGGTGGGACATGAAGCCGAAAAAATCACGTACCGGTATGCACATTTGTTCCCAACGGTACAGACAGAGATGGCAAATAAACTGGATGTGGAACGGATGGAGAAGGAGGATGAAATCTGATGGAGAGAACGTTAGATGCAAAAGGACGATGGAGAAACCGGACGGTGGGATTTCGGGTATCCGAGGAAGAAGCAAAAATGATTGACCGCATGGTGGCGTTATCCGGGCTTACCAAGCAGGAGTACATCTTGAGAAAATTGATGGACTGGGAAGTGACTGTGCAGGGAAATCCGAGAGTGTACAAAGCTCTGAAAAATCAGATGCAGCAGATTTACGGACAACTGAAACGGTTGGAAGTGTGCAGTGAAGAAAATGAAGAATTGCTTCAGACCATCCAGAGGGTTGCTGTGACATTGAATGGGATGAAGGAGGAAGCGCAGCATGTGGAATCCCTGGAACAGCCTTAAAAAAGAAAATGTCCCTGCTGGTAACAAGGACATTTCTAAAGCTCATACAAACTTATGCAGGCTCTGGTAAAGCCTCATAGACAAAGTCTCAATCCTTACGGGAGAAGTCTGCCTATACGCATATAGCTTTATGTGTAGTATAGCAAAGTTCTCCTGTAACGGAAAGAGGGAAAATTACAGAATTTGATTACAAAGGATACAGGAGGATGGAACATGAACATTTTTCAGAAAGTGAAAGAACGTGTCACCGCAAGGCAGGTGGCAGAGAAATATGGGTTAAAAGTCAGACAGAACGGGATGGTGTGCTGTCCGTTTCATAATGATAAACACCCAAGTATGAAGATAGACCGGAATTATTATTGTTTCGCCTGTGGAGCAAAAGGCGATGCAGTCAATTATGTGGCTATACTGTTTGGCTTATCCCAGTTCGAAGCAGCGAAGAAGATCAATGAAGATTTTACACTGGGAATTTTAATCGGAAAGCCAGAGGCAAAAAGAAAACAAAATTCAGGAGTTAATAAAAAAGATAAGGTTCCAACAAAAGAGGAAAGGATTCGATTTGTTCGAAAGAAAATTGATAAATGGACAAAGGATGCTGCGAATGTATTGCTGCGGTATCTGCGATGGATGGAATTCTGGAAGAAGTTTTACAAGCCGGAATCTATGGAAGTGGAATGGAATCCGTTATTTGTTGAAGCCTTACAGAATGAAAGCAAGATCAGTTATCTGGTGGATATGCTGATGTTTGGAACGGATGAAGAGGTTCTGGATTTTTCCAGAACGGACGGGAGGAGGTGAAGCGGTATGAACAGAGAGTTGCAGAATATGAGCGAGGAGTCCTTGCAGAACTTAGAGGCGATTGTGGAGACGGAACTTCTGACCGTGGAGGACATCAGGGAGCGGCTGGATGTTACGGAGAAGGGGAAAATCCGACAGTCCATACAGAATTGCAAGTATGCGTTGGAGCATGATCCCTGTCTGAAAGGGGCTATTTGTAGAAATGAAATGACCTGTCAGATCGACATTATGAAGAAAATGCCATGGAAAAGGCGTGGCGTTCATATGACCGATACAGACATGAACAATCTGGCTTTATATCTGGAAAAGAACTATGGGTTGACCAGTGACCGGGTCATTACAAAGGCGATTGACATTGTGGCGAATGAAAATAGCTTCCATCCGATCCTGGAATATCTGGAGAGTCTGAAATGGGATGGGACTCCAAGAATCCAGCATATGCTGACACATTTCTTCGGGGCAGAGAATATTGGATATACCGGGGAAGTGATGAAGATGCACATGATGGGAGCCATCCGAAGGCTGTATGAGCCGGGAGCAAAATATGACATCATGCTCTGTCTGGTTGGTGGGCAGGGTACCGGAAAATCCACCTTCTTCCGATATCTGGCAATCAAAGATGAGTGGTTTACGGACGATATGAAACGGATCGATGATAAGAAGGTTTATGAGTATCTCCAGGGACACTGGATCGTGGAAATGTCAGAAATGAATGCGGTGGCAAATGCCAAGAGCATTGAAGAGACGAAATCCTTCCTGAGCCGGCAGAAGGATATTTACCGGATTCCCTATGAAAGACGGGCAGAGGACCGGTATCGCCAGTGTGTATTTTGTGGTACTTCCAATGACTTGAATTTCCTTCCATTTGACCGTACTGGAAACAGGAGGTTTGCTCCGGTCAGGGTATTTCCAGAAAAAGCGGAAAACACCATTTATGAAAATGAAACGGAATCCAGAGCCTATATTATCCAGGCATGGGCAGAAGCAATGGAGATCTACCGAAGTGGAAATTATCCGCTGACCTTTTCACCGGAGATGGAAGATCACGTTAAGCTGCTTCAAAGAGAATTCATGCCGGAGGACACTCAGACAGGAATGATCCAGGCATTTCTTGATTCGTATGAAGAGGATTATATCTGTTCTACGATTATCTATCAGCAGGTATTTCATCAGGAAGGCATCGTTCCCAAGTGGCAGTCAAAAGAAATCGGGGATCTGATGGACAATGAGATCATCGGTTGGACAAAACATGGCAATCACAGATTCGGTGGTGCTATCGGTACACAGAGATCGTGGAAACGGATTCAGCCGAAAAAAGATGAGGAAGGATTCATGAAAGTGGATGAAAACATGGAACTTCCCTTTGATTAAGGATTACTTTTAAAATGTTTTGGGCCCTGTTCACAGGTTTCTGTTCACAAATATCCGGGTGAAATGTGAACAGGAAAGTGTGAACAGGAGCAAAAAAACTTTGAAAATAAAGCAGAAACGATAGACAGCCCGGATACGGGCATCAATGAAAATGGCGGATACGCCAATTAGAAAAAATCAGTCATCAGGAGAGATAGATTAATCCGGGTATGATAAAATGAGCCCTCGGCGATTGAGAGCGAAATACACCCATCGCACAAAACTAAAGTTTTATGCTCTGTGTCTTTCGTCCTCCCGGAAGGCCTCGCAGGGGCGCTTTTTGCATGACTTTAGAATGCCATGGCGGTCAATTTCGATGAAGATTTTCTTTGGCTGCGTATCCGGCGGAAAGGAGGTATTGTGAACAGACGAAATCATAGTTTTGTGATGGAAAGCAAACTTCATGATGTAAAAGGCAGAGTGAATTATATCAGTAGTCCCGAGCGGCAGGAAAATCTGTATGCGGTCTTTGCCAATGTGAAGGACAGCTACTGGGAGCTTCTTGCTGAACAGAATCAGCGGGATTTTGCAAAAAGCGGAACAGAAGGAACTTGTATTGAAGCCAGGGAACTGATTATCATGTTACCGCCGAGTCTGATCGAGTATGATCATGAACTGTTGCTGAAGTATATGACTTCGGTTTTTCTGGAGAAATATGATGTGGGGTGCTGTGCAGCCCTGCATCATAATAAGAGCAAAACGAATCTACATATCCATCTGATCTTCTCAGAAAGGGAAATCCGGCAGGAAGCGGAGCGGAAAACTGCGAGCAGAAATATGTTTTATAATGAATCCGGGAAACATGTGCGGACGAAAAAGGAGATTCTTGACGAGAATTGGAATGTCCGACCCGGATGTAAAATCATCAAAAAAGGGGAAGTCTATGAGACGAATTTCTTCCAGCCAAAGAAAGAAGAATTTAAGACCAATGCGTTTCTGGAAAATATGAAACAGATAATGACGGATGCGATTAACGGGATTGTAAAAGATGAAAATGAGAAGCTGCAGGTATTTCAAAAAGGCGGTCCTTATCTTGCTACCAAAAAGATAGGGAAGAACAATCCGAAAGAAGCAGAAATCAAAGCGGATAATTATCTCCGGCAGGAATGGAACCGGAACGTGGATCGGGCATTGCTTACAGGTGCTTCCGAAGTAGAAGTGATGGCAGCGAAGCAATCGCAGATTGACGTGCCGGTGGCAGAATCACTCCGAGAGCATGGACAGGATCCGAAATTATTTACCGGGATTCTTCAGAAAGCAGTCGGATATCTGAGGGGATTTGTAGAATTTCTGCGGGAGACGAAATACTGTGATAGAGATTCAGACGGCAATCCTCTGATTGATCATGATATGAGGATTGACATTACGCCAGAACCACTGCCAGCAAAACCGAAAGGGGAAAGACCTTCTTCGGAAAAACAGGAAGCCGATGTCATGCGTCTGCAACAGGCTCTCAATAAGATGAAAAAGCAAGAACAGAAGATTTATGCTATTGAGAAAGCCATCGCGAAACTGGAAAAGGATCTGGCAGAAGTGAAAAAGAAATGGTTCCACAGGAAAGAGCAGAAGGAACTGGAAGGAAAAATCGCAGCAAAGAAAACGCAGCTTGAGAAGGCAAAGGATACTCTGGATCTTCTTCCGATGCAGTATGGATATCAAAATGCATTGGGAGTTACCAAGGCAATGAAGGATGCGAAAGCGGAATTGAAGAAAGTTCAACAGGCACAGAAAGAGTGGGCTGTTTCTGAGACAAAACAGGAGAAAATGTATCTGACGATTCCGGCAAATGTACGGAATGTGGGGAAACAGGAAGTGCAGGAAAGAACCGGGCAGAGGCGAAGCCTTCATGAACGGTTGGAGGAGAAAAAGCAGATGGTGGAACAGGGACCGAAGAAGAGAAGATCAAGAGATACGGGTATGGAACGATAAGGGACTTAAAAAATATAACCTTGGATATCAGGAAAAAACTGTAAGTCCAAGGTTATTTTTTTGAGAGGAAAGACTACAATTAATAATGAAGGAAATATTATTCATATTCTTCTGCAACTTCGAGATCATTTGAAAATTTACTGTCCCAGATAGATTCTTCAATAGCTTGAAGGCATTCATCCGTATGTTTCTTGATATCCTGTCCCCAGAAATGAATAACAGTGTAGCCGAGAAAAAGGAGTTTTTTATCATTTTCCCAATCCCGGGAACGGTTGCGCTCTATTTTCTTAATCCAATAGTCTGGATTTTTCCCTTTTTCAAGGCGGAGTTTTAATATTTCCCAGTCTTTACCATGAAAAAATTCGCTATCACAGAAAATAGCAATTTTGTATTTTGTAAGAACGATATCAGGAGAGCCAGGAAGTGCCTTATAATTTTTTCGATAACGGTATCCTTTGTGCCAGAGAGCTTTTCGTAGCTGAATTTCTATTGAAGTATCTTTACTATGAATTTTACTCATGTTTTTTGATACTATTTTGGGATCACGAGTCATATATGTATTCACCGCCTTTTCTGATATAAGATATTTTATCAAGGTGAATGAAAAGTTACAAGTACCCATGACCACACAGGGTGAATTATTCGGTTGACGATATAAATTCCATGATTTATACTGGTAAGGTAAGAGTTGATTTAATAATGAGGTACCCGAAATGACGATTTCTGAACAGATCAAGGTGCTGTGCGTAAGGTCTGATATTAGTGTAGCTGAACTTGCACGGCGGATAGGTACAACACCACAGAATTTTAATGGAAAAATGAAAAGAGAAAGTTTTACCATAGCTGAATTAGAAGATATTGCAGATGCGGTAAATAGTTCTTTTGAGAGAAAATTCGTATTAGAAAACGGAGAGAAGATTTAATGCATAATAATTTAAAACAGAATATGTATAGCAGGTATGCTGATAATAGAGATGTTATTTCTTTGTTTTCCGGGGCTATGGGATTAGATATTGGATTAGGTAAGGCCGGCTTAAATGTTGTGATTGGTCAGGATTTTGATGCATCATGTGTAAAAACTATGAGAGCCAATGGACATAAGGTGTTGGGCGGAGACATTAGAGAGATTCAGCCGCAACAGCTATTAGATATGACGGGATTATCTGTAGGTGAACCGTTTTTAATTTGCGGTGGCCCGCCTTGCCAGCCTTTTTCCACAGCAGGAAAGCGATTAGGCATAAACGATCCAAGGGGAAGTTTGTTTATGGATTTTATCCGTATGATAGATTATATTCGTCCTCGATTTTTTGTAATGGAAAATGTAAAGGGAATTATGTCTGCACCATTAAAGCATGTACCATTGTCTGAACGGGATGAAAGTGATCCTGACCAGAGATTAGGCACAGTGCTAGATGTGATTTTGTCGGAATTTGATAAGCTAGGATATAAAACAGTATATGGAGTGCTTGATGCTGTAAATTATGGTGTTCCACAGTTCAGAGAAAGATTTGTATTAATCGGTAGTCGTGATAATGAAGAGATTTTTCTTCCGATTCCTACACATTTTCAGATGCACCAAAATAAAGAGTATCAGTGGCAGACTGTTAGAAGCGTGATTGAGGATTTGGAATTTGACCAAGGTGAGTGTGCAACATTGAGTGAAGAACGATTGAGGTTCTTAAAGATGGTTCCAGAAGGTGGAAATTGGAGAGATTTACCGGAAGATATGATTCCTATTGCTATGGGAGGTGCATATAAATCCGGAGGCGGAAAAGTTGGATTTTATAGAAGGTTGTCGTATGATCAGCCTTCCCCAACGGTAGTTACCTCTCCGGTTCAGAAAGCGACTATGATGTGCCATCCTACGCAAAATAGACCGTTGAGTGTAAAGGAATATGCAAGGATTCAGCAGTTCCCAGATGACTGGGTATTTACAGGAACGACAGCTGCAAAATATCGGCAGATAGGTAATGCTGTTCCAGTGGGATTGGCAGAAGCTATTGGAAAGGCAGTTCTTTCTGTAGCAGATAGAACATCTTTAGTTCAAACAAAGCGATTTAGAGGTACGAATGTGCATAACAAAATTAGAAATGCAATAGAGTTGGGAGGAAATTTATATGCCGTTAAATAATTCATATGATGAACAGGCAGTAATTCAGGCGATTGCATCTGCATTAGAAACATTTTATGGGACATTAATCGAGAAAATAGATGGATTAAACATACAGAAGGTAATGAAACGTAAAAATCCATATTTATATCGTGCAAAAGCAATGCAGAGCGCAGCTGAAATTGTGGATTCTGTTTTGACAGCATTTGTAAGCTCCAGTGAAGAAACAATTTTTGGAAACTGTTTCTTTGAACCGATTGCTATTGCTGCAAGTGGCGGAAACAAAGCATTAGCAGAAGGTATTGACATTATGATTCAAAATAAGGAGACTAATACAATTTCTGCTATAGCGGTCAAAAGTGGACCCTCTGTATTCAATGCAGATAGTAAAAAACGTCAGGAACAGAATTTCACAGCTGCTTCTAAGCTGGCACAACAGGCAAAAGCAAGATATGAAGCATATATCGGTTATTGTTATGGGAAAAAGAAGGATTCCGGTAGAGGAAAACCGAAAATGTATCAAGAATTGGCGGGGAAACGATTCTGGGCTGAATTGACAGGTGACGAGGAATTTTACATAAAGATCATTGGATATATGGGAACGATGCCGGAACAGTATGTAGCAGACTATAAGGAAAGCTACAATAAAGCAGCTAATAGACTGGTCAGAGAATTCTCTAACAGTTTCTGTAAGGAAGACGGAAGTATTGATTGGGAAAAACTAGTAGAATTCAATTCCGGAGATTAAGAATTGTGAGGTGATATTGATGCCGTGTGTGGCAATAGATTTATTTTGCGGAATAGGTGGACTGACAAAAGGATTGTCCTTGGCGGGTGTTGATGTGACCGCAGGTTTTGACATAGATGAAAGTTGTAGATTTGCTTATGAAGTAAATAATAATGCAGTATTTATATGTGAAGATGTAACTAATATTCAGGCACAAACAATAAATCAATTATATCCAGAAAATACAGTTAGGGCATTGGTGGGATGTGCACCATGTCAACCGTTTTCCCGATATTCAAGTAGATACAGAAAAGAAGGTCATAGAGATGATAAATGGAGATTGTTATATTCATTTGAGCGTTTAGTACGAGAAGTGTTACCAGATATTGTGTCAATGGAAAATGTACCTAATTTAGTAAATGAAGAAGTTTTTAATGATTTTGTAAACACATTAGAGGAATTAGATTATTTTGTTGATTATGGTGTTGTATATTGTCCAGATTATGGTGTTCCACAACATCGTAAGAGATTAGTTTTGTTGGCGTCTAGATTGGGAGAAATTCATTTAATCCCTCCTATGTATGATAAAAATAATTATTTGACTGTTAGAGATGCTATAGGACATCTTCCTCCAATTGCTGCAGGAGAAGTTTGCGAAGAAGATTTGCTTCATCGTTCTAGTGCTTTGTCTAATATTAATATTAGAAGAATTCGGCAGTCTGTTCCAGGAGGATCGTGGAGAGATTGGGATGACGATTTGAAATTAAATTGCCATAAGAAAACATCGGGACGTACGTTCCCTTCTGTTTACGGCCGGATGGAATGGGATAAACCCTCTCCAACGATTACTACGCAATTTTACGGTTATGGAAATGGTAGATTTGGACATCCAGAGCAGGATAGAGCAATTTCCTTGCGTGAGGGTGCTATTTTACAGTCATTTCCAGATGATTATATTTTTGTTGATGATGAACACCCCGCTCAAAAACGAGAACTTGGAACGCATATTGGCAATGCGGTTCCAGTAGAATTAGGAAGAGCAATTGGTATAAGTATTCAAAGACATTTAGAGGCGGTAGGTCAAGGATAGATGGAGGTAAGTATGGAAAAACAAATGCAGGAAAAAACGGAACAAGAAGTTAGTGTATCTGCTAAACAGATTAGTGAGAAAAAGCAGGATATCAAGTTTGATACAAGAGATTATGTAATTAAGTATTTGGTAGAGCAATACGAAGCGGACGAGTTTTATATTCCACTAGAATATCAGCGTAATTTTATATGGGGGGATAAAGATAGATGTTTTTTTATTGAATCAATATTAATGGGATTACCAATTCCATTTATGTTTTTTGCTGATACAAAAGATGGAAGAATTGAAATCGTTGATGGTGCACAGAGAACACGGACTCTTGTTCAATTTTGCCAAAATAATTTAGAATTACAAGGCTTACAGATATTAACAGGATCTAATGGATTTAAATTTAGTGACTTGGATCCTGTTATTCAAAGAAGGTTTTTAAATACAAGTATAAGAGTTGTATTTTTGGAAGAGGGTACAACAGAGAAGGTTCGTCAGGAAATATTTAAGAGAATTAATACAGGTGGACGGCAAGCAAAAGCGGCAGAAGCAAGAAGAGGAGCTTTTGAGGGGAAATTTAAGGATTTCTTAGAAGAATGTGTAAAAATCCCTAAATTTAATGAATTGGCGCCAAGAACAACTATTACAGAAGATAGATATGAAGGATTTGAATTGGTCTCTAGATTTTTTGCATATTCCGATAATTACGATAATGATTTTGAAGGATATACTGGAAATGTTACGCAATATATTGATAATTATGTAGAAAAGCAAAATGAGTTGTGTGATAAAAATGACGATATCATTGTAGATTGCCGGAGTAGATTTAATGCAATGTTGGATTATGCTGAAAAAATTCTTGGAAAGCAGGGATTTAGGAAGACACCTACGTCGAAATCTACACCAAGAGCAAGATTTGAAGCCCTGTCAATAGGGATTGCAATGGCACTTAAAGAAAACCCGGAATTACCAGTAAGAGATATTTCATCTTGGGTTACTGGGGAAGAATTTGCAAAATGTACCCGGTCAGATGCAGCGAATAATAAAAATAAATTAGTTGGAAGAATTGATTTTGTTAAAAATAAATTACTTGCAGGTGATTAGATGATAGCATTTAGAGATACTTATGATAATAGGAAAAAAGAAATAGAAGATTTTTTAGAATTGATGGAGTTTTTAGAAGCTAAAGAAAATGATAGAGAAGATGGCGTAAGCAAATTTAGCAAATTTTTTCATTCCGAAGGGACAGGTATACATTTAACCTACCAATCGTTAATCAATATATTAAAATCAAATGTTTCCTTGATGATTTATAACATAATTGAGTATACAGTTGCGAATCTGGTAGATAGCATATATGACGAGATAAGGATGAATCATTTATCATATGTGGATGTCAATGAATCAATTAAAGCACTATGGAGAAAAACTATATTAAAAGCAACAAATGATCCTAATGCGAACTTTAATACGTTTTTGAAAAAGAACGAAGAGATAATAGCAGCTATATTGAGGAATGCCACCTTGGAAATGAATTCACGAAATACATTACCCGCTGGAAATTTAAATGGTGTTTCTATTAAAGAAACCTTTAAATTACATGGAATTCAAATTCAAACAAGTAGCAAAAATTATAGACCTGATATACTTGATGGAATCAAGGAGAATAGGAATAATTTGGCACATGGGTCAGTATCATTTGTTGATGCAGTAAGGTCAGATAGTATCTCTGATATTAGGAGAAATGAAAAATTTGTAGTTGCCTTCTTAGAAGAATTGATTGATACTGTGACAACTTACATAAATGAGCAAAGATATAAGATGGCATGATTGTGCGAGGGTAGAACCTAGATTTACAAGAAAGCAGATTCAGAATTCTATAAATAGATACAGGAAGAAGGGGTGTTGGTAAGAGGGGACAACAGAAAGAAACCGCGGGTTGTTAAAAAATAAATGGATGTGAGTATACAAATAATTAAAGGGGTGCACGTTTTTGATTTTATATGCTATACTTAACCCATGGCAACATTTTGGCAACAGTTCATCAGAAAGCCAGTGTAAATTATGTAGTAGAAATAAAAATTTCGCTTATTGTTGGTAAAACATTAATTAATTCCGTTAAGTTTTGCTGCGACGGAGCCGAGTTTGAATAAACAAAAATGCTTAGTAAAACCGGCGTTTATGCGGGTTTGCAGCACTTTTAAAAGTCTTTTGATAACAAATTGATAACAGTTGCATGAGAGCCATTATTCTTATAATCCGGTGGTTTTAAGGTTAGAGAATGATTGACAGGTGGTTGTGCAACTAATAAATCCATATTATTTAGAAAGCCCTTAGCTGTGGGTAAAAACTCATGGCTAAGGGCTTTTTTGTCGTATTTATTTATCTGGTTTGAGTTTGTCTTGGAACATTTCGACCAGAGTGTCGCTAAGTGCCTGTGATGGGACTTTTGCCCATGTTTGAGTGGTATCAAACTCCGGGTAGTGGTAACGCCACTCATCGTATTTGTCTTTACTGA
>OLOD01000210.1_pt1 | contig 46739 bp, 35 predicted proteins | sample 1671921 | NCBI WGS metagenome assembly OLOD01 (sample SAMEA3136626, study PRJEB25190) | human gut metagenome | biome: human gut; feature: human-associated habitat; material: faeces | place: Austria | collected 2013
TCAACCCCTTTTATTTATAAAGAGATTTTAAGTCAACTAAATCCGTTAAATGACAACCTTTTTACCGTTTCACCCGGGTGAAACGATCATTCCACAACTGTGATTCGATCGTTCCACCCAGGTGAGACGATCGTTCCACTTGGGTGGAACGATGAAATTGTAATATAAAACAGCCTTATCCTCATCAGGTAATACACTAAAACACAACGCAAAAGGGTTGCCGAACAGACGACAACCCCGCATCAGTGGCGTATTACTCAACAGAAAGGCTATCTCGAGGCACCTCACGGGCAAGCGTGGCATACATGATAAACACCAAGGTTGCCGTCAGGATTTGCATCAGGATGAAAATCAAAATAAAGACAACCGGTGTGAGCGGTACGCGGAAAGCAAAGTTTTCCAGCCAGCCGGAAACCACCCACCAAGAGAAAGGAAGCGCCAGCACAAAGCCAATGCCGACAAACCAGCAGTAGGGTTTGAGACCTAATCCTACAATATCGGTCAATTCGGCCCCGAACACTTTCCGCAAGGCTATTTCCTTCCGCTTGTAATACATATCGAAAATCACCAGGGCAAAAACGCCAATCAGCGACAAGACAACGGCCAATAAAGAGAAACACAAGAGCGTCTTCCCGAAGCGTACTTCCTTTTGGTAAAGAGTATTCAGCACCTGGTCGTAAAATTCGACTTCCACCGGATAGGTCGCATCCATTTTGGCAATCGCTTGCCGGATATGCGACACGGCAGTCACGGCATCAAAGCCTTTCTTCAACCGGATATAGACAACGGGTAAATAGCCGGAAGCGGGCGACGCCACCGAAAAGACAATCGGAGCCTTCTCCTTTCGGGCCGAAGTAAAGGATACTTCCTCACAAATGCCCACAATCTCGTTACTGAGTCCGCTAATCGGACCAAGACCAACGCCGTAATGGTCGCGTACAAACGAGTTGATGATATATCCCGAATCTGTATCACCGGTAAAATTGCGTCCTTCAACAATCTGAATGCCCATCACATCGAAGAAATTCGGGGAACACCAGATCCGATAGGTTTCAACTTCTTCTCCTTTCCATTCCATGCCCCAGGTAGAATAAGAATCCTGTCCGCCCACACATTCGGTCGCAAAGGCCACATCTTCTACTTCCGCATATTGCCGCAGTGTCTCCTGCAACCACGTTCCTTGCTTCTCGACCATTTCACTGGTCAACTGGACTATCGCCAGCTGGTCCTGGTCAAAGTTCGTATTCGAACGCATCATCATCCGGTTCTGCAAGAAAACAAAGGCGATGAAAACCAACAACGAACACGCAATGGCATATTGAAGTACCAGCAGTCCGCTTTTGATTTTCCGTCCGGAAGGAGTCAGCCCATAATTTCCCTTGAGCAATAAGGCAGTCGGGAAAGAAGTCACAAAATAGGCCGGATAAAGACCAGCAGCCATGCCAACCAGCCAAGCGCCACCAACTGTAGCGATATACAACGTCCGGCAAGAAGCAAACGTCACCGGCTCCTGAATAATGCCCGAGACGGCAAACCATTCCGAAACAGGCAGACTGAGACCTACAGCCAACAGACTTGACAATCCGACTAAGCAACCCACTTCCAACACCTGCTCCAACCGAAGCATCCAAACCTCGGCTCCCAAGATCTTACGTGTATTGATTCCGCGCAGCCGCGAAGGCATGAGCGAGATATAAAAGTTCGTAAAGTTGAACATGCCGACGAAGACAATCAGGACCGCGATCAGTATCAATAAATAAGTCTGCATCCGGCTACCCAACTTGAATACATGTCCTTCCGTCTCGGCATCACTAAAATAAACTTCCGGAAGCGGCGTCAGATGAATCGGACCCAAATACGGATAACGGGAGAAATCAAATGCCCGGTTAAACTCATCCGCTACCGACGAAGCATGACTCGGATCATCCAAGCGCAGGTAACAAATAAAATTGGAGTTTCCGAAGGTCTCCAAGAACGACGCCGGCATCGGAGCCAGGATATTATTCCCCAATTGCGTATTTGCAGGCAGATCCTTATAGACAGCTCCGACTTGCCAGTCCGTTAACGGCAGGAAATAAGCCGATTTGGATTCCATCCGTATCGGTTTGCCGACAGGCGATTCCTCGCCAAACATCTTTTTAGCCAGACTTTCCGGAATCGCCAGCTGATTGGGCTTCGACAAAGCATCCCGTTCTCCTTCCGTCACTTCCAGGCCAAAGACATCGAAAAAGCCGGGACTTACCAGATTGGCTTCCTGTTTGTAACCGGTCCGTTTCCCGTCAGCTTCGGTCACTGTCAGATAAACCTCGCCCACAAACGGACAAAACACAGAGCCCGCTTCCACATGAGCCGAAGCATGGATAATCGATTCGGCAAAGCCCGGTGGAAGAATGGAACGGAAGAAAGGTGTTTCCGGCATATCCACCTTGAAAACGCAATCCGGTTTCGGATAACATCTGTCAAAGTTCCATTCAAAGCGGACATGGACCATGATCATGATGAAGGCTGTAAAAGCCATCACCAAGCCCACGATGTTGAGCGAAACCGGAACGGGATATTTCCGGAATAACGCTTTGATGTTGCTGTATATTTCCATAGGGCTATTTATTTATCAAGGATTAATTGTTCGTATTATTCACTCTTCAGCGAAAGAACCGGATTGGCATGAGTGATCTGCAAACTGTTGATCACTACGGTGACGGCTACAATCAGGGCAACAATCACATCGGCCGAGAAGAGATAAAGCCATGAAACGGTAACTTTCTCGGAGAATTGCTCCAGCCACAAACCGGAAACGTAATAGGCAGCCAGGTTGCCGACAATGGCGGCTATCAACACCCATTTCATCATCTCGCCTACGAAAAGAGATAAAATCTCGGAAGTCGTAGCACCACTGATCTTGCGGATAGCGATTTCCTTACTCCTTCGCTGCGATTCGTCACGGATATATCCGATAAGGCCAAGGAAAGCGATCATAATGGAAAAGAGACTTCCGATCAGGATCGTGTCCTTCATCTTCCGGTTTTCATCATACATGCTTTGCATCACCTGCTTATACGAAAGCACTTCAACATCTTTTCCTTCTATTTCCTGCTGAACCTCCTGTTGGACACGGGCGATCGTTTCCGGATTCAGTTCTTTTACTTTCACCAGGATAATCGGCATATACCCGGAATCCGGCTCTGCCGTGAAGCGAATACTGGGGCGCTCGTCGTTACGTGTCAATAATCCGATCCGATAATCTTCATAAACACCGCTGATCGTCAGGATACCTTGATTCATGGCACTTGTATCGGAGTGTTCGGAAATCTGGATTTCTTTGCCAACAGCTCCGTCTTTCCAATCGGTAAACTCCTGCATCTTCTCTACAAACTGCCGGCTCACGGCTACTTCCTGTCGGGTTTCAGGAACACGTCCTTCCAGCATCGGAATCTCAAAGAAGTCGAAGAAGCCTTTTGTCCCATCATATTGGTCGGCTATATTAAACAAATCCCGATCATCACCCGGCAGATAAATATTGTTTCCCGAACTGTAATCAAAAGGAAGCGTATAACAACGTTCGACATCAACTACTTCGGGATTCGATGAAAGAGCTGCTATGCTTCGATTCGCCTGCAATTTATCCACGCCCCGGACATTATAATAGAGAACATTCTCATACGTATAGCCCGGCTGGTCGTTCAACGCCTTGTCGTATTGGGCGGCAATGACAAACATAAAACAGACCAGGAAGACATTGATCGTAAACTGAACCCACAGCAAAGCCAGCTTCCATTTCCGCTTGTTCTCCTTATAATTCCGGAATGCCACACCAACCGGAATCTTATCATATAAATAACCGGGAACAACCGTAGAAACCAAAAACAACAGGAAGATGACTCCGACCAACACACCGATGGTTTCGGGAATAAAGAGTGCCATCAAACTTGCTCCCAACAAATCCTCCACCAAAGGTTTGGTTGCCCAAATCAGAATCGCCGCTAATACCAAAGACATTAGTAAGACCATGGCTGTCTCTTTACTCAGCATCTTATAGATGTCCCAACTGCCCGCGCCATAACACTTATGCACGCCAATCTCTTTCGACCGCCTAACCATCTCCGATATCGTGATGAGAATATAGTTCATCAGTGAGATCAGAAGCAAGACCAATGAAATAATCGAGAGAATAACAATCATATTCCGTACCTGAGGTTCGGACGTATGCAACTTATCAAAAGCCGAAAGATAATACCAGATTTTTGTCCCATTCTTTTCCAATTCTTCCAGAGGCTGGTTCTTCTCCTGCATCGAACGGATCGCCGCTGTCAAGGAAGACGGATCTATGCCTTCTTCCAGCTTCACATAACCCTGATAACGATCGTTTCCCAGCCAATTCTCCCGACTCCTTTTATTAAATGATTCCATGGAAAGCAAGACATCATAGTCCAGACTGCCGTTTTCCGGGAAATCTTCATAAACACCGCCCACTGTAAATTTCCAGCCGGATGCATCTTCGTTGTAGATGACTTGTCCGACAGCTTTATCAATGCCACCTATTTTCTCGGCAAAAGACCGGCAAACCATAACCATTTGTGGCTGCGACAAGACCTGAACCGGATTTCCAGACAAGATCTTCCGATCAAATACATGGAAAAAGGAAGTATCCGCCAACACCAACTTACCGGAAACCGGCCGCTTGTCTTCCGTATAGAACTTCTCACTCTCAAATAGGAAGGTAGTACGGGTTGCATATTCTACACCGGGCACATACTGCTTGAATCCGGGAGCAACAGCCCCGCTCACTTGCTGATAGTCGCCAATATCACCTTGAGTCGAATATCCTGTCATAATCTTATAAATCCGGTCGATATCCTGATAGAAGTTATCATAGGCAGATTCAAAGCAGACTTTGGCAATCAAGATACAGCCGATCGCCAAGCCGACACCCAGCGAGAAGACTTTCAATATCCAATTTCTCTTCTTCATATCCCAAGTCTTTTATAATTCATTCCTGACATCACTGACAATCCGCCCATCAAACAAGTTGATGGTTCGCTGAGCCACGGAAGCATCCTTCTGCGAGTGCGTTACCATTACAATCGTTGTTCCTTCCGAATTCAGTTCCGTCAGCAAGTCCATTACTTCTTTCCCGTTCTTGGAATCCAGGTTTCCGGTCGGCTCGTCGGCCAATACCAGATTCGGATTGGAAATAACCGCCCGCGCAATGGCAACACGCTGTTGTTGTCCGCCGGATAACTGTTGCGGGAAATGCTGGGCACGATGACTGATATTCATCCGTTTGAGCATGGCCGTCACACGCTGTTTACGTTCCGAAGCACTCATGTTCAGATACTTCAAGGGCAATTCCACATTCTCGAAGACATTCAACTCATCAATCAGATTGAAGCTCTGGAATACAAAACCGATATTGCCTTTGCGGAACTTGGTGCGATCACGTTCCTTCAACTGAGCCACTTCCTGTCCCATCAGTTCATAACTGCCACCCGAAGGATTATCCAACAAACCCAGGATATTCAACAAAGTTGACTTACCACAGCCCGAAGGTCCCATAATCGCTACAAATTCGCCTTTCTTGATTTCAAAAGACACACCATTCAACGCCGTTGTTTCTATTTCTTCCGTACGGAAAATCTTGCTAAGTTCTGTTACTTTAATCATAATCGTTCTTTTTTATTTTGTTATTTCTTTCTTGTTTTATTATTCGTTTTTCAATGTCTTTACCGGATTTGTATGTATCAGCCGTAACATCTGCCAGCTAACAGATACCAATGCGACACATAACATAAATAGCAAAGACAAGACATATACTTGGATCGGATTGTCAATCCGATAACTATAGTTCTCCAACCAAATACCGGAAACGTACCAGGATAATGGAATACTAACCAATACCGCGATAAGAACCGCCTTCAAAAACCGGGAAGATGTCTCAACAAAAAGCTGGAAACCTTCGCAACCCATCACTTTGCGCAATGCAACTTCCTTAGCATGCTGACGAGCATAATAAGTACTCATCGCAAACATGGCCATCGACGTAAGCAGTAATATCAAAGCGGTGAAAATCATCAAGAGCTTCAAACTCTTGTTTTCGGCATCATACAAACTATAATTGATCTCGTTATACGTCTTAACATTTATATCATCTTCTGTGAGACCTTTATTCCGGTAAAACGTCTTGATCTCATTTAAAGCTTCATGCTCATCTCCATGAACCTTTACAGCCAACTTTCTAAGTACGCGGAAATCTTCATCTTTCTCCATATCCATGACCTGAAGAATTTTAAGGAACTCTGTTTTCATCGGGGTAACGGCACTCCCTTTATGGAAATCCTCAATAATACCACAAACAGAAAAACGGGTATTATCAAATTCCAATTCTGTACAATCATAATCCACACCCAAGGCTTTCAAGGCCGATTCCGTCAGCCAAATACGATAAGGTAAAGGCTCGGCATTCTGGCGAATTACTTTAAAGCCCAGTATTTCAAAGGCAGATTGCGTACCATTGATTACATCAAATTTTAATTCTCCTCCGTTCTTAAATACACTGACAACAGAAGATCCCAACGTCATTGGATCAAACTGAAGCCAACCTACATTTTCAACACACGACAATGAACGAAGTTCATCAACATGATAGTCCGACGGTTTAGCTGCATTTTGCACGCTGATGATACCATTCTTCTCATACCCCATCGGTTTATGAATCATATAATTAATCTGCAAATAGATTACACCTGCGACAGACAAGGAGATAAAAGCAATGAAACTCTGAAAACCAATCAGTATTTTCCCCAAAGTCATCTTGCTGGTCCGAGTAAAGTTTCCTCTTACCACATCTATGGGCTTGTATCTCGAAACGATCAAGGCAGGAATAATTCCGGAACACAAAGACAAAAGAATAAGTACGGATAAGAAAAACACCGACTCGCGCCAACCAAACGAGCTGAATGGAGACACTTCTTTTCCGACCAACATCGACAAATAGGGTGAAATAAACCCAACGATCAACAAAGCAAAAGCAAACGAGACCAAGGTAAGAATGAAAGATTCACCGATATACCGGAAAATGATATTCTCTATTTGTGTTCCCAACAAACGGCGCGAAGCCATTTCCTTGGCTCTGAATCCGGTCTGAGCCACCGTGAGAGAAATATAATTGAATACAGCAAACAATAGCAGGAACAAGCCGGCACTGGCAAACAGATTGGTGAAATCGGCCCGGACAATTCCTTCAAAAGGAATCGTTGCTTCAAGGTCCAACTTACTTATGTCCGCAAACGAAGTCAAATGATATTCCTTAAACAGTTGATGGACATACAACATATCTTCTTTCTTTAAGACAGATTCAATCTTGTCTTCCAAGGCTTTGACATCTGTTCCTTTCGCCAACCGATAAAATAACACCGCGATTCCACTTCCATTAACGGTCATGGACTGATCCAATTCAGACAATAAGTCAATACGATAGATGATGTCTGGTACAAAGAAGATCGTATGGGAAAAATCTTGATAAATTCCTGTCACATGCAAATCCGCACGACTTCCATTGACAACAACTTCGATGTTCTTACCCAAGGCTTCTTCGTCTCCAAACAATCGATTGGCACAACTTTGTGAAATTACGACAGCATATTTTTCCTTCAACACAGCTTCCGGGTTTCCTTCAACCAATTCAAAAGGGAAAAACTCGAAGAAGTTTTCGTCTGTAATAAGAGAATTCTGTCTTTCCTTTTGACCATCTACAATCATATCCATTTCAATTCCGCCAAATATATGTGTACCGATAACGCGACACATAGCTTCCACTTCAGGGAATTTCCCTTCCAACTGCTCTTTTACGGTAGCACATCCGATAAACATTCTCTCTGAATGTCCTACGTATATATTCCCTTGTCTTTTAATGGCCGAGTCCGTCTTTATCTCCTGTATGGCAAAAGAACCTATAAAAAGGACAAATGCAATGGCAATTGCCATTCCTGCCACTTCTATGGTCGTATATAATTTATTCTTACTGAGAAATCTAAAATAACTCTTCATGGTAAAATCGCTTTTATTTTATTTTATTTCAACACCAGACAATCATTATCGCCAAAGTTATCGTATCCGGAAATAATGACTTTCTCGCCCGAATTCAAGCCATCCAGTACTTCGTAATACTGCGGGTTTTGACGGCCGATATGTATTTCCCGCTTGAAAGCCTTGTCGCCTTCGGGTGTAAGGACATAAATCCATTTGCCACCGGTTTTCTGATAGAAGGTTCCACGAGGAATCATCACGGCTTCTTCGGGTTGTCCTAACTGTAAATTCAGGTTATATGTTTGTCCGGTACGGATGTTTTCCGGATGAGCGCCGTTAAACTTGAAGTCAGCCTTGAACTTTCCGTCCCTTACTTCGGGATAGACTTTCCGAATCACCGCCGAATACGATTCGTCTTGCCGTTCAAACTGTGCTTCCAGTCCGGGCATCACCCGATCGATATAATGTTCATCTATCTGTGCTTCGATCTTATAACTGCCCAAGTTGTTAATCTGTCCGATCTTCGCTCCCGAAGAAACCGATTGCCCCAGCACCGCATCCAGTAAGCCCAGCTCTCCGTCGATCGGCGCCACAATCATCAGATGTTCTTTCCGCCGGCGGATCATCTGCATGTTCACCCGCATGTTATTCAGGCTTTCCTGCATCTGCTTGACCTGTACGCTACGATAAAGACTGTCTTGGATAGCCCGGTTCTTGACCAGCTCCAGACGACTTTCGGCCAGTTCGTAATCTTCTTCCGCCTGCAAATAGACCTCTTTCGCAATCAGGTCTTCCTGATAAAGCTCTTTCTGTGCTTCATACGCCCGACGATACCGTTTGACTTCCATTTGCAACTGAAGCATTTCCTGATGCACGTTCAGCTTTTCCTGCTCCATCGAGATCAAGGTATTACGCAAGAGGTTTTCTTTCTCTGCTAGGTCGGCTTCCGAATTGAGGATCTGCATATCCAGATTCTCGTTCTTCAGTTCGAGGATCTTATCGCCTGCCTTCACCTTCGCTCCTTCTTCGATGAAGATATCATGTACCACGCCCGACTCCAGCGGACTGATCTGAATGGTTGTCATCGGCTGTACTTGTCCGCTCACCCGAATATAATCGTTAAACTCGCCGGATATCACTTCACTGACAGACACCGTATCCGCATTGACACGAAACGTACGCACGTCATCCCGCAGCAACAAGTAAATCACAAACACCACGACCAGCGCACCCAGCCAGTACGGCATTGCCTTTTTGCTCAGCACAAGCGAAAAACCTTTCTTCGGTTCTATTTTTCTATCCATGATTCTATTTCTATTTATATTGATCCAAATAACTAATTCCTTTGTAATAACTAACGACACTGCTCTTCAGCAAATACTGAAAGCGGGCATTCAGCTGTTCGGCCTTCGCATTCAGGTAATCGTTGGAGACTGTCTGAAACTCGATCGGAGAAATCAACCCTTGCAACATCTTCCGTTCGCCCAGCCGATAGGCTTCTTCTTGTACAACCGAACGTTTCTCGGCCTGAAAGAACGCCGCCAAAGCACCTTTGCTGTCTTGTATCGCCCGGGAAATCTCGGATTCCACATCATGCAATGTCTGTTCATATTCCGCCTGAGCACGCCGCCAGTCGCTTTTCTTCTTCGATAAATTGGAATGACGGGAAAGGCGGTCGTAAATCGGTATCGACAGACTCAATTGGATGTATTCACCGCCATTGTTCCGGAACTGCGTAGCAAAAGGAATCGCCTGATAATCTTTCCGGCCGGGATAGGTATAATAACTGGTTGACCATCCGCCGTTCAACGACAAGGAAGGAAGAAACTGCCACTTGGCCGTCTTTAATTCGTACCGGGCCTGATCCATTTTCCCTTTGGCAATCCGGACAGCCGGATTATTCTCGTGCGCAAAGCTGGTAATCTCGGCCGCCGATTCCATACAGATTTCCGGCAACTCGAAAGAATCTCTTACAGCCGACATATCTACCGGAAGCACTTCTTCTACGGGCCAAAGCATCAGTGCCTTTAATGTCAGGACAGCTTCGTCCTTCTGATTCCGGGAATTGATCAGCTGGTATTCGCGATCCGCCAGGTCGGCTTCCATCTGTACCACATCAGCTCGTCCTTTCTGTCCCAGTTCCAATTGTTTCTTTACCAAAGTCAGATTAGAACGCGCAGCTTCGATCTGCGATTCCATCACCTCTACCATCTGTGTATGGAACAAGACATTATAATAAGCCTCCATCACGGAAAGACAAATCTCATCCCGTAACTTCTGTTCCTGAGAGATTCCCATCTTCACCGCAATATTCGAGATCTTGATATTATTGAGAGCCGAGAAACCGTCAAACAACGTAATACTTCCATCTACCGAATACCCATTATTAAAGGAAGTACTGCTGATGTAGGTATTGGTTTCGGGGTCGACCGCACGCCCGAAGTTACTATAAGCATACGTTCCAGCCGACACTTTCGGTGTAAAAGCTTTCAGAATCGCATCCCGCCGGCTCACCAACGCATCGGCATTGTCGGCATCCTGTATCTTCTTCTTCGAGGAATTTTCCACCGCATACGCCATACAGGCATACAACGACATCGCTTCCTGAGCCAGACAAGCCGCATGGATGGAGCATCCTAAAACCAAAGTCATTATTATCTTTCTTTTCATAAAACAAACATCTTACACCAAGAAAAATACAACGACCATGCCAGAATTATAACAAGCTTGTTTCTAACAGATTATAATTTTATCATTTCCAAGAAGTGTAAAGTTTCTTTACAAAAGGTGTAAAATAGATTGACGGTGTAAAGTTATTTTTAGCCGGTTTTCGGCTGGAGAGCAGATAAAACAAAAGGTGGTATTTCCATCAATCCCGTGAACAAGTGGTCCAAACTTCGTATCCTTTTATATTTTTGACAGATGTGCTAAAGCTTTTCCATATATGTGCTAAAGCTTTTTGATAAATATAGTAAAGCTTTTCGACAGCTGTCAAAAAATTAAAAAGTCATAGGATTTATACAAGAATCCACTTACCCATTTATCCGTTTCCGATATTTCTTAATGTCAAAAGAGCGCGATAAATTCAATAAAATCTATCGGATTACGTTATCTTTGTGATAAGCAGCATGGCGTTATCATAATACCAGGAAATATGTCGATATGGAGTAAACTTTTAGGATTTAAGCAAACGGATGAGACGAGTCATAAGGTCGATAAAGATACTGCATCTCTATCAACCGATACATCGCGCTATACCTTTGTAGATGTTGAAATCAGTTTGCAGGATCATAAGATCCATGACATCGGAGCACTCCGCTTTGACGGCGCCATCTTTCATAAAGCATCCAAAGAAGAACTGTTTGACTTTCTGCGCGACAGCGATTATCTCTGCGGACACAACATTATCCATCATGATGCCCAATATTTGTTTGCTGGCCACACTTGCCGCTGGCCACTGGTCGATACGCTATATGTATCTCCTTTATTATTTCCAGAACGCCCGTATCACAGACTGGTGAAAGACGACAAACTGGTTAGTGAACAACTGAATAATCCGGTAAACGACTGCGAGAAAGCCAAGGACTTGTTGTTCGACGAAATAGCCCGCTGGAACGCCTTACCCGAAAAGAAACAGCAGATTTGGGCTTATTTACTCAAAGACCAGGAAGAGTTTACAGGATTTTTACAGCTGGTGCAAGCTATTTCCCCGGTATATATGGATCCGGTTGAACTGATCAGGGATTTTTATGAAGGGAGAATCTGTCAACAGGCAGACCTGCATACGCTCATTGAAAAATATCCTGTCGAAGTGGCGTATGCTTTGGCGCTGGTCGATACAACCGATCATCGTTCCATCACTCCTGGCTGGGTTCTTTCGGAACTATCCGGAAGTAGAATATGTGATGAAGCTTTTGCGGCACACGCGTTGTCAGGAAGGTTGTCCATATTGCAACACCCAGCTGGATGTACACTATAACCTGAAACGTTTCTTCGGATACGATGAGTTCCGTACCTACGAAGGAGAACCACTTCAGGAGAAAGCAGCCCTGGCGGCCGTGCAGGGAAAATCGTTACTTGCCATTTTTCCTACTGGCGGAGGCAAGTCGCTTACCTTTCAATTGCCAGCACTTATGGAAGGCACTTCCGTACATGGACTGACCGTGGTTATTTCTCCTCTTCAATCGCTGATGAAAGATCAGGTAGACAACCTGGCAGACCGGGGAATTACAGATGCAGTTACTATTAATGGTTTGCTGGATCCGATTACGAGATCGTTATCCATCCAAAGAGTTCTGGAAGGAGAAGCCTCACTTTTATACATAGCTCCCGAAATGCTCCGTTCCAAAACCATCGAGAGAATTCTGATGGCGCGCCATGTCGTAAGGTTTGTCATCGACGAAGCCCATTGTTTTTCTTCATGGGGACAAGATTTCAGGGTAGATTATCTCTATATCGGTAAATTCATCCGCGAGTATCAGCAGAAAAAAGGATGCAAAACACCGATTCCGGTATCCTGTTTTACAGCAACGGCCAAACAGAAAGTCGTACAAGATATCTGCGACTACTTCAAACAGACGCTGAATCTGGAATTGGAACTGTTCGCATCAACAGCATCCAGAACAAATCTTCACTATTCCGTCATTCATGCGGAGACGGATGATGATAAATACTCAAAACTAAGGGAACTGGTGGTGGAATCTGATTGCCAGACGATTGTCTATGTATCGAGGACCAGACGGACCAAAGAGCTCGCTGCCAAATTAACTCGCGATGGTTACAAGGCATTGCCCTACAACGGACAGATGGAAGCAGACGAAAAGATTGCCAATCAAGAGGCATTCATGAACGATCAGGTACGCATCATCGTAGCGACATCCGCCTTTGGAATGGGAGTAGACAAGAAAGATGTCGGACTGGTAGTCCATTACGACATTTCGGATTCGTTGGAAAACTATGTACAGGAAGCTGGAAGAGCGGGAAGAGATCCACACCTGAACGCACGTTGCTATGTTCTTTACAGTGATAACGACCTCGACAAGCATTTTATATTGCTCAACCAGACCAAACTAAGCATCAGTGAAATACAACAAGTCTGGAAAGCTGTAAAAGATCTTACCAGACAACGGATGCGGGTTTGCTGTTCGGCGTTGGAAATTGCCCGGCAAGCCGGCTGGGACGATTCCGTATCCGACATAGAAACCCGTGTGCGAACCGCTTTATCGACGTTGGAACAAAGCGGATATCTCGTCAGAGGAAACAATGTGCCTCATGTATATGCCACCGGTATCACCGTAAAAAACATGGAAGAAGCCCGAAAACGGATATCTGCTTCCATCTTATTCAGCAAGGATGAAATCGAGAAGGCTGTCAGAATCATCAAGTCACTGATTTCGCAGAAGCATATAGCCAAGGCACAGGATTCGGAAGCTGAATCGAGAATCGATTATCTGGCAGATATTTTAGGAATGAGTAAAAGTGAAGTCGTATCGGCCGTAGAACGGATGCGGCAGGAAGGCATATTGGCCGACAGCAAGGATATTTCTGCTTATCTGCTGGATACAGGCGAATCTGAACGGAAATCAAAGACCTTACTCGAGCGTTTTGCCAAATTGGAGCAATATATCCTCAGCCATATTCCGGACGAGTCTTTGCTGATTTCTTGCAAACAGCTCAATGATAATGCCGTAAACGACGGAATCATTACCTCCAAAGAAAAAGACATTCGGACACTGCTTTATTTCCTCACGATCAAAGGTTATACCCGGAAGAAAGAAGATGCCGTTCATAACATGGAGATTATGCGCCGCCTGGATATGGATACAACCATCAGACGTTTTGAGAAACGATTGGAGATAAGTCGTTTTGCCGTAGAGTGGTTGTATAAATTAGCGGCAGAAACCAGGAAAGAGAACGAAGAAAGCAAGTCGATACAGTTTTCCGTTGTCGAATTGCTGAACCAGATCAAGGCAAGTCAGCAATCTCTGTTCGGCGAACTGAAGGATATTCAGCTGGAAGATGTAGAAGAAGCTCTTCTGTATTTATCGAAGATCGGCGCACTCAAGCTAGAAGGCGGATTCCTGGTTCTCTACAATGCCATGGACATCAAACGAATCAAAGACAACAAGGCCCGATACAAGCAAGAAGACTACCGGATGCTAAATGAATTCTACAAACAGAAGATTCAGCAGGTACACATCGTTGGGGAATATGCCAATCTGATGGTCCGCGATTATAACGCGGCTTTGCAATATGTGCAAGACTATTTCCAGATGGATTATCGGAAATTCATCTCCAAATATTTTAAAGGGGAACGGGGAAACGAAATACAAAGGAACCTGACACCCGGAAAATACAAGCAATTGTTTGGCCAGTTATCTAAACGGCAAATGGAAATCATCGCAGATAAAGAATCCCGCTGCATTGTCGTTGCCGCCGGTCCGGGCAGTGGAAAAACCCGTGTATTGGTCCACAAGCTCGCTTCGCTCCTCCTGTTGGAAGATGTCAAACACGAACAGCTGCTGATGCTGACATTCTCACGCGCGGCTGCCACCGAATTCAAGCAACGGCTGATGGAACTGATCGGGAATGCGGCCCATTTTGTAGAGATCAAGACCTTCCACTCTTATTGTTTCGATCTGCTCGGACGGATCGGTAATCTGGAAGATGCCAAAAACATCGTAGCCAAAGCGGCCGATATGATTAATCAGGGAGAAGTTGAGCCCAACAGAATCAGCAAAACGGTGTTAGTCATCGATGAAGCTCAGGATATGGGCACAGAAGAGTATGCACTCGTGAAAGCATTGATGACTCAAAACGAAGAAATGCGCGTGATTGCCGTGGGCGACGATGATCAGAATATCTACGAATTCAGAGGTTCTGATTCCGGATGTCTGTTCCAACTCGCCCAAGAACCCGGAAGCCGCTTTATCGAAATGACCGAAAATTACCGCAGTGCCCGGCATTTGGTGGATTTCGCCAACGAATTCACTCAAAACATCCATAAAAGGATGAAAACCGCTCCGATTATCTCCATGAGAGAAGAGGAAGGATGGGTAGAAGTGACTTATCATTTGTCTAAGTATATGTATCAGCCTCTCGTAGAAAATCTGATGAAACACAGGAAGAATGGCACGTCGTGTATTCTTACCCAGACAAATGAAGAGGCAGCAATCCTGGTAGCTCTCTTGAGGAAGCAGGGAATCAACAGCAAACTCATACAGTCAATGGATGGTTTTCATTTCCGGAACTTAGCAGAGATGAGGTACTTCCTCAAATATATCGACCAACGGGTAAACACGCCTCTAATTCCGGACGAAGTATGGGAAGCAGCCAAACAGGCAACTTGCTCCGCCTATGCCAATAGCCGAAATCTGCCATACGTAAAACATTGCGTGACATTGTTTGAGCAAACCAACAAAGCCAAATATGTGGGCGACTTCAACGAATTTGTATTCGAGTCGTCAATAGAAGATTTCTGTGATATCGCCGATGCCGAAGTGGTAGTATCAACCATTCACAAAGCCAAAGGAAAAGAATTTGACGACGTCTATATGCTTATTTCCGACAATTATTCGAAAACCGACCAGCTGATGCGTCGGTATTATGTAGGAATAACCCGGGCCAAAAACCGATTGTTTATCCATACGAACGGAAACTGTTTTAAGCATTTGAGTACAGATCAATACCTGATTGATCAGCGGCAATATGCCTTACCCGAAGAAATCGTTCTGCAACTTTCCCTCAAAGATGTTTATCTTGATTTCTTCAAAGGACTCAAGCGGGAAATCTTATCATTACGGAGTGGAGAAGCATTGAAGTACAAAGACAGTATTTTATACAATAGCCAAAACCAGGCCGTAGCCAAACTGTCGGCAAACATGCAAACGGTAATATCGGAATGGAACAAGAAAGGCTACGAAGTAGAGGCTGTCTCCGTCCGTTTCGTCGTGGCCTGGAAGCCCAAAGATGCCCCCAAAGAAGAACCGGAAACAGCCGTTCTGTTGCCTGAACTGGTGTTGTCGCGAGGATGAATGTTGTCCATTTTCTTCCTTTCAACTAAGTTTCTTATCCCATGTTAATCCAAGTCAAGCAGTCCATCGTCTGTGCATCGTGCCAAACAAGCCATAGGTTGACCGGATACAATCAAAGAGGATATTCATCGAAGTCAAAAAGCACGGTGGACAGATAACGTTCACCAGTATCCGGTAATAAAACAACAATACGTTTCCCCGCGTTTTCCGGACGTCTCGCTATTTCCGTAGCAGCATAGACTGCAGCTCCCGATGAAATACCGACAAGCAATCCTTCATATTTTGCCAGTTCCCGACTCGTTCGGATGGCATCATCATTTTCTACGTCGAAAACTTCATCCACAACCGAAGCATCATAGTTTTTTGGAACAAATCCGGCACCAATACCCTGTATCTTGTGAGAACCGCTCTGACCACCATTCAGCACAGGAGATGCCTTGGGCTCGACAGCAATGACGCTGATTTTAGGATTGAGGGATTTTAAATAGGATCCTACACCCGATACGGTCCCGCCTGTACCTACTCCTGCCACAAAAATATCAACCTCGCCATCGGTCTGTTCCCAAATCTCTACTCCGGTTGTTTTTTGGTGCTTGGCTGGATTTGCCGGATTCTTAAACTGCTGGAGAATGATACTTCCGGAAATTTGCCGTTGCAGTTCTTCAGCCTTCCGAATGGCACCTGGCATCCCTTCCTGTCCAGGTGTGAGAATGACTTCTGCACCATATGCCTTTACCAATTTCCGGCGTTCTATGCTCATCGTTTCAGGCATGGTCAGTATCAGATGATACCCCTTGACAGCTGCCACTAATGCTAACCCGATACCTGTATTCCCACTGGTTGGTTCAATGATAGTACCACCTGGAAACAGCAATCCTTTTTTCTCTGCATCTTCAATCAGGCCCAAGGCCACACGATCCTTTACACTACCGCCCGGGTTGAAAAACTCTATTTTTGCAATGATCTTTGCATAACCACCCACTTTACTGCCATATTTTTTCAATTCCAACAATGGAGTATTCCCTATGAGGTCTGTCACTTTATCAGTAATCCTTTTCATCTCATTCTTTTTATATGATTAATATCATCTTATATCTTCTCCAAAGCCTGTGCCAAATCTGCCAACAAATCGTCGATATGTTCGGTACCTATAGAAAGACGGACGGTAGATGGTGTGATGTGCTGCGCTTCCAGTTCCTCCGGCGATAATTGGGAATGAGTGGTGGTATATGGATGAATGACCAAGCTCTTTACATCTGCCACATTGGCAAGAAGCGAGAAGATTTCGAGTGCATCGATGAACTTCCAGGCTTGCTCCTGACCGCCCTTTATTTCAAAGGTAAAAATGCTGGCAGCACCGTTCGGGAAGTACTGCCGATAAAGCGCATGATCGGGATGAGTGGGCAAAGACGGATGATTCACTTTGGCTACTTTCGGATGATTATTCAGGAAATTTACTACTTTCAAAGCATTTTCAACGTGACGTTCTACCCGAAGCGAAAGGGTTTCCAAGCCTTGCAGCAAGATAAAGGCATTGAATGGGGAAATAGTAGCACCGGTATCACGAAGGATGACGGCACGGATACGGGTAACGAAAGCTGCGGCTCCAGCTACATCAGCAAAGACAGCACCATGATAACTCGGATCGGGTTTGGCCAATGTAGGAAACTTGTCAGGATAAGCTTTCCAATCGAACCGGCCACTGTCTACAATCACACCGCCCAAGGAAGTTCCATGTCCACCTATAAACTTGGTTGCAGAATGTACCACAACATCAGCCCCATGCTCTATCGGACGGAACAGGAATGGAGTAGCAAAAGTATTGTCTACAATCACAGGAATACCATGCCGGTGTGCCACTTCAGATACACCTTCTATATTGGTTACATCCGAATTCGGATTACCGAAAGTTTCAACAAAAACCGCTTTGGTATTGGGCCGGATAACAGCTTCCAAAGCATCCAGGTCATTGACACGGACAATGGTGTGTGTGATACCCTGTGTAGCAAGAGTATGCGTAATAAGGTTATATGAACCTCCATACAGATTATCCGCCGCAACCACATGGTCACCTGCTTGAAGGATATTCTGAAGAGCATATGTAATGGCCGCTGCACCCGAAGCTACAGCTAAGCCAGCTACACCACCTTCCAATACTGCAACACGTTCCTCAAAAACGCCTTGTGTAGAGTTAGTCAATCGACCATAAATGTTTCCTGCATCACGGAGTCCGAATCGGTCAGCTGCATGTTGGGAATTACGGAATACATACGAAGTGGTCTGGTAGATAGGTACCGCACGTGCATCGGTTGCCGGATCCGGTTGTTCTTGACCTACATGCAATTGTAATGTTTCAAAGTGAAGTTCTGCTCTTTTCATAATTCTATAATTTTATTGTTTATGTTTTATTTTTGTTTTCGATGCAAAATTATGATATATGGTTTTTTCATACAAGATTTGATTAAAATACAGAAAATAACTCTATTTTTGTAGCACCAAACAGAACAAACCAACGGGACAAGACCTTTAAATGTCCCGATGGCAGATAATTATTCTTTTATGGAAACATTGGACAAAACAGATTTACAGATTCTACGTACCTTGCAACAGAATGCACGACTGACCACTAAGGAATTGGCTTCAAGAGTCAGTCTCTCTTCTACTCCCGTATACGAACGTTTGAAGCGCTTGGAGAACTGCGGATACATAAAAAAATACATCGCAGTACTTGATGCTGAAAAACTCAACCAAGGCTTCATCGTATTTTGTAACGTAAAGATGAGCAGGCTAAACCGTGAAATTGCAAAAGATTTTACGGAGATTATCCGTAACATTCCAGAAGTGACCGAATGCTACAACATTTCAGGTAGCTTCGATTATTTATTGAAAATTCATGCCCCAAACATGAAGTATTATCAGGAATTCGTCTTGAATGTTTTAGGGACCATTGAAAACCTTGGCTCGTTGGAAAGCACTTTCGTGATGGACGAAATCAAACATGAATACGGAATCCACATATAATTTGAAAAAGCTTTCCATTTTTTGTCGTATATAGAAAGAATTTCCTTTCCAATGTACTCTCTTTCACCGAAAATGTTGCAATCGCGATATGCCATACGCTTTCTGATCGTTCCATAAAGAGAACGGATTCTCAAATTTGATACATCATAATACGGCTAACTTCTTGCATTTTGTTCAAAGATTCATAAATGCTAACAGTGAATTTCTTAAACAAGAAAATAAAACTTATGCTTTGATGTTATATTATGCCTTGTTTTCTGATAAGTTGGATAAATCCGGTTTTAAAAGCATTTATGAGGCGCTTTCTTTACTTCAAACGGATAAATAAACAGGAAATAAAAGAAATAGCATCGTATTTATAGAACATTTGCCAATAAAGACTATTCCGTTGCAGAACCTGTTCTGTCCACAAATGGAGGTATATGGCTGTTATACACGTGAGGAGGTTTTTATGTTGGTTGGACGTCAGACAGCGATAAAGAGAATGCAAGGTACAGCAACCGGAGCTTTTCATTTACCGGAACATAATGTTTCTTTGTTATTCGTAACTTTGAATAAATCTGATAAAGATTTTTCTCTGACCACACAATACGATGATTATGTAATAAATGAGAATTCGTTTCATTGGCAATCTTGGAATTTTGACTCTCATCAGAATGAAGGAGGGCAACGATATATCCACCAAATGGAAACACAACGTAAGATCTTATTGTTCGTTCGTGAAAACAAGAAAGACGGCTATGGTAATATCAGTTCCTTGCACTGTTTTGGTGTAGTTAATTATGTATCCTCTCATGGTGATTTTCCAATGAATGTAACATGGAAATTAGAAAAACCTGTCATGCCATATGATGTAAAAGCAATATAAAAACAACAAACTAAATAAATCACATTACACTAATAATCAATAAATTAAACTACTATAAATCTTTATCTTTTGATATTTCGAACAACACAAAAAAGGTGTGAAACCGTTTGAGTTCCACACCTTTCCTTATAAATATTTATCGCTTATTTATCGATACTTACTTAACTTCCTCGAAGTCCACGTCAGTTACATTGTCTTTACCGTTGTTGTTTCCGGCATTGTTGTTTGCCTGACCGCCGAAGTTTGCGCCACCGGCCTGTGCACCACCTTGCACATTCTGAGCATTGTACATTTCCTGACTAGCAGCCTGGAATACGTTGTTCAATTCAGCCATAGCAGCATCTACGCCAGCAATGTCTTGAGCCTTATGAGCTTCTTTCAGTTTATTCAAGGCAGCTTCGATCGGAGCTTTCTTATCAGTCGGGATCTTATCGCCCAGATCCTTCAACTGTTTTTCAGTCTGGAAGATCATACTGTCTGCCTGATTCAGTTTGTCGATACGTTCCTTTTCTTTCTTATCGGCTTCAGCATTAGCAGCAGCTTCTTCCTTCATACGCTTAACTTCGTCTTCGCTCAAACCACTTGAAGCTTCAATACGGATACTCTGTACCTTACCAGTTCCCTTATCCTTAGCAGAAACATTCAAGATACCATTGGCATCGATATCGAATGTAACTTCGATCTGAGGAACACCACGCTGAGCAGCTGGAATTCCATCCAAGTGGAAACGACCGATTGACTTGTTATCCTTAGCCAAGGAACGTTCACCCTGCAATACGTGGATTTCAACTGAAGGCTGGTTATCTACTGCAGTTGTAAATGTTTCAGACTTCTTGGTCGGGATTGTTGTATTAGCCTCGATCAGTTTTGTCATCACACCACCCATAGTTTCAATACCTAATGACAGCGGAGTAACATCCAGCAACAAGACGTCTTTTACTTCACCTGTCAAGACACCACCTTGGATAGCAGCCCCTACGGCAACTACTTCATCCGGGTTAACACCTTTTGAAGGAGCTTTACCGAAGAATTTCTCAACGATAGCCTGAACAGCCGGGATACGAGTTGAACCACCCACCAAAATTACTTCGTCAATATCTGAAGTTGACAAATTGGCATCCTGCAGAGCCTGACGACAAGGAGCGATACATGCCTGAATCAAGCTGTCAGCCAACTGTTCGAATTTAGCACGAGTCAATGTCTTAACCAAGTGCTTTGGAACACCGTTAACCGGCATGATATACGGCAAGTTGATTTCAGTAGAAGTTGTACTTGACAATTCAATCTTTGCCTTTTCAGCAGCTTCCTTCAAACGTTGCAAAGCCATCGGGTCCTGACGCAAATCAACACCTTCGTCTTTCAAGAATTCTTCTGCCAACCAGTCGATGATTACATGGTCGAAATCATCACCACCCAGGTGTGTATCACCATTTGTTGACTTAACTTCGAATACGCCATCACCCAATTCCAGGATTGAAATATCGAATGTACCACCACCTAAGTCGAATACAGCGATCTTCATATCCTTGTTGGCTTTATCCAAACCATAAGCCAATGAAGCAGCAGTCGGTTCGTTTACGATACGGCGTACAGTCAAACCGGCAATTTCACCAGCTTCTTTTGTAGCCTGACGCTGAGCATCGCTAAAGTAAGCCGGAACGGTAATAACAGCTTCTGTTACTTCCTGTCCCAGATAATCTTCAGCTGTCTTCTTCATTTTCTGCAGAACCATAGCTGAGATTTCCTGCGGTGTGTACAGACGACCATCGATATCCACACGCGGAGTATTGTTGTCGCCACGTACTACTTTATAAGGTACACGAGAAATTTCCTTCTGTACCTGATCGTATGTTTCTCCCATGAAACGTTTGATAGAGAAGATTGTCTTCTGCGGGTTTGTGATAGCCTGACGTTTAGCCGGATCACCTACCTTACGTTCACCACCTTCAACAAACGCTACAATAGAAGGAGTTGTTCTTTTACCTTCACTATTTGCAATGACAACCGGTTCGTTACCTTCCAAAACAGCAACACAAGAGTTGGTTGTACCTAAGTCGATTCCTATAATCTTTCCCATAATGTTTATATTTTTTATTGTTATTATTCAAGTTTCATTTGTGTACGTTTTCAAGTCGCACACCAAATATTCAACAAACCTTATGCCAAAGAAAAAAAAGATGCCATTGTCCTTTTTCCTGTCATAACTTCTGACAAAATGGCTTAAAGAATCCATCTTTTCGTTTCTTAGAACGTTTTTTTGTCAGTTTATACTCAATAATAGGCCCCAAATCCTTTATACTTTTCCCTACTCATTCTGGCCTTGATTCCAGAATCTCCCAACATGAAATAAATTCATGCCTAAGAAATCTTCAAAACACGCCGGCTTTTCATCAAAATACGCCAGCTTTTGACCAAAATACGCCGGCTTTTGAAATAAAGCCTATATGATTGGTAAATGTTTCCAACGAGAATCAAAAATAGAACCCTCGAGAAACATTTTTGATTCTCGTTAGTATCATTCTTTATATTATATATTATGAAAAAGCGGTCTATTCATAAATAATCATCCTTCACAACCATTCTATTCTCTTGGTTATCTGAAAGATGAGGTGATTCAACGATTGCAAAACAAATAAATACATGGAAATGCCACCTTTTCTATGCACGCGATAAATTATTTCTAAAAGAGAGTTCAAAAACAAGCTTCCAAAAACATACCTGAGAACAAGGCACTTATAAAATAGTTTGCATTTTTATTTCAAAAACTATTGCAGATTTAAAAATAATGCATACCTTTGCACCGCAATCGAGAGAGATAGCAAGAATAAATAAAGAAAGAATGGTGCGTTAGTTCAGCTGGTTAGAATACATGCCTGTCACGCATGGGGTCACGGGTTCGAGTCCCGTACGCACCGCAAGAAAGCTCTGAAATCATTGATTTCGGAGCTTTTTTGTTAGAATCCCATCACCTTTTTCTGCATATCCGTTCTTTCGTCAGTTACCCAATCGCATCGTCCGGTATTTCATAGGAGAAAGTCCCGTTCGCTTAAAGAAAAACTTGCCGAAAACCGATTGATCCGAGAAACCCAGCCAATCGGAGATTTCCTTGATGTCCTTATCAGAACATTCCAATAATCGTTTTGCCTCCACACAAATCAGTTCAGAGATATGCGAATAAACCGTACGGCCGGTGATTCTCTTGACGATTCTTGAAAGATAAGTAGTTGATATGTTTAACTTATCTGCATAGAATTGAATATTATGATGCTTCCGGTAATTTGAAACCAGCAATCTTTTGAACTTCAGGAATATTTCGTTGGAACGCTTGACATAGGTAGAAGCATCGTCTTCTGTACGTTGACAAAGAATATCTGTCATTTGTAACGACAATAAATTACATAGATTTCTGATAATCCCGTTTTTATACAGATGAAACAAATCCAGCTCCTCAGAAAATAATTGCATCGTCTTTTGCAAATAGCGGAAATGAGGCATCTCCAAATGCAAAATAGGCAAACAGTTCTTTCCTAAATACTTCGATAACTGATTATAAAGAGGCTGACCATGCGACAATCCATCAAAATAATCAGGAGCTATGTAAATACAGATCAACTGAAAATCATTTCTCCGACCTTGAAGTACACTACTCATACTGGGAGTCTGAAGAAACAGATCACCTTTTCGGATGGTATACGACTGATACAAATCACCTAACAAGGCTGTTCCGTTTGTAACCAATGCAAAAAAGAAACCATCCTCCAACTTTATTGGATCATTTCCATACGAACTTGCATCAATATGGATACATTTCACATGGATTTCCTTCTTTTCCTGAGCTTTTATTTCTTCAATCAACGACATATTTACCAAGATCTTTTTCCGGGCGTAAAGGTAAGACTTGTTTCGTATTTGACCAATGATGGTCGTTTTTTTATGTACATGGATTCAGGAATTAAGAAGAACTTTGCATCCGCAATTAAAAAATCAAGCATATGAACACCTATACATTCAGACGTTATTGTTTATTTGCAATCGCTTTGTTTGTTAATGCCTTGGGAATCGCATTAATCACGAAAGCATTGTTAGGCACTTCACCCATCACAAGTGTTACGTACGTATTAAGTATGTTCACTCCCATGACAATCGGCCAATGGACCATTGCCCTCAATTTACTTTTCGTCGTATTGGAACTTCCATTAATGACCCGAAAGGAGTTAAAAGAAGATTTGCGCATGTTTTTGCTCCAAATACCTATCTCCTTATGTTTCGGAACATTTATCGACGTATGTATGAACCTGCTATTCTGGGTTGAACCCGTACGCTATATCAGTCATATCCTTTATCTACTCATCGGATGCTTTATCCTGGCGGCAGGCATCACCCTTGAAGTCAAAGCCGACATAGCAATGATGGCTGGCGAATACTTCGTTCGGGTTATTTCCAAAAGGTTTCATGGAGAATTTGGATATATCAAATTGGGATTTGACATTTCACTCGTTGTCATAGCCTGCCTGTTATCCCTCTGTTTCATGTCGGGTATTTATGGTGTACGGGAAGGAACGGTTATAGCCGCATTGGTCGTTGGTCCTATTGTCCATTTCATCAGTCCATATTACCAATGTTTTGATAAATGGATCCAAATGCCACAATCGGTAGTTACACCAACACCGGCAAGCAGTCATACCATTATTACCATTGCCCGCGAATTTGGTAGTGGTGGCCATATTTTAGGAGAAATGCTTGCCAAAGACCTGGGCATTAAATTATATGATAAAGAATTCATTCACCTGGTAGTCCAGAAAAGCAGGATTGACGAATCGTATATTGTCCGAAACGAACAATCCATTCCCTCTTTCTGGTTAAAATGCATACTGGCCAAAAGCAGCGAGCAATCGTTGGAACGCAGTCTTTCTTCAGACGATGTTCTGTTTGTTGCCGAAAGTAAAATCATACAGGAACTGGCAGAAAAAGAGTCGTGTGTCATCATCGGCCGGTGTGCAGACTTTATATTAAAACATCATCCGAATGTCATCAAAGTATTCTGCTACTCAGATCTTGAGAACGCCCGCAAACGTTGTGTTCAAGAATATGGCATTCCATTAGAGAAGACAGAGAGTGAAATCAAGCGGATTAACCGAAGTAGAATTGCCCATTACGAATATTATACCGGTGAGAAATGGGGCGAACCTCATCATTACAACCTGATGGTCAATACTGGAGAGATCGAACTTCCGGTGGCTTGCGAACTGATTAAAAACATCTATCAGAAGAAACAAAAAGGATGATGTCTTCATCCTTTTTCAGTCTTCCGTAATTTAGGTTAGATGATCCGTAATTCAGATACAAGAACGGAATCATAAATTCCGTATTTTTGTTTCCAAAATAATGGAACTAACTTATAACAAAATAAAGATGAAAAAGATTCTGATTTTATCTTCCAGTCCTCGAAGAGGTGGTAATTCCGATACGCTTTGCGATGAATTCATGCAAGGCGCACTGGCAAGCGGGAACGAAGTGGAAAAGATTTTCTTGCGCGACAAGACTATCCATCCTTGTCTGGGATGCAGTGTTTGCAGCCAATACCACAAGCCTTGTCCTCAAAAAGATGATGCAGCCGAAATCATTCAGAAGATGTTGGCAGCCGATGTAATCGTGATGGCCACTCCGGTTTACTTTTATGCCATGAGCGGACAAATGAAAATCATGATCGACCGTTGTTGTGGTCCTTATACAGAAATGAAGAACAAAGAATTCTACTTCATTGCAACAGCAGCAGAAGATGATCCCCACATTATGGATCGGGTTGTTGCCAATTTCCAAGGTTTCCTGGATTGTCTGGAAAACCCGACAATCAAAGGAACGATTTTCTGCGGCGGTGTTTGGCATGTAGGAGAAATCAAAGGAAAGGCCGCCTTGAAAGAAGCTTACGAAATGGGAGAAAATGTATAATCAATCAACTGCTTATGACACTCGAAAGTTTTTTAGAACACGTCAATCAACGGAAACCGTTAAATACACCAGAGATTTTTCAGTTTTTGAATGAGATGAACGATGAAGCCAGACGTATAACAGCCGAATTGAACAATGCCTATCATAACATGGATGAAATACGGGAACTTTTTTCCCGACTTTCAGGAAAGCCGGTTGATCCTTCATTCCGTATTTTTCCTCCTTTTTACACGGACTTTGGAAAGAACATCCATGTAGGTAAAAATGTATTTATCAACGCTTGTTGCCATTTCCAGGATCAGGGAGGAATTACCTTGGGCGACGATTGCCTGATCGGACATAATGTAGTCTTTGCTACGCTCAATCATTTCATTGAACCGGCAGAAAGAGCCTCCATGCATCCGGCTCCAATTGTATTAGGTAAAAAGGTTTGGGTTGGTTCTAATTCAACCATTCTGCAAGGTGTTACGATCGGAGACAACTCTATTATTGCCGCCGGTTCTGTTGTCACCAAAGATGTTCCGGCCAATACCATTGTCGGAGGCGTTCCCGCCCGTATCCTTCGCAACTTGGATGTTAAGGAAATTGAGGGGTAGATTCCAAAAACAATCCTCTAATATTATTCAGTAAAAACAAATTCATACAGGCAGGTTTCATAATTATACTTTCTATAAACGAAGGAAGAATACCTGCCCGTTTACCTAATAACATCAAAGCAAGCGGAATTCTTTCGGTGTATAACCCACGGCTTTCTTGAATATCCTTGAAAAATGCTGGGGATACTGAAATCCCAAACGATAGGCAATTTCACTGATGCTCCGGTTTGATCCTAAAACTTCTTCTTTCGCTACATTGAGCAGTTTGTTTTGAATATACTCTTGAGCGGTTCGCCCGGTCTCTTTCTTGACCAAATCTCCGAAATAGTTAGGCGACAAATGAACACCATCCGCAAAATACTTGACTGTAGGCAAGCCCAATTCCTGAGGTTTACCGTTTTGGAAATACTCATCCAGCAGGTCTTCGAATTTACCCAAGATATCTTGGTTGACATTTGTGCGTGTTACAAACTGACGTTCATAAAAACGGGTACAATAATCCAACAGCAACTCGATATTCCGACAAATCAAACGGCGGCTATGCCGGTCTTCCGGATGCGAAAGTTCAACCTGAATCTTATCCAGACAATCCTGGAAAATTCCTTTTTCCTCGTCCGACAAATGAAGCGCTTCATTCGAAGCATACGAAAAGAAAGAATAATGCTTGATATCCTTGCCTAAAGATGTTCCACGGATCAAATCCGGATGAAACAACAAGCCTTTTGATTTCGGAGGAACAAAGTCTGTCACTTTCACTTCTACTACTTGTCCCGGAGCAAAACTTGTCACGGTTCCTTCCTGATAATCATACATCTGTTTCCCGTAACGCAAGTCGCCACATTTTGTCTGTTTCAGATAAAGCGCATAGACTCCATAGTTTAATGTAAAATGAGTCGGGAAATGGGATGCTTTTGACAAATCAACCACTGCCACCAATGGATGAAGAGTTTCCAGTCCATACAATTGATTATACTGTTCGATCGTGTCGAGTTTGATAACGTCTGGCATAAGCTTATCATTATATTTCTACAAATATAAGCATTTTCATGTGACGCTTTTAAGTTTTTTCATACATTTGTATGCGTTAACAAACTACGATATGCCCCAGTTCTTCCATCCCGATCAACCAGATGACATGCTTCTTTCGCGTTTACAGAACGGCGATGAAAAAGCTTTTACGGCTATCTATGAGCGATACAATAAAATGCTTTATGTATTGGCTTATAAATACCTGAAGGATACGTTTCTGGCAGAAGACATAGTCCAACAGGTATTTCTCAAGTTGTGGGAATCTCGTTCTTTATTTGTGGGCTCCGTGCATCTTCGGAATTATCTGTACACCATGACCAAAAATCTGGTATTAAATGAAATACGGGATAACTTTTCTGATATGGAAAAGAATTATGCAGTCATCCAAAATGCACCGGAATTTGAAGATAAACTGCAAAGTGCCTTGGAGGAAAAAGACTTGTTCCAACATTTTTATAAGATATTGGCGGAATTGCCCGAGCAGAAACGTAAAGTATGCCTCCTGAAGATTCGGGATAATCTGTCGAATCAGGAAGTGGCAGACAAGCTACACATCTCGGTGCCGACCGTTAAATCGCATTATTCGCAAGCCATCAAATTGCTACGGGATAAAATGAGCCGTTTGCTCGGTATTCTTCTGTTGGTTTGTAAATGGATGAGCTCATAAAGTACAACAAAGAAGGATAAACTTAAAAACTCTAAACAAACGGATTTGCCCTCATTCCAAATCACGAATTGTGTGTCTATTAATAAAAGAAGATGATTACAATGAAAACACCGGATATATCAACCATCGAGAAAGTGCTCGATAACGAAGCCACGGCAGAAGAAGCAAAATGGGTCGTTGGCTGGTTCAAGACAGAAGAAGGTATGAAATGGCTTTCCGAACGAATGGATAAAGACGAACGGCAAATCCATTTAGGGGAAGAACAGGAATGGGTTGATCATGAAATTCCTTCGGCCGTCATGTATCAGCGCATTAACCAGCAACTGCGTCGGCAAACCATACGCCGTTGGATATTCCGCGCTGCGGCCATATTAATACCTATTACCTTATTTATAGGCTTGTTCGTCAATGTCAATAATCAGATTGATTTATTGGCTTCGCACGAAATGGAAGAGATTGTCGTACCGAGAGGTGAAAAGATGCGGATTATCTTCCAAGACGGCAGTAGTGTTTACCTGAACGCGAACAGCCGGATCCGTTTTCCCAAGAAATTCACCTATAAGGATCGGGAAGTAGCATTGGACGGAGAAGGCTTGTTTGAAGTAGCATCCAATAAGAACCGTCCTTTTACGGTCGTTCTCGACCGGATGAAAGTGAAAGTGCTGGGTACTGAATTTAATGTGAAAGCCTATACGGAAGATCAGGATATTTCGGTCGCTCTTAATCACGGACGGGTAGAATTGTCGTCGGGAGACTTCCAGACCTTCGAACTGAGTCCCGGAGAAAAAGCGATCTATGACCGTACTTCCCGCTTGTGTAAGATTGTACGTCCGCAAAACATTGCGGAGAGTTCGGCCTGGACAACCGACCAGATCATCTTCGAACAGACTCCGATGAAAGATGCCATCCAGACTTTGTCCCGGATTTATGATGTGACATTCAGTATAGAAGACAAGAAAGCATTGAACTATACCTACACGATCAAAACCCGTCAGACAAATATCCTGACTACTTTGCGGGAACTGGAAAAGATTTCTCCGGTCCGATTCCAGTCACAAGGTGATACAATCCGGGTTAACGTAAAGTAGAAGATATGTTTTACAAAAATCAACGATCAAAAAAAAATCCCCCATATCGGGGGACTTTTCCATTCCTTCACGCCTTCTTTTCCTTCTTCTTGCTGTTCGTTGTCCGGGTTTTCAGGATCACTTTCTGGCGGTCGATCATGGCATTCAGGTGATCGATGAAGGTCGCATAGGCCGCATCGCCTTCGTAGGCAGCCACCACGTTCACCTTGTCCACCAGATCCCGATAAGCCGACTCGACTTCCAGGCGGGATTGCTTCACGCTACCAACCTGCACCTGGCTCTTCTCGTTGGCTTGCGCTTGCATCGCATTCATCAGCAAGCCCGTTGTTTCAACAATATACTCCTTCCATGGCCTGAAGTTGAGCATCGTGTCGTCTTCCAAAACTTCCAGATCCGTACACAAATTTTGCAAGATACCCAGTTCCTTGTTCAAAGCCATTTGGGTAGGGTTACCGTATTTCTCGAAAACTTCGGCATATGGCAACGCCGCGTTCCGAATCATATCATCCGGATGGCGGGTCAACGCCTTCACATACATGTTGGTCGCTCCCCAAGCTTCATCGGCCATGGCATCTGCTTTCTCGACTGCCTCGGTCGATTTCATCTTTCCGGAACTTTCCAACACTTCATCATAGGTAGTTAGTTTCGTTGTGAAATTCACCTTGACATCTTTCAGCGGCGCCACACCCTCTGTCGGATCAGCCGGCAGACTCTTCATTTCTTCCTTTACCAACGAGAAAAAGCCAAAGGCTTCTTCGTTATGCAACGCACTCAAATTGATCTTTTGAATCTGTTTCATCTTAAAATAATTTTTAGTGATACAATCTATTTCCTATCGCCGATAAAAATAAGCATTTCGTCCCATTTTTGCAAATTCTAATCCCTTAAGAAAGGAAGATGCGCCTCCCGACAATCATAAACAGGCAAAAGTTCAACTCTCCCCACCGCCGATTAATGCCCAATATCCATATTCCACACCAGATGGATGCCGGTTAATGCCAAATATCCATATTCCACACCAGATGGACGCCGGTTAATGCCAAATATCCATATTCCACACCAGATGGATGCCGATTGATGCTAAATATTCATATTCCACACCAGATGGATGCCGGTTAATGCTAAATATCCATATTCCACACCAGACGGACGCCGGTTGATGCTAAATATCCATATTCCACACCAGATGGATGCCGGTTAATGCCAAATATCCATATTCCACACCAGATGGACGCCGGTTAATGCTAAATATCCATATTCCACACCAGATGGACGCCGGTTGGCGAAAAATATCGATATGCATTGCCAGCAGGAAGTCTGGGCGGCTTATAAGTACGGTCTTTCCCATTGGAAGGAACCATGGACCGGGGAAAAAACACATAAGAAAGAACGGAAAAACGAATTTTTCTCAAAAAAAATCCCAATCCGACTCATCCTTTTCCTGAAGTTGTGTGTCTATTAAGAAAAAAGAGATAATTTTAAATGTTTAACCTGCTAAAAACACAATCGTATGAGCGGATAAATCAAAAGATACCCTAAAAAGAAATAGCCGAAAAGCTCCTACCCTTTCCGGCTACAATTAAAGATTTCAAAAACATAGTTTTCAACACATCATTAATCTGTACAAAGATATGGAAGAAAAACACATGACTTCCTCAAATGGAAGTTATTTATTATTAACGAATAAAATACCTAGTTCCATGAAACTAACAGCATTATCGTTAATGCTTTCGCTTTCAGCATTTGCAGCCAACGCAGATGCCCAGCAAGTTTCCGTAACTGTCAGCAACGCGAAAGTCAAAACTGTATTAAACAGCATTTCAGATCAAACCGGACTCAGCCTGGCTTACAGCGCACAAGTAGTTGACCTGAACCGCAAAGTCTCCCTCAACTTCGTCAATACCGAAGTAAGCGAGGTATTAAATGCCATGTTCGGCAACACAGCCATCGGCTATGAAATCAAAGACGGGAAAATCTATCTGTTCAAAGCCTCTGAAAGAGCAACGGCATTGGCCAATCAACAGAAGAAAATCATCACCGGTACTGTAGTTGATCCCAATGGAGAAGCCGTAATCGGAGCGAATGTCCTTGTCAAAGGAACCACCAACGGAACCATCACAGACATGGACGGTAAATTCTCTTTGGAAGTACCGGAGGGAGCGATGCTCTTGGTCTCTTATATTGGATATGGCGATTATGAAACTAAAGTGGGCAATCATACGACCTTATCAATTGCACTAAAAGAAGATTCCGAGGCTCTAGAAGAATTGGTTGTCGTTGGGTATGGTACACAAAAGAAGGTGAACCTAACAGGTGCTGTTGAACAAGTAACAAGTGAAGTGTTCGACAACCGTTCAGTTCCCAATGTCACGCAAGCTTTACAAGGCTCGATCCCAAATCTTAATATACAGATCACTGATGGTAAGCCAACTCGTACTGCCAGTTATAATGTCCGAGGCACAACATCTATTGGACAAGGAGGTGAAGCACTCGTTTTAATTGATGGAGTAGAAGGAGATCCATCCATGTTAAATCCCAATGATATTGCAAGTGTTTCTGTACTAAAAGATGCTGCTTCGGCAGCTATCTATGGTGCACGAGGTACTTTTGGTGTAGTCCTAATTACTACGAAAGAGCCTAATAAAGATAAGACATCTGTTACATATTCTGGTAATTTTTCCTTACAACGACCGTCAACAATCCCAGATTTTGTAACTGACGGATATGAATATGCCAGCCATTTTTATGAAGCATATCATGCTTGGAATAACTACTCTGCCGATCCTAAAAACATTAATAAAACACAAGAATTCTCGTTAGCATATCTTGATGAATTTAAGAGACGAAAAGAAGCTGGTATCACAGAAGAATGGGCTATTGATCCGTCTGGGAAATATGTATATTATGGTAATACAGACTATTACGGAGAATTATATAAAAAGAATACTTTCGCCCAAGATCATAATTTATCGATAAGTGGCAATAATGGCAAACTAAACTACTATATCTCTGGGCGTTTCTATGGATATGATGGCCTATTTAAGTACAACACAGATAATTATAAAATGATGAATTTAAGAGCTAAAGGCTCCATACAAGTTTTCAATTGGCTAAAAATTGAAAACAATATGGAATTCTCAAATATGAACTATCATAATCCCATAAACGTAGGAGAAGGAGGATCTATCTGGAGAAACTTGTCAGATGAAGGGCACCCCAGTGCTCCTATCTATAATCCAGATGGAACTTTAACGCATTCTGCCGCATATACTATTGGAGATTTTATTTACGGGAAAAACGGAATAGATACAAACAATCGGGTATTGCGAAACACAACGAGCTTTACAGCCTCTTTTTTAGATAACAAAATACACGTCAGAGGGGATTTTACTTTCCGAAATACGGACCAAGGTGAAACCCAACGCAGAGTTGCTGTACCTTATAGTACACAAGAAGGCGTCATTAGTTACCTAAGCACTCAATATAATGATCTGCAAGAATATAAGAAAGAGACAAATTATTTAGCAACAAATATTTATGCAGATTATGAAGATACATTCAACGATGATCATTATTTTAAGGGAATGATCGGTTACAACTACGAACAATCTACATATGATGCACTAAAAGTCTTACGAAACGGTTTATTACTTGAAGATTCTAAAAATATCAATATGGCATTAGGAGATGCCATTACCACGTCTGGAGAGTATAATCGTTGGCGAGTAGCAGGAGCTTTTTTTAGATTAAATTATGCGTATAAAGATCGTTACCTGGTAGAAGTCAATGGACGTTATGATGGTTCGTCCAAATTCCCTACAGATCAACAATGGGCATTTTTCCCTTCTGTATCAGCCGGCTGGCGATTATCGGAAGAAGCCTTTTGGAATGTAAAACCAGAAATACTTTCAGATGTCAAAATAAGAGCATCTTATGGATCATTAGGTAATGGAAATGTGGATCCTTACAGTTTTCTGGAATTACTAAGCATACAAACATCTGGTCGGGTATTGAATGGTTTAAAAAATAAATATACTAGAGCTCCAGGAGTGATACCAGATGGACTGACATGGGAAACCGCAACAACAACTGATGTTGGATTAGATTTTGGTTCATTGAATGGAAAATTCAGATTTTCTGGAGATTATTATATCCGAAAAACAACTGATATGTATACGGTAGGACAAACATTACCAGACGTATTTGGGGCAGATTCTCCTAAAGGGAATTACGCAGATATGACAACTAAAGGTTGGGAAATTACATTGACATATCGAGATCAATTCCAATTAGCCGAGAAACCTTTCAATTTTGAAATACGTGGAACATTGTCTGACTATCTGTCTACAATAGATAAATATAATAACCAAGATGGTAAATTAACTGATTATTATCCAGGTATGCGTGTCGGTGAAATTTGGGGATATGAAACAGAAGGTCTCTTCCAATCACAAGAAGAAATAAATAATCATGCAGACCAAACTTTAATTCAATCTTCATCTCAAAGAGTCACCTATCCAGGAGATGTAAAAATTAAAGATTTGAATAATGATGGAGTTATTGATTATGGAAATAATACACTCGATGATCATGGAGATAAAACTATCATTGGTAATATCCTTCCTCGTTTTTCTTATAGCTTAAACTTAAGTGGAGATTGGAATAATTTCTTCATTTCAGCATTTTTCCAAGGCGTAGGAAAACAAGATTGGTATCCAAGTAATGAATGTATTTTCTGGGGTCAATATAACCGTCCATATAACAATTTGCCACAATGGCACTTAGGTAACTATTGGACAGAAGACAACCCTGATGCGTACTTGCCTAGATATGCAGGCTATAATTCTTCTATAAAAGCGACTCCGCAAACTCGGTATTTACAAAACGTAGCATATATCCGCCTCAAAAATTTACAATTAGGATACAATTTACCGCAAAATATTACATCTAAATTATACATACAAAATGCCAGACTATACATCTCAGCAGAAAACTTATGGTGTTGGTCTCCTCTTTATAAACATACAAGGGATTTAGATGTGACTAACATTTATGGTTCTGATCCTGAATTAACGGATGCGGATATGAATTCCGGACTAAACGGGAATCATGGTAGCGGTGATGGAAATAGCTACCCACAGATGACAAGTATAAGCTTAGGAGTATCCGTAACATTTTAAATTATATAGACATGAAAAGAATAACAATACCAATTATAACAGCTTGCTTGTTTTTGTACTCTTGTTCTATGGACGAGATTCCGCAAGCTTCAGTGGATAAAGAAACTGTTTTTAATAACGAAAATGGATTAGAAACTTATTCTTATTCCTTTTATAATATGCTTCCATCTGTAACAAATGGCTACAACATGGATGCCATGTGTGATTATGGGGCTGTCACTAATTATAATGATTTCATCCGAAAGGGTGCTTATTCTGCAGAACTAAGCACAGGATGGGATTGGGAAGATCTTAGGAATATCAATTATTTCATTGAGAATTGTACCAGTGAAGCCGTAGAAGAAAATGTTCGGAATAATTATATAGGTTTAGCTCGCTTTTTCCGAGCATATTTTTACTATAATAAAGTAGTTCGTTTTGGTGATGTTCCTTGGATTGATCGAACTTTAACAGTTGATGATGAATTACTTTTTGCACCCCGAGATTCCCGTACAGTTGTAATGGATCATGTTTTAGAAGATTTAAATTTTGCTTGTGAACATATTTCGAGGACAAAAGACGAAACCGGTTCTCTTGTAACAAAATGGGTTGCGTATGCACTCAAGTCACGTATCTGTTTATTCGAGGGTACATTTCGTAAATACCATACTGAATTAGGTCTATCAGAGACAGCTAATGTATGGTTACAAGAGGCAGCTGATGCAGCAAAAACTGTTATGGCTGAAAGTGGACATTCTATTTACACCGGAGAAGGAGTTGATGCCTCTATGAGAGCTTTATTTATTAGTACAACGCCTATTACTTCTGAAGTAATGTTAGCAAGTGTGGCAAGTGAAAGTTTAGGCGTTTTAGGTTCTGCTAACTGGTGGTGGACGTCCGGTACTTATGGTTCACGTTTTAACATGATTCGTTCATTTATTAATCTTTTCTTAATGAGAGATGGGACGCCATTTACAGATAAAGAAAACCATGAGCAAATCGAGTTCTTTGAAGAATGCCAAAATAGAGACACTCGCTTGGCCCAAACAATTCGTACGCCAGGATACCAACGGGATGGAAAACCTGCAGCTCCCAACTTTAATGGTTATTCGTATACCGGATATCAACCAATTAAGTACACATTAGACGATACAAAATATGATGCAGGTCAATTAAATACGAATGCTATTCCGTTATTCCGCTATGCAGAAGTATTGCTAAATTATGCGGAGGCTAAAGCAGAATTAGGCACATTAACAGATGAAGACTGGGCAAATACAATAGGTATTCTTCGCGCACGGGCAGGTATAACTGCAGGATTAACAGCAAAACCAACTCATGCAGATAAATACATTCAAGAAACCTATTTTCCAGACATTTCAGATGCCACTATTTTGGAAGTTCGCCGTGAACGTTCTGTAGAACTTGCCTTAGAAGGATTCAGATTCTCAGACCTTTTACGATGGAAACATGGAGAATTAATGATGATGAGATGGACAGGCATTTATGTTCCAGCATTAAATGTTCAAATGGACTTAGATCATGACGGAACAACGGATGTTATATTTTATAAAGGAAATCAGCCTACTAATTTACCGTCTTCTTGTACACCCATTTCCGTAGATGGTGGTGACGCGACTCGGCAAGGAATAACTGGTAATAACTCAGGAAATTTAACATGGTATGATAATGATCCATCAAGAATTTGGTATGAAGATGGACGTCAATATTATTATCCAATTCCGCAATATGCTATTAATCTCAATGAGAATTTAAAACAAAATCCAGGTTGGTAAATAATATATACTTTATCATACACATTTTTTGTGTATATAATAACCATAGAGGTATATGTATTTTAATAAAATATGAATCATAATTAAAGGACTATATGAAACGAATATTTATTATAATATTATTATGTATTGTTGCTATAGGGAGCAATGCAACTTCTTTTACAATTGCAACCTATAATATACGTAATGCAAACAAGGAAGATTCTTTAGCCGGAAACGGATGGGGACAAAGGTATCCTTACATTGCCCAATTGATACAGTTCCATGGATTTGATATTTTTGGAACGCAAGAAGGAAAATATCAACAACTTCAAGACTTAAAATCAGCTATGCCTGGATACGATTATATTGGCGTTGGCAGAGATGATGGAAAACAAGGAGGAGAATTTTCTGCTATTTTCTATCGAATTGATCGTTTCGAAGTTTTAGAACATGGAGATTTTTGGTTATCGCAAAAGACAGATTTTCCTAATAAAGGATGGGATGCTGTATTACCAAGAATCTGCACATGGGGGAAATTTAAAGATAAACAATCTGGTTTCATCTTTTTATATTTTAATCTACATATGGATCACATAGGTGTACAAGCCAGAGCTGAAAGTGCCAAATTGATTTTACAAAAGATAAAAGCCCAGCCCGATCATATAGCTGTAATCCTATCAGGAGATTTCAATGTAGACCAATATAGTGAGTCCTACAAACTACTAAACACATCAAATATCATAAAAGATGCTTATGAATTGGCAGAACTAAAATATACTCCAAATGGAACTTTTAATGCATTTTATCCTGATAGAAAAACAGATCAAAGAATTGATCACATTTTTCTCAGCAATGATTTTAAAGTTTTGAAGTATGGTATTTTAACAGACAGTTATCGTTCTCCCAAAAAAGAAAATGTCTCAGATGAGCACAATGGTAATTTCCCAAAAGAAACTCTTATGAAACAATATGATGCCCGAATGCCATCTGATCATTTTCCTGTGATGATAGTAGTTTCCACAAAGTAGGAAGCAATATTTCTAATTTATATCTATTTAAATGGGCCATTACTCCAACAAGAGCAGTGACCCATTTTTATTTATACCATATAGAATCGCAATTCATCTTAAAGTCACCTAATTTTTCTTTGGGTTAAAGATATAATTCTTTAAACACAAAAGAAATAAAATCACTATCTTAGAAACAAAATTCTGATAGCCATGAAACTCTTATTTTCAGTTTGCTTATGCATTATTTCTCTTTTATCATCCTCCGCCTCCAACCTCTTCATCGAGGCAGAAAGTTTTGCAAAGAAAGGCGGTTGGGTAGTTGACCAACAGTTCATGGACCTGATGGGTTCTTCTTATCTGATGGCACACGGAATGGGTGAACCGGTAGAAGACGCACAAACAGAAGTGACCTTCCCGGAAAAAGGAACGTATTATGTATATGTACGGACATATAACTGGACTTCGCCTTGGAAAGATGGAGAAGGACCGGGAAAATTCAGCTTGTATGTCGGTAACAAGAAGTTGGCTTCACCTCTGGGATGCGAAGGGAATACATGGATGTGGCAAGCAGCAGGGAAAGTGACGATCAAGGATGTGAATACGGAACTGCGTTTGCATGACCTGACAGGCTTCAACGGGCGGTGTGATGCCATTTACTTCACAACCGAAGAAGGAGCCGTTCCTCCATCGGATGTAGCGGCGTTGGAAAAGTTTAGGCAGGAAAAGCTGAATCTTCCAGCTGAAGCTCCGTTAGCCGGAGAATATGATTTGGTAGTCGTAGGTGCTGGTATTGCCGGAATGAGTGCCGCCGTTTCAGCTGCCCGCTTAGGTTGCAAGGTTGCCTTACTGAATGACCGTCCGGTAATAGGAGGCAACAACAGTTCGGAAATTCGTGTTCACTTGGGTGGACGTATCGAAGCTGGCCCTTATAAAGAATTAGGAAATTTACAGAAAGAATTTGGCCCGACGCGTGGTGGTAATGCTCAGCCTGCGGATTATTATGAGGATCAAAAGAAGATGGACTGGCTGCTGAAGGAAAAGAATGTTTCCTTATTCACCAATTATCGTGCGATCGCTGTAGAGAAAGAAGGGAATCGCATCACAGCGGTCATCGCTAAGCATATTGAGACTGGCGAAGAGAAGTGTTTCGAAGCACCGTTATTCTCTGATTGTACAGGTGATGGTACCATTGGTTACTTGGCTGGTGCCGATTACCGGATGGGACGTGAAAGTCGGGATGAGTTTGGAGAAAGTACAGCTCCTGAACAGGCAGATAAAATGACAATGGGCGCTTCCGTGCAATGGTATTCGGAAGACACGAAGAAAGCTTCTTCTTTTCCACAATTTGAATATGGAGTTGATTTCAACGAGAAGAATTGTGAAAAGGTGACAATGGGTGAATGGACTTGGGAAACGGGTATGAACTACGACCAGATCAAGGATTTCGAGCGTATCCGAGACTATGGATTGATGGTGGTTTATTCCAACTGGAGTTATCTCAAGAATGAGATGAAGGAAAACGATGTCTATAAGAATAGAAAGCTGGCATGGGTGGCTTATATCTCCGGAAAACGGGAATCACGCCGGTTGATGGGCGATTATATTCTGAAAGAAGAAGACTTAAGGAAGCATGTAGTTCACGAAGACGGTTCGGCGGCTTCTACGTGGAGTATCGATTTGCATTATCCAGATCCGAAGAATACAGAGAATTTCCCCGGTCAGGAATTCAAGTCGATTGCCAAACATATCAACATTTATCCGTATCCGATTCCGTATCGCTGTCTGTATTCACGCAACATTGATAACTTGTTCATGGCTGGCCGGAATATCAGTGTGACACATGTCGCCTTGGGAACGGTACGTGTCATGCGAACAACCGGAATGATGGGCGAAGTAGTCGGCATGGCTGCTTCCATCTGTAAGAAATACCAGGTGAATCCGCGTGGTGTCTATCAGTCTCACTTGCCGGAATTGAAAGAGTTGATGAAAGAAGGTGTCGGACAGAAAGGTTTACCCAACAACCAGCAATATAATGAAGGAGGTACACTGAAAGAGAAGCCGGTCGTTCGGTAATATAACAAGTCATTCCAATAGCATAAGCTTGTTGCTCCCCGTAAACAAACGGAGAACAACAGGCTTATTTACTAAATATGATAGATGCTTCGCACAGATTTATTACCTTTGTATCTCTATTATCAACTCATTTATATATTAATCATGAAAGATCAGCCTATGAAAACAAACAAATGGCTACTTACGCTGCCGGTGTTGGCATTGCCTTTCTACGCGTGCAACAACAAACAAGCACAGTCTGACGAGCAGACAGGGAAGAAACCGATGAACATTCTCTACATCATGTCGGACGATCATTCGTACCAGACAATCAGCGCGTATGATACTCGGTTTATCCAGACGCCTAATATCGACCGGATTGCCAACGAGGGTGTACGTTTTACCAACAGTTTTGTGGCCAATTCTATCAGTGGTCCCAGTCGGGCGTGTATGCTGACTGGTAAACACAGTCATGCGAATGGCTTTACTGATAATAGCTCGACTTTCGACGGCAGTCAGCAGACGTATCCGAAGTTATTACAGAAAGCCGGATACCAGACAGCAATTATCGGGAAATGGCACCTGACCTCCGCTCCTACCGGTTTTGATTATTCGGACATTCTAATCGGCCAAGGTATCTATTACAACGCTCCGTTTATCACCAATGGCGAAAAGACGACCTCGCAAGGCTATGCGACAAATGTCATTACCGATAAAGCGATCGAATGGCTGGAGAATCAGCGCGACAAGAGTAAACCGTTCTGCCTCTTGCTTCATCACAAGGCTCCGCATCGTACCTGGATGCCGGATTTGCAGGATTTGGAGCTTTTCAGCGACAAGACTTTCCCACTGCCGGATAACTTCTACGACGATTATGAAGGTCGTCAGGCTGCTGCAGCCCAAGAGATGAGTATCTTCAAGGATATGGATCTGGTCTACGATTTGAAGATGGCAGATAAAGAGAACGAAATCCATACGACAACCGGATTGGAAGAAGTAGGGCGCCACATGTACGACACCATGACACCCGAAGAGAAGAAGGCTTGGGATGCTCACTACGATCCGATTATCCAGAAATTCAAGAAGGCGAATCTTTCCGGCAAGGCATTGGCTGAATGGAAATACCAACAGTACATGCGGGATTATCTGCGGGTGATCCATTCGGTGGACCGTAACATTGGTCGCGTACTGGATTATCTGGAGAAAGCCGGACTATTAGAGAACACAATGATTGTCTATACTTCCGACCAAGGTTTCTATATGGGCGAACATGGCTGGTTCGACAAACGCTTTATGTATGAAGAGTCGTTCCGTACACCGTTGCTGGTTCGTCTGCCGGGTGGTATTCATGGAGACGTGGATGCGTTCGTCCAAAATATCGATTATGCGCCGACCATTCTGGAACTGGCTGGTGTAGAAATTCCTAAAGACATGCACGGAGAATCGTTCCTGCCGTTCCTGAAAGGAGAAAAACCTGCTCACTGGCGCGATGCCTTATATTATCACTTCTACGAATATCCGGCTGAACACGCAGTGAAGCGCCATTATGGTGTCCGCACAGATCGCTACAAGCTGATCCATTTCTACAACGACATCGATGCGTGGGAATTATACGACCTGCAGGAAGATCCATCGGAAATGAAGAATCTTTATGGCCAGCCGGGTTACGAGGAGATCACCCGTCAGTTAGAAAAGAAACTAGTGGAACTGCAGCAGCAGTACCAGGATACCACAGCTTTGGCGTTGAATCACTTCTAAACGAAGAGAGGATAAAGGGTTGTTTGGATGTTGGTGGATTAATATTTACTTTTGTCTCATTCAATCAGAAGAAAGGAATCTCAATGAATACGATAAGCTTACAGTCTGAACAAAACGAACTGATTCGCCGGATTCTCGACGTGAAGGATCTTTCCTTGTTGAAGAAAGTAAAAGACTTGCTCAATGCAGAAGAGGCAAAAGCCTCGAATGTAAATGAACCGATAACTCCCTATATGTCTCGCCAAGAGATTGAGGCACATATTGAGCAAGCTTGCAAGGAAGCCAAGCTAATACAGGAAGGAATGCTTGAGCCCATCAATGCGGAGGATTTACTGCATGAGCTGTAACATTATTGTAACCCCTGAATTTTCTCGTAGCCTGAAGAAGTTGGCCATTTATGATAAATCTGAGCGACAAGGAACTGAAGGATTTATTGTACCGTTATAGCCTATAAGAGTAAACATCTGAAAATAGGAATAATAAAATAGAGGCACGGAAACAAGGAGCAAAATTGAAACTCCTGTTTCCGTGCCTCTTCTATTAATTGATTCATTCTTCCGTCAAAAGACTTTTCAATTATCTGAATTAGGAGACTTTCCAAACAATACTTATACCAAAGTCTATAGCTTAGCTAATTCTTCCACAAACCGTTGGAGCCGGATGACATATACTTTGGGAAAAGGAATTTCTTCCAAGACCCGGAAATGAGCATCCTCACTAACTATATAATCTGCTCCTGCAACAATGGCACAATCCACAAATTTATTATCATCAGGATCTTGCTCAATAAGGCGGAAACGAAAATGGGAAGTATAAAAACGTGTAAATGGACTACGCACAATCGCATTTACCACATTGTAGGCCACCGCTTCGTTTGCCACACGTTCCAAGATTTCTTGGTATTCCTCCAAGATTTCATTCGTCACACAGAGTTCATATTTCCCCTCTCGAAATGCCTGCCAAGCAGGGCGATAAGAACTATGCACTGACAACATTTGTACCAAGCAGTTGGTATCTAATACGACAAGCCGCTTCATGACTTATATGGTGTACGATAATGAGCTTCGCCCAGTTCTTTCAATGTCTGTTCGTTCCACTCACCCGATTGCCAGAGTTTATCCAATTCTTCATCGGCACGACGAGCATAGAACTCTGAAATGACATGCTTCAGTTCCTCCAATTCTTCTTCACTACGGATTCCTGCCATAATATCAAGCATCTCCAACTGTGCCTTATTAAATACCGTTCTGTCCATGATTCATCCAGTTTTCAGTAATCTTACATCTGCGAAGATACAAAATATTCTCTTGCCACAGTATTTCTCCCCTATTATCTCATCCTTCTTATTCCCGCAAAGATCAAACCATCATTCCATTGAACGGGCGATGCCTAATTCCAAGCCGCGCAGCTCGGCCAAACCACGCAGACGGCCGATACAAGAATAACCCGGATTGGTTTTCTTCCGCAAGTCGTCCACCATCTGATGACCGTGGTCCGGACGTACCGGGATAGAGACTTTCAGTCGTTGTTGTATCTCCAGCAAAGCCTTCATCATACCATACATATCAACATCACCTTCCAGGTGATTGGCTTCATAGAAGTTTCCTTCGGCATCCCGTTTCGTACTGCGCAAATGAACGAAATGAATCCGGTCGGCAAACTCATACATCATCGCAACCAAATCATTGTCGGCACGCACGCCAAATGATCCGGTACAGAGACACAAACCATTCGATTTGTTAGGCACTCTTTCTATCAGTTGACGGAAATCATCTGCCGTTGAAAGGATACGTGGCAGACCTAAAATCGGATAAGGCGGGTCATCGGGATGAATCACCAGATCAACACCTACTTCATCGGCCACCGGTGTTATTTCAGACAGGAAATAAACCAGATTATCACGCAACTTGTCGGCATTCACCTCTTTGTAACGATCCAATGTTTCCTGGAACTGTTCGAGGGTGAAGCTTTCTTCCGAACCAGGCAGTCCAGCAATCATGTTACGTACCAAACGTTGTTTCTCTTCCTCATCCATCTGTTCATAGCGGCGACGGGCTATTTCCTTATCCGCTTCCGAATATTCCTGTTCTGCCCCGGGACGTTTCAGGATGAAAAGATCGAAGGCCAGGAAAGCTGCCCGCTCAAAACGCAAGGCCTTCGAGCCATCGGGCATGGTATAGGCCAAATCGGTGCGTGTCCAGTCGAGAACCGGCATGAAATTGTATGTCACACAACGAATCCCGCAGGCGGCCAGGTTCCGCAAGGTCTCTTTATAGTTATCAATATAACGCTGGAAATCGCCGGTCTGCGTCTTGATATGTTCGTGTACCGGAACACTTTCCACGACACTCCAAACTAAACCAGTTTCAGCAATGAGTTGTTGCCGTTTCCGGATTTCTTCTATACTCCAAACTTCTCCGTTGGGAATATGATGCAGCGCATGGACAATATCAGTGGCTCCGGCCTGCCGGATATCCCACAGACTGACCGGATCATTCGGTCCGTACCAGCGCCAGGATTGTTTACATAGATACATATTGATGAGTTTTTGAATTAACTAAATAGAAAACGCGTCGAAACCGCCGTCAATAACGGTCAAAGTACCGGATACAAAACGCGAAGCATCACTTGCCAACCATTGCAGTGTACCCAGCAATTCTTCCGGCTCACCGAAACGCTTGAAAGGTGTATGAGCCAGAATGGTTTCTGCCCGCGATGTCAAGCTTCCGTCCGGATTCGTCAATAAGGTCCGGTTCTGTTCGGTCAGGAAGAATCCCGGAGCAATGGCATTCACCCGCAGGCCGGGACCAAACTTCGTAGCCAATTCGCCGCACATGTATTTCGTAAAGTTAATGACAGCCGCTTTCGCTACTCCATAACCTGCCACCCGTGTAAGCGGACGCAATCCGGCTTCGGAAGCAATATTGATAATTGAGCCCTGTTTCTGCTCCACCATGGCACGGGCAAAAATCATCGTTGGTAAAACCGTTCCGAAGAGATTCAGATCCACCACTTGCCGCATGGCTTCCAAATCCAAATCGAAAAGGGTTTTGTCTGGAGCAATTGTTGCTCCCGGCATATTTCCTCCGGCTCCATTAATCAGCACATCAATCCGGCCAAAACGTTCCATGATGTCGGCATAATTCTGCTCCAGCCGCTCTTTATCGAGTACATTTGTTGTATAAAACACAGCTGTTCCTCCGGCTTTCACCGCTTCGTCGGCCAACTGATTCCCCACTTGTTCATTTCGACCTAAAATCACCACTTTCGCTCCTTCTTCGGCAAAGTGGCGTACCATCGCCCGGCCTAATACACCGGTTGCTCCGGTGATGACGATTACTCTATCTTTTACATCAAACAGATTCATATTTTATTGCATTAATTCGTTTGTAAATTATCCATTTTCATTATCGCTACGAAAGCGGCCTAACTTACTCGTTTACAACGCCTATAATTCCAATCAAGAAGATCAGGCAACAACACCTTAAAAAGCCGGCGTATTTTCCTCAAAAGCTGGCGTATTTTCATAAAAAGCCGGCGTGTTTTTAGGAAAAGGTAGGCAGCTATTTAAATGAAATAAACGGGAATCGATTTTGATTCCTGTGAGTTTCATTTTCGGTTCTCGTTTATTTCAGAAAATGATTAACCACCGATAATCTTATATCTCGGTACTAACGTCTTCATGATGATCCAGCCCACCAGATAAGCTACTGAGCAAATACAGAAGATGATGAAGTATCCGGCCGGTTTCCCGACAAATCCCAGAAACTCCAACTGTACCTCATCGGCATAGACAAAGAGATTTCCGGCACATGCCTGCATCAACATCGAACTAACTCCGCCGGCCATACCACCAATTCCCGTCACTGTGGCAATCGCATTCTTCGGAAACATATCGCTCACAGTCGTATAGATATTTGCAGACCAGGATTGATGCGCCGCACACCCGATACCGATCAAAATAACCGGGAACCAGGGAGAATACGTTCCCAGCGGCTGGGCAAACAGAACGACCAACGGAATGAAGGCAAAGATCAACATCGCTCTCATACGCGCCTCATAAGGATTCGTTTTCATCCGTTTAATAAAAATCGTAGGAAGCTTTCCTCCATACAACGATAACATGACGATGGCATATAAAGTAAAGATCAACGCCATTCCCAATCCTTCTGTCGTCTTGATTCCAAACTGAGTATTCAGATAGGAAGGTGTCCAAAAGAGGAAGAACCACCACACACCATCCGTACAGAATTTACCCAGCAAGAAAGCCCACGTCTGCCGATAGCGGAAGCATTCCAACAAAGACATCTTCTTTTCATTAGCCTGATCCACATCCACCAAATCAGCTTCCAGTAACTTGTCCTGCCCGATGTATTCCAGTTCGGCAGCATTGACAAAGCGGCTCTTCTCTGGCGGTGTATACATGAATACCCAAAATCCCATCCAAATGAAGCCTAATACACCTATGATAACGAATGATAATTCCCAGCCCCAATATTTAGCCAGCAACGGAATCGTCAACGGTGCAGCCAAAGCACCAATAGAAGCGCCCGCATTAAAAATAGAAGTCGCAAACGCCCGGTCGCGTTTCGGGAAATATTCGGCTGTCACCTTGACTGCCGCAGGGAAATATCCGGCCTCTCCAATAGCCAACACACAACGGGCCACCAAAAAGAAGTACATACTGAAAGTCGCGATCAAGACAGCCATATCACCCGTAGCCATCATCAATTGTGTCCGATCTTCAAGTCCGACACAGGCTTCTGTTGCCACACTACAAAAAGCATGCAGACAAGCGCCCAACGACCACACCCCGATCGACCACAAGAAACCAGCTTTCGTTCCCATCCAGTCGATTACCCGACCGGCAAACAACATTCCGATCGCATACACAATCGAGAAGGTAGCTGTAATCCGACCATAATGGATTTCATTCCAATGAAACTCGGGTTTGATAAATTCATCCCAGGTCAAAGACAGCACCTGACGATCCAGATAATTGATCGTCAGGGCCAGAAACATCATGATACAGATGGTCCATCTGTAATTTGTCATCTTCATTTCTCCGTGTTTGTTCATGTCGTTCCGATTAAAAGGTTAGCATTTGTTTTATCAACCTCTTGCCTGTCGGATAATCTCCAAAGCAAACCGGCATTTCTCTGTAATATAATTCCAGTCCTGAGCCGCGATCCGATCTTTCGGGAAGAGTTTAGAACCCATTCCTACACAAGTCGTTCCCGCTTTCATCCAGGCTGTCAAATTCTCTTCCGTCGGTTCTACGGCACCTGTCGCCATAATCATCGACCAAGGAAGAGGAGCCTTGATATTCTTCACAAACGAAGGTCCGCCCACATTTCCTGCCGGGAAAATCTTTACCAGGTCACAACCCAATTCCTGCGCCTCTCCTATTTCCGTTACCGAACCACAGCCCGGCGTATAAGGCACCAAGTGACGATTACACAAACGCGCCACTTCCGGATTCAGGTACGGACCGACCACAAAGTTTGCCCCGTACTGTAAATAAAGGGCAGCTGTCGGAGCATCTACTACGGAACCAATACCCAAAATCATCTCCGGACATTCCCGACGAGAGAACTTCATCAGATCAATAAACACTTCCGAAGCGAAGTCGCCCCGATTCGTAAACTCAAAAGCACGGACGCCACCATCATAACACCCATCAGGCTTTTTCTACCGGGGGCAATTTTT
>OLOD01000212.1_pt1 | contig 46498 bp, 31 predicted proteins | sample 1671921 | NCBI WGS metagenome assembly OLOD01 (sample SAMEA3136626, study PRJEB25190) | human gut metagenome | biome: human gut; feature: human-associated habitat; material: faeces | place: Austria | collected 2013
GTTCCACGATCCGATCGGTAAGTTCCTGTTCTTCCTCCTGTGAAAAAAGTCCTGCCTGATCATCTACCGTGGTTTTATCCGCCCACGCAGCCACCGGAACCAGCAACAGCAGAAGCATCAACAGAAGGTATCCCGTCTTTTTTCTCATTCTCATAACAATAATCCTCCTGCCAGTCCCAAAAGGAATACCACACCGGTGATCAATGCCGATACCAGACTCAGTTTCTTATAATCCACCGGAAGTTCTCCACACACCTTGCCGTTTTGTCCGTTGATGGTATAATAATAGATTTTTCCGTTTTTGCCCTTGTAGGTCATCACCCACACAGGAACCAGCGCATAACGCCACCGCTCCTGTCGGTTGCCCACCTGCTGATGAACCGGTCGTACCGTCGTGTAACCGCGCATATCATTTTCGAGTACTCTTTTTGCATATTGTTCCGTATCCCGTGCGATCTCCGCTCCGAACGCTTCTTTTTCAAGATCCCGGCGCTCCGCCTGAAAACCGGAGAGATAACCCATGGAAAATTGTTTTGCCGCCTTCCGGTCATACGGCTGCACACCTTCTACCAGCTTCCGGTTGGCTTTTTGCAGGGCGATCTTCGGCATATCGTCAAATTCCACATTTCCTTCCCGGTACACCCGGTAGAACTGTGTTTCCGTATATTCCGTATCACCGGTCCTCCAGGTGCGGACTTTGGTGGCTTCCGCCTCCATTGCGGCATCTCCCCGCCAGTCCACCATCCAGTATGGAAAATACACCCCGCTCATTTTTTCAATCTGTTTTCCGCTGAAGAATCCACGGGGAACAAATTTCTTCTTTTTCATATTCTGTAAAAAGATTTCCGCTGCTTTTTTCCGGTCTATCGCAAAGGGAATGATCTCCTGGGGCAGATACTTTCCGGAAACTCTTTCCGATAATACCACCGGGCTCTGACAATAATAACATTCTGTGGCCGCTGTTGTCGGATCCGTCACGATCTCGGCTCCACAGTTCGGGCATACATACACTACCGCTTCTTCCTGTTCCTGCCCTTTTGCAGAATCAGCCGCCTCAGATTCCTGAGACGGCTGTTTTCCTTTCTGCATCGTATCGATCTGTTCCTGAGAAAACTCAGAATTACAATAAGGACAGGAGTAGTTTTGAGTATTTGGATCAAATACCAGTTCGCCCCCGCAATTGGGACATTTGAAACTGACTACCTCCATGATTTTCTCCTCATCTTTCTGTACGGATATACTTTCTTTATCTTTTCTGCATCTGTTCCTGCAAAAGTCTTATGGCCTTGATTTTCCACATTCACTGCAGAACTTTCCTGTATTCTTCTGTCCGCAGCTGCAGATCCATTCTCCGGTCTGACGGGGACGTCCGCACTCGCTGCAGAACTTTCCGGTATTCTGCTGTCCACAGCTGCAGATCCAGATATCCGGCTCATTCTGTGCACGATGTACTGTCGCTGCCTCCTGCTGCATCTGCTGGTTCCGGATCATCTGCTGCTGATTGGCCGCTGACATGGAAGCTGCCATATTGCCGCCCATCTGTGCGCCCATCTGCATTCCCATGAAGCCCATGGTACTGCCGTTTGCATTGCTTCCTGCGGCTTCCATTCCTCTTGCAAAAGCTCCCTGCATATAACCTTCCCGAATGGACGGATCCTGGAGCATAGCTCCCTGATTTCTCATATTCAGAAGTTCCTGAGATTTGTCATCGTAGGACAGGCTCGCGATAGCTACCGCCTGGATCTCCATACCTCTGGTCTGTTTCCAGTCTTCATCCAGTGTTTCCGCCATATATTTTGACAGTTCCCGGCTCTTTGACTGCACATAGGAGATCCGCATACCATCTGCTGACATCTGATTGATGGAAGACTGCAGTGCATCCAGAAATTCATACAGATACTGTTCGTTGATATCTGTGATCTCTACCTGATCTTTATTTTTCGGAATGGCTTCCACATAGAACTTAATCGGATCCGTGATTCGGATCGAATAAGTTCCGTGGGCTCTCAAAAATAATTCTGCATTATAAAAATTATCAAAATAGCTGATGGGGTTTCTGGTTCCGAAACGAATTCCCTTAATCTCCTGCAGGTTCAGATACAGCACTTTCTGTGAAGTGGGTGCTGTACCGCCAAAACGAAACCGGTCAAAAGAATTCTTCACCACATCGTCCAGACTTCCACTGAACATGGATGGCATAGAAGAATTATCCACGGTAAAATATCCCGGTTCCGCACTGTAATCCACGATCCGTCCGCCGTCTAACAGCATCATGAACTGTCCCTCATATACATGAATCACTGATCCGTTAGAAATGCTGTCTTTTCCACCTTTTCGGTTCGCTCCTTTTCCGGTGCGGATGCCTGCAGTCAGTACTGTCTGATCTCCCATATTTTCCGGCTCGATGACTTCCAGCCACTGATCAGCGAGTGTTCCGCCAATCGTCTGTCTGATAGCTCTGATAATACCCATACACCATTCTCCTTTTTTGTGTAGTCCCATCTTTCCGTTTTCTCAACAGTCATGGAAAGTGGAATCGTTATTCCATTTCTTCGGTTGCGTTCTCCGGCTGTTTTCCGCCAAGGGCAATCCACTTGAGATAGCCGTTGATAAACGGATCCAGATTACCATCCAGAATACTATCCACATTACCACTCTCCACGCCGGTTCTGTGATCTTTCACCATCGTATACGGCTGCAGTACATAAGAACGAATCTGATTTCCCCAGCCAATCTCTGTCACTTCGCCACGGATGCCGGAGAGTTTTTCCATATTTTCCTGCTGTTTTAACAGATATAGTTTGGCTTTCAGCATCTGCATAGCCTTGTCTTTATTCTGAAACTGAGAACGTTCATTCTGACACTGTACCACGATTCCGGTTGGAATATGTGTAATACGGATGGCAGAAGAAGTCTTGTTGATATGCTGACCACCGGCACCGCTGGATCGATACGTATCGATACGCAGATCATCTTCCTTGATATCCACATCCAGATCTTCATCAATATCCGGCATAACATCGCAGGATACAAACGAAGTCTGTCTCTTTCCTGCCGCATTAAACGGTGAGATGCGTACCAGACGATGTACCCCTTTTTCTGATTTCAGGTAGCCGTAGGCATTTTCTCCGTGTACCTCAAATGTTACAGATTTGATGCCTGCCTCATCGCCGTCCAGATAATCCAGAACTTCCAGGGTAAATCCTTTCTTTTCCGCCCATCTGGTGTACATACGGTAGAGCATTCCTGCCCAGTCACAGGACTCGGTTCCGCCGGCTCCGGCATTCAGCTTGATGATGGCATCTTTTTTATCGTATTCTCCGGATAACAGGGTTTTCATACGAATATTTTCAAAATCTGCCTCAAACTGATCCAGGATCTCCTGAATCTCCGGGATGACCGAAGCATCGTCTTCTTCATATCCCATCTCGATCAGAGTCTCCATATCGTCTCTCTGACTTTCCAGATTTTCATAAATCTCCTTATCATCTTTCAGGCTTTTGAGTTCTTTCATCATTTCCTGGGAGCGTTCCGGATTATCCCAGAAATCCGGCTCTTCCATCTTTCTTTCCAGCTCTTCAATCCGCTTTTCCTTATTGGCCAGGTCAAGGGAATCCCTCACTTCCACTAAAGGTTTCGCATAGGAATTCAATATTGCTTTAAACTGATCTAATTCTACCAAAGGGAGCACCCTCTTTCTTCATACAATTTTTATATTCAGCAGCCGTTTTCCCTCTGCCGTATCGGTTCTGCACGCTTCCTTCTATACAGGCTTACGTCCACAGCACTGTTTGTATTTCTTACCGCTTCCGCATGGACACGGATCATTCGGGTATACTTTCTGCTGGGCACGGCGAACCGGACCTTTGGCTTCTTCATCTTTGTTGGTTCCGGTTACTTCCGCTACCTGCTCACGTTCTACTTTCTGCTCGATTCTAACATGATACAGCAGGCGAACAGTATCCTGCTGGATGCCTGCGATCATCTCGTCAAACATCTCGAATGCACTCATCTTGTATTCAACCTTCGGATCCCTCTGTCCGTAAGCCTGCAGGCCGATACCCTGACGCAGCTGTTCCATATCATCGATATGATCCATCCATTTTCTGTCAATGACCTTCAGAAGTACCACACGTTCCAGTTCACGGATCTGCTCCGGCTCTGCAAACTCAGCTTCTTTTACTTCGTACAGTTTAATAGCTTCTTCTTTCAGGTTCTGTTTTAACTGATTCTTACGGATCCCTTCGACATCCTCTTTGGTGATTGTCTTCACCGGAATGATCGGCTGCAGAATCGTATTCAGTTCGATCAGATCCCATTCATCAGAATCCACCTCGTCACTGATACACATATCTACCGTATTTTCCACGGTATCGGTGATCATCTTACAGATTGCATCACGCATATTGTCTCCGTCGAGTACGCGACGTCTCTCTTTATAAATGATCTCTCTCTGTTCGTTGTTTACCTGGTCATACTCAAGCAGATTTTTACGGATACCGTAGTTATTACTTTCAATCTTCCTCTGTGCTTTCTCAATAGCACTGGAAAGCATCTTATGCTCGATCTGTTCGTTTTCCGCAACACCGAGACTGCTGAATACGGACATCAGTTTTTCAGAACCGAACAGACGCATCAGATCATCTTCCAGTGAAATATAGAAACGGGATTCTCCCGGATCTCCCTGACGACCGGAACGACCACGCAGCTGATTATCGATACGGCGGGACTCATGACGCTCCGTACCAATGATCTTCAGACCACCGGCTGCTCTCGCTTCCTCGTCCAGTTTGATATCGGTACCACGACCTGCCATATTGGTCGCGATGGTAACTGCACCTGCCACACCGGCCTGTGCAACGATCTCAGCTTCCAGCTCATGGAACTTCGCATTCAGTACCTGATGTGCGATTCCCTCTCTCCGAAGCATGTTGCTCAGCAGTTCGGAGGTCTCGATCGTGATCGTACCTACCAGTACCGGCTGATTCTTCGCATGTGCTTTTTTGATCTCTTCCACGACCGCACGGAATTTTTCTTTCTTGGTCATATATACCGCGTCATCCAGGTCGACACGCTGAACCGGACGGTTTGTCGGAATCTCGATAACGTCCATACCATAGATCTCACGGAACTCCTGTTCCTCTGTCAGAGCCGTACCTGTCATACCTGCTTTTTTCGCATATTTGTTAAAGAAGTTCTGGAATGTAATGGTGGCCAGTGTTTTGCTCTCACGGCGTACCTTTACATGCTCTTTCGCCTCAATCGCCTGATGCAGACCGTCGGAATATCTTCTTCCCGGCATGATACGTCCGGTAAATTCATCAACGATCAGTACCTGATCGTCCTTTACGACATAATCCTGGTCACGGAACATCAGGTTATGGGCACGCAGTGCAAGGATTATATTGTGCTGGATCTCCAGATTCTCCGGATCTGCCAGGTTTTCGATGTGGAAGAACTTCTCTACCTTCTTCACTCCTTCTTCTGTCAGGTTTACTACTTTATCTTTTTCATTGACGATAAAATCACCGGTCTCGATAATTTCCTCGCCCATGATAGCTGTCATCTTGGTCATCTCACCACTGGCTTCACCACGCTGCAGCTGTCTTGCCAGAATATCACAGACTTCATACAGCTTGGTGGACTTTCCGCTCTGTCCGGAAATGATCAGAGGAGTTCTCGCCTCATCGATCAATACGGAGTCAACCTCATCGATGATCGCATAATGCAACTCTCTTTGTACCAGCTGCTCTTTATAAATAACCATGTTGTCTCGCAGATAGTCAAAACCATCCTCATTATTGGTAACATACGTAATATCACATGCATACTGTTCCCGTCTCTCGTCATTTTTCATAGAGTTCAGGATCACACCGACTTTCAGTCCCAGAAACTCATGGACTTTACCCATCCACTCCGCATCTCGTTTGGCCAGGTAATCGTTGACGGTTACGATATGCACGCCTTTACCTTCCAGCGCGTTCAGATAAGCCGGACAGGTAGAAACCAAAGTCTTACCTTCACCTGTTCTCATCTCCGCGATACGTCCCTGATGCAGAATAATACCACCGATCAGCTGTACCCGGTAATGCTCCATATTCAGCACACGCTTGGAAGCCTCACGCACCGTAGCGAATGCCTCCGGAAGCAGATCATCCAGCGTCTCTCCCTCTGCCAGTCTCTCCTTGAACTTTCTGGTCTGATCCTTCAGCTCCTCGTCCGTCATCGCCTGCATAGTCGGCCGCAATTCCTCAATCTTATCCACCAATGGCATAATTCTTTTCAACTCTCTGGAACTGTGCGTTCCAAAGATCTTTTCAGATAATTTCATCAATCTACTCCTATAAAATACAATTTATTTTTTGGTAACTGTTCAACACCTTCACAGTTACATTTCTTGTTACTATTTTCACTCTCCATAAAATTTCCCGGTGCATCCACCCTGGCCTCTTTCCAGTCTAATACACCATGCTATATTCTAACACTTTACCGAAGAATGCACAAGTAAATTGTGCATCTTCCCCCCGTCATCCCTCACTCACATATCCCCTGCGGGCAAATTTCCCAAATATCTCCCAAATATCGCACCTATTCCACTCACCTTCCCTTTCCGGGTCAGTTTTTCCATCGTCAGCCCGAGAGAGTTTGTGCCTGGGCAGGAGGCATTTTGCGGGCGCTTAGGGTAAGCTTTGAAATCCGACGCTTACGGAGACTTTCACGAGGGTCAGCCGACCCTCGTGAACTGTAGTCGGAGTTAGCGGCTAGTACATCGTTTCGTAAATAACTGTATTATTCACGCTGGATACGGATTCGAGTGTGCAGTTCAAAAAACGTAGGCGTAGCGGGCTACGCTGAGGCTTTTTGAACTGTGCAATCGGATTCGTAGACAAGTGAATGATACAGTTATTTCGAAAACGATGTACTAGTTCAAAGTTGCCCTGCCCGCTGCCTCCTGCCCAGGCACAAACTCTCTCGGGCGTCCGTCTTAAACCAACCTCCAAAAAAGAGAGAGAGCCACCACCCAGTGACTCTCTCCCGTTTACGCTCTCAACAATTTTAACACTCCGGCTCAATCAACCCGTAAGTGTTCCCTTTTCTCTTATAAACCACATTCACCTCATCTGTCTCCGCATTCCGGAACACATAAAAATTATGTCCCAGCAATTCCATCTGCACGCATGCATCTTCCGGATACATCGGTTTAATACCAAACTTCTTGGTACGAATGATATTAACCTCTTCGTCCTCCAGGAACTCATCCTCCACAAACTCTTTCTGGAAGTTTCCTCCTGCCTGCTGCTGATTAACAATCTTGGTTTTATATTTGCGAAGCTGACGCTCAATAACTTCTTCCACCAGATCAATGGATACGTACATATCACTGCTCACCTGTTCGGAACGAATGATGTTTCCTTTTACCGGAATAGTAACTTCAATCTTCTGTCTGTCTTTTTCCACACTCAAGGTTACATGAATCTCTGTCTCCGGAGTAAAATACCGTTCCAGCTTGCCAAGCTTTTCCTGTACGGCTGATTTCAGTCCCTCTGTAATGTCAATATTTCTTCCAATGATAATAAATTTCATGCTGTCCAACCCCTTCGCACTTTATTTTACAAGTAACTGTTTCTGCTTTCACAGTTACGGAGTCAGAATCGATAAATACCACGGTCAGCGATCCTTTCCGGCTCCCTTGTAAGTGTTTTTATTATACCAATAATGCTTGAATTTTGCAACTATTTCGTGAAAATTCATATTTTTTACACATCTTTTTCTGTCAAATCCGGGAGCGATTTTCCAACTGTTCAGAATCTGTTATTTTTCGAAATAATTTTCACTCTTCTGACAAATATCCAGTACATCCTCCCACTTCATACTGCCACCGAAAAGATCCAGTGCGCTTCCCACTGTTACGTCCACACGATTTTTTCCCGCCATACGCAACGTCTCCAGATCCTGAAAACTGCCTACGCCGCCTGCATAGGTCACCGGGAGCTGATGATTCTTTGCCAGGAGCTTCACCAACTCTACTTCTATCCCGGAAGCCTTTCCCTCCACATCCACCGCATGAACCAGAAATTCATCACAGTGGGAAGAAAATTCTTCAATCGTCTGTTCCGATACGGGTACCTGTGTAAATTTCTGCCAGCGGTCTGTCACGATATAATATTGTCCGTCTTTTTTCCGACAGCTCAGATCCAGAACCAGATGTTTCCTTCCTACTGCACGCTCCAGTTTTTCCAGATTCTCCCAGTTGATCACTCCATTCTTAAATACATAAGAAGTAACGATCACATGACTGGCACCGGCATCCAGAAAGCTCTCTGCATTGTCCTCCCGGATCCCGCCACCGATCTGCATCCCACCCGGATAGGCTTTCAATGCTTCTATCGCCTGCTGTCTTGTGGCTTCATAATATGGAGAAGTTGCAGGATTTAACAGAATAATATGCCCTCCCCGAATCCCCCGGGACTGATAGAGCCGTGCAAAAAAGGGAGCATCCTGCTCAGCTACATAGTTTTCCTGAGCCTGATCTCCCTGATCCTGCAGGCTGCCGCCTACAATCTGTTTTACTTTTCCGTTGTGAATATCGATACATGGACGAAATCTCATAGTATTTTCCTCTCTTCTTCTGTTCTTTTCGTATGCTGTCACGTTGTAACGTGGTAAATTTCTATTATCATATCATGTTTCCATATACACGGCAACATGTCATCTCAACATCTCATCTTAAAATATTATCGTTACTATTCACTCCGTTCTCAGTAACACGCTTCGCGATGCACAGAATTTATGCTGATCGCATACATTCGCGCGGTATGTCTCGGGTTTTCTGTGACCTCCGCTCGCAAAAAACACCTCGCGGGATATTATCAATGAATAGTAACATATTATCTACCCTGACATACTATCTCAACATACATTTTCATGAACATAGGTGTAAAAAAGAGGGGCATTCCGTTTTTGCTCTCACCGGACAAACTGTGGTGAAACAACAATTGTCCATGTTTTTTCTATTTCTGCGATCTACTGTGCATTCTGTTGGTCCGCATCCCTGCTTCCGCCACCGGTCAGATCCTCCACGCCTTCTCCGATGCCATCCCCCACATCTTTAATTCCCTCACCGACATCCTCTCCGAGATCTTCAATAATATTTCCATTTTCATCCAGATGATTTCCGTTCTCATCCACCGTACCTATCCCGGAAGTGGCGCCGTTCATATTGTTGTTCGTTCCGTTGGTTCCGTCATTGTTCATATTCGTGCTGGTATCCGGTGAGGTTCCGTTGTTGTTTTTATTTTCATTGCCATCCAGCGTATTTTCATCCTGTGTGTTATTCTGGTTGTTGTTCGTATCCTCCGCAGCACTGCCACATCCTGCTGACAGTCCGAGTACAACGGTCATTGCGGTTACGATCAGATATCTCTTCCATACATGTTTCATATTCTGCATCTCCTTTTCTGCTGTGGCTGTAGCTTTCCACAGCATCCCTTTCCTTCATTTTTCAGGCATATAAAACATACACCTGTACAGTTGTAGAATGTGTCGGAAAATGCAAAAATATACGGCCGCTTTTTGAAAAAACGACCGTATCCCTGCTTTCTGTATTCTGTTTTCAATACTTAAAACAATGTAACTGTTCAGTACCTTCACTGTTAATATTACCTGCTGAATAGTTACAAAACAATTTACATTTTAAACTTATCCGATCACATCGCTCATCTGATACCAGCCCGGTTCTTTTCCTTTCAGGAACTTGGCTGCCTGAATCGCACCTTTTGCAAACAGTTTCTTGGAGTAAGCTGTGTGCTGGAAAGTAATCACTTCGTCATCACCGGCAAAGATCACATCATGTTCTCCGACGATGGTTCCGCCACGGACAGCAGAGATTCCAATCTCTTTGTCATCTCTCTGTTCTCTTCTCTGGCTTCTGTCGAAAGTATAATGATAAGCGTTGTCCAGTCCCTCGTTCAGGCTGTCTGCCAGAGCCAGGGCGGTTCCGCTTGGAGCGTCCACTTTCAGACGATGGTGTTTCTCCACGATCTCCATGTCAAATCCGGCCGCTGCCAGTGTCTGGGCTGCTTCTTTAACCAGTTTCATCAGCAGATTGATACCCAGGGACATGTTTGCTGATTTTAATACTGCCACATGTTTGCTGGTCTCTTCCACTTTTTTAATCTGTTCATCTGTCAGACCCGTAGTACATAATACAACCGGGATCTGTCTTTTTTCACAGTATTCCAGCAGTGTGTCGGTCGCTTTCGCTGTACAGAAATCGATCACTGCATCTGCCTGCACATCGCAGGTCCAAATATCAGTAAATACCGGATATCCGTTATCTCTGCAGTCATTTAAATCAATACCTGCTACAATTTCAATTTCCGGATCTTTTTCCACTAACTGGGTAATCACCTGACCCATATGGCCGTTACAGCCATGCATAATTACTTTTACCATTTGCGTTCTCTCCTGTTTCTTCCTGCTGCCTTTATGCCAGTTTGATACCGAATTTTTTCATTTCTTCTACCAGAACTTCCTGGTGTGCTGCTTCCATTTCGGTCAGTGGCAGACGAAGCGGCCCTACTTCTTTACCCATCAGATTCAGGGCTGCCTTTACCGGAATCGGGTTAACTTCACTGAACAGTGCGTGAACCAGCGGCAACGCTTTTAACTGCAGTTCACGGCTTTCTTTTATTTTTCCTTCCAGGAACAGAGCAACGATATCGTGCGTCTCTTTCGGTGCTACATTGGACAGTACAGAGATAACACCTTTTCCGCCCAGGGACAGGATCGGTACGATCTGGTCATCATTTCCGGAATACAGATCAATGGCTCCGTCGCAGGCATACATGATATCTGCCACATGGCTGATATCTCCGGATGCTTCTTTGATAGCGGTTACATATTCTGCATTTTTTGCAAGATAAGCAACCGTGGAAGCTGCCAGAGAACAGCCGGTACGGCTCGGTACGTTGTACAGGATCGCCGGTACTTTTGCTTCCTCTGTGATGGTTGTATAATGTTTGATCAGTCCGTTCTGTGTTCCTTTATTATAGTAAGGAGTTACCAGAAGAATACCATCTGCTCCTGCTTCTGCTGCCTCTTTGGACATCTGTGTTGCGGTTGCGGTGGAATTGGAGCCGGTACCTGCAACAACCGGGATTCGATGGTTTACCTTGTCAATGGCAAATCTGATCGTTCTCATATGTTCTTCTTCGGTGAGTGTCGCAGATTCGCCTGTTGTTCCGCAGATCACAATGGCATCTGTGCCTCCTGCGATCTGTTCCTCCAGTAATTCTTCCAGCTTGTCATAGTTTACTTCCAGATTTTCGTTCATAGGTGTAACAAGCGCAACACCTGCTCCTTCAAAAATAGCCATATCTATCTTTACTCCTTTCTTTTGTCTGGATCAATTATCGATCCATCGGACCAATTATTGATATGTAATGTAAAACATATAAAGGTGCACCACCGTCCGGAGGTCCACCTTTTAAGAATCCGCTATGAAATCATCACATGTTTTCTTTGGATAGCACTCCATCTTTCGATGACAGTCATGCCGTTCTTCACAGACATGCCCAAGAACCAAGCTTCAGGTTTCTTCGCCCCTTCGGCACTTTTTCCTTTCCTTTGCCTTCTTCTGTTCCTGAAACATCCGACAAATTACTGATAAAAAATGCAACCTCTACCTAAATTTATAAAAAACATTTTAAATAAACATTTTATTTTTTCAATCATATCATTATTCATTTTTATTGTCAATCCGCATATTCCAGTTTGCTTACAGAAATCTCGTATGCGATCCGCTTCTGCGTCTCTTCTTCACTGATTTTTTTCACGTATTCCCGGCTCTGGATCCTGCCCCAGATCAGGACGTGACCGCCCACCTGAAAAGCAGATGCATATCTGGCATTTCTGCCCCAGCAGATGCACGGAATGTAGTCCGATTTTCCATACGGCCGGTTGACGGCGATCAGAAGATCTGCGATTTCTCTGCCAAGTGGGGTTTTCCGGTACACCGGCGGTTTGCATATGTATCCGTCCAGGAAAATGGCATTGCTCTTCATATTTTCATCGTCATCTTCCACAAATTCCACCTCTCTGGCAAACACCGAGAGCACCAGCCGGTTTTTCTTTTCCTCATGGCGGTTGTAGGAGCGAAACTGCCCCATCACATGGATATACTCCCCTTCATAATCCTCGTTCACATCCACAAGACGCTCCGAGATCATGACCGGGATCCGGTCCTCGGAATCGCTGAGCCGTTTGACCAGCACATCTACCATATAAAAGCCTTCGCCGAATACCTGATGGCTGAATGTAAACCGGGATGCGATTTTTCCCATGATTTCCACCTGATTGTTTTCAATAATCTTATCTGTCATGATTGTAGTTCCCCTTCCTCTTTTTTGTATTTTGTATAATTTATTTCTATTCCGTTCCTTCCTTATTTAGAACCGGATTTTGAAAAAAAAAATTTTTTCCCTTGTAATCTGAAAAAAATGTGATAGACTTGTATCGTTGGAAATGCCCGTTTTACGGGCTCTTTATATGCATAGAAAGGAAATTGTTTATGAAAATCAAAAGAGAAGATATTCGTAACGTGGCGATCATCGCCCATGTAGACCATGGTAAAACCACTCTGGTAGACCAGTTACTGCGTCAGAGCGGTGTATTCCGTGCGAATCAGGAAGTCCAGGAACGTGTCATGGACTCCAACGATATCGAGCGGGAACGTGGTATCACGATTCTTTCCAAAAATACAGCTGTTTATTACAAAGATACCAAAATCAACATCATCGACACCCCAGGCCATGCGGACTTCGGCGGCGAGGTAGAACGTGTCCTGAAGATGGTAGACGGTGTTATCCTGGTGGTAGATGCGTTCGAGGGTGCTATGCCGCAGACCAAATTCGTTCTGAAAAAAGCGCTGGAACTGGATCTGCACGTGATCGTATGTATCAATAAGATCGACCGTCCGGAAGCCCGTCCGGATGAAGTTATTGACGAAGTTCTGGAACTTCTGATGGATCTGGATGCTTCCGACGAACAGTTAGACTGTCCGTTCCTGTATGCTTCCGCAAAAGCAGGCCATGCTGTTCTGGATCTGAACGATACACCGGAAAATATGGAACCTCTGTTTGAGACCATCTTAAAATACATCCCGGCTCCGGAAGGTGATCCGGATGCAGGTACCCAGGTTCTGATCAGTACCATCGACTACAATGAATATGTAGGGCGTATCGGTGTCGGTAAAGTAGACAACGGTAAGATCGCTGTCAACCAGGAAGTGATGCTGATGAACCATCACGATCCTTCCAAGAAGAAAAAAGTAAAGATCAGTAAACTGTATGAATTTGAAGGTCTGAATAAAATAGAAGTACAGGAAGCAGGCATCGGTTCTATCGTTGCTATTTCCGGTATCCCGGAGATTCACATCGGTGATACTCTGTGTGACGTGGAAAATCCGGAACCGATCCCGTTCCAGAAGATTTCCGAGCCGACCATCGCCATGCATTTTATGGTAAATGACAGCCCGCTGGCAGGTCAGGAAGGTAAATTTGTAACTTCCCGTCACTTAAGAGAACGTCTGATGCGTGAGCTGAACACTGATGTCAGCCTGCGCGTGGAAGATACCGATTCTCCGGACTGTTTCAAGGTATCCGGTCGTGGAGAACTGCATCTGTCTGTCCTGATCGAGAATATGCGCCGTGAGGGTTATGAATTTGCAGTAAGTAAAGCGGAAGTTCTTTATAAAGAGGACGAACGCGGAAAACTGTTAGAGCCTATGGAACTGGCTTACGTGGATGTTCCGGAAGAGTTCTCCGGTACAGTCATCCAGAAAATGAGCGAACGTAAAGGTTCCCTGCAGGGTATGAGTACCGGAAGCGACGGTTCCACCCGTCTGGAATTCGAGATTCCGGCCCGTGGTCTGATTGGTTTCCGTGGAGACTTCATGACCTCCACCAAAGGTACCGGTATCCTGAACACCAGTTTTGATGACTACGCTCCGTACAAAGGAGATATTCAGTACAGAAAACAGGGTTCCCTGATCGCTTTCGAAGCCGGGGAGTCCGTTACTTACGGTCTGTTTGCTGCTCAGGAACGTGGTACACTGTTTATCGGACCTGGCGAAAGAGTTTACGCCGGTATGGTTATCGGACAGAACGGTAAAGCCGAAGATATCGAGCTGAATGTCTGCAAGACCAAACATCTAACCAACACCCGTTCTTCTTCCGCAGATGACGCCCTGAAACTGACCCCGCCGAAAGTCCTGAGCCTGGAACAGGCATTGGAATTCATCGATAACGATGAGCTCCTGGAGATCACTCCTACCAGCCTGCGTATCCGTAAGAAGATTCTGGATTCCAGACTGAGAAAGAGAGCAAATCTGAAATAATCATAACTATAGATACCAAAAGCGGATGTATCTGTCAGACCGGCAGATACATCCGCTTTTTCCTTTCATTTATGACAATTTCAATCCCTTCACAATCACGAACCAAAATGCCTGTCTCAAAACCGGCTCTCGCATTATCCGCTTACTTCTTCCAGAATCGAATCCCAGCGGAGTCCTTCTTCTTTCTCCAGTTGATACCACGGACCGCCGTCTTTCCGGACAAACTGATTTGCCATATGCTGAACCATACATTCTTTTCCGCCAGCATAGTTCACCTGGATATCCGATATCATTCCATCATAATCTTCCGGATCCACGGAACTGTTCTTTTCCATTTTCAGATGGTTCAGATAGTTTGTGACTGTTTTGATTTTCTCTACATCGGACAGCTCATACCTCGTTTCTCCCGGGCGGGTAGATATGGTGATCCCGGTAACAGAACCTTCCGGCAAAAAACCTTCTTCTATCTGCTGCTGAACCTCCACCTGGCATTCATCTGCGGTTGTCTCCGGATCATATTGCAGTGTGTCCAGGATCTGCATAACCTGTTTTTCATTTTCTTTCCACCATGCACTCTCGCCACATGGATTGATGATATGGATATCGCTTTTTTCACCCAGAAATACAATCTCCTCCCATATGCCAGATGCAAAACCGTCTCTCGATTCTTCCAGGGCTTTTTCTCCTGCCAGCCGGATCTTCTTTTCTTCCAACCCTGTCCCACATGTCTCACCTGGATAATCCTTTTCGTACTTCACCAGAACTTCATTTTCTTTATCTTCCCCTCGATAAAAACTGATTCCATACACAGTATCCTGTTCTTCCGTCTGAATCTCATAGTTCCATTCCTCCGGCAGCTGCAATGTGAGTGTTCCATAAGGACCTTGCAGTGAAACCTCTGTTGCCGGTACAAATGTTCTGGATTTCTTTTGAAAGATCCAGATGCCGGCTCCTGCCAGGATCACCACAACAACTGCCAGAAAGAATCTCCACCGATATAGTCTTTTCTTCATGCTTCCGTCCCCCTGTCTGCCTAATCTTCCACCGTTTCTATCATCGCCTGCAACTCTTCCAGGCTGATTCCGATTTGCAGACTGATCGAATACGAATATCCTCCCTGCTGCCAGATCGCCAGTTCATACGCATCGCTGTCTCCCTTGCAGGTGACTTCTGCCTCTCCCACGTTGATCGTAGTCTCCTGGCTGTATGTGTTGTATACGCCGCTGTTATCTTCATCATCCCCCTGTGATTTTCTGAAATACACTTCCTGATCATCCCCGGTATAGCGGATCTCAGCCAGCGTATCATCATAGGTAAAATACTGGGTTTCCTTCACGGTAAATGGCAGTTCTCCGATCTCTTTAACGGTAAATCCCACCGCATCGGAAAGTTCCTCCGCAGAACCATACTCCTGCATCGGATTTGGCATCTGCGCTCCGTCATCTGCCACATCCGTAGTAGTCATATCTTCTTCCTCACTGACTGTTTTGTCCGGATGTAACGTATGAATTCCATAAGCAGCTCCCACGACCAGTGCGCAACACGCTGCAACCGACAGATATTTTGTCCATTTTTTCATGGTTTGCACCTTTGCCTTTCGTTCTCTTTCCGAGACATGGCGCAGGATCTGTTCTCTTGTTTCCGTTGTCAGTTGGATATTTTCCATGATTTCATGATATCGCTTACTCAAAATCATACTCCTCTCTCAGGACTTCCCGCAGTTTCTCTCTTCCTCTCCGAAGGTCAGACCGCACGCTGCTCTCCTTTTTCCCTAGGATCTCTGCAATCTGTGCCGTTGGAAATCCTTCATAATAATACAGATGAATCGCTTCCCGGTAACTTTCAGGAAGTCTCTTTACCGCATCCCACACAAAAGTCAGATCTTCCCGTTCCTGCGCGATCAGCTGATCTTCCAGCTGGTCTGCCTGACGGATCTTATTGTAAGCGATCTTATTTTTACTCAGATTCGCCGCCACCCGGAAGATCCACGCCTTTTCATGATTTTCACCGGCAAATACCGGACGGTGTTCCAGATAACGGATCAGAGTTTCCTGCAGGATATCCTCTGCATCACTCATATTATGTACATACGTATAGGCAAGCCGCAGCACTGCATTCCCATAAGTATCCATGATTCTTTCTGCCAGCACCGCCATCTTCTGTTTCCCGACAATTTTTACCGTTTTCCCAAGATCCGCTTCTTTTCGAAACATGGAGAATTTCTGAAGGATCTGTATTTTCTTCTTTTCCACGAACAGATACCATTCAGTGATCCTGTTCCTGATCCCACTCTCCATCATCCACGTTCCGCTACCCGGCAACGCTCTGGTCTGATAACCCATCGTTATTTCCCGCTCCTGTCTCTTTTTGTTTTCGTTTTCACTTTCTATACAGTTCAGCCTGCAAAAATGTTGCAGCTTTTTTCAATTTTTTCTTTTATATAGCAGGAAACAATGATTCCCCTATAACAACTGCTTCTGAATCTCCTGTATTTCTTCCAGATCCTCACCTGTCATATCTGCAATTTCTTCCGGACTTTTTCCCTTTCGTAACATATTTGTTATAATATTAGCTGCTGTTCGTTCATTGCGTCTCCTTTTCCTTCTTACAGAACAAAATACAGAGACTTTCTTTCTATAGTACCACACTTTACTCTCCCATCAAAGGGAACGCATTTTACTGACGACATAACTTTGCTTCAAAATTCCTAAAGAAAATGTCCATATTCTGTTCTATATTCATTTTTGTGTATGCATCGGATATTTTCTCAGGACTCTGAGTATTAGATATGTGATTCCGATATGCTAATTAGATATTTTTATCCGTCAGAAAATGCTTACGGATACTATAAATTTCTATCATTGTAACAGAGACTTCTATACTTTGCAAGATTTTATCCCTCTAAAAACCTTTATCTTTTCGTAACTGTTCAGTACCTTCACAGTTACGAGCCAAAATACATAAAAAATCACCTTCGGTGATGGCATTTTGGCTTGTACGTCTCGGGATTTTGACATATTCATGTCAAAACACCTCGCGGGACAGTGGCTACTGAATAGTTACATCTTTTCATTTTAATGTTTCTGCCAACCACCAGAAACGGATTCCGGAGGCATGGGGGAAGCAGCCTTTTGCTGGTGCTTTTAGCAAATACGAAATCCAGCATTTACGGAGACTTAGGCGCGAAGCCTTTGCTGAGCGTCTTAGTCGCAGTTAATGCTTAGTTCGGATTTGCGTTACCAGCGGTTGCTTTCCCCATGCCTCCGGAATCCGTTTCGTCCCTCTTTGAAAGAAAAAACAGGTACTGCACATAAACTCATGTGCAATACCCGTCTCTTCCTCCGGTCCTTACGTCCCGTTATCTATTACTTTTTATTTCTTTTTCTTCTCTTCAGCGCAAATCCGCCAGTTCCCAGAGAGGCAACAGCCAGTCCAAGCATCTCAAGGATGTTGGTAGGGTCGCCGGTCTTGGCTGTCTTGCTAGTGCTTGTGCTTCCTGAAGAAGTTGTTGTTTTATTGCCTGTACCAGAAGTGGTTATGTTGTTCTTAGATGCTGCAGGTGTTGCCGTTGGTGTGGTGGTCGGGGTTGGTGTCGGTGTGGTTCCGTCCGCTTTCACCAGAGCTTCAATAGCTTTGTTCAGAGAAGCTGCTGCATTATCTACACTTGTCTGGTCTTTCTTAGCTTCCAGTGCACTCTTTGCATTCTTCAGTGCTACCTGCAGAACTTTCCAGCTGTCTGCTGTGTAATCTGCTTCTTTCAGTGCTTCTGCACTCTGGATTGCTTTTTCCAGAGAAGCTATGTTGATTTCCTTCGCCGGATCTTCTTTTGCAGCTTTCTTATAAACAAAGCTCAAATCTTTGTATCCGGTTGCTGTTACTACGATTTCAAAGCTGTCACCCTCTGCAAATGGTGCTGCATCTGTGATCAGCGTTCCGTCATCATTAAACAGTTTTACTGCATTACGTCCGCTTACTGCATAAGGTTTTCCATTAACAGATACGGAGGTAATATTCTTGATGTAATCTGCAAATTCTGCGTCAGTAGCGCCTGCTGCTTTTGCCAGACCAGGTTTTTCACTGTTTTCGTTATATGCTGCCGGCATTGTTTCCGCATATACTTCAAATCTAAAACTGATCGGTGCATATTTTCCACTCTTATCAGTAATAGTCAGTGTGTATGCTCCTTTTTTCACATCTTTCAGGATCAGTTTTTCGCCTTTTACGCTGGCAGTAGCACCCTCTACCGTGTACTCTGCGTCAAATCCTTCCGGAAGAGTCAGACCGGAAATAGTAGTTGCCACACTTGTTTCTCCGTCTTTCAGTTCCGCATCTGCTACGGCAACTGCGCTGGTATCAAATTTTACAGGTACATACAGACCTTTTTCGCCGCCTACCGGGATCTCATAGATACCGTTAGCTGTGTAATAAGTCACTTTATCGATATGCTGTCCCATCATTGCTTTGTAATGTTCAGATGATGTCGGGCAGTTATGTACTGCTGTGGTAAATCCGGTAGCCCATGCCAGTTCGGAAACTCTCCAGATATTTTCCAGATGACGCATACCGTAATCGCTGCCTTCTTTTGTGCTTACAATAACACCGTAGATAGCTGTTCCTGACGGAATGGTATCGGTCAGTCCATCCAGATCCAGCTGATAGTCACCATATTTGGACTCGGTCATCAGTTCCGCTGTCACACCTTCAGTGATAGTTGTAGCGGTTCCCTGTGTTGCTCCGAAAGAGAATGTTCCATCTTCATTTACTGTCAGCTCTTTGTAGTAAGATGGTTTCTCACTCAGTGTATAATAGGAATAGCTTGCGCTCTCAAACAGGGCATCTTTTCCTGTATAATCTGTTGTGCTTTCCTGTCCTCTGTTGGTAACTGTGATACTTACTTTGGAATCATCGGTAATCTGTGTGTATTTACTCAGATCCGTACCTGCCGGAACTTTTACCGGGAAAGTTACACCGGTGATCTCATCACCGCTTGCATCCACATGGTAAGATCCGCCTGCCAGAGAACCGGTTCTTACTTTGTTCTTGGTTGCAGAGGTAAATGCATCTACTTTAACATCGTTATTTACATCTGCTTTGTAGAACTGATCGTATGGGATGTTCATCAGAACATATGTTTCTTTCTGTGCTTTTACCAGGGCTTCGATCGCTGCGTTCAGATGATGCGTTGCTTCATCTACTGTTGCCTGAGTCTTCGGGTCTTTCAGCTCATCTTTTGCTTCCTGCAGTTCTGCCTGCATCGCTGCCCAGCTGTCTGCGGTGTAATCGCTCTCGGTCAGGGCTTCTGCAGCTTCGATCGCTTTCTTTAATTCGTCAGTGCTTATTTCTTCTTCACTGTCTTTTACGATATTTGCATCCGTTGCCTGGAACTGATAGGTTACATCTTTATAACCCAGCGCTGCAATCGTGATCGTCCAGTAGCCGGTTCCATCGGTTCCTTCCGGCAATGTGCATCTCAGGGATTTGGTCAGAGCCAGCTGAATTCCCTTTGTTTTATGCATCCAGTTGTCTGCTGCGAATTTTGTTCCATAGGTAGCCTTCACATTGCTGTAAGTGCTGTCATTGCCATAGTACGTCCAGGTTACCGCCTGCATATTGGCTCCAAGATCTCCATAGTTACCTGTCAGATCCACCCGAAGGAATTCTCCGTAAGAGCCTTTGGCATCTTTCACTGTTAAACCTGCTTCCGTTGCATCCGGAGCAGTCTTCAGTGTCTGTCCTTCGATACCGGAATCGCTTCCTGCCTGACGGGCGGAAAAACTGAAATTTCCTTTTTCGTCTTTGGTAACTGTCTTCAGTCCGTTGGTGGCTTCTGTCACGTTTGCCTTTACGCTGTAGGCCGCCAGTTTGTTTTCTCCGTATCCTCCGACCAGTTCCCCGCCGTTTTCCACTACGTTGTATTTCTGGCAGAATGCTTCATAGTCTGCACTTGCCACTTTCACCGGCACATACTTCAGTCCTGTTACTTCATAGTCTTTCAGCTTTGTAATAGTTCCGTCTGTATCTGTGATTTCTCCTCTATTAAATTTGATCACATTCCCATTCGTCAGGGTAATTTCTTTTCCATCTGATGACCAGTGGGATACTTCATAAGTTTTTCCGTTTTCTGCTTCAATGACCGCTACACACTGGAAACTTCCTCTGTGCAGTCCATGGTTTGCTGTTGCTCTTGTTACGGCATCGAACGCTCCTTTGTCTGCTTCGTTTCTTGTATCCAGTTCACTGGAAGAGCTGGAATCTCCGGCTGCCTGTACCTCTTCTGCGGCCCAGTACTCTGCCCAGGTCATCGCCGCATAGACATATTTGTATTCTTCCTGTGCATTCTTTGTATACGTAAATTTCACTTCCGGATAACCGGTGGAAGTAACTGCGATTTCAAAAGTATCACCCTCAGCAAATGGTGTTGCATCTGTTTTCAGAGATCCGTCTTCGTTGATCACTTTCACAGCTCCACGTCCGCTTGCCGCATACGATTTTCCATTGACAGATACAGAGGTAATGTTTTTGATATAATCTGCAAATTCTTCGTCGCTTGCATCTGCATTTTTTGTTATAGCCGGATTCTCATTATCGTTATTGTAAGATGCCGGTGCGCTGTCAGCAGACAGGATAAAGGTTGTTGTCATCTCCGCATAATTGTTGTTTTTGTCAGACACTGTCAGCGTATATTTCCCTTTTTTTGCATTTTTAAATACGATTTTTCCGTTTTCCACACTGAAATCCAGTCTATCAATCTTGTATTCCGGCGAAAAATCTGTCGGAAGATTAGACACTGTAATTTCTGCCTCCCCTGCAGATACTTTCGCATCTGCTACCTTTACCGTCTGACCTGCTTTTTTCGGTACATACAGGTTATCTACCGGGATCTCATAAATTCCCTGAGAAGTATAATATGTCACCTTATTGATATGCTGACCCATCATATTTACATAATGTGCAGAAGATGTGGGACAATTATGTACTGCTGAAGTAAATCCGGTACACCATGCAAGTTCTGTCACTCTCCAGATATTCTCCAGATGACGCATACCGTAATCGTTTCCTTCTTTTGTACTTATAATGACGCCGTAAACCTGTGTACCACTCTGGAAAATGGTATTCTCCAGTCCATCCAGATTCAGCTGATAATCACCATAAGAGGTTTGTGTAGTAAGTTCCGGTGTTACTCCGGATACTTTCTGTGCTGTTCCCTGTGTTTTTCCGAAAGAAAGACTTCCGTCAGCATTCAAGGTTACTTCTTTGTAATATTTCGGTGTTTCTCTTAGTGTATAGTAGGAATAGCTTGCACTTTCAAACAGAGCATCTTTTCCTGTGTATGTGGCTGTACTTGTCTGACCTCTGTTTGTAACCGTAATATCTACAGAAGATTCGTCTGTTATTTTTTTATACTTACTCAGATCAACACCTTCGCCGACTTTTACAGGGAAAGTCACACCTGTGATTTCATTACCGGTATTATCAACGTGATAAGAACCGCCTGCCAGACCGGCTGTACGAACTTTATTTTTCGTTGCAGAGGTAAATGCATCTACTTTTACACTGTTATTTACGTCTGCTGCATAGAACTGATCATACGGAATGTTCATCAGGACGTACGTTCCGGTTGTAACGTCCGGTGTCTCCGGTTCTGACGGTTTTTTTGCCAGAGCTTCAACTGCTTCATCCAATGCTGTCTTAGCTGCGTCAACTGCTTCCTGGGATTCTTTTGCTTCCAGAGCTGCTTTTGCTGCGGTAAGTTTCTCGGTCAGAGTTGCCCAGGATGCTTCTGTGTAATCTGCCTGATTCTTTCCTTCTGCTGTTGTGATCGAAGCCTGGAGAGCAGCAGTGTTTACTTCAACCGGAGTCGGATCCTGTTTTTCAGATGCTGACTGCATAGCTTCAAGAGCTGCCTGTTTTACTGCAGCAGAGGTACGGGTTGCACCACTTACTGCATTGATTTCATTCACGGATGCTTCCGTAGCTGGTTTTCCCTTCAGATTCTGAATTTCAGTATTCAGTTTTTTTACATATTTCCTGTTCCCAGCTTCTATATCTCCATCTGCTTCTACGGCAGCTTCTGTAATAATCCCTTCTGCAGATGTAATGCTGACTTTCACATTATATTCGCTCCAGATATCCTCATTCTCATCATCTTCCGACGTTCTGGATACATGTGCTGTTTTACTGTACGTTCCATCTGCTGCCACCTGATCCCCGGTCACTGCAAATGCTGTTACCGGGCAAAGTTCCACTGCCATTGCTGCGGCTACCGCCATGGCCATTGCTTTGGTCCTGACTCTTTTGTTGTTCATAAACTCCTCCTTCTTTTACCATAAAATTTTATAGTAGCTTATTATGTAACTATTCAGTAGCCAATGGGGAGGTACTGAACAGTTACCTTATTATCAAGTTAGTCACTATTTCTACTATTAGTTGATAATATTTATCATTAGTTGTGACTAACCTATAATCAAAAAAAATAGACGTTATCTCTTTTCTCAGGAATGTACCTGACAGCTGCCTCTCTCTCATGGGCTTTTATCAAGAGAGAAGTACCTGTCAGATACATTCCTTTTCGTTTATTTGTAACTGTTCAGCACCTTCCCGGTAGCTACCGAATAGTTACATTTATTTGTTCTTTCTTTCCGCTCCCGCGCCCTGACTGACTGCCGGAAGGATTTTACGGCTCACCACGCCGATCAGAATACCTGTGACCGTTCCCGCGATCATCAGCACCGGCAGGTAATAGATCAGCTTCATATTTTCCAGCACACACATCGCAACCACGATCTGTCCGATGTTATGGGACACACCTCCGGCAATGCTTATGCCGATCATGGAAAATCCTTTGATCCGCTTCAATAGCAACATCACCAGAAAACTTAAAATGCCCCCTGCCAGACTGTACAGGATCGACATGCCGTTTCCGAACATAAATCCCACCAGAAGCACCCGGAGTATCACTACCAGCAGCACTTCCATCGGTGCCAGGATATACAGCCCGGTGACCGTCACCAGATTGGCAACTCCTAATTTAATTCCCGGTATTCCCAGGTTGATGGGAATCAGGCTTTCCACATAACTGAAGATCATCGCCAGTGCCACAAGCATCGCACCGCTCGATACTCTCCGGCTGATGCTGGCCAGACTGCGTTCCCTGCATCCATTTTTCTGCTGTTCCTGTTTTTTCATCTTCTCGTTTCCTTTCGGAGTATGTTGCTCGTAACTCTTCCACGACTTCACAGTTACCTTCTGAATCATTACGATTTCTCATCTTTCTTTCACTTCGCAATCGTATCCGGCACCAGCTCATCATCTGCCGCCTTACTGTCCGTATCATTCTGACGGATCACTTCCACCACCAGTTTATGGGGCAGACATACGATGGTCTGTTTCTGACCGCTGATCCTGCCCTGCTCCTTGCAGTAGCCGTCCGGGCAGTCTGCTTCTTCCATATATGCCTGTCCGTCCTCGATGCGGATCACATTGTGAAATTCTCCTTCAGTAACTTCGATCGTCTGGTCTTTTTCCAGCGGATAAGTTCCATAGATTTCCCCGTTCATGGTAATCTGTACCTGATCCCCCTTCGTCTCTCCGGTTACATGCATCACCAGAAGCATTACCAGAGCCACCAGCACGATCCCTCCTGCCAGCAGGATATCTCTTTTTTTCATATCTGCTCCTTATCTGTCATTTTTGAAAAGCGCAGATCTTACAGTCCCAGCCACAGACAGATCCCAAGCAGGATCAGTGCACGCAGAATCGTAAACCAGAACTCATTTCCTTTGAGCTTTCGGATTCCGCAGTGAATGTGCTTCTGTGGACAGATATCGATACACTTCTGACACTGGAAGCAATCACCGCTGACAGCCCAGTCACCATCCGACGGAAGGCCGATCTGAGACGGGCAGGTCTTCGTACATGCTTTACATCCTTTTCTGCAGTTTTCTCTCGTTCTGTGAAGGGCGAAAAAAGGCAGCACCGGAAGCAGAGAAAATACTGCTCCCATAGGGCAGAAGAACCTGCAAAAGAATCTTTCCTGTACACACATGCCAGCCATCAGAAGAATCAGGACTACAAGACCGATCCCATAGCCTCCCAGACGGAAGTTTCCTGCATGGATCATGGAAAATACATCCCACGGGCTGGTTCCCTGCGCTTTTCCATATACTCCAGAATAACACAGAAGGACAATCAGCAACAGTACCAAATATTTCATATAACCTAAAATCCCGACTGTCTTTTCCGGAATCTTCACCGGTTTCTTTTTCCATTTTTTGCATACTTTTGTATACAGCGCATACAGTGCGTCTCCAAACGCGCCAAACGCGCAGACAAATCCACAGAAGAATCTGCCAAATACCATAGTGTAAAGACAAATCACCAGAAGCACCGTCACAAACGATGTCATGACAACCTTCTCACCTGCTCCTATCTGGGTAAAAATGTATTTTACCCCCGCAAATGCTGCGGTATAGACAGATGGAATAAATATAAAATAAAGAAGCTGAATCAATGCCCGCAGCCAGGTATGTATTTTTTTTCTTTCTTTCGCTGTCAGATTATGTATATCCATAATTGCTGTCTTAATCCTCCTGGTTTGCTGCTTCTTCCAGTGCCTGTGCCACCGCTTCTTTGATACCGGTGGAACTGAAAGTTGCACCGCTGATCGTATCTACATCTGCACTCTGTGCTTCAAGGATTGTCGGAATAATATCCTCTGCCATAGAAAGATAAGCGCCATCCTCTTTTTCCGCCGATGTGATATTGATTTCAGAAATTTTTCCATTTTCAATAATCACTGCCACATCTATCGGTCCGCCAAATCCCTGTGCTTCTCCGGTATAAGTTCCGTCTTTGTAAGCACCGTCTGTGGTTGTGCCTTCCTTTGCTGCATCGACTGACTGTTCCTGTTCCAGTTCCGCCTGCTGCTCTCTGAGCTGTTCTTCTGCCTGTTCTCTTTTGTCGAGTACCGTGTTATATCCGTTCAGGCAGACAACGACAGCCACCACACTGATCGCTCTGGTCAAAAATTCTCCCATTGTCTGTTCTCTTTTCTTTCTTGTTTCTTACTTCCTCTTTGCGTTATTTAATGCCTGCTGGCATGCATCGATAATTGCCTGGGATGTACAGGTCGCTCTGGATACCGTATCGATGCCATCCAGATTACCTTTTTCCGTAATCTGTTTTACCACACCCGTCTTGCTTGATGTTCCGTTGACCGCTTTATTAATGTAGCTGTCGTTACCGGATCCTCCGTCTCCATACACATTATCAATTTTTATAATCTTATCATCTTGAATCGTCACCTGTGCAAACAGATTATATGCTTCAAAATCCATATCTGCATCCGGCAGACAAAGTACAGTTACCGGATATACACCATCTATGTAAGTACTTTCCGGTGGAAGATCCGGTTCCGGATCGTCATTTGTCCCATCGGAAATCTGCAGTTCTGTGACTGCCTGATTTAACTGCGCTGCCGCCTCATCAAGCTGCGTCTGTTCTGTCGCGTTTTTCAGTACCTTTCTGGCATCCTTCAGACGAACCTTTACTACTGCCCAGCTTGCAGAAGTATAGTCACTGCCATTCAGTTCGTTGGCCGCATCGATTGCTTTTTCCACTTCTTCGGTATTCAGCTGTACTACATTGTTATCATCATCGGTGTCTGTCTCTCCGTTGGTCACACGTTTTGCTTCTTCCAGCGCATTCTTCACCGCCTGGATCAGTCCCTTGGAACTATAAGTAGCACCGGATACGGTATCTACCTCTGTACTCTGTTTTTTCATCATCTGTGTAATCACATCCATGGCACGGCCGAAGAACGCATCGTCATCCTCTTCTCCGATGACCAGAACTGCCTTCAGAGTCTTTTCCTGGATCACAACAGCAACGGTGATATCTCCGTTATATCCTTCTGCGGTTCCATAGTAGACGCCCTCGTTATACGGAAGTGTTCCATTAACCGCTGTTGTATTATTCTCTGTATTTTCTTTGTTTTCCGTATTTGTTCCATCAGAACCGGTGCTTCCTCCGTTTTCCGCAGCTACACTCTCTGTCGCTGCTGCCTGGCTCAGTGCATTCCGCACCGCCTTAATGATTCCGTTGGAACTGAAGGTTGCACCGGATACCGTATCAATACCATTAGTGCTCTGTGCACCCAGGATCTGATTGATCACCCCGGAAGCTTTCTGGATATATTCACTTCCATCATTTGTCTCCACGATCTGAATATTACTGATCTTTCCACCGGTGATCACAACTTCTACCTTCAGATTTCCGGCAAATCCTGTTCCGGTTCCATAATAGGTTCCATCTTTATATGCTGCCGGTTCCTGCACGCTTCCTACTGCCTCCGGTGTTGACTGACTCTGACTTGCGGAAGTTCCTTCCTGTGAAGAACCCGTCGTACCACTGTCTTTTTTTCCGGTCAGTGCATTTTTTACCGCACTGATAATTCCTTTGGAACTATAGGTTGCACCGGATACCGTATCTACCTTTGTACTCTGCTTTTTAATAATCTGATCAATCAGACCTTTCGCCCGTCCGAAAAACGGTTCATCATCAGAAGCGCTTAAAATCTCGATGGATGTGATCTGTTTGTCTTTGATCGTAACCGCTACCGTGATATTTCCCCGATATCCGGTTCCACTCCCCTGATAGACACCATCTTCCAGATCAAATGAACCCTTTGCCTGTTCCTCTTCTTCTGCCGCTTCATCCTCTTTTGTTTCTTCTTCCGTGCTTGTCTTTACCACCGGTACTTCGTCCTCCTGCTCCTGTGTATCCTCCACAGACGCTTTCGTCTCGTAAACCGGCACTTTATATCCATATAAAGATCCTGCCACACATGCCGCCACAACCGCAGCGGAAACAACCGGGGCAAAGGGTTTGCATTTTTCCAGCATTTCTCTGATGTCCATCTGCTTTCTCTCCTTTGTTTTCGAGTATTTTTATGTACTGACTTTGTAACTGTTCAACGGCTTCCCGGTGGCGAGCCAAAATGCATCTAAACGTCTTCTGTGATCGCATTTGTACTTGAATGTTTAAGGATTTTCGCATAACTTTTATTTATGAATCACTGTTACATCCATATCCGTAGTCAGACTGTCGGCGATTCCTTCTGTCACATACAGTTTTCCGTCTGCCGTTTCCATAATTGTTTCGAATTCATCGCTGTTTTTCCGCCAGAACTGTGCTGCTTTTTCTTCTCCCATAATAAACAGGGAAGTCGAAAGACCATCCGCAAGGGTTCCGTCATCGCTGACGATCGTTACAGAGATCAGCCCGCTGTCTGCCGGATATCCGGTAGCCGGATCAATAATATGATGATATGTCACACCGTCTTCCTCAAAATAACGTTCGTAACCACCGGATGTGATCACCGCCTGATTTTCAATCTCCAGAATACCGAGATAATCTTCCGTATCATCCGGACTCTGGATCGCTACTTTCCATTTGCTGCCATCTGTTTTACATCCCAGAGCCTGTACATTACCCCCGAGATTTACCAACCCGCTTGTCACACCGCAGTCCTGATAGATCTGCATGATCTGAGCAGAGGTATATCCCTTTGCGATCCCACCCAGATCGATCTCCATGCCATCCCGGTCAAAAGAGATTTTTCTTGTGTCTTTGTCGTAATTCACTTTGGACGCATCGGCAAGTGTCAGCCTGTCCTTCAGTGTCGCATCATTCGGCACATGATACTCCTGCGTCGGAAATCCCCAGGCCTGCATCACCGGGTAAATCGCAATATCAAAAGCACCATCTGTCTTCTTGTACAGTTCCAGTGCCCGCTCCACCAGATATCCGCCATCCTCAGAAAGTGTTGCCTCTCCTTTCTGATTCAGCTGATAGATTTCACTGTTCTCATCTCCGGTGGAAAGAAGGGCATCCAGAGCTTCCACTCTCTCTGCCGCCTTGTCAACTGCCTCCTGAGCATGCTCCCCATATGCAGTCAGTGTCATATAGGTGTCCATAGCAAAAAGATCACGGGACACTTCTGCATCCTGACTCTCGTCGTCACTCGATGCTTCCGTTCCCGAACTCTCTGTTTTCTCTGTATCCTGCTCTGTATCCTGCCCTGTGCCCTGTCCAGATACCTGGGCAAGGGTTTCCTGATTCGTTGTATTATTCGCCTCTTCCCTCGTTGTCTTACCACATCCGCTGATCACAAACGCAGGGATCAGACAGACGATCAATGCCTTTTTAAAGTTCATTCGCCAACCTCTTGTTAGTCCTTTCTAATTTTTGATAGTATATACTTAGTTGCTTTTCTCTGTCAACTATAATTTTCTTATTGTACATATTTTCTCATATTTTTCTCTAATGTCGAGAAATTTTTTATCTTTTTCATGTAATTGTTCAGTTTCTTCCTCTTCACAGTTCTTTCCTTACCAGATTTTTACCCAGATGCATTACTTCTGTATCTATTACTGTTCTCGACCTTCTCAGTAACACGCTCTAGCGATATGTCTCAGCTTTTCTTTGATCTTCGCTCACAAAAAGCGTCTTGCGGAATATCACCAGCGAAGATTAACCTGTGTATATCCGTTTCGTCATATTCACCAGTGCTTTCTTGCTTCATCAGTGTGAACTTCCATATTATGTAATTTTTTGCTTTTTGGAAGCTCAATTATTTTACAAATCCCCCAAAAAATTAAACATATTTTTTCTATTATTCTATGCATTTTTACTTTTTTCTGTTATAATAATTTATAGTGAGAAATTGACTTTACTTACACTTGGAGGCTCGCAGATAATGAATAAAAAAAACGTTATAAACACACCAGCTACACATTCGGTTTCATCCGATTCTTCTTCCGCACGACGGAAAACTGAAGTCTCCGCCCAGATCACACTATCGGATTCGATTCTAACCGGAGCGATTGTCGAATATCGAAAAGCAGGTTATAACTTTATTCGACATATGCATACGAACATTGAAATCTATCGGATACTTTCCGGAGAATGCTATATGGATATTCAATCGGAGACCCTTCATTGCACGGAAGGTGATTTTATTATGATCCTGCCGGATGTGGTACATTCCTTTTATTTGAATGATACCTCAGACTGCGAATTCCAGCATATTCATTTTGATCCGAATATGTTTTCCACTGTTGTGCTTGAAGATGACGGGATTTTCCCGATTACCCTTCTTCATGCCATACTGTTTTCTTCGCATTTTTACTACAGGCTCAGATCGGATGCTGTGATTGACGATCATCTTCAGAAGCTTATTGACTTGCATGCTTCTTATGAAAGTATGTTTACAGCTGCCAATCTTAATGTTTCCATGATGAATCTGATGCTCTATATTCTCGATCATACGAATCCGGTACAGGAATACGCTGATCCCAAGCTGAAGAACAGTTACGTAGCTTATGCACTGAATTATATTCATGAACACTATAATACCAAGATCTTACAGGAAGATATCGCTCAGCAATTACAGATCTCTGTCCGCTATCTGAGTAAGCTTTTCAAAAGCTATATGGGAGTGACATTATCAAACTATATTAATATTTACCGCATCAACCGTTCCATCCAGCTTATGCAGACTCCCAGTCTGACGCTGACGGAGATTGCTCTGCAGGTAGGTTTTACAGACTCCCAGCATTACTCGAAGGTGTTTATGAATATCATCAATGAGGCACCATCCCAGTACAGGAAGGCAATTTAGTTAACGATTCAATGCCATTATCGAAGTCAATAATATTCCCTTCGATAATGGCATTTTGATATTCTAAAGTATGATTTCGCAGGTTCTGTTAATTGCATAAAAATAACGCCACCGGATATCCGATGGCGTTATTTTTATGCCTTGCTGCCTGTATGTTCCATTTCCGGCATACCTGCATTCTTTTTCTTTAGGCTTTTCAGGCTCTCTTCCAGATCATACCCATCTGTTCGCTTCTCCAGTTAATGGATTCTTTGCACAAACAGAAAGCTCCAAAAGCACAAGCTAAAATTATCATAGTTGTTAAAATAATTATAAATGCAAACATGTTTACTCCATCTCTTTTCTATTTGCCAACTAATCCAAGACCGTTCGGATGTGCATCTGAGTTCCGCATCCGAAACGATCTGTTAACGCCTACTTATGAAATTTTCGTAACTGCGTAGTATCCTGGCAGCTACAGGCTTTCTAATCCTAATTAGTGAACTCTTTTTTTCTTCACCATAACCATAACAACTCCGGCTGCCAGGCAAAGAACTATCAGTCCGACTACATTAGTTGTATCTCCGGTTTTGGCTGCTTTTACGGAGTTATTGTTTCCGCTTACAGTTGTTGTTCCGGAAGGTGTATTAGTGCTTCCATTGTTTCCAGAACCTGTGTTGGAAGTTCCATTGTTAGTGCCCCCATTTGTGGAACCGTTGTTGATGTTCTCGTTGGTTGGATCTTTCTTAGGTTCTTCTTTTTTAGGTTCTTCGTCTTTCTTATCTGCTTCTTTTACTTTCAGTTCTTCTTTTGCCTTGTTTACAGCATTTAAAGCAGTAGCCACTTCATCCTTAGTTGCTTTCGGATTACCAAGTACTTTCTTGGCTTCGTCAATGGCTGCCTGGAGAGCTTTCACAGAATCTTCGGTGTACTTATCGGTTTCGCCTGTCAGTTTTGCTGCTTCATCAACAACATTTCTCAGATTTCCTACCTCTACCAGAGCTTCTTTTGCTGTATTTACAGCTTCCAGCGCTTTATCCACAGTTTCCTGTGTTGCGTTTGTATCATCCAGTACCTCCTGTGCTAATGCAATTGCATCTGTAAGAGCATTCCGGGATTCTTCGGAATATTTCTCTGTGTCTTTTACAAGTTCCTCAGCTTCTTTTACAGCTTCTTTAAGTTTATCTGTTTCAGCCGGTACTTTGATTTTTACAAGTGCTTTTATTGCTGCTTCTACAGCTTCTGTCTGTTTATCTACAGTTTCCTGTGTTGCGTTTGCATCCTCAAGTACTTTCTGTGCTGCGTCGACAGCTGCATTAAGAGCTGCCCGAGACTCTTCTGTATAAGTTGCTGTGTCTTGAGCAAGTTCTCTTGCATTTGCAATAGCATTCTCAAGAGCTTCTGTAGCAACTGCCGGTTTCTTCAGTGCCAGGTTTCCTCTTGCTGTTCTTACTTTCCGCATTGCAGCATTAATATCATCCTGTGTTGCAGTTTCAGAAGCCAGCACTTCCTCTGCCATTGCAATTGCTTCTTTAAGGGCATTCAAAGACTCTTCCGTATACATTTCCGGATTTTCTAATCCTCCAACAAATGCTTTCGCATCATTCACAGTTTCTTGAAGTTCGGATTTCTCCGGTTTTTCAACAGAAGGTTCTTTTGTTTTCAGATTTTCTTTTGCATCTTTTAAAGCTTTTAAAGCATCGTTTACTTCTTCCTGTGTTGCTTCCGGTTTATTCAGAACGGCCTGTGCTACCGTAATGGCTTCCTCAAGAGTTTTCCAGGAATCTTCTGTATATTTCTCTTTGTTTTCATCGCTTGCTGCAAATTCATTTGCATCAGCAACTGCTGTCTGCAGTTCTGTTTTGTCGACTACTGGTTTTTCAACTAATGCAGCAATTGCAGCATTTAACGCATCAGTCTGAGCATTTACTTCTTCCTGTGTTGCTGCTGGATCATCCAGTACTGCCTGCGCTGCCTTAATAGCTTCCTGAAGAGCTTTCAGAGAGTCTTCGGTATAGGTTGCTGTGTCTTTCACCGTCTCTTCTGCCTGATTAACAATAGTTTTCAGTCCTTCTTTGTCAGCCGGTACTGGGATTTCTACCAAGTTGTCCTCAGCTTTTTTTACAGCGGCAGTCTTAGCATCTACTTCTTCCTGTGTTGCATTTTCGTTATTCATTACTGTAGCTGCTTCCTCTATCACCTGTCTAAGATCCTCTCTGGATTCAGCTGTGTATTTGTCTTTCATGCTTACTTTAGCATCCGCCTGTTTAATTGCATTTAACAGTGCAGATTTATTTGCTTTACGTACCAGTTCAGCAATCTTCGCTTCTACATCTGCTTTTACAGTATCCACTTCTGCCTGGGTAGCATTTGCTTTATCATGAACTTTCTGCGCTGCATTTACTGCTTTTTCAAGTTCTCCTCTGGACGCTGGTGTATATATATTTATCTCTGCAAGTTCTTTTCTTGCAGTTGCAAGCACTTCCTTCAGTTCTGTAAGATCTGCTTCGTCTGCAGTTCTCTTCAGCACGATATCCAGTTTGTCCAGCTGTGGAGCTTTGTTTGTATCCGGTGCTGTAAGGATCAAGGTTCCTGCTCCTTCTGTTGTCACTTTGATATCCAGCGTGAATGTCTTCACAGTAAGTGCGTTGCCTTCTTTAGTTGACGGGCAATCAACCTGAGCTGCTTCAATCTTATTGTCCGCTTCAGAAATCGCAAGTTTGTTTAACGCTCCGGCACGGTAAGTACCTGTTACTGTGTAGGTTCCGGGAACTGTTGCTGTGTAAGCATATTTTGCATAATCTTTGTATGCCATACAGTTCAGGAATTTCCCATTACTTGCCCAGTCTTCAGAAGTAATAGTAAGCGGCCAAGCCGGATCGGAATCTGAATCGTTGCTATTGATCAGTTCTGTAGCATGCTCTGCTTCCAGGGTCTTGGTCACTCCCTTTTCCCCCGGGAATACAAATGGATTTTCTGCTGTATAGTTCGTAAATGCAAATGTTGCTTCGATTGTATGAGTTCTGTCTACGTGATCGAATGTATAAGTAGTTTTCTTTCCTACCGATGCTCCATCCACTTTTACGTCTGCAATCTCATATCCTGCATTCGGAGTGATTGTAAATGTTGCACTTTCATCTTCCGGAACAGCTACTTTACCTTCTGCAAGACCTTCGGCTGTGATGGTTCCACCTTCACCTGCTGTAGCTGTGATTTCAAATGAATCTACTGGAACCTTCAACGGGCTGATAATGAAGTAGTCAATTCCAGGCCCTTTATTGGTATTCGGTGCTGTAATAGAGATCATTCCATCGCCTGGTGTTGTTACTTCAATATCAAATTCTACAGTTCCAAAAACAACGTTTCCGTTATTCTTTGTCGGATCAACTACAACTATTTTCTCTGCGATCTTTCCATCTGCTTCTGTAATCTTGATACCATTTTTCTCATTTTCAGCGGATCCACTGCGATATCTCATAACCACATGATAGGTGCCTGCTTTGTCTGCATGATAAGCATATTTCAGAACATCCCTGAATGCCATATCTGTGACAAATTTTCCATTGCTTGCATCGTTGTTATCCGCAATCCTCATCGGCCAATCCTTATCCGAATCTTCATCATTGCTATTATTTAACTCTGTCGCAAATTCTGCTTCCAGCTTAGCGCTTGTTACCGGTTTCCATGGGAATTTGAATCTGTCATTTTCTGTATATTTCTCACGTGCTACAAGTGCATTCTTTGCATTTTCCAGTGCTATGTATGCATTTCTGATAGTTGCTTCTGTTGCTTCTTTGTTTTCGACAACTGCTTTTGCTGCTTCCAATGCTTCTGCATATGCACTCCAGCCTTTTTCCATGTACAGATTTTCCTGTGCTTTGTCAGGAGACTGAGTAATTAAAGTGTTCAGTTTTTCTTTTGTAATACCATCTGCATCTTTGATTGTGATTCTTGCAGAACTGTTGAAACCAATGATTGCATTGTCCGGTGTTTTCTCTGTCAGTTCGATAGAAAATACACGATCGCCGGTCATGTTCGTATTACGTCTTGTCTCTGCTGCTTTAACAGTTACTTCAGCTTCTCCATCCTTCAGAGTAACTACCGGAGCTAATTCTGTATTAAAATCATCCTGAATTGCACTTCCCGGGTTTGGCTGAATCTTAGCTGTGATGGTTCCTTTTGTTCCACCTACACGTTTGATTTTTACATCCAGTGAAGACTCTTCATTCATTGTGTATGCAGAGTTCTCAAGTTCAATCATTCCAACGCCACCGTTGTTGATCACGTAAGCTGCTTCCACACCGATTGCTGCATTTGTTTTTGCTACAAGCTTTAATGTGTGATTGTCATCTTCCAGATCATCGGATACAAAGATCTTTGCTCCTGTAGATCTGCTTTCCGCATGTGTATTGATCGTTTCTACCAACTGATCATCAATATAAACATCAGCGGCACCATGACCCGGGTCTGTTGTTCCCATCAGGTATACTTTTGTTCCGTGGAACTTATAAGTAAAGCTTGCGCCAGCTCTATTGGACCAGGTATTCTGTCCGTTGATATACTGGCTGCCTGTCTGTGGATTCCAACCTGTACTGAATGTAAAACTGTTTGCTTCATTGACGCTGGTTGTTACCATACCTTCCGGCGCTGCTCCTGCCAGCTGGAATCCTTCGCTTGCTTTGTATACACCAACTTCACTTAACATCGGAACTTTTCCATCGGTTGTTCCTACTGTGATCTTAACCTGAGTTGCTGCTACCGGTGCAGTTCTAACCAGTCTCTTTGCACCAACAGTTACTCCACTTTTCAGTGTCTGCCACTGTGCATCGTCAGATGCTTTGTACTCAACTTTATAACTGTTGATGTGCTGTCCTTTCTGAATTGCTTCTTCGATAGAAACCACATCAAACTTCTTCGCTGTATTCCATTTAATGGTCAGACTTCCGCTTGTTGTACCATCATTTGTTGTCCAGTATGTGGCATCATTTCCATCTACTACATTTCCCGGTTTGAATGCAGCATCGTTTCCACGAACATCAGATGCTACAATTGTGGTTCCTTCTGCTTTTGCCAGATTGGTTCTGAAAGACTCTTCCACATTCTGACCGAATTCTGTTATTCTGTTCAGGATCGGCTGATCTACTGTACCTTTGTTGTTTGGCGGTACATTCAGAAGCATAGTTGCATTATGTCCTACAGAATCAAAATACATGTTAGCAAGCTGGGCAACTGTCTTCGGAGTACATTTATTTGTTCCCCAGAACCATCCGGATGTAATACGTCCGTCACACTCCGGAACTGTCCATTTATTACCATTTTCATATCCTTTGGAATAAGGTGTACTTCCATTGCTATCAATAGTATTATTGTCATAATTGACATTTGACTTTGCCCAGGTATCCTCAAAAGCCACACCATCTTCATTTCCGATCCAGCGAACGGTTGTATATGCCTGTGCTCCGAATAACATACAGTCAGCATCCTTGCCTGCCTTTTTCCCCTGGTGTTTCTGGATTGTATCAAACCATTTTGTAAACTCATAGTCCTGTGCATTGGCACCGCTTCCTTTGGCTCCATCCATCCATACTTCAACAAAATGTCCGTTATTGCCGTACTTGGGATTTCCAAGAATTTCTTCTAACTGATTGTTATAATATTCATTATAATCTTTTACGTCATTTTCCTTGCTTGTCGGTTTTCCATTGGCATCATAATATCCGTAAGATGGCTCATGAATATCCCATGGAGACAGGTAAAGTCCCATGTCCATATTATAGTTTGTACACGCAGTAGATATCTCCTCAAGAATATCTCCTTTATACCCTGCTGCCTCTGCATCATAGTCTGTATATGCACTCGGCCAGATACAGAAACCATCGTGATGTTTTGCTGTTACAATAATTTTCTTAAATCCTGCATTCTTTAATGTGCTTACCAGTGTGTCTGCATCAAAGTTATCTTTCAATGTAAAGATTTCGTTCGGTGCTTTGTTTCCGTAATGTTCTCCCCACTCAATTTCATTAAATGTATTCGGTCCGAAGTGACAGAATGCTGCCAGTTCATCCTTCTGATATTTGTACTGATTCGCGTCCGGTACAACTTCGTCCGATGCCGGTTCTGCAGTTCCAGTGGTTGTGCATTCGCTGTCGGTTATTCCATCCGTTCCTGCGGATACCGGTACAGGGTTTGCACCGACAGAGCCTAATATGGTAGAAGCGCCAAGAACCAATCCCAGAAATGCTGAAAGGGTCTTTTTCCTCATTTTTTTCTCCTTTTTGTTGGATGTTACAGACAGGAATCAGTGTTTTCTGATTCCTGTCTGTTTTAATTACTTATTTTTATCTCTCAAGAGTGGGCTATTCTTAATCCTCTCTTTTACGTTTTACAATAACAGTTCCTGCAACTGCAGATGCTGCCAGGGTAAATAACCAAGCTGCTGCATTGGCTGTATCACCTGTTTTTGCAGCTCTGGCTGTAGATGTGCTGCCTGTGGTTGTGCTGCCTGTGGTTGTTCCACCTGCATTGGTGCTTCCTGTATTAGTATTGCCGGAAGGTGCTGCAGGTTTTGCGCCTGGCTGCGGTGTGGTGCTCGGGGTTGGTGTTGTAGTCGGAGTTGGCGTAGCAGGTCCTGGTGTAGGAGTCGGATCTTTCTTAGGATCTTCCTTCTTTCCATCATCCTGTTTTCCGTCGTCTTTTTTGCCGTCGTCTTTTTTGCCGTCGTCTTTCTTGTCTGTTTCTTTTGCTACCAGACCATTTTTCGCATCATTTACAGCCTTCAAAGCTTCATCCACCTGAGCCTGAGTTGCGTTTGTATCCTCAAGTACTCCCTGTGCTAATGCGATTGCATCTCTAAGAGCTTTCAAGGATTCTTCGGAATATTTCTCTGTGTCTTTTACAAGTTCCTCAGCTTCTTTTACAGCTTCTTTAAGTTTATCTGTTTCAGCCGGTACTTTGATTTTTACAAGTGCTTTTATTGCTGCTTCTACAGCTTCTGTCTGTTTATCTACAGTTTCCTGTGTTGCGTTTGCATCCTCAAGTACTTTCTGTGCTGCGTCGACAGCTGCATTAAGAGCTGCCCGAGACTCTTCTGTATAAGTTGCTGTGTCTTGAGCAAGTTCTCTTGCATTTGCAATAGCATTCTCAAGAGCTTCTGTAGCAACTGCCGGTTTCTTCAGTGCCAGGTTTCCTCTTGCTGTTCTTACTTTCCGCATTGCAGCATTAATATCATCCTGTGTTGCAGTTTCAGAAGCCAGCACTTCCTCTGCCATTGCAATTGCTTCTTTAAGGGCATTCAAAGACTCTTCCGTATACATTTCCGGATTTTCTAATCCTCCAACAAATGCTTTCGCATCATTCACAGTTTCTTGAAGTTCGGATTTCTCCGGTTTTTCAACAGAAGGTTCTTTTGTTTTCAGATTTTCTTTTGCATCTTTTAAAGCTTTTAAAGCATCGTTTACTTCTTCCTGTGTTGCTTCCGGTTTATTCAGAACGGCCTGTGCTACCGTAATGGCTTCCTCAAGAGTTTTCCAGGAATCTTCTGTATATTTCTCTTTGTTTTCATCGCTTGCTGCAAATTCATTTGCATCAGCAACTGCTGTCTGCAGTTCTGTTTTGTCGACTACTGGTTTTTCAACTAATGCAGCAATTGCAGCATTTAACGCATCAGTCTGAGCATTTACTTCTTCCTGTGCTGCTGCTGGATCATCCAGTACTTTCTGCGCTGCGTTAATGGCTGCCCGAAGAGCATTTAAAGATTCTTCGGTATAAGCAGCTGTGTTTGTCACAATCTCTTTTGCCTCATCAACACGAGTTTGCAGTGCTGATTTGTCTGCTTTTGTTGTAAATGTACGTACAGCTCCTTCTGAAGCATTACCGGCTGCATCCACTGCTGTTACAGTTACACTATAATTTGTAGCTGCTGTAAGGTCTGTTAAACTGTATTCTGTATCTGTTACAAGTGTTTCGCTGTTTACAGGAGTTTCAGGATCATTTAAGTATACATTGTATCCTGCCACGCCTACATTATCTGTAGATGCTGCCCAAGTAACTTTTGCTGTTGTTGTTGTAACATCTGTCACTGCTACCTTTTCCGGTGCTGTCGGTGCTTTTGTATCAGCTGCTGCTTTATCTACGTAAGTAATAATCGGTGTAATATGAGCAGATGGTTTGCTTGGATTTCCGTTACATTTTGCTACTACACGGATGATGTCACCCTGAGCCACTTCAAGCTCTTCCGGTTTTTCCCAATTTCCCACTTTCTCTTTACTATTTACAAGCGTTACACTCTTCTTCTCTGTGCCATTCACATAAAGACTCAAGGTAACCATTCCGCCATCGTTCGTAGACTGACGAAGATATGGCTCGTCATCTTTCACATTGAACGTAACGGTTCCGCTCTTCGGTACTCGATATGCCATTGCAGTAGAGATATCTGTGCTTGGCGGTGCAGAAAGTAAACCGTGAACAGATGGATTTGTTGTTGTAATTGTTCCCTGTGGTGCATCAATACCAGGACCATAATATGTATGAGTAGCCCAGTTTGGCCATCCATCTTTATCGACTGCTGTCATATTCGCCCAGTCACCGGATCCGTCCTTTATCTGGCCGAACCAGACATTTCCCTGCTGTCCATTTACATAATCTAACGTCCAGTTGTATGTATTTTTCTGAGCGATTATATAATCGTTTCTATCTCCGTTTTCAGCAGTGATACGAAGAATCATTCCTGCTGCTACGTTATTTGTATCTGCCAGTTCGTTTTCGCCGTTTAATACAGAAACCGTTGCTGTGTCTGCTACTGTGATATTTGCTTTCACTTCTTTTACGGTAGCCGGATTGTTGTCTGTATAAGGAACGCTCATGGTTGTTCCTTTTACTTCATAGTAACAATCTTTTAATTCTTTATCCGAACTTGCAACAACTGTATAAGTTACACTTTCCATTCCTTCGTAAGAAAGGGTGATTGTTGCTCCTCCTTTTACGATATCTGTTGCAGTAAGTTCCTTCTCACCATCTTTGATCGTAAGGGTAACACCTGCATCGATGATAACGTTTTTAAGGAAGTCTTCTACTGTTGTATTTTTCGGAAGGTCACTTACGTTTGTTCCGGAAACAGTATACACATTGGACCTCAGTACAAGTGCTACTACTGCATCACTTTCTGCTGCTCCGATTTCCGGTACTGCTGTGATCGCATGTCCGAAGAAGTCGTGATCGATCGTATAACCATTTCTGTCAACCACTACTTTACCTTTATTGATTGCCGGAGAGTTTTCTGCAAGTTTGTATCCATCAAATACTGTTTTTTCAGTTGGATTTTCGTGTTTTCTTGCTGCTTTGTCTACTGCTACAGAATCCGGACCAGAACCTGCATCCACAAGTACCTGTGTTCCTGCGTCTACTTTTACAGCCGCTGCATCGTCCGGATAAGTCTCTACATTATAATATAAGTTGTTGCTATAAGTTTTATTTCCGTGCGGATTCCAACTGTTTCCTGTTTTCGCTGGTGTATCACCCGCAAAATAGAAAATATTATTTTCCATATTTACCGGACCATTATTGCTATGAGCTGTACTCCAAATAGATGTGAGACCTTCTTTGATATAGAATGTATTGTTGTAAACCTGGCAGTTTCCACTATTTTGAGCTGGATCCAAAGGCCCCATATCTTCATTTTGGCTGATATTGTAACGGAATGTATTGTTAACAGAATTATCATAACAGAACATGATCGTACTTGCTGTATTTCCATGGCTGTAGTTGTACTGATAGTTTGTTCCATCACCATAGTCAGCATCCCAGGGCTGTCCATCGCCGTTACCCTTGGAAGCATTCAATGTTTTGAAACATTCATTGTACTGGAAGATTGCATTTTTACATTTCCATGGCCAGATACCTGCTGCCACTCGTCCTGCACCAACGGGTTGTTTACCGATTTCAGTACCATTTGCATCAAGGCGTGGCTGCTGCTGTGTATAAGCTGTTGTATTGATCTGCTCTGCTGCATTTTCTGACACATTGTACTGAACCATCGGTCTGTCCAGATACATGGTTGTGATGGCATCTCCACCCACATGGTTCAGGTAGTTGTTCTCGATCACGACATTGGAGGAACCATATTTTGCCATCATTGCATCCGGAAGTTCAGCTGTTTCGAATTGTCTCCACTGATAGGTATATCCGACTGCAATTCCCCAACGGTTTACAGTATCCAGAGAACAGTTTCTAATCTGGACATCATTATATCTTGCAATTCCTGTTTCGCCTTCATTCGTTGGTTTTGCAACGATGAAATAGATACCACCGTTTGTCATATGCTTGTTATAAACGTTTCCTGTTACATCATGGATATAAAGATCATTCAATACGATATGATCTACAGTTCCATTGTCCTTTGCAACTCCGGCAACACCGGTTCTGTCCATTGCGTATGCGTCATTATACGCTTTACCTGTTTCAGCATCTGTGGAACTCTTTCTGTCATTTGTCAGTTCCAGACCATCGATCTCAATATACTCTGTATCTTCAATCAGGATACTGGAGGATACAGTACCTTTCCATTTATGGTTCACATTGTCCAGACGAGTACCATAGTTCAGCTCCCACTGTCCATGACCATTTGTATTGATCTTTGGTCTATCTCCATCTCCATAAGTAGATATTTTTATCGGTGCTTCTGCAGTACCGCTGTCCTCTTTTGTAAACTTAAGAGCCTGATCCTCAAACACAGATCCTTTTTTCAGAAGCACTGTATCTCCCGGCTCAAGGTTCAGTTCATTTACTTTGTCAAGTGTCCGGAACGCCTTGCCTTCTGATGTTCCTTCATTGCTATCATTTCCCCCATTGGAATCAACATAATATGTTGTTCCGGTTGCGGTATTTCCCTCAGCCTTAACAGATACTGCAGGCATCATTGATGCGACTGTTGTTCCTGCAAGCAGAAGTGCTAACGTACCGCTCATCCATCTTTTCTTCATACCTTTTCTCCTTCCGTTATTGTATATTCTTCAAGGTGAACCGGTTCACATCTTTCATGTTTCCTTCCACCTGAGAACCGTTTTCACGCTGCGTGATCATATCGTCGTATTTTTGTTCACGCAGTTCTCTTTCGACTGCTATTCTTGCTGTCTCCAGGTCAGCATTTTCTTCGCTGTCTCCAAATATCCAGTCGCGACTCTGATAGTGCTGAAGAACCTCGTCTTCCGTCAGTTTCATACCCTCTCTGGAGGTATCGTTACAGTATTTTTCCTTCAGAGTACTGAGCTCATAGTCCAGATACAGCTGAAACGTATACTCTTTCAGTCCGTAGATCACTTCGCCTTTTTTTACTTTCTCGCCCCGCTCCGCATTACCATCCTTCCAGCGTTTTTCCAGAGCCTCATAGCTGCTGTCTGCTACATCTCCGTTTTCTTCGGCAAGATCATATACTGCATGGATGTATTTTAACTGTTCTACTGTATTCCGGGTGAGAATCTCATAGCCGTATTGTCCGTCGTATTGTTTTTCCCAGAAATCCGTTCCGTATACGGCATCATAATCTTGTTGGATCTGCATCTTGGTATCGTATTCCACGGAATTCATGCAGTTCACATACTCTTCTTTACTGATTGGATCCCCGGCTACAGTCAGATCGAATCGATTGACAGACTTGTATATGACGACTCCGCCGGCAATTCCTGCAGCTGCAATCACCGCTATGACAGCTCCGATCTTCATAAGCCGTTTTTTTCGATTCTTCATTATTTACCTCCTTCCGGCAATGTAGCCTGTTCCGTCTGCATACAGACTGTCTCAGTCTCTTTTGTCCTAATTATAACGATTCGTTTTTTTATCGGCTCGTTCTTTTGTGTTGATTTCATCATTTATTTTGTCAAATTCGGAACTACAATAAAATGCCACGTTAAAGCGGAATAGATTATTGAACAAAAAAAGAGCCATATCTTTTTCAGATATGACTCTCATAATTGTTACTATTGTTCTGATTACAGCACACGACGAACTGCAACGATCGGTCTGTACGCAGCGTTTCCGCTGATCTTAATACCGTCTTTTGCGTTACTTGCATGTACAATCTGTCCACCGCCCATGTAGATTGCTACATGACCTGCGTAGCAGATAATATCTCCAGGCATTGCCTCAGAGTAGGAAACTCCACGACCACAGCCTGCCATTGCTCCAGAGGAATGCGGAAGGGATACACCAAACTTTGCATATATACTCATGATAAATCCGGAACAGTCAGCACCATTTGTCAGGCTTGTACCACCCCATACATAAGGATTGCCAACAAACTGGCATGCGTAATTAACAACGGACTGTCCTGTCGGGTTATATGATACGCTGCTGCCTGAGCTTCCTGATGAACTGGAAGAAGAGCTTCCGTTGTTCTTGGATGTTGTTGCACTTGAGCTGCTGCCTGTATTGTTGCTGCTTGCATTGTTACTGCTTGTATTGCTATTAGATTTATTGCTCGTTGAAGAACCGGAACCTGTATTACTGCCGGAAGCCGAGGAAGATTTCTTGCTTGCTTCTGCTGCTTTCTTTGCTGCCTCATCTGCTGCTTTTTTGTTTGCTTCTTCCTGTGCTTTCTTTGCAGCTTCTTCTGCTGCTGCCTTCTTAGCTGCTTCCTCGGCCGCTTTTCTTGCTGCCTCTTCCGCTGCTTTTTTCTCTTCTTCTTCAATTTTCTGAATCTCAGCATTCTGCTGACGAATCAGTTCCGTGTACTGTGCAGCCTGGTTCTGCGCCTGTGCGATCTGTGCATCATAATCACTGGAAGTTGCTTTCTTTTCTTCCAGCTGGGTCTGCATACTCGCCTGACGATTCTGATACTCCTGGTTCATCTCTTCCAGTTCTGCTTTCTCACTGTCCAGCTGATCCCCAAGGTCTTTTACCTGCTGTACAGTCTCTTTGAACTCTTCCAGACTGTTTCTGTCACTGTCATACATCTGCTGTACATATTCTGCCTGGTTCAGAAGACTGGTAAAGTCCGATGCCTGGAACAGCATCTGTGCCCATGCATCATCTCCACCCTTTTCATACAGATACTGGATTCTCTTCTTCATGGCTTCATACTGTTTCTGTTTATTTTCTTCTGCCACTGCCAGATCTGCTTTGGTCTGCTCGATCTGCGCTTCTTTATCGGATAACTCACCATCCAGAATCTCAATCTCAACCATAATATTTACCAGATCAGAATCCAGCTGATCGATCTCAGCGGAAAGAGTCTGTTTCTGGTCTTCCAGATTATTGATTTTGGACTCCTGTGCTGCAAGCTGACTCTGTGCTGCTGCCTTATCCTGTTTTAACTGATCTTTTCTGGATGCAGCACCGGCAGGTACTGCCTGTGAAATTGTCAACATTAATCCTAATGTTAAACAAAGGATTCTTTTTTTCATACATTTCTCCTTTTATTGTTTTGCATTGTGTTATATATTCTTGTAATATTTACGAAATATTCTCTTTACATTCCTTAACATATTAACACAAAACCATTTTTCCTGCAACCCCTCAATGCTAAACTCATCTCAATAAATGGAGAGAAAGATGGTTGTCGTCAGCCATCTTTTTTCTTTGTATGATAAAAAGTTTGAGAGGGTGTGCCTCGGTATGAGTCACACCCTCCCAAACTTAGAACTGTCTATTTCCCGACAGCCTTTCTTTGCATTTTTCTTATTGCGGTCCAATCAATTTTTCAAGTACCTGTGCTGCCGTCATATTACGCAGTCCATCCGGATCTCTCATACTGCTGGAGGACCAATGGAAACGGTCTACGTTATTCACATATGCTTTACTTGCGATACACAGATTATATTTGCCGGCTGCATCTGAATAATATTTCTTCATATATGCATTTGCCAGTTTTACAGCCTCACTGTTCGTGCTTCCTGCTGTATTGACCGTACCGCTGATCTGAACTACCGGTGGTGTCGCATGAACGATCACCAGACTTCCATCCGAACACATGCCAAGAACAACCCACACATGACCGGTCATACTTACCACGTCACCAGGTGTAAATGTTCCACCGGAAACTTTTCCGTGCGATCCAAAACCTTTGTTGGTCAGATAAGCCGGGAATCCGGTAGATGTTGAACTGTATGCCGTTTCTTTCTGATTTGATTTTGTATTATATGTATTGTAGACAGCCCAGCTGACCAGACCGGAACAGTCCAGACCATTCTGATACTCATATCGATGTTTCGTATAATTATACGAAGCTCCCTGCTGGTTATAGAACTGTTTCCACTTCGGGTTCATACCGATACGCAGTCCGTCTCCGTCTGTCCAGGCGTCATGACCGCCACCCCATACATACAGGGTGTTACCTACCGGCTGAATCATTGTTTTCAAAAACTTGGTCAGAGTCCCAATCGCCTGACTTTCTGTTCTCGATGCTTTTCCATCTGCTCCGATTTCAACACCGCCGATGACTGTACTTACCGCCATGGCTCCACTGCTGTAAAAATAATACTCTGAACCGTCAATATTCTGCCAGTCCGTCAGCATGGCACCGCTGCCGTTCATATAATATTTACTTCCACCAACGGTTGTCCAGCCTGTTGCCATCTTACCGGTCGTCGGATTCAGATAATACCAGGTACCTCCGATTTTCTGCCAGCCTGTCAGCATGGCACCGCTGCCGTTCATATAATACCAGTCACTGCCCAGTTGCAGCCAGCCTACTACCATGGCCCCATCCTGATTCATGTAATATCGGGTTCCTCCAATGGTTGTCCAGCCCGTTGCCATATCGCCATTTCCCGGATTCAGATAATACCAGGTACTTCCGATTTTTCTCCAGCCCGTTGCCATGCCACCATTTCCCGGCTCCAGATAATACCAGACATTCCCAATCTTTTTCCAGCCCTGCGCCATATCGCCATTTCCCGGATTCAGATAATACCAGGTTCCGCCGATTTTTCTCCAGCCGGTTACCATGTTACCGTTGCCCGGCTCCAGATAATACCAGCTGCTTGCGCGTTTTAGCCAGCCGGTTACCATCCAGCCACTGCCGTCAAAATAATACCATGAACCATTGATTACTTTCCAGCTGTTTCTCGGATAGGAACCATCTGCTTCCCGATACCACCATCGTCCGCCACCGGACACCCAGCCTGCTGCGGAATCTGTCCGACTGCTTTCTGCTCTGTTCTGGGAAGTCTTTCCTTCCACCCAGACACCATCGCTGTTCACGTAGTAGGCACCATTATCCACCCAGGTATCATGCTGCATCACACCGGAACCGTTCATGAAATAATATTTCCCATTCAGTTTCACCCATCCGGTAGCCATCGCTCCACTGGATGTAAGATAATACCATTCGCCGCCCAGTTTTTTCCAGCCAGTCGCCATCCATCCATCAGATTCAAAGTAATACCATGAACCGTTGATCAGTTTCCAGGTATTCTTCGGATAACTCCCATCTGCATTTCGATACCACCATCGGCCGCCGCTGGACACCCAGCCTGCTGCTGTCGTTGTGGTTCTCACCCGCTGGTTTGTGCTCCGATTATTCTTCGCCGCATAACCCTCTACAGGTGCAAGCAAGACACTGAGGCATAGAACCAGAGCCAGATATCTCCTGATTTTCTTATTCAGTTTTACCATTTGTTTCCCCTTTACTCCTTTTTGTGATCCTCTTCCATCTGACGGATCTGCCTGGCCACTTCACAGCTGCCCCGATGGATGCACCGTCTATATCCACAGTCCACTTCGGTCAGTTCGAGTCCTTCTTCCGTCTCTGTGAACTCACAGGTCACTGTCTGTGCCTGATTATACGTCCTGCAGAATCCGGAAAATATCTCCTCCCTGATTGCCTGTTCCACAAATATCACCGGCTTTCTTCTTTATTAATAGTGATCACGTTTGTTTTTCAAGGTATCTCACCATTACACACTTTGCGATGCACAGAATTCATACTAATCGCATAAATTCGTGAGATATGTCTCGGGTTTTCTGTGACCTTCGCTCACGAAAAACGCCTCGCAAGATAGTATCAGTGAACAGTAACAATTATGTTACCGTTTAAGTATAACTTTCTTCCTCATAAATATCAAGTGAAAATCCACAAAAAGAGATTGTTTTTTCCTCGTAATTCTTGACTTTTTTGCTAATTTATGCTATTCTTTAAAAGAAGTCTGAAAAAGAAGATCCTGGCTACTGACGGATATGTGGAGGAACCACAGGAAACCAGGATTCATATTGGCCGACCGTCTGGGCAGCAATGTAGAACATGATTACATTTGCTGCGTTTTTTTATTTACGGAACAGATGCATTCTTCACTTTTTGTTCCGTTTCGGGGCAGACGTCCGGTCAGAAGAAAGGAGAAATAACTATGGGATACAAAACAGACATTGAGATCGCACAGGAATGCGAAATGAAACCGATCACCGAGATCGCAGCAAAAGCAGGTATTGATGACAAATATCTGGAACAGTAC